>Ga0213920_1001082_pt1 | contig 16415 bp, 28 predicted proteins | sample McNCre1117MG_FD_161054 | JGI IMG/M metagenome (GOLD analysis project Ga0213920, IMG submission 161054) | Freshwater microbial communities from McNutts Creek, Athens, Georgia, United States - 11-17 MG | ecosystem: Environmental > Aquatic > Freshwater > Creek | place: USA: Georgia | collected...
GTACGCCCGCTCTGCAAAAAAAGCCCCTCTGAGCGTGACCCCTTGCGTGAGTTGCAGCTCACACAACAGGCTCTCAGGTTCTCAGCTGCTATGGCAAGCTCTGGAGCCTTGCTCACAGGCACTATATGATCCACAGTAGTAGCTGGTGCATTGCAGTAATAGCATGTCCATTCATCTCTAGCTAATACTGCCTTACGCACTTCTCTATACTTACGAGATAGACGTGGGTCACCCTTCTTAGTTGCCATTACCGTCTACTGTTTCTATCTGCAGATGACGCCGCAAGATATGTCAATATGACTACGTTTAGCATTAAGACTACATATTCCATCAGTGCCACCCCTTACGCTGCCAGTGTTTCCATGCTTTACACATATCGCCCTTATATGCGCTTCGATTACGGATGTAGTCTATCCCAGCATTGACCTGTTCTACTGCATTCATTAGCCCAACCTCTGGGTTCTTCAATTGAGGTATGCCGTAAGCCTGTTTTTTTCCTTCTATGTTTCCGATTGCATATCTATTAAATGCTGATTCTTTCCCATATAACTTAATTAAGCATAGAGCTTGTGGTTTATCTAAGATAGATCGTATGTATGCCTTAGGTTCGATGGCATCTAGTGAACCATTCTCTGCAGGACTCGCTCCGAAAGACATAGCTCCCACCAATGCGATTGCAACCCCGCAAGCTCGCGCCCTAAGGCGCTTGCGGTGAGCCTTTGAGAGGCTCTTGCAAGAGAGCATACCACGGTAGTCAAGCATGTGTATAACCTCGGCGTGTCTTGAGCGTGTTCGATAGTTTCATGCACACTTATCCACAGGTGTTGATAACTATCTGTTATCAGTTGAGTAGAAGCCTGTGCCTTTGAAGATAGCCGCCGGAACGCTTGAATAGACCTTGTTCATAGGCTCATCGCAGAACGGGCAATCTATATCATGTGGCTCGTTGATTGCTAGAACGTGATCTAGTATTGCCGTGGACTCGCAGTCCTCATTCCGGCATTGGAACTCATAGGTTGGCATTATCGAGCTTCTCGCATATATGGCATGGTGAGCCTTTCATTATGGTGTTACCGCATTTGCAGTACACAGGCTCAAGTTTATCAGTATCAGTCTGGAAATCAGCGTAACCAGCCTTTACAAGTAATTGCACCAAGTCGCTGAATGGGAGAAAGGCTAGATACTCCGCCGCATCCTCACCCTGTCCATTCATACGGATCACTACAAGGTTGAGTTCCTTGTTCTTCTCAGTTCTCTTACGACTTTGGCGCAACCACTCCAACGGTTTGAAGTCAGCCCTTGCTTTCACTTCTATGTCCATAGGAACATTCACTATGTCTTTACCGTTACCGCGCCCTACCGTCGCCCCAGACCAGTATTGACTGAGATACTCAGCTACTACCCGTTCAGTCCTAAAGCCTCGGTGTTTGCGGTGTTGAGATGGCATCTGGTCATGCCTTCCCTGTGCTAGTTATAGCATGGCACTTAGGACAACTCCAAGTGTAGCCAGCAACGGGATTACCGCCTGTGACCACAATATCTTCCATAGGGAAAGGCTCGTTGCATAAGTGGCATACTGTGGTGATTTCAGGATGTACTGGTGGGTGTGGTGGTTCTGCCATGAGTTCAGCTAAAACCTGCATTTCCTCATCGCTTGGGAACTTCTCCCACTCACCGTCCTGATTCATGAACTCTAGCGCGCCCATTATTCCAACTCCTTCTCAATAGTCTGAATGGTTGAGCAAGGATAATCATCAACACATTCTTCGCAGGTTGGAACGTGTTCTCTATTACATTCACAATTTTCTTCCATTGGCTTATGCAATTCCACTACTGCACGAAGGGCTTGTACTGCCCTTGCTCCGTGTTGTGTTTCAGTTATATCCACAGGAAGTATCCATAACTTTGCTAGCAATTCATCGTGTGTCATTACCATTTCCTCTCTTGTGGCTTCCATGATCCGTCAGCCGCAATCTCATACCAATGTACGGTGTCGCAGCCTGCGCCTGTGGCTTTTGACCAGATAGAGCATTTGAAATGACCCCATGGCTTGTTGTTCTTACCAACGCCAGTTTTCCACGTCATTTCCTTACCGCATTTGCAATGAGGAATGTCACGCTCTGTCTGACCACCAATGATGTCCTTAACAATCTTGACCGCTTCATCGACTGTTGATGCCGGTGCAGCTTCTCTGATTGTCCAAGGATCATCTTCCTTGGGTACCGGCACATAAGTTGAGCCGGTTTGACTCATCTTTGCCTTGGTTTCAGCAATGACGGCTTCGGTTTGAGCCTTAGCTACGACTTTACCCATTTCCTCTCGCGTAGGTCGTTTGCCTTTTGTGGCATATCCAGCGTTAGCCAGAGCACGACCAATTGCAGATGTCTCGCAATTTTCAAGCGCAGAAGTAGCGTTAACTCCTCGACCTTGAACTGTCTCCTCAGCAAGCCCAGTAGCCCAAGGTGCGAGGTCATCTGCTGCGCGAAATACTGCTGCCTCAACAATAAATCTCGATGGACTGTGTTCCAAGAGTCGTGTCGCGATTCGCCCATTTGGGTTATCCTTCCAGTATTTGATAAGCCGTTCTTCAACGGTCTCATAGTCTTCAAGATTAAAGAACCCCATTGCCGGCGTCCTTAATCTCCTTCAGCTTCCAGCTAATATTCTTCAGCTCACGAAGCAACTGCTCTGCTTGATAAACCAATACCTCATTGAAAGCATCGCGCTCTAATGCTGCCTTCTTTAAGTCATCTAATTCATCCCATTTAAACATTATTTGATAACTCCTAAAATTAAACCTAAATAGGTGACGGATACAATAATAAAGCCTAAACAAAGAACAACACCCACAAAAAAGAATCCAGTCATTGCGACCTTGTCTAGTAATGTCTTTTTATACATAGAGCTCATTTTCCTCTGTGGCTAGTTGTCCTGATATAGCAAAGTATGCTGCTCCGTCGATGAAATTATCGACTTTTGGTGACTCCATTGACCGTGCGACCTTGACCAACGCCAAACACATTGCCACTTGGTCAGGACGTATCGGCATTTCGAGGTATGCAGCCCAAAGGGATGCGGTTCGCTGCATATTGTCTGTCGGGTGACCGTAGTCCATTCCACGATCTTGAATGATTGCTCTTGCTTCGTTGAGGTAGTCACGAGCGTTCATCGCTGTTCCCGATACATCTCAGAACGACCATCGAGGTAGCCGTCCTTTTTGCCTGAATCATTTCCAATCATGTAGCCAAGGGTCACCATAGCTACTGAATAAAGGAATATACTGAATAACGTCATTTATTGCCCTTCCGTAGCCGTATCTCGACTACAAGAAGAACTTTACCGGACGGCAGAACGGTTACAAGTATATTTTGGTAACGGTTTGATAACGATTGTGGACGGATCTTCGTCCTCAAAATAAGGACTAGCGAGCCTTGCCGTATCGCTTGCCTGAGACAACAAAAGTACCATCCTTCTCGATATAGATAAGATCAACCTGAACGTTCTTCTTATCGACGTACATGATGGCAAAAGCCTGTTGCCAGTTGAATACGCCCTTGGTGTACGCAGCTTGGCGGGTATCCATGAGATGCCCTACCTCTACACCGTGCAAGATACGCCCTACACGACCCCCTGAAGCCTCTGTGAAGCTCGAACGTCCTGCTCTGTGAGTATGTCCTGAGATGACGTTCTTTCCCCGCCTACGAGCCCCTTCAAGGGCGGATAAGCCCCCCTGTGGCTTTATAGGGGTATGGTCGCCATGGACTGCCACCCAGTTAGGGGCTATGTTCATTGGCTCTTTGTGAAACTTGATGCCTAGCTCGTCCATCTTCATGAAGCGCTCGAAGCGTAATTCTGGCAATGAGCCTAGGGCTGGAATCTTTGAGGAAATCTGATTATATAGACGATCCGTGTGGTTACTACGAATCATATCGCTTACTTGCAGCTCCCACAGGATGTCTACTGTAAGGTTACGGTTCTCGTCTAGGGTCTGAGCAAACCAGTCGGCCTTGCCCTCTGACCAGCGCCCTAGCTCCTGCATATCCATCTCGTCGCCGATGGTAACTACTTGGTGTGGCTTAAACTTCTTGATGAACCCCGCAAGGTTCTTAACTGCTACTTCGTCGTGATACGGAACTTGTAAGTCCGACACTATAACGATTCGCTTCATTTAGTCCTCGTCATCGTCCTCGTATGGCATCGGGTCGATTTTGTTAGGGAGCTTAGGAAGTATCCAGTCAGGATATGCCGATGGCTCTACTATGATCGCAAGGGCTAACTCGACACTCATACCAGCTTTACGCAAGGCTTTATACATCTCATTGATAGATATAGCCCATGCGTCTAACTCGTTGTAAGTCTCTAGGTCAATAGCCTTCTTACGCGCCATAGCATTATTATCTTTCTAGAAGTATGTTGTAAATCTCATCGACACGCTGGTTAAGGCGTTTAATTTCTGCAAGTAAATGAGTAATGACGAACCCCGCTAGACCACCCACGATGGCAAGGCTGGCAAAATAAAGTCCAAAGAAATCTGCTTGTGTCACTTTTTAGGGCTCGCGTATCCGAACACTCCTGCCACGATTGAGCCAAGGATGGCACGGTAATCGAGGGCAAAGTTAGAGGTAGTTCCCCATACGGCTAGAAATGCGCCAATGCTCATAACGATAGGGTTTTTCATGTTCATGCTTTGCCTCCTAAGAGCGGTATGTTAAAGAACGAAGAATCGATATCACCTTTCGCGGTAAAGCTAATATGGCAATGGTGGTTATGCTTATTAGCCCCATCGTAAGGACGCCAAGCCCAATTCTTTTTAGCTGAGGCAATTCGTCCTTCGAATATGACATAGGCAATGCGCTTATCTCCTGCCTTTGCGCATAGCCGAATCTGATTAGCAATATCGGGCATGAGGTCGGGCTTAGGCTTTCCAGAGACATCTCTATCGACATCGATGGCTCGTACAACCTCAGTTGGTGCAGCAGGGTTGTGATCGCTAGGACGCGATGCGTGACGTGTGTCGCCGATCCAGCCATCGGAAGTGCGATCTCTATCGGGAAACGTGTCATCAAATTGCTCCCTTAGTTGCTGACCTGCTTTACAGAGCCATGGCTTCACAGGTTGCGCACTCCCATCGTTTTTTATCATTTAATAATAATTCATCATGTCCACACTTAGGCATAGGTGCAATGAATGCATCATCCATAGGGTCATATGTATAACCAATTCCGGCAAAGTTATAACGAATAGTGCCGTTATAACTTGTTTTTACCCATGTGCCGCCAAGGTTGTCAAGCAACCATTGGTATCCTTCATCGCCATTAGGGTCATCATTATCGCCAACGGTTACGCGGATAACTTTATTGTTTTCATCTAATTCTGCCCAATGACTCATACTGGATACCTCACAATTACAATACCAGAACCACCCGCGCCGCCTGTTTGTGATACTGGGCCACCACCACCGCCGCCGCCGGTATTTGCAGTTCCAGCTACTCCATTTGCTCCAGAAGCCGCAGACGCACCGCCGCCGCCGTATCCACCACGCTGACCACCTGCTGAAAAGTATTCTCCTCCGGTGCCACCGCCGGCGTAATAAACAGTTCCGCTAACATTTTGTCCAGTAGAGGTTGCTAATCCCCATGATGAAAATGCAGTAGAACCATTTCCGCCGATTCCACCCAAAGTGGATGTTGCATTAGATCCAGCAGCACCAGCACCGCCGCCGCCGCCGGCAGGATATGGAGAACCAGTAAAGCTGCCATTCGAACCACCGGCATTTCCTTGTCCTGCCGGAGAAGCTGCGCCACCCGATACAAGAGCTCCGCCAGTTCCATCTGTTCCAGCAGCTCCACCGCCAGAACCGCCAGCGCGACCATTGTTTGCACCGGCACCACCGCCGCCGGCACCACCGCCGCCGGCGGCGTCAGTTAAACCTGTAAAAGTTGTTGCTGTTCCGTCATTGCCAGCACTAGAACCTCCGGGTTGAGATCCACCAGCACCAATTACAATTGAATAATTTCCTGCGGTTAACGATTGAGAGGCAGAATAAAGCAAACCACCGGCACCACCGCCGCCACCTGAATAAGCAGAACCAGTTCCAGAACCACCGCCGCCGATTCTTAAAATGTCACAAGTTAAAGTTCCTCCGGTGACTCCTAATGTTCCATTTCCTGTAAAAACACGGTAATTATACCCACCAGATGTATATAAAGTACCGCCTGTAACGACGGCTGGACTTAAAGTTCCATGAACACCAGAAATTGTATTAAGCAATTGCGCCCACCACATACCAAGTATTAGCCGCTACCTGAATGAGCGCGCATGACTTGTATTGAGCCAATGATGGAGAAGCTGCAGAAGCACCTGCTGAAAGGACTGTAACTCCACCTGCACCAGAGATAGTAACTGCTCCCGCACCCTTATTAAGTACGGTGATGACTGTACCGACTGGAAAGGCTACTGATGCGTTAGTTGGGATGGTAAGAGTAGAAGCACTAGCGTTAGATCGTGTGATGAGAACCTGATATTGATCAGTAAGAACAGGGGTGTAGCTCGTGCCTGTCTGGTCATTCAGGGTGAAAGTCACTAGACCGTTGAACATGCCAGCGGTGAGGATGTCACCCGTTGCTGATGGAAAGCCTGTTGCCATTTGTATCTCCTAGAATGTCATCGCTGAGACGCCAATTATACCGCGCTCAGAGCTGCCTATAACGAATCCATCGGTTATGGGTTCGAGTGTTGTTACCGTACACATAAAGGTCTTAGGGTTGATGTTCCACTCTAAGCCTTGACATTGTAAGGTTTTTACAATTGTCGAGCCGTCTGGCTGGACGTTAGTAATCTTGAGGTTTGAAAAATAATCCAAGTTAATCATCGTGTCAGTTGGCACGGCTGGAGCTAATAAATCCACAACCATTTTGTCGATGCGTAGGGTAGTTTCCTGACGTGTAGCCACATAGGTAGCCGATAGATTAGCAGCGGTGGCATCTGTCTGGGCTACTAGGTTCTCTTGGTTCTGCTGGTGCAGGAAGTAGCGAGCAATTGAATTGGTGTTGAAATAGGACTGAGGAGTACCCCCGACAATAGTGAACTTTGCGCCGTTGATAATGAGCTTGTCGTCAAAGGCAAAAACGAGGTTACGGTATGGGATGCCGGTGGTCTGGTTAAACTCGATAGGTGTACCAGAGATGGAACTGACCACCTGATTACGAGACTTGAACACGGCAGTACCAGCGCCGTTGATATAGAACGCACCAGCCTCAGAAAACTCACAGTTCTTCAAGGCATCTAGTCCGGTGCGGGTAGTCGCCGGATCTGCTTGGCAAATAGTTTGACCAGTTGAGATAGTACGCATGGAATTAGGAAAGCTCATGGTGTCGAGAATCTTGTTGATGCGTGTTCCGGTGTCCTGACCATTAGCCTGACCAGTCACCGACGAGATGGACGCTAACTGGAATAAGCGGAAGGCATCTGTAGCGTAGATGTCTACATAGCCTGTCTCTTGGTTAACTGGGTAGGTATAGCGATACTCAGTTACATAGCCAGAGAATAAGAACGCCTGAGTCGTTGAGGTTGTAGCTGCTACGCGAATCTTACGAAGCGGAGTCAGGTATCCAAAATAAGGGCTATTGACGTTCTGAGGGTTAAAGTAAGAATCTGGATCTAATACACGGATAATCGCATTACCGGCAACGTACTGGTCGTTTGGGATATTGCGCCCGCGAGTAATCTTGATGTCATAGACGTTTGGGGTAAGGTCGACAATAGGCTCTGCAGGTGAACTGCCAGCCAACTGAGAGACTCCAAGAACGCCGTTTTTTGCATCGCCAATAGTAAATGGGTAGCCGAAAGTCGCTCCATTAGAGAAGTCGAAGCTGACGGATATATTGGCAGGTAAAGCCATTATCTAAAGTCCGCCAAGTTACGAGCAATAGATGTGTTAATTCCTGAAAGGCTGGCGTTCTGTAGGGCTAGAACGATTGAGTCATTAAGGTCTGATTGGGTGATAACGCTCCCGGCGTTGTTAACGACAATATTGACCCCGCCGCTAGATGGTGTGTAATTGTCCATGATTGAAGCGCCTGTGGCAGGATTGCTATAAAAGTCATAGCTGCCTGTGTAACCAGCGTAGTTAGCCGCTCCACCACCTGAATAGGTGCCTGAGCCGGTAATACGGGCAACCTGAGCCTCTATAGCGTCAAGGTATGATTGCCAGTTCTTGAATGGGTTATTGGCATCCGGCAGGGTTTGTAGGTACTTAGCAAGGTTGCCAGTCTTGTCGATTGAGTTCGCAATCTCGGTAGTAAGTTTAGCCGCTTGTGCCTCATTGCCTTGAAGGAGAGCCAATTGAAGTTCAACGCGCTTACGATCTTCTTCAGATAGTTTGCCTTGAAGGGCAGCGACAAGTTCAATTTGCTGAAGGTCAAATAGAGCAGACTGCTTCTTAAGAAGCGCTTGTTCTTTAGCTAATTTAGTAGCTTGTTGTTGCGCTTTAAGAAGCGCCGCAGCTCTCCTTTTGGCGTCTGCTTCTGCTTTGGCTCTAGCGATTGCATTAGCACGGGCTTGTGAACCCATGTTGTAATCGTCAATAGTTGAAGCGCCGGTGGCTACGTTTCGAGCGTTCTGACCAACCTGAGCCAGTTTATCAATAATGACGCCTGTTGCGCCAAAAGTTACCAAACTAAGTAATTTATTAAGCCAAGCGGGAGAACCTTGTCCGCCGGTCACTTTGTCAATGAGAATTGACATTCCATAAACAGCGTCGCCAATCTTCTTGCTAAATCTATCCATAGAGTCGGCAGCATCATCAATGTTATTAGATCCATTGCTACCAAGAAGAACGAGGCTATCAAGCAAGCCTTTGCCGATATTCTCTTTAGCATTTGAAAAGGCGGTGCTTAGCTTCTCGGCTTTGCCGGCGTATGTTTCAAGATACTTGGCACTAGCTCCGCTAAATTGTTTATTTAACTTTTCCTGAATGTCAGCAAAAGAAGCAGCCTTTAATTGAGCTGCAGTAAGTCCTAAGTTGTATTTCTTTAATCCCTTGACGTTCCCTACATAAGCATTGGCTAAATCTTGAGCAACTGTAGCAAGGTCAACTCCAGAGCCACGGGAGATGTCAATAGCCTGAGTCAGAAGTTCTTGCGACTTTGTAATAGATCCAGTTGTTGTCAATAGACCCTGCATAGCAGGACGGAGCTGATCGTCGATTACTCCTGATGCCTTCTGAAGGTTCTGGATAAAGTCTTCGATTCCAGGAGCCGCGAACCCAAGTCCTAGGTTGTGGACGGCATTAGATAATTTAGCAATAGCGGCTTGGTCTTGAGCAAACGCCTGAGCCGATGACTTGGCAAAATTGAATACTTTACGAGCTGCAAAAAGCCCAAGGAACTGCTTGCCTAATTTACCTACGGCTTTATCAAGAGCTGAAACATCTTTGCCAGCCTTGGTAAAGGCGGGGCGTCCACGATATTCGGCTGCTAAATCAATCGTTACATTTGCCATTATCGGGTGCTCGCATTCAATTTATCGGCGGCGGTTTGAAGCGCCTTAACTACTGCCTTTACCGCTTCGCCCTTATTGTTTTCGTAAGCCTTATAAATCATTCGACCTTTGCCGGCTGGTGAGTTGGTCAACGCAGGAAGGCGTGGCACAAAGTTATCGCCGGTAGTCTTACGTCCAGCAGTTTCATAAATAGCACCAGCGGCGGTCTTATTGTTAATAGATGCAAGAGACACAAAGCCTTTAGAATTAGGCTTGCTAGGTGATGTCTTATATCCAATGCCACGCTTTACTTCTTCAGCATTAAACTGTGGGAATCTACCTGTGGAATTAGGCTTCTTAACCCAACCGCTAAGAGGTGCAGGGGCAATAACGAACCCTCGCGCTTCTTTAACGATTGGCTTAAGAATGCCGGCTAATTCCTTGCGTGTTTCTTTGTTTAGGTCAGGCTCAAACTTGCGAAGGGCTTTACGAAGCTCAGTTGCGCCTTTTACGGTTACTGGCATCCTTTAGCTCCTTCCCTCTGTCGTTTAACGCTGCCATATATACCTTGAACGTGTAGTGATCCATGTTCAAGATGTTTTCAATCGGAATCCCTACCTCTATGGAGATTCGAGCCGCCATATAGGTAAAGGACTGCCGATCTATTCTAAAGGGTCGTCGTCAAGCACCTCAACGCTCTTGAGAGTATCGAGAAATGCCTCGCCGAACGGCTTGACTGTGATGCCGTTCTGACGAAGCCCTTCCCATGCCAACCAATAAACGTCTGACTGCTTCTGGTCTTCGATAAAGGCTTTGTGGAAGCCCTTCTTTGCATAGTTCTCGAATGCCCACTCCAGCTTAGGAGTAACTGCAATGTCGTGAACTGTGCCGTCGACCTGTGTGACCTTTAACTTTGCCATGCTATGCCCTTTCGTTTGATGCTTAGAATGTACCTGTAGATGCTACCGCTACTGTACCGGAAACGTTCCAAGTTACGCTCTGTGTTGAGAGGTCGCCTGTCGCGCCGTTGATGTCAGTTGTTCCGTTGAGGAGAACTGTCATTGTGTAAAGTGGGTTTGTAGCTGAGACCGCAGTTCCCTTGTTCTGCAAGAGTACGACAGTCACGTTTGTTCCCCAAGCTGCCTGAAGTGTCTGAAGAACAGATCCTGTAGCAGTATCGTTAAGGAAATCAAGAGTGATAGAAGATGCCTCAAGCCCCTTGATGAACTTGTGACCTGAGTCACCCATTGCAGTTACTTCAAGCTCGTCGAAGTTACGGTTGAGGGTGATGTTGTTGACGTGGTCAGAGAGGTCGACGTTGTTAACCTTTACGCCTACGCCATTGTTTAGAAATACTGCCATTTAGGTTATTCCTCGTCTTTCTTTGACTTAGTTGGCTTTGCTTCTTCTACCTGACCGATTTTAGTCAGGAATGCTTTTGTTTCTGCGTTAAACGCATCCATATCTGTATAGTGATCCATTTTAGCTCCATGAGGTGACTAGGCTGATTGCCATCTCGCAGGACAGAAGGTCTCCGGATGCGGCGTTCAGGACTTGTGGCTGGCTGATTGTGCCTACGTTGTAGGCGATTGTGTCGTTCTCTGTTCCCGCAAAGAGGGCATTGAACATAGTAACGACGGCTTCTTCGATTCCCTGCAGATTACCTTGGTTATCAAAGAGTGGAACTGTGATGATGAGCTTAAAATTAGCAGTAGGCGCGACGGTAGCCCATGAGTCGTTTGATGGCTCAATGTATGGGTCGTCAGGAACGATTATTACTGAGTTCGCCTGAATTGTCGCAGGTGGATATGAAAAGACTTGATAAGCAGTATTGTCCGTCAACACCTGTGCAAGTGTCTGACGGAGTGTCGTGATGGCTGCAGTCATCCAATCATCGCCGATGGGTTTGTATAAGGCCCGATAAGACCGCGTACCTTAGCGAGCATGGTATTGCCCAAGCGGTATGGGCTAGGGGTAATTCCATCGACGCTGACACCGCCAGAAGAAGGTGCTTGGCGAGCCTGCCATACGTCGATAGCCAACATGAGAGCCGCCTGACGGATGCTATCTATTGCAGCATAGGCTGGATCTTGAGTATCTGAACCGTCAACGCCAATAGCCTTTCCATAAGGCTTGATGAGGCGATAGTTCATATTCGTCTTGTTGGTTGTGTTGAACTGAATCAAAGAATAGTTCTTTGGAAAAGTGTAATAGTTATATGGGAACATGTAAGTAAAGAGTGGGAATGTTCCTGAGCCTTGTGACCATGGGTAGGTAGCGGTGATTGTGTGCTGACCATTAAGGTGTGAGCCGGCTGAGCTAATCTCAATGATTTCACCAGCGGTGAAAGAGACTGGCTGAGAGAGGACTACTGTGGCGACGTTGTTTTGGACTGTGCCACCGATTACTGGGTATGAGTCATACCAAAGATATTGCTGAAGTGTCTCTGTTGCAGTTTGGCAAGCAGACTCCAAAACTTCATCGGAATACAATGTGCCGACGCCGAGAGTATCGCGTAGCTCGTCGACTGTTACGAATAGCGCCATTGTGATCCTTTCAATTTAGACCGAAAGGGGTCGGGAAGGGCTTGCCCGACCCCCTCGGCGTACTAGGGGTTCGCTATTAAGCGAGGTTGAAGCGACGAACGCCAGCAGGAATGAGAACCTTACCTGCGCCGTAGCCGTAGATAGCAGTCTGAACGCTCATTGAGTTAACGACGTTAACTGAGAAGAACGCCTCAGGTGACTCCCACCAGTAAGCAGTCTCTGGAGCGATGATAAATGCTGACTCGTCAACGAGACCAGCTGTGAGGTTCTTGTCTACATAAAGGTCAAGTCCGAGAACGTTACCCTTGATAGATGTAGGAGCAACCTGTCCAGCTGCGTTCATTGGCTGGTTAGCAACGTAGATTGGGCGACCTGTTGTATCTGTGTAACCCATGATTGTGCTCCACCAATCGGTGTTAGCAACCATGCGATCTGCGAAGTATGAAGAACCCTTGTAAGCCTTAGGTGCTTCTGTTGAAACGTAGGAAATCAAGCCAGCGTTTGTAGCTGCTACGCCTGTTGCCTGTGTGCCTTCTGCAGTAAGGATAGCAATCATCGCAGCATCTGTAGCCTGCTTGTAAGCACGCTCAAGCTGGATAGCCAACTGGTCAAAGAAGATTGGGTCTGAGCGCTCGAGAAGTTCGAGTGAGATTGTCTGCTGACCAGCATACTTCTTGATTGAGATTGACTCATAAGCAGATGTCATTCCTGTATCTGAAGGTGCTGCTGATTCTGCAGTTTCAGCAACTGTTGGAGCTACTGATGAGCCACCGCCAGCTGATGTAACCAATGATGGAACATTAAGAGTAAGACCTGAAGCTGGAAGTGTTCCACGGCTTACTGCGTCAATTGTTGGACGACCAAAGTTTGTGTTAGATACAAAGTTTGAGAGGTACTGAATTGGGTTGAATGCAGGGTTAGTAGACATTGAATCCGCTGCAGCCTGAACTGCCTTTGGATCTTCTGCTGCTGCTACATACTGACGTGATGTATCGTCACCAAGTGCTGCCTTGACCTTGTGCTCAACATACTTACCCATTGACACGATGTCGTGGCGTGGTGTTGTTGAATAAGGTGCTGCTGCCTTGATGATTGGGCGTGAGGCTTCTGCTGCCGCTGCTGCCTCAGTTGTTGCGGTAGTTGTATCTTCTGACACAGCTGCCTCACTTTCTGTTGATGGGGTTTCCTCTGCAACCTCTACTGGTGCAGAATCTTCTGTGGTGACTTCTTCTGTCACTTCTTCTCCTTCTGATGCGACTACTTCAAGGACGCGAGCTTCAGTAAATGCTGGAGACTCGACAAGTGAAACTTCCTTGAGGACTGCTGATGAAACGATGATGACGCCATCCTTACGCTCGCGAGATGCAAGGACTTCAACGCCAACTGATAAACCGTCAATAAGACCCTCAGAAGCCATAACCAAGTAGTCCTGAGCCTTAGAAGCTGCAGAGAGCTTGAATACGCCGTTAATGCCTTGAGCAGTTTCAGCAAAAGATTGAGCGCGTCCGATTGGATCGTTTGTATTGTGCTGCGCAAGCAGTTTAATCTTTGATACGTTAGGGATCTGAATTGAACCGCGCTCAAAGATAACGTGTCCGGCTGATGTGTTGCCGACTGCGCCGAAAGGCACAATCTGACCTGAGACAATGCGACGCTGACCGTCTGCTGCCTCAATTGGTGCGCTAAATGTCAGGTGTTGCATCTGGAACTGACTCCTCTGGCTCTTGGTCGTTTGCTGCTGGTGACTCGCTACCGTCTGGTGTCAAGCCTTCCATTTCTTTCGCTTGGTCTAAGCTGATAAGTCCAAGCTGAAGAAGTTTCTCTGTTACTGCTAAGCGGTCTTGTGGGTTGGCACGAAGGAAAGTCTCATCCACGGCGAATCTCACGACTTGACCACGCGGTGTGAGGTCGTCCATTGATAGACGGTCTTCAATTGCGTTGATATATGGAGCAAGGCTATAAGCCATAAACTCCTTACGCTGATCTAATACATTCTGGTAAGTAGATGAGCGATTATGCTCTGCGTTAATCATTGCAGCTGGAATATTGAGAAGGCGAGCAATCTGCGCTGCCATTTGCTCTGAAGAATCGTTGTAAGTCATTTCAGCTGGTGAATATGACGTTGGAACGTATTCAAGAGTAGAAGTTAGGTATGCAGTTGAACGATTATTGCGAGCGTTCTTCCATGAATTGAGAAGACCTTGAATCATGTTCTCAGGAAGGTCTGCGCCGGTGTTCTTGAGGTATCCGGTTGGTTGTGGAGATGTCATTGCGACGTTAACCGCGTTCTCCACGTTGATAGCGCTATTGATTGTGCGCTGACCCTTTAATAGTAGCCCTTGGTCAAAGGCTTGAAATGTCACAAGACTTCCAACGCCTGAATCTGGAACGCGTGTGCCGTTTACCATGTAGTAATCGACTTCTTGCGTCATAGGATCTAACTTTGTTGAAACACGGTTGTTCTGCACCCAATGGAAAGATGCTGGACGTCCGTCATCTGCAAAGATTGAATCTACTTGCCAAAATGCTTGACCGTAATAGATAAGGGAGTCGACTGTCCACGCTATTGTAACCGCGCGAGGTGCTCGGTTGTCTGGCTGGTTAACCCAAGCTGGAAACACATCTAATTCTTCGCCTGTGCGAGATGAATAAACTTCTAGTGGGATACCTGCAATAGTTCCCTTGATGAGTTGAACGCATTGTGACACGGCAGGAACAGAAGCTGCTGCTTGTCGGTCAATTGGAGATGCCCAGTTATTCCATCCGCCAAAGTTTCCCATGGAATAGGATGATCCAAAAGGCGCATCGTAAACTGCTGGATTTACCTGAGCGGTAATTTCCTTTGGCTTGCGATTAAAGATACCCATAGGGCGTTAATTATACACTATTCAGCGACATAAATGGTTGGCATTTGCTGAGGTTTAACCAGTTGTGTCACAACCATCGCAGTAGCAATAGCTCCAGAAATGTCGCCACCGCTTGTACGCTTCACAATACGCCAGCTCGAGTCGTTCTGCTTCGCTGCGCAATTGTTCATCTGGCTTATCCACTTGTCCTGTCCTTTATGCACTAGCGTTTTGTTATCAAGGGCGTTCTTTAAGTCCGTGCAAGCCGTGTAGAACGCAGCTCCGGATATGTCTTGAACTACCTGACCGGATGTCGCTAAGCGGTCTGCAATTGTCTGGGTAGCGTACTTATCGAAGCAAATCATACGAGGACGGTATTGGTCAGCCCACGCCTTAATGTCAACGGCTATTTTGAGGTCATCTACCGAGACTTGGCTTTCCCACGTTTGTAGTAATCCAACTCCAATTCGACCATCTGGGAGAATCTGGCCAGCAACCAAAGACGCATTGCGACGAGACGGATTGACATCAAAGGCGAAAACCGTGTAGCCGCCGGCTGGAATTTCCAAGTTAGCGTCAGAGCAATCTTCGATACTGCCATGAGTCCACGGAGACTGGAGCGACGAAACCCAAGTGCAAAGAAGCTCCGTCTTGGTGTTTTCGATTGGGCTGGTAGCAACTGATTCTTCAAGGGTCTCCTCTGTAATGGTGTGACCGAGAGCAGGGTTCGCTTGTTGCCAAGCCTTGCGATCCCATATATCTGCGGTTGGTTCTGCTGAGTATTCATAAAATCCGAATGATTTTGGAGGGTTGCTAAGGGCTCTTTCGCGCATATCGTTGAGCACCGTACTGAATGCGTCACCAGCATTCGATGTTAGCCAAATATGGGCGTTAGGGCGCGCTCTAGTGACCGGCGTAGCAGCTCTATAGGCTTCCTCACCCCATTCACGCAATTCGTCGAGGAAAAGAGCGTCAGCGGTACGACCACGCGATCCATCTCGGGTTGCAGCTACTACATCCAGTCGTTGACCAGTCTTCATCTCGATACATTCAGTTCCATTGGCGTAACGGATAGCCTTGACCATCGACATAAGGTTTTCATTGGCTTCGAAGACTTGTGCTACCTGTCTAAAAGTATCAAGAGCCATAGCACGATTAGAGCTAGCAATAATGACATTCTTGGACTCCCATTTCAGTAGGTGGGCGAGGATAAGCATACGGGTGAGGTGGGTCTTACCGTTCTGACGAGCGACAAGGATGAGGTTGGTCTTGCGGATCCACTTGCCTTCAGCATCTACGGTCAGCGCATCCTTGAGGACATGCTCTTGCCACGGCAATAAAGGCATCTTAATAAGCTCAGCAAGTTCTTTAACGTCGTCTACCTTGGACTTGCCCTTTAGGGGAGTGTTGGAGAGCCTAGGTGTGATTTTCCCCTGTAGTGGTTTTTTACGCGTTGTCATGACTCAGACCTGAACTGGTTTGGTTTGGCTGTAAACGGGCTGTCTTCGGCTGGAATCGACTGCATTGGAGAGATAAAGGCAGA
>Ga0213920_1001084_pt1 | contig 16397 bp, 42 predicted proteins | sample McNCre1117MG_FD_161054 | JGI IMG/M metagenome (GOLD analysis project Ga0213920, IMG submission 161054) | Freshwater microbial communities from McNutts Creek, Athens, Georgia, United States - 11-17 MG | ecosystem: Environmental > Aquatic > Freshwater > Creek | place: USA: Georgia | collected...
GGCCGATCAGATCGCCATCGAGGTCCGATTGTCTGTTCCCGACAACGTGTTCAACGCCTATCAGGGGCGGTTCAACATGGAGATCACGCAGGAGCAGGCCGTGTCCGGGCCCATCGGCATGGATGTCATCGACGCTCCCGTGCAGGAGAGCCCATGAGCGACATCCCCAGGGGCGGCTGGACCATCTTCAAGGACGACGAGGGCAACGAGTACCACGTGCCCACCGTGGTGATGCGCAGGCGCGATCGGCTGATGCTGGAAAGCGCCGTCGATCGAATGCTGGACGCGGTGACGCAGCGCAACCACTACGCCGAGGGCGGCATCGAGATCAAGCAGGAGTACGACTGCTGCGGGTGCGCGGCCTACATGAAGATCGTGCGGGCGTCCGTTGCGGCGGTGCGCGGTCCCGAGATCCTGGAGCTCTCGTGAAGTTCGGGCACCCGCGCGTCTACAACCCGTGGCAGTCGGACGAACTGGCCGACCTGACGATGGTCAGCAACGAACTCAGCAACCAGTTGGAGATCGCTGTGCGACATACCAACCGGCTCGTCAGGGAGCAGCGGATCCTGGTGGCCCAGATACGGGACTGCTACCTGACGGTTCCCGAGCAGATCGCGCGCATGGAGGCACTCGACGAGATGGGGGCACCGCAGTAATGCCGAGCGATACCGAGATCGATGAGCACCGCGCCAAGTACCGCGTGCGCGTGTGGGGCATCAGTCGGCAGGGCAACGACCCATGTCGGCTGGGCGACATCGCCGTCATCCCGTTCTACGACCATGTGGATGCGATCAAGACGGCTGTCGAAAACGAGCGCGAGCGCATCCTCGCGGGGATCGAGGCGCTGATGCCGAAGGATCGTCATCGCGAAGTGCGCTGGCTCATCGACGAGTTCGCCGTCCGGCGCGTGATCAACGAGGAGACCGAGTGATTCGCTTCTACTGTGACATCTGCTCCACTCGCATCGAGGAGCCCAAGACCCAGGTGGTCATCAAGTCGGAACGCTTGACGCTGAGCATCACCAGGGCGCTCGACGGCAAGTGGAACTCCGGTCAGGTGTGCGTGGGTTGCATCCGAGAGGCAGTAGCCGAAGGGGAACCAAATGAGTGACCGCAAGTTCCGTCATGAGGATGGCGTGAGCCTCCTGCGTGGTGCACGCAGCCAGAAGGAGATGACACCCATTCAGTTCATCGACTGGCTGAATGAGGTCATCGGCGACGGCACCGAGACAGTCATCTCCCCCGGCGTCTACGTCAGTTGGTACTCACCCAAGACGCCCGAGGAACAGGACGCCGATGCCGTGTTCGCGCAGGCCAAGGCCGAGCGCACCGAGAAGTGGGAGCGCGAGACCTACGCCCGGCTGTATGCCAAGTACGGCCACATCGAGGCTCCCGAGGAAGGGTTCAACTGGCCGTGAAGAAGATCCCGCGATGGAGCCAGCGAGACATCTTCGGCCTTGCCAGGATGCGCAAGGACCCCAAGGGCGAGTTCATCCTGTACGCCGATCACGTCAGGGTCCTGGGCGAGCGCGTGAGTGCTCGCATGGCAGAGCTCGCTACGCAGTTCGACGCGCTCAGCGAGTACGAGCGAGGTCTGGCCGAGGGCATCAAGGTGGAGAACGCGCGCATCCGCGAGGGCGTGATGGACTTCTACAAGGTTGCTCCGCTGGCGGCCGAGCCGATCCTGCGGGTCATCGAGAATCGGAGCAAGTGATGGACGCCCGAGTGCAGATCGACGCGATCCTGTCGAATGTGATGGCGCTGACCGAGGAGGGGGTCAATGTCACGCAGATCAATGTCGACTACGAGGCGAGGACCATCTTCATCACGGTAGGAGAGTGACATGGGCTTCTGTCATGTGTGCAAGACGACGCAGCCCGACGAGACGATGGCTGCGCACCTGAAGAACGAGCATCCGGCCGAGTGGGGCGACGGCCCCGAGCTCTGGCCCGATGGCGAGGTCGTCATCCATGACATGACCCTGGAGCCGGGGGACTTCACGTGATCATCAGGGAAGGTGATCGTGTGCGCGTGGAAAAAGGTAGAAGGACTGGAGTAGTCGTCAACTGTCCTGACGTGGACGAGGGCAAAGTGTGCGTCCGTCTGAATGGCAAGCGCAAGGCCCATCGTCATTACATGGTTGAAGGTGTGGTGAAGCAATGAGCGGAATCGTGTGCTTCGAGAAGTGCTGGCCATGCAAGTACGGCGATCATTTCGATCCTCCGCAGTGGCACACGTGGGCCGATGGCGATGACGTCCTCCACGCCGCTACCACAGGGCAGCCTGATCCATCCACGAGTCGGTGTGGGTGTGACTGTGCCGTGGAACCGGGTGTGCAGGACGATCGCACAGAGCACGCCGCTGCCATCATTGCCGCCGTAGAAGACGCGCATGAATGAACTGGACGCCCTGCTCGCCAATGAACTCTTCCGGCACGACATCGTGGTGGACAACGCCATCCTCACCGCCAAGCTGAAGGCAGCGATCGAGAGCGTGCGGCCACCCATGCTGTTCCTCCACCCGACCGACTACGCCAACTGCGAGGCGGCTGCCGTCAAGGCGGGGTTCGCCAACGTGGACGCATGGCTGGCCGATGGCACGGGGATCCTCCACGAGATCTTCTCCTCGAATGCCGTCCCCGAGGGCACCGCGCTGCACTCCCAAATGCCACCCCGTTGGAAGCGACACCTGGAGGAGAGCGAACGTGATCTGGACGACCTGTGAGTGCGGAGCCGATCTGACGAAACCAGACGCGTATCTGTATCTCGCCGGAGGCAACCGCATGTGCCGGGAGTGTGCGGTGCGCAAGGGCAAGAACAAGAACCGCGTGCAGAACCACGTGGACGGCTCGTTCCAGGGCTGACGTAATTCGCGCGTAATTCCCAGGCCCTAGTCTTCGCACTGTGGGGGATCCTGGAGATCGATTCGTGACAGCGCTGATCATCACTGCGCTGCTGATCATGCTGTTCGGCGGCGCGTTGCTTCTCATCGCTACCGCTTAGGCATTAGTGTTCGGTTACCCCGATCGAGGAGTCCCCATGAGGATCGACAACGACGCATTGGGCCTGACGCTGGAGCAGGTTCGCACCCTGTCCGAGAGTGCGTGGAAGCCGGGCACGGCCTATGGGCCGGGCGATCACGTCACTTGGATGTGCAGCAAGTGCACGTACAAGGCTGAGTTCGTCGCAACCGAGTCCGGCTACATGAACACGTGGCCTGACGAGCTCGTCGAGCACATCTGGCGCGCCGGTCACTACGACATCACCAGCGATACGGGCAGGCCGATCCCGGCCTACTGCGCTCCTCGCGCTACGCCGTGGGAGCGCCGAGCGCTGATCGTCCTTGCCGGAGCCGTGATCGGGTTCATACTTGCGTCCGTCCTGATGAAGATCCTGAACTGAGAGAGGCCATGACCGAGATTCCTGCCCCACCCAACAGGGTCGACATCGTTGTGGGGTCGCGGCGCTCCTTCGAGTTCTACTGCCGGGATGACCTCAAGATGGACCCGAAGGATGCAGAGCGGAATAGAACAGCCATTCATTTCCAGGACTGGCGCAGCATTCGAGGTCTGCACCGTCGCGGCAGGCTCGTCGTCCTCCACGACGCCGACTCGAAGATGGTCGCGGCGGCCGAGCGGGAGATCTCCTGGATGAACGCCGAGTGGCCCGAGATGCGGGGGTTCAAGTGAGGGATGAGCTCCCGGTCGCCATCCGCCTCGGGACTGGTGATCCCGTGTACGTGTCGCTGCGGAGGTCTGGGGTGTGGGCCCGAATTCTGGGCTGGCTTCGTCGCAAGCCCGCGCCGGACTACTACAACGCCTCCGAGATCACATGGACGCCCACGACGGGCACCTCCACGACGATCATCAGCATTACCCTGACGCTGCCGGATGGACGGGTTGTCGACGTCCCGATGGAGGGCGGTCACCCACAGTGGGATCGGCTGCCGCAGATGGGCTCCGTCAACCTCAAGATCGACGAGGACCCCGATGACCCACGATGAGCTCTGCCCGGCAGCGGGCCTGCCCGAGCCGCGCGAGGATGCCTGCCTGTGCTGGATCATCGATCTGGTTGTGGAGCGCGAGGGCAGGCGCTGCCGCCTGTGCGGGAACCTCGTCGAGAAGGGGCGACCGCACATCAACTGCGCTGACGGCGTTGGCGGTGGCAGCGGCAACGTCAGTGGGATGACCGAGTGGGTCAAGGGAGATCGTTACCCCATTCAGTCCCTGCACAGGCCACACTGTCCCGTACGCGACGACATCCATGCGTGGTGCGCGTGTTCCGACACCGCCCCGATAGGACTGACGATATGAGCAAGGAAGACGGGATGGGCCGAGGAGTCCAGACAGGCATCTACATCACCCTCATTGGGCTCGTGCTCATCGGGATCGGGTCGATGCTGAGGCTGATGGGCTTATGAGCGAGTACGCCATCGACTGGGAGATCTGCATCCTGTGCGATGAGCACGTTTCCGCCAGTGACGATCTCGCGGAGGGCTCCTGGATGGACCAGCAGGGGCGGCGACGGCGGTGCCATCGCGAGTGCGCCCTGCGCAATGTCATCGGGGGCATCGGCCACCTGACCGACCATGCCTACTGGTGTGGGCAGATGAACGATCCCGATGGTGGCCAGACCTACCGCGAGAGCGCCAAGGCTGTCGATTCGTGGGTGAGGCAGAACGGCTTGGAGGGGGTCGGTGATTGATCTAGACGAAAGCATGGTCGCTCGTTGCGGAGGGTGCGGCAGTTGGACGTGGGCTGAATGGGATTGCTGTACGACATGCGCAACCGATATACCCCTCCGCGCTGGATTCCCTCTCGACAGTGTCTTTTGGGAAAAGGTGATGAGTACCGGGATGACGCGGTGTGTCGAATGGGCCAATGGGCGAACCGCTGATGGCTATGGAGCTATCGGGTCGGGTGGGGTTATGTGGCGCGCTCATCGCTGGGTATGGACCCAGGTGAACGGCCCGATCCCTTCAAAGAAGGTGATTATGCACACTTGTGATAATCCTCCCTGCATAAGGATGGAACACCTTCGGTTGGGGACTCAATCCGAAAATATGCAGGACAAGTGGGACAAGGCCCGAGTTCGCTCCGCTCGCAAGGAGAGCGGCGAATGGATGCTATAGACGCGTGTCTCAATCATTAGGACATCGGGACACATGTACTAAACATCGAATCAAAACGTCATGGAGGCCCTAACTAATGATCACGCCCGAGAACCTCATCGCCGAGTGCGGCTGCGTCCTCAACTCCAGGATCGCTGACGGCGAGGTGATTGTGACGCTGATCCCGCACGATCCCGACTGTGAGACCGCCAAGCAGGCGATCGCCTTCGCCGAGTCTCAGGGCAAGGACGTCACGGTGTTCGGAACTCAGGAACCCTGACGTCCCCCGGTGTTGCTGTTGGTCACGGCGATGGGTGCGTAGTTGCAGTGCTCGTGCATCCGGTTCCAGTTCGACAGGGCCACGAGTGACTCGGACTCGAAGTATTCGCCGCAGCGCTTGCAGTAGGTCGTGTAGAGGGTCGTCACCTTGGGCTGCGGCATAGCCGAACACTACCCAATTTGGGGCCGGGCGAGAATGGGTTGCTGCCTGACGGGCTGGAGATGCCTCTCTTCGTCTGTCAGGCAGCCCTCAGTTGGTGTGGACACACGTTGAATTTTCGCTTATCTTGTTGGTAGTCAACGGGTTTCGCCCGTAGCGGGTTGCTTAGGTCCCGCCATTTTGTGACGTTCTCCCCTTGTGTCCCCGTGGACCAATATTCCGATTCCCCCCTGTCGATGCTGTGGGTGTAACCCCAATTCGAGGGAGGTGAGTTGCATGGGCCCGAAGAAGAAGGGAGGCAAGAAGTGCTGATTGCTCGTCACAGAAGGGGAAGCCATGAAGATTCGACTCCGCACGTTGGGGATAATCGTCGCGGGTGCGGCGGCCTTCTTCCTCTTCAGTGCGTCACCAGCCCAGGCGGATAACGGCCCGCACATGAAGGGGTCGGGATCCCTGACCACTGATGGATGTGCGGGCTGCCACCGCGCCCACACCGCGAAAACGTCCTCGCTGCTCAAGACCAGCGAGGCTGCCCTGTGCACGACCTGCCACAGCGCAGGCACAGGAGCACTTACGGACGTCTTGCAGGGGATGTACTTCCCCGACTTCACCAACGGATCGCAGATGCTGCCCCTCCGTGGTGGTGGCTTCGTCACCTCGGCCATCGACACCAAGGGTGCCGTCCGGCCTACCAAGACGATCCCCAACCTCGCGGCTCCCATCGCCGTGACCTCGACGCACTCCTACGACGGGACCTCTCAGACGGCGTGGGGCTCGGGAACCACGGGAGTGGGCAACAGTGTCAGCCTGAACTGCACGAGCTGCCATGACCCGCACGGCAACGGGAACTACCGCATCTTGCGACCCATCGCCACAGGCGGAACGGGCGCAGCGGTCAACATCGCCGATGCCACGGTGAAGACCTACACGACGACCAACTTCTGGAACGCCCAGGACTCGTCCTCATCGTCGTTCATCGCGAACATCTCCTCGTGGTGCACGCAGTGTCATGCTCGTTACCTGAGCAGTGACGCCGGGACCAACACCGGGGATGCGATCTACACATTCCGACACATGTCCAATGACAACACTCCTGGTGGACCGAACTGCATCCAGTGCCACGTCGCTCATGGATCGAATGCGGCGATGACGGGTGCGGAGTCAAGCCATGTGCCGCTGCCGGGTGGCGGTACCGCACCCGCAGGAGATAGCCGGTTGCTGCGTCTGGACAATCGCGGTACGTGCGTGATGTGCCACAACAAGTAGCCCAAGGCTCCCCGAGTCGCCTCGCCCCCCACTCCTAACCGAGGGGCGACTCGGGGTTCTCCATATCGAGGCGCAGAAGTCCGATCTCAAGGTACGAACGCCTATCAAGGAGCCCCCATGCCAGACATGAACTCAGCCAAGGTCGCCCAGCCGGGTGGATACCCGCCCGCTGCCCTGTACGCAGGAAAGTCGGTCGTGCCGAACATCGTCGGCCAACTCGTTCCCGCCATCGCCGACATCCTCGCTACTGCCGACATGGTGCCGGGTGCCGAGAGCTCGACGTGGGTCACCATCGCCAACGACGGCAAGATCACGGCACAGAATCCCGTGGCTGGCGCGCTGGCACTCAACGGCTCTGGCGTGGCCTACACGGTCGGCCACAAGTGCACCGTCCCGAACATCGTCGGCATGACCGTCGCGGCGGCCACGACCGCCCTGACGAACGCCGGTCTGGTCCTCGGCACGAATACCCCGGCTCCCGGAACTCTCGGCATCGTTCTCACCCAGGGGACGGCTGCGGGCACCTTCGCTAACGCTGGTGCCGCCGTCAACGTGACCGTGGGCAACACGCCGTAATGCCTGACATGAACTCGGCGAAAGCGCCGCAGCCGGGTGGCTATCCGCCTGCGGCGTTCTTCTCCGGGATTGACACAGCCGTGCTCGTCCCCGACGTGATCGGGATGGCCGAGGCCGATGCGATCGCTGCGATCACAGCGGCTGGATTCGTCCCGGAGAACACCATCTACCCCAAGCTCACCTCGAACAACAGCCTGTGGGGGCTGGTTGCGGAGACCGATCCCATTGCTGGCGCGGAAGCCCTTCCTGGTTCGACGGTTCTCTACTCCATTGGCGCTGAGCTTCAGCAGAACTAGGGGCACTCATGAGTGCGGATGAGATGAACTCGGCACGGGCACCGCAGCCCGGTGGCTACCCGCCGGGAGCGTTCCTCGCTGCGGCCACCGTGGCGGTTCCTGATCTGGTCACCATGTGGATCGAGGACGCCATCCTCGCCCTGACGGCTGTGGGCCTTGTGGTGGGCGTGCAGAGCACAACGGGAGGAGACTCCGGCATCGTGTTCGGGCAGTCGCCGAGTGCTGGCTCGATTGTTGCGGTGGGATCCGCTGTTGACGTGACCGTAGGCGAAGGCCTTCCGCAGTAGTGACGCGGGAAGAGGCCATCGAGGCGATCGAGGCACTGGCGGATCACTTGCCCGCCAGCGTTCGTCTGGGTGATGCCCCGGCATGGCTGCGTGAGCGCGCGGAGGGACGCCGGGATGGCCTCAAGGAGGCCCTTGTCATCGTCAGGATGATCGAGACCTGAGTCGGATGGGCTAGTGCCTTCCCCAAGCAGTGACGGGCTTTTCCCGGCACCCACACCAGCCCATCCGACACGCCCATTCTAGGATGCGATTCGGAACATTCGGGGTTTTGGGCTACCGTAAACGAACGTTCGAGAGCAAGACCGGGCCACTTCGGTGGCCCTTTGTCCTATTGGCCGAGCATCGGAGTCCCATGAAGGTAACCGCAGCCATCGTGCTGTCAGCCGCCCTGATCGTCACTACCGCACCAGCCGCAAGCGCAGTACCTGCACCAAGTGGAGCGTCGAGCGTCAGCTCCGCTCCCACCTCCAAGAAGAGCCAGTCGCGCGAAGAGGCGGCTGCCCGATCGAGCCGCAGCCATGACCGTCGCGGCGCTATGCCCTCGCTGTACCGAGGCATCTACTTCCACGCTGACCAGGAGCGCTTCCGTCGCTGCGTTGGTCAGCGTGAGGGCATGTTCCACTACGACGTCCGAGGTGGCGGCGGTGGCAACTACTACGGCACGTACCAATTCAGCCGCGCGTTTCAATCCGGCGCTGCCTACGAGATGGCCAAGGAGTCGCATCGCACGCACGATGGCCTGCGCGATGACGCCCTGCGCCTGCGGCACAAGCCGATCAACCAGTGGTCGCGCTACTGGCAGGACCGCGCCTTCTATACGATCCTGAACGCGCGTGGGAAGTGGTCTGGCAAGCACCACTGGGCTGGTGGTCGCTGGCACTGCTGACCCTGCGGTTGGTGGGTGGTACGCGAAAGGCCCCGCACTCTTAGGAGGAGGTGCGGGGCCTTTCGCTGTCTACTACTAGACGATCGCCTTGAGGCGGTTGACCGTCTTGCCCTTCTCGTAGTCCTCGTAGATGATCTTGGCGATCTCGCTGGAGGGACGGTTGCTCTTGGTCGCCCGCGCACGCGCGGCCACGATCAAGTGCGTGGGGGACATGCTGCGCAGCACCTTGATGAGGGATGCCTCGCTGTACTTCGGATTGTCGCCGTGCTCCATCAGGAACTGGGCGAGCCCCTCCATGATGAACGACGACCACGGGTCCTCGGTCTTGGCGTAGACGCTGTGCATGATCCGCACGGTGTCCTCCAGGACCTCGGCCTGGGACATGATGTTCTTGCCCTTCTTGCCCACGATGCGCTGCATGGTCGCCACGCAGCCGATGACGTTCTCGCTGCTGGCCGTCCCGACCTTCAGACCGAGGCCGGTGACCACATCGTCGATGGCGCAGTCGACCGGATCCTCGGCCACCACCCCGGCGCGGTACTTGTAGTAGGCCGCGACGTTCTTGCGGCCCGTGTTGGTGTCCACGAAGAGCTTCGCCTCGGCTTCGAGGGTCAGGTCGTCGTGGACGAGCACGGTGAACACGTAGTCGTCGTCACCCTGCTCCATCTTCGCCGTGCGGCGCTGGAGGCCGTCCACGACGTAGACCTTGCCGTTCTTGCGCTTGGACCCGATCAGGACCCCGACGCTGGTGTCGTCCCACTCCCGCGCGAGCCGCGCAACGTGGTTGACCTCGATGTCTCGCTGGTACTCGGTCGGGACGTGCAGGTTCTTCGCCTTGACCTTCATGATGCTGGTACTCATGTGGTGCCTCTCTGTTCCTCAGCGCGCCACGGTGACGCACTGTCGTGCTACCGATTGGGGATATGAATCCCTAGGACTGGGAGTCGCTGATCTTGTCCAGGGCCCTGGAGAAGGCCGTGAGCGCCTCGGGGCGCAGGTAGTAGCGCATCTGCTCGTTGATGCGCTTGGACGAGATCGGGTTCGCGCGCTCGCCCGCACGCCACGCCTGCTTGCCCATCAACTGGCGGTAGGCCATCACGCGCTGCGTGGTCATGTTGGCCTTCTCCGCAAGCTCCTCGATCGTCAGGAACTCGATCCGAGGATCCTCGGTGAACACCTCGATCAGCCGCCACGCCGAGCCGGTCATGCTGAGCAGGGTGGTGATCGCGTCGGCCTCGGCGTCGTATCCGCCCCAGAGCCGCTTGTTCAGGCCAGACTCCATGATGCGGTCGCCATCGGGCTTCAGACGCCCGTCTGAAGTCTTGGTCTCGTTCACGTAGGCGCACACCGTGCTCAGCAGGCCGGGGTACAGACTCTCGTCCACTTCCACAGTCAGGCTCATCGTTGCCATGTTCAGTCTCCTTGTCATCGAGGAGGGTGTCTCCTTCGGCGATAAACATACGAGCATCGTCGAAGTTACGCAACACCTTCGGTGGGTATCGATCGAAGGGAGATTCTCCGTTGGACTACCCAGTTCCCGAACATTGGGGTACGGTAGACGTCGATCGGGGCCGTTCACGAGTCGGACCTCATGGCATGGCTTCTCCGCTCAAAGGACGTTCACGATGGCCGTCTTCACCTTTCGCGGCCTAGGCGTACCTGCGGCCCCGATCGATTACCGAGAGGATGAGATGACCCACGACCCGCTCTGCATCCTGGGCGGCCCGTGTCGCAGCACCGAGAGCACTGAGCACTGGGAGATCTGGCGGGTCGCGGGGATGGATCTCGACTTCCCGATCTGCGAGGCCTGCGTCGGGTACTGCGACTGCGTGCGCGTGCAGGCGATCCGCGCAGACCAGCGAGAGAAGGACAGGGCATCGGTTCTGGCGGTGACGGGCTATTACCCCGAGCTCCCTCCAAACACCGATGGCTCCTACTCCCAGGAGGCCGTGAACCGGATCGTGGATTATGTCGTGGCGACCTGCGGCGAGCAGATCGAGCGGAGCGAGTAGCCGATGAAACCCGCATGGCGGGACAGGGCGAGGCGGGTGACGTCGAGGATGAACTCATGGCGGCGTACCGCACTGGACGCAAGGATGCCGCCTTGGCCATCGAGGTAGAGGTGGGCATCGCGTACCTTGGCGGCCTGATCAGTCGTGCATTGGCCAAGCGCATCATCGACGCAGCACTAGGGGAGTTCAGGTGAAAGGTCCGTTCGACGTCACCCTCGGAGACCTGAAGCCCAAGTACCGACTTGTCGGTCGCAACGGATCCGATTACGTCTTCGTGTGCATCGGTGGAGACTTCCCGCACTACGCCTACGTCAATCGCGAGCGCTTCTGGGCCGTTGCCTAGAAGCAGGAGGCGTCATGTCCGACTTCAACGCCATGAAGGCTGGCCAGTACAACGACAACTTCACCTACGACTCGACGATCACTCCCGATGTCCATGATGCGGCGCAGCGTGTGATCGAGCGCTCAGCCCTGTCTCCCGATGACTACCACCTCCTGTTGGAGGCGGTGGGATTCGAGGAGTAGCCCGACTTCTGGGCTGCGGCTACACGCAGCGCGAGCGCTTGCCGCAGCGCTGGCACAGGTACTCGTGACGGTTCGTCGTCAGAACGTCGTCGTGGTCCAGGAAGAAGCAGAGCAAGCGCCTCACAGGGCCTCCAGCGTCACGAAGTCAAGGATGGATCCAGCCAGCAGGTTCGCGTCGATTAGCACGTCCTGCTCGAAGTTCTTGCGGTCCTGGCGATGAGTGGCGTCCTGCCAATTCGCTATTGCGGTCAACAGGTTTGCCAGCTCTTCGCCTGAGACACGTGTCTCAAAGCCGATGACCAACTCATCGGCAGCCTCTCGAAGCCGCGCTGAGCCCACGAGGATCGTTTCGGCGAAAGAGGGCCCCCGATGCGACAACGGGGGAGATGCACACCGGGGGCCAAGGCGAACATTACGGGGGAACGTTCGCCTATTCAAGGCGAAAGGACATCACAAGTCGGGCAATGCCGAAAGCAAGGAGCAGGTAAAAACCCGCATCTTGAACGGGGATATGTCGTGGCTGTAGGTGTGGAGGTCCCCTACGAATTCATGGGCAGGCGAATGAGGCCGTTCTCTCTCGCCCTGATGCTATCCACGATCGTCGTGGTCTACCAGTACGAGATCATCGAGCAGGGCCCTGGTCCCCACGGATTTGATGTGGCCGAGACGGTATTCGCCTCTGCGGCCATCTTCGGGCTCTTCTTTGGATGGCTGCTCAAAAACGATGACCTGCATGAGTGGGGACTGATTCTCGCGGCGGGGGTCTGGGCGATGCGGATGAGCCTGTACTGGCTCGATGTCGGCCCCGCCTCCATCGGCGTCTGGTTGTCCCTGTCCTGGTTCATCGGGGCCGTAGGGGCATGGCTGCTGGAGGCGTTCGATCATCGGTGGCGCTTCCATCTGGAGTCGATGAGGGCGGCCGGTGAGTGATTCCCAATGGTCTCTGGTTATCGGGCTCCTTGTAGTCATCATCATGCGAGTCCTGGACTCTCTCTTGCCCAAGGGCTACATGCTCAAGTGGATCCAGAAGTATTTCGTCAAGATCGATGATGACGACGATGACAAGGATGAGCTGACACCGTGAAGCGCTTCATGTGGTGGAACCGACGAGTCCAACCGTTCCATTTTGCGCTCATGCTGGCCATGTTCGTCGTCGCCATCGAGTACAACGTCTTCCAGGCGGGGCCGGGGCATGTCATCAGCGACTGGTTCTCTGGTGGCTTCGCCATGACCTCGGGATTCCTCCTGTTCTTCGGGTGGCTCTCCAAGAACGACGCCATGGCTCGCTGGGGGCTGATCCTCGCCGCAGGAGTGATGGCTGCGCGGGCCTTCATGGGCTTCGCCGACGAGAAGTACGGACTCGGCGTGGCGACCACATGGTTGTCCTTGTGCTGGTTCATTGCCGCCGTAGGGACGTGGGCGCTGGAGAGCATGGAGAACAACAACGCGCTCGCGCCCGACTCAGATGACGATCCAGATAACCGTAAGGTGATCTAAGCGGCATTAGCGTGTCGCGCTTGTGAGATCACGTTCGATCTAGGTACTGTGCGTCCATGGAAGATGGACGAGTAACTACGACGACAGAAGCCCTACTCCGACTGCCGGAAGCAGCCAAATACCTTGATATATCGAAGGATCGGCTCCGAAGCATGATTAGGGCCGAACCTCCGGTCATCCCCTTCTTCCGACTCAGTGCGCGTGACACGCGGTTCGACAAGGCAGATTTGGACGCTTGGCTGGATTCGTGCCGACGAAACTGACCTACGTGAGCGAGGACCGCTCGCAGCACATCGAGGTCCTCGACGAGCACGACGGGCCGGTTCCCAGGTGGATCCCCTACGAAGGGGGTGCGGCGCACCTGATCTCCAGCACTCGGGTATCCACGGGGCCAGCGAACGGAGACCTCATCTTCGTCCCGCTGGCCACTCAGGACATCGAGGTGCTCTCCTACGTGAAGGCAGAGCGCTGGTGGCTCGACGGAATTGCTCCGTGGATACAGGACGTCGTTGAGGCGAACCGCATGAAGGAGCAGTACGAGTCGTTCGAGGACATGCGCTCGCATATTGAACGCACGTTAGAAGTTGAAGCAAGCGCAGGCGGCAAGATCTTGAAGCACTACGGAGATGGTTGACATGGCAGTTCTCATTCTGGCGCTGGTGCTCCTCGCCATCATTCTCTTCGCGACACAGGCATTCATCTCGCGGGAGAATCGTCGTGAGCAGACCACCGACATGCGACAGTTCTCCAGGATGCAGGAAGCCATGGAGAAGGAGCGGAGGCGGCGGTGACCCAGGTAATTCTGGTGGCGATCCTCACTCTCATCGTCGCCGTCGTGTTCTACCTCATCGGTCTGACGAGGGCGTTCCTGCTCGTCCAGCGACAGGACCGCATCATCCAGACCCTCTTCTCGCGGCTCCAGATCTCGAACGCCGCCAATCGGGGGATGCGCAAGCAGTTGGAAGACCGGGGCGTCCACGTGGACGGCAACCCCCTGAGCGATGAGGAGCTCTCGGCGTTCCTCGGAATCGTCGAAGAGTCGGAGTAGTTCCCCTGCGTGTGTAGACCAGCGGGGGCTAGGTCGGAGGCAGAATGTGGTCGTGCTGACTCAGGAGCAGTTGTCGTCCTATTGGGTGGAATACAAGGACAACGACTGCCAACGCGCAAGAGAGCGCCTGATCGAGCACTACTACGTGAGTCTCGTCAAGCCCGTGGCCAACCGCATGGGCTCGCAGTTGTCCAGCGCGGTGGACCGCAACGACCTCGCCTCCTACGGCACCTTCGGCCTCATCGACGCGATCGAGAAGTTCGACCGATCCAAGGGCGTGAAGTTCGAGACCTACGCCGTCTCCAGGATCCGGGGGAGCATCCTGGACGAACTGAGGACGCTGGACTGGGTGCCGAGAGGAATCAGGTCCAAGGTGCGGAACCTCGATCGCGTCTACGGGCAACTTGAAGGTGAGTTGAACCGCACCGTCAGTCAGGCCGAACTGGCGACCAAGATGGGTCTGTCCACGCACGAACTGAAGGCCATCACCGTGACCAGCGTGACGACCTTCGACTCCTCCCCACTGGACGACGAGACGAGCACGATAGGCGCGACCGTCCCCGACTGGAGTTTCGATCCCGAGGAGGTCGCGGAGGTCACGGACATCACGGAGCGGGTCGCGCGCGCGGTCCATTCCCTCGGTGAGCGTGCGCGGGTCATCATCGTCCTGTACTACCTTGAGCAGATGACCCTAGGTGAGATCGGCGAAGCGCTCGGGGTCACGGAGAGCCGGGTCTGCCAACTTCACGGGAACGTCCTGAAGGCGTTGCGCGACGCTTTGGCTGCCGCGTGAAGGACGCCTCGCCATCTCGCTATCAGGTTGGCCGCATAGGCACGCCAGATCCAGACAACTGTCAGTATTACGTGCTCGATGTGGTCAACGATGCCGAGGCGAGATTCGTCCTGCGTAGGCTGGTGAGGTCATACCGAGTGCTCGGAGCGTCGATCAAGGCTGATGAGTTAGAGGATCTCCTGGATTCCACTCAGGCTGCCTACGTTGCCACGGTGGAAGCCAGGAATCCCCAACAGCAGAGGAAGAAGAAATCGTGACTGACATCAACAGCGCACGCGCCATGCAGCCCGGTGGCGTCTATGCCCGCCCCGACCGCAACGTCGAGCCCGTTCTCGATCTCGGAGGCATGACCGATGCCGCTGTTGCCGATGAGGTGACAGACGAGCAGATCGAGGAGGCCGCTGCTGCCGCAGCCCTGCTCAGCGATGATGGTGCTTCAGCCGTCATCGAGGAGGAGCCAGACCAGCCCGTCATCCTCCGCAAGAAGGCACCGGCCAAGACCGCTGCCAAGGCTTCTGCCAAGGAGACCGCCGAGTAGTAGGGTGGTCGATGTTCGGATGGAAGCCCCTGGAGGCTTGAGCATCGAGGACCACCCATGGCCAAGAACTACGGTGGCGGAACCTATAGCGTTCCGCCCGCACCACGACGGCCTGCTACTCGCACGTCCATGCAGATGCGCCGCAAGGATCAGGACTCCTCGGGGCAGGGCACGAAGTGGATGTGCTCGCTGTGCCAGATCTCGTACTACTCCGAGGAGACTCCTCCGCAGTGCCCGTTGTGCGCGGCGCTGCGCGACGTCATGGATCTGCGTCGTCAGGTAGCTGAGGGGGAGCAGCGGATCGCCACCTTGGAGCACGAGGTGGAGCGCGCGACGGCCAACAACGACTTCGTGGTGGCCATCAGGGACGCCTCGGATCTCCTGAGCGCCGAGGATCTTGTGTGGCTCAAGGCCATCCTGTACCGCTGGCGCGAGTCCAAGAACCTCACCCTCAAGGCCGTGGACACGCGGCAGGGGCCGCGAGGATTCATCGCCGCGTGGCGAGATGGGGAGACTGAGCAGCACATGGCTGACTCGATCGGTGGCGTGGCGATCGCCGGGCTCTACCAGGAGGTCACTCAGGGGTTCGGCGGCCAAGTCGCGCTGATGACCCTCGCCAAGGCCATGTCGCCGCATCTGAAGGGTGGACTGTGAAGCCCCAAGAGCAGGCCTGCCACTACTACTTAGAGCAGCGCGGATATTCAGACGCCCGTCCTTTCAGGATGTCGCAACTGGAGGACAAGTCCTGGCTGTTGTGGTTCGACCTAGAGGAAGGCGAACTGCTTCTGCACGTCACGTGGCAGTGGGAGCAGTCCGAGTGGTCGGTCTTCACTGTCTATTTCGAGGTCGACTGATCCGATAGTCCGGTCAAGACGATCCCCGAGGAGGGACCTGATGACGCGACTGGACGCCAATGGCCGTGAGCTCTATCCGTGGGAGGTCTCCACGGAGGGCACCCTGACCGACGACACCGAGGTCGTGGTCGTGGTCGAGCCTGACCCCGAGCCCGAGCCGGAGCCCGAGCCCGAGCCTGAGGACGACGACGAGTAGGTTCTCCGAACCTTTATCGGTGAGAGCAATCTGCCGACTCAAAGCATGTGGCTACGCCTACTCCCGCCGACCCGAT
>Ga0213920_1001085_pt1 | contig 16394 bp, 12 predicted proteins | sample McNCre1117MG_FD_161054 | JGI IMG/M metagenome (GOLD analysis project Ga0213920, IMG submission 161054) | Freshwater microbial communities from McNutts Creek, Athens, Georgia, United States - 11-17 MG | ecosystem: Environmental > Aquatic > Freshwater > Creek | place: USA: Georgia | collected...
CCACTTGGGATGGTCTGCCGTTGGACCGTTACCTGTCGCTGCTTGACATGCTCAACCCCATGCACCGCCTGTGGAGCGATGGCCGTTGGAACAAGCTGACGGTGGCCCACGGTTGTTACTGGAAGAAGTGCAGCTTTTGCGATGTGAGCCTTGACTACATCTCGCGCTACGAAACGGCATCGGCAACCACGTTGGTCGATCGCATTGAAAAAATCGTGGCTGAAACAGGGCAAACCGGTTTTCACTTTGTCGATGAGGCGGCGCCACCCAAGGCGCTCAAAGCTTTGGCCGAAGAGTTGTTGCGCCGCCAGGTTCATATCTCTTGGTGGGGCAACATTCGGTTTGAAAAAACCTTCACACCCGAGTTGGCTGAATTGCTTGCGCAGAGCGGTTGCATTGCCATGTCGGGCGGTTTGGAAGTTGCCTCAGATCGACTTTTGAGTTTGATGAAAAAAGGCGTCTCAGTTGAGCAGGTGGCGCAAGTCACCAAAGGCTTCTCGGAGGCGGGCATCTTGGTACATGCCTATTTGATGTACGGCTTTCCGACGCAGACACTGCAGGACACCGTGGATGCGCTGGAATATGTGCGCCAACTGTTTGAGAACGGATGCATTCAAAGCGGTTTCTTCCATCGCTTTGCCTGCACGGTGCATTCACCTGTGGGGCAAAACCCCGCGGACTTCGGTGTGCAAGTGGTGCCTCTGCCAGAGGTGAGTTTTGCGAAAAACGACATCGCCTTCATCGACCCGATTGGCACAGACCACGACACCTTAGGTCTGGGGCTCAAGAAGGCCATTTACAACTACATGCACGGGGTGGGCTTGGAAGAGGATGTGCGTCAGTGGTTTGAGTTACCAAAGTCCAAGTGCCCAAAAACGACTGTGCCGCGCCACAAAATTGCCAAAGCCTTGGGCTATTGAAGCCGCAGCGCGCGTTGGTAAAAGATGCGCTTCACCACTTCGACCACGCCTAAATAGGTGAGCACCATGGCCGCCAAAATGCCATAAAAATAGGCGGGCGGTGCCACAAAGCCCAAATGAGATCCCAGCGGCGTGAGTGGCAGTCCAATGGCTGTGGCAACAATCGCCACGGAGGTGAAGGCCAGCAACGGGTGTGGCTTGCTCTTGAATGGGTTGCCGCGTGTGCGAATGATAAAAATCACCAACACTTGGGTGCACAGTGACTCGACAAACCATCCGGTTTGAAATAGCGGCTCTTCAGCCTTCAAAACCTCTAGCAAGACATAGAAGGTCAAGAAGTCAAACACCGAGCTGATGGGGCCGATGACCAGCATGAAGTTTCGAATGAAGTTGAGGTCGAGCACGCGTGGTTTGGCTGTCTCTTGGGCATCCACTTCATCCAACGGAATGGGGATTTCAGAAATGTCATAGAGGATGTTGTTCAACAAAATTTGCGTAGGCAACATGGGCAAGAAAGGCAAAAACAAGGCCGCACCTGCCATGCTGAACATGTTGCCAAAATTAGAGCTGGTCCCCATCATGATGTATTTCATGATGTTGCCAAACGTCCGTCGTCCTTCTAGGACGCCCGCGTGCAACACATTCAAATCTTGTTTCAGCATGATGATGTCAGCAGCTGCCTTTGCCACATCCACGGCTGAATCGACGGACAAACCGACATCGGCTGAGTGCAAGGAAGGCGCATCGTTGATGCCATCCCCCATGTAGCCCACCACATGTCCATTGGCTTTGAGCGCCAAAATGACACGTTGCTTTTGTCCTGGGTTCACGCGACAAAACAAATTTGCGGTTTCTACGCGGCGTTGCAACGCTTGGTCGTCGAGTTGGGCCACTTCTTTGCCAGTCAACACCCCTGTCACATCGATGTTCAATTGCGCACAGACATGGCGCGTGACCAAATCGCTGTCGCCTGTGACAACCTTGATGGTGACACCCGCTTGCTGCAGTTTCGCCAGGGCAGGGGCTGCGCTTTCTTTGGGTGGATCGAGAAAGGCCGCAAACCCCGCGAGCACCAAGGCAGATTCATCGTTCACCACGGCCATGGCGTGATCGCGCGGTACTTCACGCCATGCCACGCCGAGGACGCGTAAGCCATCGCTTTCTAGGGCGTGGAAGCGGTCACGAATCGCCTGCAAACTGGCATCGTTCACTTCTTGTTGCTCAATGTGGCCTTCTACGTTGACTTCGACATGGGTGCACAAGCGAACCATGTCTTCGGCCGCGCCTTTGGCGACCAGCCAGCGTTTCGTGCCGTTGTCGACCAACACCGAGACGCAGCGGCGCTCAAAGTCAAATGGTATTTCGTCTATTTTTTGCCAAGCACTGACATCAATGGTTTGGTGATTCAGAATGGCTTCGTCGAGTGGGCTTTTCAGTCCCGTCTCAAAGAAGCTGTTGATGTAAGCAAGTTCTAAAACACGCGGACTGTCTTGACCGCTGACGTCTAAATGGCGCTCTAGCCGAATCTTGGCTTCAGTCAGCGTGCCAGTTTTGTCGGTGCACAACACATCCATAGAGCCCAAGTCTTGAATGGCTGTTTGGCGCTTCACAATCATTTGAAGTTTGGCCAACCGAATGGCGCCACGCGACAGCGTGACCGACACCACCATCGGCAACAGCTCAGGCGTCAAACCCACAGCCAACGCAACCGCAAACAAAAATGATTCGAGCCAAGGTTTATGAAACCATGCATTGACCAACAACACAAACAAGACCAACACCACGGTCAACCACATGATGAGCATGCCAAATTGACGCGTGCCTATTTCAAACGATGTCGCAGGCGTGGGCTTTTGTAGGCTGTCCGCAATGTCGCCCATTGCCGTTTCAGCGCCGGTCTTGATGACCAGGACGCGCGCACTACCGCCAATGACCGATGTACCCATGAACACCGCATTGCTGGCTTCTTGCAGGTCGGTCGCCGTTGCGCGTAAGCGATGGGTGTGTTTTTCAACGGGGTAGGCTTCACCCGTGAGCAACGATTGGTTGACGAAAAAATCGTTCGCCTCTAGCACCAAGGCATCGGCAGGCACCAAGCTGCCCGCACTCAACAAGGCCACATCACCTGGCACCACATCGCGTACCGGTATTTCTATGGGTTGGCCATCACGCAGGACGGTCGCGCGTACGGAGACTGATTGTCGAAGTTTGTCGGCGGCTGCATTGGCTCGAAACTCTTGCACAAAGTCTAAGCTGACGCTGAGCAAGACGATGCCGCTGATGATGATGAAGTTTGTGATTTCGCCCGTGAGTACGGACACCGAGCTAGCCAACAGCAGCACTACAACCAAGGGATTTTTAAAACGGGCGAGAAACTGCCGAATCAGCGACGGGCCCAGGTGGCTCGACAGTGTGTTGGGCCCAAAGGTGCGGGCGCGTTCCTGCGCCTCGACGGATGACAGTCCGGCGCTTGCTGCTTTGTCGGCATATTCGCTTGGCGTTCCTATCCACCAAGGCGCCGCATTGGCGCTGGTTTTTGGGGCGGCTGAATCTTGGCGCATCGCGATCTTTAAATTTTCTTAATCGTAGTCCTGAAACTGGGTGAATTTTCGATTAGAATTCTGTCTTCGGAATTAAACACTCCACGCGGGAATAGCTCAGTTGGTAGAGCGCAACCTTGCCAAGGTTGAGGTCGCGAGTTCGAGCCTCGTTTCCCGCTCCAATTTCAAAGAGCCCCTGAAACACATGTTGCAGGGGCTTTTTTGTATCTATCGAAGCAACACCGATGACCCACAGAAGTTTGGATGCACCGACCTCGCAAGAGTTATTCCGCCTGACCGATAACGGTTCTGGTGGATGGTTGCAGACTGCCAAGCGTCGTTTGAAATTTCGTTTACGGTATTGGTGGTGTGAAGCACATTTGCGACGCATTCACAGCTTCTTCCAAGAACATGGGTTGGCTGAACTCACGCACACCGAATTGCCGTTGATGTTGCGTCCTATGCGTCCTTATCTGTGGGGCGGTTTAGGGGTCGAGGCGCGCACCCATGCCATGTTGGCGCATTTCGAATGGTTGATGGCGCGTCACTCAGCCCAAGCGGTGGTTGATTTTTACAAGCGTGGTTCGTTCACGTTCTTCAAACAAAGCTATCCCGAGGGCGACATCACCATCGACCTCGAACCCGGTCGTGGTTTGGGGCGTGAAGGCGAGTTTGAGCTTCACCTCAAGTTCAACGGCGCTGCGGTTATGCGAGCGGCCTTCAGCGTCTTGCCTTCAGAGATGGTGGGCATCAAAGAACCTGGCTTTGTTATGGCGATTGGCAACATGCAAGGCCAGCGCTTTTTGAATCAAGAAATCAAGATCGTCACGCAAAAAATGGAGCGTACGCGCCCACAAAATATTTTGATGACGGCATTGCAGGGCTTGGCCTCAGGCTGGCAGTTGGTGGGGATGGTGGGTGTGTCTGATGTGGCGCACGTTTATTCAGGCTATCGCAGTTTGTCCCAGCGCGTGGGGCAGAGCTACGACGGCTTGTGGGCAGAAATGGGCACCACGGGGGCATTGTCTCAAGTGCATTGGAATTTGCCGATCCAATGGGTGGCCCGTTCAGAGCAAGACGTGCCTTCTAACAAACGTTCGCAATTGCGCCGTAAAAACGAAATTCGTCAAAAGATTTTTGACGAAGTGGCACACAACAGCGCAGGCCTTTGAGGCCTCCGCTGTTTGAGTTGTGCTTATTTCTTCGGCAGTGTGCCGCCGCTCTTGACGCATTCATCCAGAGTTTTGAACTCAGTGAACTTCTTCGTACGTTCGTAACTGGCACTGTTCTTGTCGTGGCAAATACCAGTTTCTGATTTTTTAACAGGCTCCGAGGGCGCAGCGGGTTGACCTGCTGGGGCGCGACCTCCGCTTTTCAGGCATTCGTCCATCGAGGCGAAAGCGGTGAATTTCTTGGTATTGCCAAATGAAGGGCTTGATTTGTCATGGCAAATGCCTGAGTCTGACTTTTTCACCACAGGATCTTGCGCGTCCTTTTTGTCAGCAGCGTGTGATGCGCTAAGGCAAAGGCCGAGCAATGTGGCAAGTAAAAATTGGGCGGTTGCGCGTTGGGTCATTGCAAGTTTCCTATAGGTTGCTCATTCGCTTGAGGATTTGAGTGCTGCTTTAAAAAAAGCTATGTAAATATAGACTAAAAAATATCTGAAATCGATGCATATGTGGGCTAAGTCATCAGAGTGTCTGACGTAAAATTCGTCCTTACTAAGACACTGCCCGAGTGGTGAAATTGGTAGACACAAGAGACTTAAAATCTCTCGCTTCCGTAAGGGGCGTACCGGTTCGATTCCGGTCTCGGGCACCAATCAATAGGCACAAGGAAGGAGTTTCGTCATGGCACGCTACAACGCCGCGTATGAAATTCATGTGCACGGACTTATCCCTCTTCAGCCAGAGGTCGGCTTGGAGCAGCTACAAGACGCGCTGCGCCCTTTGTGGCAATACGCCGGCGCCACCTCGTTGGAAGACGGCGCTACCAGTTCATACCCAGAAGAGCCAGGCATTCGCTTCAATCCAGAAGATCGCACTTTGCAGATGTGCTGGACAGTGCCCGGTGACGACGATTTTCGCCAAAGCTTAGACGAAATGTGCATGAGCTTGAACGAGCTGACGGCTGCCGGTGCACCCATTGAAGTCACGTTTTACGACAATGATTTTGATGACGAAGACGAAGCGCGCGGCCAAGACTCTCGTGATGACTTCATCATGCTGTTTGTGGGGCCTACACCGGCAGACATCATGCAGGCGCAACGTGACATGTTGGTCAACGATGTCATTCACCTGATGGAGCGCCACTTTGATGGCGCCCAACTGGGCGGCGTGGTGAATGAAATCGACAAATTATTCTCAGAACGCTTTGATAATTTGGTCAATTCACTGGATTTGGGACGGCCGCCGCGCGGACCGAATGGTGGCCACGGTGGTGGTCATGGCGGACGCAAACCGCGGCATTTGCACTAAACCGCTTGCGAAATCGCAAACAACAAAGGCCGACACCCTGCAAAGCGTGTCGGCCTTTTTGATGGGTCTAGGGTTTAGCTAGATTTGATGCCGATTCCTTTGAACTCACCTGTGGCAATGCGTTTTTCCCATTCGGCTGGGCCGGTGATGTGGGCGCTGGTGCCGCCAGAGTCCACCGCCACGGTCACTGGCATGTCGACCACGTCGAATTCGTAAATCGCTTCCATGCCGAGGTCGGCAAAGCCCACCACTTTGGCGTGTTTGATGGCTTTGGACACCAGGTACGCCGCGCCGCCCACCGCCATGAGGTAAGCCGATTTGTGCTTTTTGATTGCTTCAATAGCAGTTGGGCCGCGTTCGGCTTTACCCACCATGGAGATCAGCCCTGTTTGCGACAGCATCATCTCGGTGAACTTGTCCATGCGGGTGGCGGTGGTGGGACCAGCTGGGCCCACCACTTCGTCACGCACGGGGTCGACAGGGCCCACGTAATAAATCACACGGTTGGTGAAGTCCACGGGCAACTTCTCGCCTTTGGCCAACATGTCTTGGATGCGCTTGTGCGCGGCATCGCGGCCGGTGAGCATCTTGCCGTTGAGCAAAATGGTCTGGCCAGGTTTCCAGCTCGCCACTTCTTCTTTGGTGAGGGTGTTGAGGTCCACGCGCTTACTTTTTTGCGTGTCTGGGGTCCAGTTGACATCGGGCCACAGGTCCAACGATGGTGCTTCCAAGAACACAGGGCCTGAGCCGTCCATCACAAAGTGGGCGTGGCGTGTGGCGGCGCAGTTAGGAATCATCGCAATCGGCTTGCTGGCTGCGTGCGTGGGGTACATCTTGATCTTCACGTCGAGCACGGTGGTCAAGCCGCCCAAGCCTTGTGCGCCGATCCCGAGGGCGTTGACCTTGTGGTACAGCTCCAAACGCAGTTCTTCGACTTGGCTGAGCTTCTCGCCTTTGCTAGATTTCTCCAACAACTGGTACATGTCGAGGTCGTCCATCAAGCTTTCTTTGGCCATGAGCACCGCTTTTTCAGCGGTGCCGCCAATGCCAATGCCCAGCATGCCGGGAGGGCACCAGCCCGCACCCATGGTGGGCACGGTTTTGAGCACCCAATCCACCACGTTGTCGCTGGGGTTGAGCATGTACATCTTGGATTTGTTTTCGCTGCCGCCGCCTTTGGCAGCCACAGTCACGTCCACTTTGTCACCGGGCACAACTTGCATGAAGATCACAGCGGGCGTGTTGTCTTTGGTGTTCTTGCGTGCGAACTGTGGGTCGTCCACCACGGAGGCGCGCAGCATGTTGTCGGCGTGGTTGTAGCCACGGCGCACGCCTTCGTTGATGGCGTCTTCCAAGCTGCCAGTGAAGCCTTCCCAGCGCACATCCATGCCGATTTTTAAGAACACGTTCACGATGCCTGTGTCTTGGCAGATCGGGCGGTGGCCGAAGGCGCTCATCTTGCTGTTGGTCAAAATTTGAGCAATGGCGTCCTTGGCGGCAGGGCTTTGCTCCCGCTGGTAGGCGCTGGCCAGGTGGCTGATGAAGTCGGCTGGGTGGTAGTAGCTGATGTATTGCAGAGCGGCAGCGACCGATTCAATCAGGTCGGCTTGGCGGATCGTGGTCATGGATGAAGTCCTGAAAAAGGCCAGAGGTGAAAACAGCGGCTGAGTTTACTCAAAGCCCCTGTCGGAATGCTTTCAGTCTATTTGAGGCTCAAGACCCAAGCGGCTAGTTTCTTGGCGTCTGCGTCATTGACCTGTGTATTGGCCGGCATAGGGACGGGGCCCCAGACGCCCGCGCCACCTTTTTGAATTTTGGTGGCGAGCTTGTCCGCTGCGGATTTGTCGTTGGCGTACTTGGCGGCCACATCTTTGAAAGCGGGGCCCACCAGTTTCTTGTCCGTGGCATGGCAGGCCATGCAGTTCTTTGATGTGGCCAAAGCTTGGTCTGCCCAAGCGGGGGCAGACGCAGAGGTGACAGCGAGGGCGAGCAAAGTCAAAAGATTCTTTTTCATGTCGTGGCCCCTTCAATGCGTTAAGTCGTAGACGTAGCGCCAGTTTATATCGGTCTGTGCGCCGCCACGTTTGTCCCCGCCCGCGGTGATGACTTGGCGTGTTGGCTGAAGAGAGTGCATGGTGCGTGGGCGATAATTAAACAAGACTTTTATTCACGCTTTTTTGACCGGAGCCCTCACATGCCTGCTTACCGTTCCAAGACCTCCACCGCTGGCCGCAACATGGCGGGTGCCCGCTCGCTGTGGCGCGCCACAGGTATGAAGGATGACGATTTTCAAAAACCCATCATTGCCATCGCTAACTCGTTCACGCAGTTTGTACCCGGCCATGTGCACTTGAAAGATTTAGGTCAATTGGTGGCTCGCGAGATTGAAGCTGCGGGTGGTGTGGCCAAAGAGTTCAACACCATTGCTGTGGATGACGGCATCGCGATGGGGCACGACGGCATGTTGTACTCACTGCCCAGCCGCGACATCATTGCGGACTCGGTCGAGTACATGGTGAACGCCCACTGCGCCGATGCACTGGTGTGCATCTCTAACTGCGACAAGATTACCCCCGGTATGTTGATGGCCGCTATGCGCCTGAACATCCCCGTCATCTTTGTGTCGGGTGGCCCCATGGAAGCCGGCAAAGTGCGCTTGGCCAATCCACAAACGCAAGTGATGGAGTTCAAGAAACTTGACTTGATTGACGCCATGGTGATGGCAGCTGATGACAAAGTGTCGGACGCTGATTTGGCTGAAGTCGAGCGTTCGGCTTGCCCCACCTGCGGTTCGTGCTCGGGCATGTTCACTGCCAACTCGATGAATTGTCTGGCCGAGGCCCTGGGCTTGGCCTTGCCTGGCAACGGCACCGTGGTGGCTACGCACGCCGACCGCGAACAACTGTTCAAGCAGGCTGGTCATGTGATCGTGGATTTGTGCAAGCGCTACTACGAACAAGACGACGTATCGGTCTTGCCACGTTCTATGGGCTTCAAAGCCTTTGAAAACGCCATCGCGTTGGATATTGCCATGGGCGGCTCGACCAACACCATCCTGCACATCTTGGCGATTGCCCAAGAGGCGGAGATTGAATTCACGATGGCCGACATTGACCGCATGTCCAAAATCGTGCCGCAGCTGTGCAAGGTTGCACCCAACACCAACAAGTATCACATCGAAGACGTGCACCGCGCAGGCGGCATCATGGGCATCTTGGGCGAACTGGACCGCGCAGGCAAATTGCACACCGATGTGGGCACTGTTTTGGGTAAGAGCATGAAGGCCGTGCTCGACGATTGGGACATTGCACGCAACCCCAGCGAGGCGGTTAAAAAGTTTTATATGGCGGGTCCCGCAGGCATTCCAACCCAGGTGGCCTTCAGCCAGAACACCCGTTGGCCCAGCTTGGATGTGGACCGTGCCGAAGGTTGCATCCGTTCGTTTGACCATGCGTTCAGCAAAGAGGGCGGTTTGGCTGTGCTGCGCGGCAACATCGCGCTGGATGGCTGCGTGGTCAAAACCGCTGGCGTGGACGACAGCTTGATGGTGTTTGAAGGCCCTGCCCATGTGGTGGAGTCGCAAGATGAAGCCGTAGAAAACATCTTGAGCGACAAAGTCAAGGCGGGCGACATCGTGGTGGTGCGTTACGAAGGCCCGAAGGGTGGGCCTGGCATGCAAGAAATGCTGTACCCCACCAGTTACATCAAGTCCAAAGGCTTGGGCAAGGCCTGTGCCTTGTTGACCGATGGCCGCTTCTCTGGCGGCACCTCTGGTTTGTCGATTGGCCACTGCTCACCCGAGGCGGCGGCTGGCGGCACGATTGGCTTGGTCAAAAACGGTGACCGCATTCGCATCGACATTCCCAATCGCAGCATCAACGTGCTGGTGAGCGATGAAGAGCTGGCCAAGCGCCGCGTCGAACAAGACAAGCTGGGTTGGAAGCCTGCCTTGCCTCGCCCACGCAAAGTGTCAGCGGCACTCAAAGCCTATGCCTTGTTGGCCACCTCGGCAGACAAAGGTGCGGTGCGCGATTTGTCTTTGCTTGATTAAGACACGGGTCAAGCACCTATGCTGATGCATCCCCAAATTGACCCCGTTGCATTGGCGCTGGGGCCGATTGCCATTCACTGGTATGGCTTGACCTACTTGGCTGCGTTTGCCTTGTTTGTCGGCTTGGCACGCTTGCGCTTGAAGCATGAACCCTACGCGGCCCAAGTCGCGCTGGGCACTTGGGCTAAGCAAGACATTGAAGACATTTTGTTTTACGGTGTGATGGGCGTGGTCTTGGGGGGGCGCATTGGCTACTGCGTGTTTTACAACCCTGTTTACTACTCCGCACATCCCCTCGAAGTGTTCGCGGTTTGGCAAGGCGGCATGAGCTTTCACGGTGGCATGTTAGGGGTGTTCGTGGCGACCGCCGTGTTTGCTTGGCAGCGCCACCGCCCTTGGTTATGGGTGACGGACTTCATCGCGCCCTGCGTGCCAACAGGTTTGGCTGCTGGGCGTGTGGGTAACTTCATCAACGGCGAGTTGTGGGGAAGGGCGGCAGATCCTTCTCTGCCTTGGGCCATGGTTTTTCCAGGAAGTGGCAGCCTGATTGCACGCCATCCTTCACAGATTTATCAGTTTCTGGGTGAAGGCATTTTGTTGTTCGTGGTTTTGTGGCTCTACGCACGCAAGCCACGCCCCATAGGCGCCGTGTCAGGCGTGTTCATGATCGGCTACGGCAGTTTGCGCTTCATGGCGGAATACTTTCGTGAACCCGATGCTCACCTTGGCTTGCTCGCGCTGGGCATGAGCATGGGGCAGTGGTTGTGTGTTCCTATGGTGTTGGTTGGCGTGGTCTTGTGGCTGCGTGCTTTACGTCAAACTCACCCTGTTTAATTTTTAAGGGTTAGCCCCTTCAGGGAAAGTCCCTGCGAATAGGGGTTTTTTTGATGCGTCTGAGATCTCATAATTACGTGTAATTACAGAAGACTCAGCAGCACCTAAACCCTATGCGCACGCTTCCCAGCTCCTTGCACGTCGATGTGGCTTCTCAGCTGCGCAACTACATCTTTGACGGCCAACTTTGGCCGGGTAGCTTCATTGATGAAGTGACCTTGTGTGAGCTGTGGTCTATCTCTCGCACACCGCTGCGGGAAGCGCTCAAAGTGCTGACCGCTGAAGGCTTGGTGCGTCACGAGCCCCGTCGGGGTTGTTTTGTGAACGAAGTCACTGAACAAGACCTGGATGACATCTTTCCAGTCATTGCCTTGCTTGAAGGTCGTTGTGCCTTTGATGCCACCCAGCGCGCGACACCCGCTGATGTGCAGGCGCTAGACGTTTGGCACCAGCGTTTGCAACAGCATGCAGATGCGGGTCGCATCAACGATTACTACGAAGCCAACTTTGCCATTCACGAAGCCATCATTCAGCTGGCCAACAACAAGTGGCTGGCACAAACCATTGCTGACCTACGCAAAATCTTGAAGCTTGCACGCTTGCAGCAGCTGCATGCGCCGGGTCGCTTGAAGCAAAGTTTGAAAGAACATTTGGCCGTGTTTGCCGCACTCAAAGCAGGCGATGCGCTAGGTGCAGACGCAGCCATGCGTGACCATTTGTTGCAACAACGTGAGGCCTTGCGCGAGTTGGCGTCTGCCAAACGAAGTGTGTTGACGGCTTGACGCCAGAAAGAAGACGAAATGAACGCGACAACCTGGCTCAGCAGCAAACTCAATTTGCTTCGTAACTCGGCCCCCGCAGCAGGGGAGGCGCCCACGCCTGAAGACCGTTCCACGCGCGAACGATTGGACGCCACCTTACGTCAAAAAAAGGAGGCCCTGTCACCGCGCTCTTTGCGTCGCACCCTCACGCTGTTGCAGGCTGTGGTGGACCCACGCGTGAGTGAAGTGGAGGGCGGTCGTCGCGCCAAAGCCTTGGCCGATTGGTATGCCAAAGCCGAAGTCGCCGAGCGTCAAGATTTGTGGCTGCTCATCAGCGAACAGTTTGGTCCAGACGCCGTGAAGGTGCGCGCTGCGCGTGACGACTACGACGCGGCCTTAGGTTCAGTCGACGAGGGCCCGGCCGAAATTCGCTTGCGTCGTGCTTTGGTGTCACCTCGCACGCGCTTGTTGCAGCGGTTTGCGGCCTCATCGGGAGGCATGCGTTTTTTGGTGGATTTGCGCGCGGAGCTGCTGCCCCACCTCAAAGGTAACAAGCGTTTGTTGGCACTGGATGCCGAGCTGGAAAATTTGTTCTCCACATGGTTTGATGTGGCGTTCTTAGAACTGCGTTCGATCAGCTGGGATTCGCCCGCATCGTTGATTGAAAAACTCATCAAATACGAAGCGGTGCATGACATTCGCAGCTGGGCAGATTTGAAAAACCGCTTAGACAGCGACCGCCGTTGCTACGGCTTCTTTCACCCCAGCTTGCCCAATGAGCCTTTGATTTTTGTGGAAGTGGCTTTACTCAACGAGATGGCGGACAACATCATGCCGCTGCTCGATGAGTCAGCCGCACCGGAAGATTTGCAAAAGTCCACGGTCGCCATTTTTTATTCCATCAGTAACACACAAGGCGGCTTGAAGGGCGTGAGCTTTGGTGACTCGCTCATCAAGCGTGTGGTGGAAACCTTGCGCGGCGAATTTCCCAAACTCAAAACCTTTGCCACCTTGTCGCCCATTCCTGGCTTACGCCCTTGGTTGTCCAAAAATGCAGCAGAATTACTGGTGCAACTCAGCGACAAAGAATTGTCAGCCTTGGGGCGCGAAATCAGCTTTGAGCCACCCACCGCCAGCCATGTGTTGGCCGCCCTTGAGTCGTCCCAAGTGTTGGGGGCTTTATCGGCCAAATCGCCATTGCGTCAATTTTTGACACGCGCAGGAGCGCATTACTTGGGACAAGCCAAACAGGGCGAGCAAGTGCTAGACCCCGTCGGCCGCTTTCACCTCGGCAATGGTGCGCGCATTGAACGCATCAATTGGTTTGCAGACCCCTCCACCAAAGGCCTCAAGCAATCACACGGCTTGATGGTGAACTACCTCTACGACCTCAAGCGTTTAGACAAACATCGCCAAATGTTAGAAAAAGGCGTCGCGCCTGCATCCAGTGATGTGCAAGACATGTATTTCAAATGAGTCAGTGAACTTAAAACCCATCCAGGAGACCAATATGAATCATTTCAAAACAGCATCGACACGCCGACAGTGGCTGGCCTTGACTGCGGCGGCAAGTGCGGCTTTCAGTGTCGGTGTGCAAGCGCAGAGCACATGGCCAACCAAACCTGTGACGCTGATCGTTCCGTTTCCTGCGGGGGGCGGTACAGATGCGTTTGCGCGTCCGTTTTCTGCGCAGTTTTCTAAGCAGTCAGGCAAAACCTTGGTCATCGACAACCGTGGCGGTGCGGGGGGTAATTTGGGGGCCAGCGTTGCTGCCAAGGCGGCCCCTGATGGTTACACCTTGTTCATGGGCGCGGTGCATCACTCCATTCGCCAGCGATGTATCCCAAGCTGGATTACGACTTAGAGCGAGACTTTGTGCCCATCGCCATGGTGGCCAATGTGCCCCATGTGTTGGTTGTGAATCCAAAAAACGTGCCGGGTGATTTCAAAGCTTTCCTACAGATGGTGCGTAACAACCCAGGCAAATTCAACTACGGTTCAGCGGGAGGGGGCACATCGCACCATTTGGCCGGTGAGTTGTTCAAGCTGCAAAGCAAAACCTTCATCACCCATATCCCTTATCGTGGTGCTGGCCCCGCCTTGCAGGACTTGATTGCCGGCAATGTGGACATGATGTTTGACGGTCTAGGCTCCTCAGCGCAGCACATCAAGGGGGGGCGTATCAAAGCCCTCATGGTGTCAGGTAACAAGCGCAACCCATCGTTTCCTGATGTGCCTTGTGCCGCTGAGTTGGGTTTGCCCGATTACAACGTGACCACTTGGTATGGCTTGTGGGCGCCCAAGGGGACGCCTGCCGATGTGCAAGCGCGCATCATTGAAGAGGTGCGCAAAGCCGCTGCTTCGGATGACATCAAAACCAGCTGGGCTAACAGCGGTGCAGAGTTTCCAAATGTGACAGGTGCGCAGTTTGGTAGTTTTGTATCGGGTGAAATTAAAAAATGGGCGGCTGTGGTGAAAGCCTCCGGTGCCAAACTTGACTAACTGAAAACAGACAATGAATCACAACCTGTATGCGGCCTTGCGCGCCGCGTTTCCCAAAGACTTAAGCGCAACCGCCATCGAAACAGAAGATGGCTTGTTCTACAGCTGGTCAGACCTTGAGCGTGCCAGCGCCATGATGGCCAATCTGCTGGATTCACTGCACATCCCCAAAGGCGCCCGCGTGGCGGTGCAAGTGGAGAAGTCGGTTGAAGCTGTCATGCTCTACCTCGCCACCTTGCGCGCGGGCTATGTGTTCTTGCCGTTGAATACGGCCTACCAAACTGCCGAAATTGAGTACTTCGTTGGCAATGCTGAACCCGCCGTGGTGGTGTGCAGCAGCAAGAACTTTGGTTGGGTCAGCAAAATTGCCTTCAAAGCCGGCACGCAAAATGTGTTCACCTTGGACGACAACCGCACCGGCAGCTTGTTAGAGCGCGCTGCACATTGCTCAGATCAACACCAAGTGGTGCAAAACAAGGCCGACGACTTGGCTGCGATTTTGTACACCAGTGGCACAACCGGCCGCAGCAAAGGCGCCATGCTCTCGCACGGCAACATGCTCAGCAACGCGCAAACCTTGAAAAACTACTGGGGTTGGAAGCCAGGCGATGTATTGATTCATGCCTTGCCCATCTTCCATGTGCACGGCTTGTTTGTGGCGATTCACGGTGCCTTGCTCAATGGCAGCAAGATGATTTGGTTGTCCAAGTTTGACCCCAAACTCGTCATTGCCAAAATGTCAGAAGCCACAGTGTTCATGGGCGTGCCGACGCTCTATGTGCGCATGTTGGCCGAACCCAGCCTCACACAAGCGCAAGCCTCGAACATGCGCCTGTTTGTGGCAGGTTCCGCCCCCTTGCTATTGGAAACTTTCAACGAGTGGCAAGAGCGCACAGGCCAAACCATTCTCGAACGCTACGGCATGAGCGAAACCGTCATGCTCACCTCCAACCCCTATGCTGCCGATGCACGCTACCCAGGCCAAACCGAACGCCGAGGCGGCACGGTGGGCTTTCCGTTGCCCGGTGTGTCTTTGCGTGTGCAAGACGATCAAGGCAACGCGTTGCCTGTGGGTGAGATTGGTGGCATTCAAGTCAAAGGCCCCAACGTGTTTGGCGGCTACTGGCGCATGCCCGAAAAAACCAAAGAAGAATTCACTGCCGACGGCTACTTCAAAACAGGCGACGTGGGCAAGGTGGATGAGCGTGGCTACGTGGTCATCGTGGGGCGCAGCAAAGACCTCATCATCAGCGGCGGCTACAACGTCTACCCCGCAGAGATTGAGGGCTACATCAACGACATGCCCGGCGTGGCCGAAAGCGCCTTGATTGGTGTGCCGCACCCAGACTTCGGAGAGGTGGGCGTAGCGGTGGTCATTGCCAAGCCCGGCGCCAAGGTCGAGCCTGATGCGGTGATTGCTGCCCTCAAGTCACAGCTGGCGAACTTTAAGATACCCAAGAAGTGTTTTGTGGTGGCAGAGCTGCCGCGCAATACCATGGGCAAGGTTCAGAAGAATTTGCTGCGTGAGCAGTACAAAGATTTGTTCTAAGTTACTTCGCTCGCTACGCCAAGACGAGCAGCCGGTATCCGCTGCGTCTCCTCGCTTCGCTCTTGATGTCGCCGTAGCGGATACCGACTACTCGCCTCGGCTCCGAGAAGTGGCTTTCAATCGTTTGATTACCCACAACTCGGATGCTGATGGGGCTCTGCGGCGGCTGCCGATTTCTGGTACTCCAGCATGAGGCAGTCGCCGCAGAGCCCCGTCAGCATTAGCGAGAGAAAAACTTAGCCAGCCAAAGCCGCCGAGTTCACGCGCTGTGTGATGTGCGCCAAAGCCTCATCCACTTGATCAATCAAGATCAAGCACAAATCACCTTTTTGCAAACGCTCCATCGCACGGTCAATCGCCAAAAACTCGCCGTGAATTTCGTCAATATGTGTCGTGCGCTTCGCACCATCCAAACCCTGACGTAAAAGCTTCAACACCTCGCCGTCCACACGGCCACGTTGGCACGCGTCTTGGTACAACACTACATCGTCAAACGCTTCGCCAATGATGCGCGTTTGCTCGCGGATGTCCTCGTCACGACGGTCGCCCGCACCACTGATCACCACACTGCGACGTTGCGCAGGCAGATTGGTCACGGCTTGCACCAGCGCTTTGATGGCATCTGGGTTATGGCCGTAGTCGGCAATCACGGTAGCGCCTTTGTAGTCGAACACGTTGAAGCGTCCGGGTACCGCATTGCTGTCGCTCACAAACGTGGCGAGGCCTTTGCAGATGGTTTGCCAAGGCACGCCCACCGCCC
>Ga0213920_1001089_pt1 | contig 16351 bp, 22 predicted proteins | sample McNCre1117MG_FD_161054 | JGI IMG/M metagenome (GOLD analysis project Ga0213920, IMG submission 161054) | Freshwater microbial communities from McNutts Creek, Athens, Georgia, United States - 11-17 MG | ecosystem: Environmental > Aquatic > Freshwater > Creek | place: USA: Georgia | collected...
TAACAATAGCAGATCCAACATTAGAGTTGGTATATGTGACATTACCGCTATAAAAACTAATGTTAGGAGCAAGTCCAATATTACCAGTCGTTGTAATAGGACCACCAGTTAAATTGGCATCAGTGTTTATGAGCGTTACTGTACCGCTGCCACCACCACCCGCTGATGAGACTGTCTTTAACATTACATGCCATCTCCTGGAGTCACATAAATAACAGCCGTACCGCTGGACGTAATACCTGTGAAGTATTGGTTAGCGTTAAATGTCAAGATTTCGTCAGTGCCTGGAAGCAAGGGGAAAGCTCGACCAGTTGTCGTTACAACCGCTGCATTGCCTGATGCTTGGCTGGAAGTATCACCAAAACCAAGGAAAACCACAACAGTACCGCTATTGATGACACGGTACTGAGTACCACCGATGGTCGTTGATAAGCACTGAACGGGCGTAGGAGCAGACGTTGCCGCTGTAAACGTCACCGTATTTCCCATTGGTGTAAATGCTTGAATACCCATGTCAATTTACCGTTTCTTCGTTAGACGGAGTAGGAGGAATTACAGGAATTAATTGTGCAGTAATGCCATTCCAATAATAAACGTAAGGCTCTACATTGTCATCTACAGATACCCAATAAAATGGAAATGCAACATCAAATTGATTAACACAAACTTCAACAATACTAATACCTATCTGAAGTTTAGTTTCAAAATCATAAACTGGTTGCAAAGGAGACAGAAGAGCGTTCATCATTTTAACTCCAACTTATAAATACTGCGCCATTTCCACCAATTCCATTAGTGAAATTGAATCTAGCGCTACTTCCACCACCTACTCCTCCAGCACCAATAGTAACATTTATTGATGATCCAACAGCAATATCACCAGAGTAAAAAGTTTTATAAAAAGCTCCACCACCACCTCCTCCATAAGTAGGAGGAGAAGAACCACCTCCAGAAGTAGCGCCAACACCTCCAGCGCCACCTCCATAATTTCCACCAGGAGATGCAACAGTTGGAGTAGATGAAGGATACACTCTTGGATAATCTCCTGTTCCACCAAGACCAGCGTTTAATAATACGCCGTAACCACCTGCATTACCCCCATTACCTCCATAATTAGAAATTAAAACGCTTGTTCCACCTGTGTAATTTGTATCACCGCCGCTGGATACGCCACCAGTTCCTGCAACAAATTGAGTAGCTAAAGAACCACCGCTTGCAGTACAATACGCTCCAAAACTTGTAGTACCTCCATTACTAGCAGAAGAACCAGCTGGATTAACTCCTCCACCACCAGCAAACCCATAAACTATTAATGTATTATATGATGGAACAGTAAATACCCCGCTTGATAAAAAATTTTGAGCTCCAGGAGTAACAACTTTTGCCCCAGATCCAACCATTAAATTATAAATAGACATTATGTTAACCCCCCTCCCGTAATAACAAATATATTTGTATCTACACACAAAATTGTGCATAAACCTCTTTGGGCAAGAGTTCTATTTCCTGTTGAAGACATACCAACAAGGTACATAGTAACCCCAGAACCTTGAGTTATTGTTTGGTTTGAGGATGAATTGTTATAAATGCTAACGGTATCGCCAATATTAAAAACACCAGATGGTACAGTAACGCCGCCAGTTGTTATACTTATGTGTTTGCCGTTATCGCTATAAACTAAAACATAACTTGAAGTTTGAGCGTTTTGTGGAATGATTATTCTTTGTGATGTCCAAACAGTACCATCTGATGTTAAAACATTTCCAGTCATGCCTACTGCGCTCAAACCTGTGCCACCAGAATTTGAATACAAAACTCCGGATAAAGTAATATTACCGCTATAACTTACAGGACCACCTGAAGTGGTTAAACCTGTTGTACCGCCGTTAACATCAACATAAATAACAGTACCACCTGCCGAACTTGGAACAGATGTCCAAACTCCTGAACCATTCAAAAAAGTAGAGCTAGATAAATTTCCTGATGCTTGAATAGCTGAAACTGGAATAGAATTTGACGTAGGCGCTACATTACCACCAGTAATATGCACGTTGGCAAGCGCAACAGACCCGTTACCAATGCCGTTAATGGCATTAGTCAGTGTTGCAAAGTCAGCATCAAGATACGCAAGACGCTGCGTTGTAGTCACATTGGCAAATACATAAGGCATACTTATTGGTAAAGTTGTCATCAGAACCTTGCCCGTCTTTCGTACTCAAATTCAAATGTGCTCATTGTGAAGTTTGCACTGTTAGATGTTACAGTAAAACCAAGATATTTTCCATACTGTTGAGCGTCGCTTTTATACAGCCAAAAACCGTTCAGACCACCCAACCAGCCAATCGTTTGACCGCTGTCGTTTTCCCATTCAATCTGCTGACCGTTGTTGTTTACCCACGGAATAAAGTTTGTAGCCGTATAAACACCAGCATTACCCAAACCAGTCTCATTATCTATGGTTATGGTTAATGTAGCAATATTATTGCCCAAAATGGCTTCCAAACCCCATTTAAGAGCTTGTTTGTCACGAATAACGTCTCCCATAGGCCACAAAGCCGTCTGCGTATAGGTGGCTATGTTGGCTGTCGAATCATTATACAACTTTAGTAGGTTGCGCTGGTTCGTGCCATACAAGAAAACGCCACCGCCATTTGCCAATGAAGTCAAATAGTTAAGCGTACCTTGGCTTGTAATGAACCATTTTTTGTCAAAAAAGACGCATTGGATAGGCCTTAGCCCCTGATTGGGATCATTGTACCAAAATTGAAAAGCAGCGCAGAGGATGTTGTTCAACAACACCTGACCGCCCGTAACAGGCCTTGTGAAATCAAATAAAGGGTAAATACCGTCTAAAGCGTCCGATAATTTGCTGGTTGTAGCCCCGACAAGGGCATAAATGCCATAGTCATTGGCAAACAACAAAGACCTAAAATACGGGAAAATAGCGTCAATTCGCCGAGATCCAACCGATGCAGACACGTTTGTATTGGTAAATATTGTAGCGCCCGTTGCAGTAACCCGAACGTCCGAAAACACGTTAATCGAGTTCTCACCAAACACATACAGGAAGTTATTAGCCGAAATAATGGACTTAATGTTGCTGTGCAGCGTATCGTCAGCAAGATTAATGTTACCAGCAGAGACGCTTACAAAATCGTTATACAGACCAGCAGCCGAGTAAAAGACCGTCCGTCCCTGAGCAATCCACACACGCCCTTGAAACGAAGCAATATCAACATTCTGGTCAACAGTTGCAATGGCTGTAGCAGATGCACCGTTACCTCCACCACCCGTAATGGTTACTGTCGGATTACTTGTATAACCAGTACCAGGATTAACCATGACAATGCCAGTGACAGCGCCACCGTTAACGATAGCCACAGCATTAGCATTAGCACCGCCACCTCCAGTGATATTTACAGTTGGGGGTGAGGAATAACCAGACCCTCCAGCCGTGACAAGGATTCCGACGCTTCCCTTTGCAAAAGACAAAAACCCAGCCACAGCAGTAGCGTTGTTTCCACCACCACCAGATATTGTAATGGTAGGGGGAGAAGTATATCCGCTACCTGCTTCTGTAAGCGCAATTGACGTAACAATTCCCGATCCCAAAATGGCAGTTGCAGTAGCATTATTACCTCCACCACCTGTAATTGTAACATTTGGAGCTGATGTATAGCCAGAGCCAGGATTGCTCACAGATATAACAACAACATTACCGCCTTGTATTGACGCAGAACCTTGAGCTTGAACGCCAAATTGGCTCTTAGGAGCCTCAAATGTAACAGTTGGAGGGGTTGTATAACCGCTACCATTTGCCGTTACTAAAACAGACAAAATAGTGCCAGCAGCGTTGGAAATAGATGCAACTGCCGTTGCTTGCTTGCCATTTGCTTGATTTGGAGCAGAAATTGTTACAATCGGTGCTTCTGTGTAACCAGATCCGACATTGGTTATCCCAATGCCACCAACAGAGCCAATAGTAATAAGATTTGCACCGTCCCAAGTATAATAGCCTTTATCTGGGTCAGTAATGATGGCACGTTCGTCTTTCCATTGTTTTGCTCGCATACCAGAACCGCTAAAGGTTCCGGCAGCGGCTATGGTTACAATAGAATTGCTAGTCAGATTGTAGGCTTCGGCTCCACCATTGGCTTGAAAAGCCAAAATATAGTCTGTGTTGGTAATATTAACACTGGTCAGTTCGGTCACTGTATTTGACCAAGTTACACCTACGTTTGAGCTTGTAGGAATAACTTTAAGATTACCAAACCCAATAGGTTGTACGTTTTCAATCCAAGAAAACTCAGACTCATCAATAGCTGTACGATTGGCTTTGGTGTTCAGAGCCTTGAACGACTTGGTAACATGATACTGTTTTTGTTGTTCAGGACTCTGGGCCATTAGTACCCCTGCGAGTACGGCATCGGCATACGACGAGTGAACGTAGTAGCCAAAAGATTCTGGCACTTCTGAATATATTGTTGACGGAAGATTTCAGCTTCACCATAGCTCTGTTCTTTGAACTTGGCTGTGTAAGCTGCGTAATACGGGACAGGTTCTGTCCACGGATCTTTAATAACCTCAACATCAGATAAGTTGGTCATATCAGTTGGCCTGATAACCGTGTCCAACTCAATCGTATAGGTCTGGTCAGGAAGAGGGCCAATGTAAAAACTGTTAGTGCCGTAAAGACTAAACGCAACTGGCTGACCAACATAGCTCTGGTAATAGCGCAGCTCGGCGTTGAATTGTGTCCAAGGCTTGTACATCAAAGGAACACGAGTCGTACCCCAGTACAAATTGATCGTAAGAATGTCCATTGTCTGATCGCCTTGCGGCAAATCAACAAAATCATAGACTTCTTTGTTTTGTGTAACTGTAGATGTTTGAAGACGGCGTAGAGAACCAGTGTCACGCACAACACGCTGACGAGCGCCGTTAATATCAATTGTTAATTCTTCATCGGTCCAAAAGTTAGCATTGGCATCGTGCAACAAACGCCTTGTGACAAAGATATAATCGTTAAGCGTTGTAGCCATATAGACACCATGTTCATCTCATGCTTTCCCCTCCCCCGAACGGAAACGGGAGAGGGTACTTCTACTAGGGGGTCTCTAGTAGCTCTTAGAAGCTACGAACATCACCATAAACAAACACAGTGAATGTGTGGTTTGCAACAGCGTTAGCTGTCACGTTCACAAACAAAGCGTTTGGCTGATAGCAAGTGTTACCAGTCGCAGCTACAAGCGTTAAATCTTGGTAAGTCGTGCCGTTTATCACATTAGATAAAGCAGCATTAGTTGTTACCAAGTTACCGCCATCATTGGTTGTACCTATTGTTACATAGGTTGTAGCCAAAGATTGAACCGTTCCACCAGCAATATTTGAAGCACCAGCAACCGTAATACGACGAATGATTACGTTACCAGAACCTTGCATACCACCGCTCAGGATTGGCAAAGCTACTACAGCATTAGCAACCGCATTAGCAGGAGCTGTTCCCAAAGCAATTCGAAAATTGCCAAAGGAATCCTGCGTATTTTGGCCTACAGCATCAGGATTAGCCATCAGGTTAACTCCTTAGCTTGCGTTGAATTGACCGGTAGCGTTCTGACCTTGGCTGAGACCATACAGAGTGAGCGTCTGAGAACCAGTGGTAGCATTACCACGCACGTTCCAGCCGTCTGAAATGATCGTACCACCAGTGTTAGCAGCAATATATGTAACCCAGTTGTTAACATTGGCAGCGCCAGTGTTTACTTCGATAGTCACATTGCTTGTGCTATTCGGTATGACATACCAACCAGCCGGAATAAACTGTGCGCTGGAAACACCAGCGTTCATCGCGGTCAAGTTACCGATACCGACAGATGAAACAGTTACCGTCTGGAAGAAGCCAGCCGCCTGATTGGTCAGGACGTTAGCGACAAGAATCTTGTTTGATGACAAAGACATGTGCCAAGCCTCCTTAGATGTTCAGGTAGTTGTAGCCAGTGACTTTCGTCATTGACTTCGGCTTGGTGCTGACGAGTTCTGCGATTGTCAGAACAGCGCCGACGTAACCAACCTGCCAGTTAGGAAGAGTTGATTCAAAGCCAGTGAATACGAACTGACCAGCCTCATGGATGTAGAGGTTCAGGTAGTTTGTATTCAGGAAATACAGAGTACCTTCTGGGCAATAAGGATCAGGATAAATCGGAACGCCAGCAACCATCAGGGCTTTAAAAGCAGCCTGTGGGCCGTTAGCATCGCCGTCAAAGCCGTTACCAGGAGTGATAACATACTGTTCCTGACCAACGAAATCTTGCGCCAAGAGCGTCCAAGTACCAAATCCGCAAACGCCGAATGAAGGCACTTCAGCGCCCTTCTTCACCGTACCGGAGATGTACTGAAGTACGTTCTGACGGGTTGGGTTGACAGAACCAGCGGCATACTGACCGGACTTCCACCATGTGTAGGTAGAACGGTTGATGTTGCCGTAGGTTGCTGTACCTGTACCATCGTCAACAGCGGCAGGAAGACCTGTGAACTGCTGAGTGTTGGTTGTGTTGTTGTACAGCGAATAAGCCATCGCATCCATCATCACGTTGGTCGCGTCGTTCATACGAGCTTCGATCAACGGAATGATTGCATGGTCCTGCTGTACTGCGCCTTCCATTCCGAGGAACGGAACAGGAGCAATCATCAGTTTCAAAGTAAATTCAGCGTTGTAAGCGCCCTGCTGAACTGACGGCTGAGCGAACGAGCCGCTGTAGTCAGACCACTGAGCGTTAACGAACTGAGCACCCTGAACAGGCACTGTAACGGACGAGACACCGCCCGTTGCGGTTTGAGAGTTAGCAATCAGCGCAGCCATAAGCGGGGTACTGTTATAAAGCTGTACCACCAGCTTGGGAATAAACGCACGCCGTGTAACGTACGTTAATTCTGTAAACTGCGACGAGCTTGCTGCTGGGATAATACCACCACCAATAGCCATCGAGATATACCTCTTGAGTTGTTACTACACTAGATAATTAAAGGCCGATGCGCGTACCCTTGCGGAGTTCTTGCATTGCCTTTGCCGCCTCATCACGAGCTGCACGTTGTGGATTTTTCCAGAAATTAGCAAGCGTATCTCTTGCCGCCTCATTCAGGACGCTCGGATTGTAAAACGACTGACCCGTTGGCTCAGACGCTTTATTCATCCACTGCCAATAGTCCGCAGCGGTCTCGTGATTTTGTATGCCCTTTTCGAGCATGATCTTTTCGATCTTCTCAACGTCTTCGTCAGTTTGAGCTTTACCCGATTTAATCAAAGCCTGACGCCGCTTTTCAAGCGTTTCCAGAGCTTCTTTTTCCATCAACTTGGCTTGCAATTCTTCAATGCGAGCATTGTTCTGCTGCTGACGGGCTTCAAACTTGTCTTCAAGTTCGATTGTGTCAATCGTAATGTCTGGTTTGACTTTTTTGGTCATACGCAGGAAATCATTACGAGTAGCAGGATTTTCGGCCAACTGACGGGCAATGAGAGCTAACTCATCGCGGGCTTCAGGTGAAAGATCTTCTAAAGATGACATGATTAGACCCCTTTTTAGATTAAATTACCTTACGACCATCGCCAGGAGGCTTAATCGTAAATTGGTTTTTCGAACCGATCTTATTAGGGGTGCTGAGACCGCCCATACGATCATAACGAGGTGGGTTAACAATCTGACCATTGTTTTGTTTGTCAGTGGTCGGATTACGTGGAGCGCCAACGCCCCGAGGTTTAAAAAGGTCCAAAGGAGCCTCCTATTTAAGGTTACATTGTCATAGGTGCGCCGCCAGCCGGAGGTGCGCCCATAGGAGGAGCGCCAGCGGGAGGAGCGGCAGGGGGAGGAGTTTGTCCCATCAAGCCTAAATTCGGGGGAGCATTGGCAATCATGCGAGAGCCTGGTGTTCCACCGCCAGCTTGAGGAAGGTTTTGGAGTAATTGCAAAATCTCGGCGTTTTGTAACTCGCCTGTCCTTTGCTTTTTTGGGCCGAGGAGTCCAGTCAACGATGACAAAGCGGACATCAACTTCTTGCCTTCAGGGGTTTCGCTGCCAACGGCAGGAAGAGCTTGTTCGATCAAATCAAGCGCCATTGATACGTTAATCATGGCTGCTTCTCGCTGACCCATTTTGGGTTCTGGCGTTGACAGAGGGTCTGTCATCGGTGTCGATATGTCAGGCGACGGCGCTCCAGGCGGTAAAGCACCGCTGTCTTGTCCTGGTTGGCCCTGCGCCATCAAAGCCATCAATTCCTGTTCGTTTGCCATCTTTAGATCCCAAAGTGAAAAAATCGTGGGAGAATATGTTTCAGATTCCCTCTCCCACAGGGGAAATTGCTAACAACGGGTCTAACCCGTGTATTAGTTAGCGCTTTGCTTTACGGCCCTTGCGACGCATGGACGCCTCCTGTGTTAGAGTTGCAACTACTGTCTTAGCGACGAGAACGACGCTTGGACCTCTTGACTGACTTGTACATCAGTAACTCCTGATTTTGGATCTAGAACCGCGAGCCTTGCGGGGGTTCATAGATTTGATGTTGGTAATCTTGTAGGAAATCGTAGCAGGTTTTTCACTTCTTGACAACGAGGACTGTTTTGCCCTCGGCTGATTGCTCGGTTTTGTCAAACGTGCTCTTGCCATTACGCCACTGCTTTCGGTTTAGGCTGCTGCTGCGGGGGTTGAGAAGCGGCCTTCGCATCCATCTTCTTCAGACGGTCCTTGAGCAATTGTTTCATAGGTGGGTCTAACAAGTCAATAAGGCTTTCTTTGTCAATTGCTTGCGCCTTAAACAGGTTGAAGGCCAGTTGCCGTAAATCTTCCATAAAGATCGGGCTATTCGAGTGAGCGTCCACTTTTACCACATAATCACGAGTAAACTGCTCAGGAATAAACTTAACGTCATTACTATCAGTAAGGTGTGTGTCGTTGTAAGCCTGAAGTAATTTGAGATAAAGAGTAGACATTTTCTCAAGGGAGTCTTCGACCATGAGAGCTCGTTTTTTAGCGCGGGAAGAACCGAGACGTGCCAACTGACTAGCATGTCCAGCCGATCGTACTCCGCTTTCACCCCGTCCAGACAAGACGTTAGAAATGCCTGAAGCTTCTTCAAACATGGAGTCAATTTCTTTAAGTTGAGCATAAAGATCCTGCGGTATGTTTGGAGCCAGCTTTTCAACTTTAGTCGTAGACATGTCCGACATAAACAAGCCGCCAGCGCGGTTTAATGCAAAGTCTTTCTCGTCGATAATGCCTGAAAAGCCAGTCAATGCGGTCGGAGGGGAGACCTGCTTGGACAGCAGATCTAGAATCTCAGACATGCGGCGATTACGCATATCTTGCAGCACAACCAGCTTCTGAACTTCAGGTTGCCCCCAGAAGTAGTCGTATTGCGGGGTTGGGCAGATCTGAATGATTGGCAGTTCGCCACGCACAAACATCTGCTCAAGCGGACGATCATAAACAATAATATCTGGCGCAGCACGAGTGACGATCTGATAGTCCTTTGTCTCGTCGTTCCAGATATAGAGATCAGTCATTTCAATGGTATCTTCGCCAACCTTGGCGCGGAACCTGTTAGGTGCGCTCAGGTTCAGATTGACGTTACCATACATGACAGGATTCACTTGGCTTGTCACAAGCCGTTGAATACCTTCAGGAATAATTGACGGAGTGTATTGCGAAGCCGTCACACGGTCTACAATGCTCTGCCGCCGAGGGTGAGAGTAAAGTCTGTCAAACAAATCAGACTTTGTCATGTAGTAAGTATGGGTAATTGCTTGCTGACGATCAAGGGTTGATACGTCTTCACGCAACACGCCCAGAGAACCTGGGTCAAGCACAAACGGGTAAATGGACTTTTCCCGTACAACCAGTTTTACAAAGCAGGAGCCGTAACACAGCGACCAAGTAAGAGCTTCCGTAAACACTTTATCGGCATTGGAATTATTCCATTCGTCGTGCAGGAGTTGGCTCAGCGCTGGGATTTTGGAGTGCTCGCCAGGATGAACTGCCGCACCCAGTGCTATATTGAAGCGTGTTGTCTCGGACGAATACAGGAAGCTGACCAACTGATCTATGTGAGAATAGATCTTGTTGTAAGCAGCGGGTGAGTCTTCCGGTGAAGCGCCAAACAAATACCAAGAACGATAAGAAGCATAGTCCGACCGACGGTCATCGAGGCTAACCTTGCACTTGTTAATCAAGTCTAGGTAAAAGAACTCTCGATCATTATGATTCTCTGGGATTCTCATTTAGCGTCCTTGAGACTCAGCCCTTGATGGTCGTTGGTGATAGAACTTGGTTTGGGTGCAGAAAAGTTTTCGCCCTTGACGTTAAACCCGACTGGTTCACCACGAACAGACTTTATCGCATTTCCGCTCATAAGGGAAGGCATACTTAAATTTCCACCGCCGCCCCACATCACGCCGCCCTCAGCCGCCTCTTTTCCTTTGGGCGCTTCGGCGATAAGCTCTTGTTCTTGCTTGGATAATGGTTTGTTGTTGCGGGTATAATACCCTTCTTGATGTTCACCTTCGCGGGTGGACTTGATGTTGGTCATCTTGAATTGTGACGCCAAACCTTTGAGCGAACTGTCGGCTCGCTTGGTCCTGTCAGACTTGATTGAGAACGGTTTGATGAACACTTGCTTGGGCTCAGCGTCGCAATGCTCGCATTTCTGCTCCCATGCATCAAAATATCCGTGTTCTTCGCATTTGTAAGACTTCAAGACTGCCATCGTGTACCCCTTTTTAGCTGCTCTTCGAAAGTTTCATCAGAATAGTCATTGGCGTTTTTCAGGCCTAATTTAAGCCTGATTTGCCCGTTTTGAACCTTCAAACCCGTATTTCTAACGATTTTGGGCTTATTTTCTTTGTTATACTGGATAAAGCGGGAATTGTCTTTATTCCGCATAATTTCGACTTCACCAGCCTCGATACGCCGCATAGCGTAGGAAACACGAATCTGTAACATCTCTGTCAGGGGGTGCTTCTTGGCAACAAACACATCCTTGAGGTGTCCTTCCGATAAACCCGTCATTTCGGCGAGGAAATGCCAAGAAATCACCCGTTTAGGATCTTTGGCAAACCGATCCATGACTCGGTAAAGCTCACCTTTGGGGTAAATTTTTGGGTCCATAACCTATGTTCCGTAGATAAGTTGATACGTTACGGGAAACAGAAAGCTCTTCAGGCGTACGGTCTTGGATCTTGTGGGCCATGTCTTTTGTAATGCGGCGCACAATCATTTGGTTTTGAACTTGCTCGGCAAAAGCTACGACCGCTAACGCGCTTGCCATCACTCGGTCGTCCTTGCCCCGACCAGGGGCCGAAATTGTGCCATTGTTTCTAACAATCGTTTTCATCTCGTCGAGCAGCTCTGTCGAGCGGATGGTCATCATCCGGCGCTCGAAGTAATCCTTCGTGTAGTTCATCATGCGCTCTTTGGACGGCCCCGTTGTCACCCAGCCGATTGAGTTGGTCAGCCCGCCAAGCGTATCGTTCTTTCTCCAGATATAATTTTTCATGCCGGAGAGTACGTTCATCAGATCTTTACCCAGTTGGTTAGTTTCTGGGACCGAGCCGATAGCCGACGCCTGACGCTTAAGATTTGTAAGCTCTTGAATAACTGCTTGTCCTGGACCATTGACTTCCAAGTTAAGCGTTGAGTTTTTGTATGCGCCCGCAAGATGAGCAATGACCCAGGCAAATTGGTATGTATTGAGTTCCGAAGTTGCAAACTCAGCAACCTGATCCAGACCATCCGCATAGCACCTGTATACCTGGATACAGAATCTATCTGCCCAGTCCGACGAGCCATAAGCAGGATCTGCGCCGATGACATACACAGCGGTGTCGATTGGTTCTTCCCAAACCTTGAGGGTACAGACTTTCTCCGAGGACTTGATGACTTCTGTATCTTGAAAGTAATTGCCGAACATATAACGGTAGCAGTCAGGACGGGTTTTACGCGCATCTTTCATAGCCTCCGTACAACGGCTGTTCGAGAAGAAGTTCGTGCCCGTCATAATGAAGGCATAGTCTTCTGTCGGCGGGAACTCTTGATACATCAGCGCATCGTCTTTGATGCCCTCGATCATTTTCCAGCGCCACCACGCAATCTGCCGCGAGTTAATCTCGACATCGTAGAGCTTCTTTATTTCTCTCACCCATTCTTTCTCTTCAGGCGAAAGCTTGCCGTCCCAATAGGTTTTGTAAACGGAACCGTCGGGATCTGCGGAATAGAGTTCATTGCGCCACCAGCCGCAGAAGATTGCCTTCTGGGTTCTAGCTTTCTTGGCAGTCGCATACATGTCGTGGAACATGTTGAAGCCACGCGCTGTCGATTCAAACATATACAGACGCAAAGGATTGGTCTCGGCAAGGGAAGCTAGCAGAGATGCCAGACCTTCCTCGTCGCCCCATGAACTCGTCTCAGTGCCATGCAGGTAGGTGATGGCCTTACCACGCCCCAGAGAACCTTTGGCCCGCAAGCCTGCCACTTGGTAGAACAAACGGCTGCGGTTCTTTAATGTTAACGAGTTCCGGTTATGCGTGATCTCAGGGATTTTATATTGCTTAGGTAAGCCAGACATATACATCGCCAGCGTTTGCCGGAACATGTCACGGTTTTCTTCCGTGTCTGTTGTCAGCGTACCTTGAAGCCCAGGATGTATAAAATGCCAATACAGATCGAGAGCAAGAGAAATAGTGGTAATGCCAAGTTGTCGACCTTTCAATATCACAAAGAAATGTTTGTCTTCTTCCAGACCTTGCGCGATTTCGTTCATCACATAGGTCTGCGTGCCGAGAAGATTGCCCATTCGAATAAGGCCTTGCTCCTTACTTTCAATATGAAGCTGGCTACAAAAATCATAAAAACCTTTTAAGCTAAACTTGGTCATATTAAAAATCCTTTGCTTTGCATAAACACAATTGGGTCTTTCGCGTGCTTTTCAAGATTGCAAGGCGCGCAAAGCAATTGGAGGTTTGACTTATCATTTGTACCTTTTTTAGATAAAGGAACAATATGATCTATATGGTATTTGTTTAGCTTTTTAAAACAAGCGGCGCATTTGCCTTTTTGTTTTTCTTTTAAATCTTTAATTGTAGAAACTGTTATATACCCTAAACCATTTGCTCTTCTTTTATGAGCTTTGAGAGTCCATAAAATTTTATTGTTATTATAATATTCTTTTTGCTTAGCAAGGAGGCGTTCTTTGTTTTTTTGATAGTAATCTTTAGCCACAGAAGATTTGCGTTCTTTTATAAAATCTTTCTTTTCAATGTATTCAGCGGCAAGGCGTAGTTTATTTCGTTCGTAATGCGCTTTAGAGCACCCGACGCACATTCCTGTAGATTCGTACCTCAAGCCGTCATGTCCATTTCGACAAGGCTTGCCGTAAAAAGTGTTTGCCATAAAATAGAGACTAAATTATTTTGTCTCAATAAGCAAGCTCTTTCAATGCTTAACTCAGCGCAGAACTTGTAAAACGCCTGAAGGTCAAACTTCATAGCTTTGCACTTTCATACCAGCCGCCAGTGGAGTACTGGTTGCTTACAATCTTATCACAGATGTCTACAAAACTTCCAATCGCATTGTTTGTACGACCCTGAAACATGTGAAACACCCCACCGCTATAGTGAGTACCGCGCCCGAAATATCCATAATTGCCCAAAGCCCATCGGCCCTCGTCGGCAGGATACAGGTAGTGAGTAGGATATAAACAACGAACAGGCACACCCAATCTCTCAGCAGACTTGGTAATGACTTGTGCCACGTCGCAATCCGGCTGCTCAGAAAAGGTTTTACCCACTTTCTTCCAAGCCTCACGGTGAACCATATAAAAAGCCGGACCAGCGTAAATATGACGAGGATCAAGGTGGTTAGCACTTTGAGCAATGCCAAGAATCCCCCGATTTTCTCTCGCCCAGCGATACGCCCTAGCCACAATTGTCTCACAGGTCGGAACGCAATCAATCTCCAGAAAGCACACCACCTCCGCACCCGTCTCAAACTCATCTTTGCAAACCTTGTCCATCCACTCGCCATGCGGCATGTGAACCCGATAATAAGCAACACTCAAACCAAAATGCCGGATCACACTCTCATGCGCGTTCAGCATCCTCGTATCAACGTCAGGCCATGCCAGCGTATGAAATCTCATCCTCAACCCCTTACCTTGGTGCGCCCAGAACGATTCGAACGTCCGACCCTCAGATTCGTAGTCTGATGCTCTATCCAGATGAGCTATGGGCGCTTAACTAATTCTCCAGACCCGTAAACCCTTATCATCCCGACGGGTCACAAACTTCCAGCCAGTCTCTTTTGTGAAACGCCACATCAGCGTCCTCACCGTCTGGCAAACCCCCAAATCACCCTCAACATAAAAACTATCCCCAGGATCCATCTTCGCAAACGGATACTGATGCTTCCGAGCACGCTTCAGAAACTTGTTCACTGGAATATTCTTATCAATCTGTATAACCATAAAACAACATATAACAGCTAGATAAAAAACATCAAGAAATTTTTTGGGGATGGAGCTAGGTGGTATGCACACCCACACGGCCCCCCTTGGCCCATGCAGTCCATTTTAGCCGTCCAGGATCATAATAATTATAAATACACATACCATGACATAATCATGCTTATCAGATGATGATTAAATCAATTCTGATCCTGTCATAACAGGGCGACCCAGTTACAAAATCCCATAATTGTAACTTGTCAGACAACTTGACAACTTGACAAGCGCGGGTGGAGAGCGAACCCCAATCTCATTCTTTGAGAAGCTAACATGTTACTGTTTAATTATTAACCATTTAGTTAATATATAAATATATAATACATACTGTCAAAATATTGACATAAGTATTGTTACCTATAATTATTATCTTGATCAATATCATAATTTATTATAAGTTATAAACATGATCAATAAAGATCATATATATAATAATATATAGCAAAGGAAAACACGTCATGGCTTCTTTACCGTTTAATATCGAGAAAAGCGCATTTAATCGCGGTGAATATGTTGGGTATGCAGCGGGTTATGTATTCCGCATTGTCAAATGCAATTCATCGTTTGGTAATTGGCAAGCACAATTAGCACGTTTCAATCCGGTCAATCCTCGCCTGTCTAACCGTATCTTTTATGGCTTCACATTGGCACAATTGAGCGAGCGCCTGGATGCTTTCTCGCAAGAGATTGAAAAGATTGCCATTGTAGAAATACCAGCAGCATAAAGGGGTATAACATGTCTAGAATACCAGATGATATTATAGATTTGATAGGATTATTTGTCTTTACTAGCTTCTGGCTAGTCCTGATTTGCATATTTAATTGATAGGAGGATAACATGACAAAAGAGAAAGCACTTCGCATCCAGGCTGAGCACATTGCGTTTTATTCTCAATATTTGCCTGATCTTGGCAAGTATGTTGCAGAAGCAACGAGAGCAGATATGCTCGAAGATGACGTGGATTATCCGGTTTATGAGATCAACCAATATATTCCGAGAGGATTTGCTATTGAGCAGATATTAAATAAATACAACAAAAAAGTTAGGTTCGATCATGGACGATAAAATCATGGAATTATGTCAAAATCGCATCAAAAAAACGATTGATGATGCTTATTATCAAGCCTTAATGTATGGGAAAGGGCCATTGGCAGATATATTATGTCCTAAACATCATCCTTTAGAAAATAGTTTCTTAAAAGATTTAAACAAACAACATGATTTGTTTGTAAAAACAATGAAGAAACTGATTAAGAAAAAACCTAAATATTAATATATATCAACATATAGGGGTATATTATGAAACTAGATGATACACTTGTGCACTCAGCACAACAGTTGCACAATGCTGAGCACAATTATGGTGAGACAACTGCATTTTATGCGAAAGCGGCACAATTAGCGTCAATTAAAGCAAATAAAACTATAACAACCTATGACCTAGTGCTTTGTCACATCGCGGCATTAGAGACTAAAATCAGTAATAAAAACAATGCTATGTCAATCTATGCAGAACTTGCTGCCATGTATGCAGTGTTGGGAAGCCTGGTGCCAGATGAGCCCGATCCGGCTGCTGAGAAGCTAGACGCTATAGAAGCCGACATTCGGGAAATGGCAGCTAAGCTTGCACCCATGCCTAAAGCCGAACCGATGAGCACGGACAATGCACAGGGATGACGTACAAAGCCTCATCAGACTGTCAGTGGTGTACTTAGCCTTTGCTTTCTTGATTGCCATTGTGCTGTTCTATTGATATAACAAATCGCTCCTAGCTTTTAGCTAGTGTTTTCCTCCCTGACTGGCCTCCAT
>Ga0213920_1001090_pt1 | contig 16345 bp, 10 predicted proteins | sample McNCre1117MG_FD_161054 | JGI IMG/M metagenome (GOLD analysis project Ga0213920, IMG submission 161054) | Freshwater microbial communities from McNutts Creek, Athens, Georgia, United States - 11-17 MG | ecosystem: Environmental > Aquatic > Freshwater > Creek | place: USA: Georgia | collected...
GTGCACTCACCAACCTCGGCCTCGGCGAGGCAAAGGCTGTTGTTGACGGCGCACCTGCAAAGGTTCTCGAGGGCGTCAACAAGGAGACCGCTGAGAAGGCAAAGGCCGCCCTTGAGGCTGCTGGCGCCAAGGTTTCGCTCAAGTAGTCGATCCCTTATCGCGTGGACCCGCTCGGCTTCGGCCGGGCGGGTTCTTCGTTTAATCCCCCAGCCTCGTCTGGGTAGTCTTGAAATATGGCTTACATACTCATAAATCACGGCTGGACCAACGTGCGCCCGCGCGACCACTGGCAGCGCCTTTTGGCGGTTGAGTTACGACGCCAGGGTCACCAGGTCTTCTACCCGCAGTACCCAAACACCATGGAACCTAACTTCGATGACTGGTCCTGGCTACTGCGTAGCGAACTCGAGATCCTGCTGGATACCAGGGGAGACGGCGTCGATGAGGTCATCGTCATAGGCCACTCCCTAGGAAACGTGCTCTGGCTCAAAGCGGCCACCGAGGGTCTACTGCCTGAGGGTTTCAAGGCCGACCGCCTCCTGATGGTCGCGCCGCCGGAGCGAGGCGGGGTTTCCAAGCTTCCGTCGTTCGACATGACCACCGATGCGATGCAGTTACGTGCCGCGCTTGGCGAGAGTGCCAACCTAATAACGCTCGTTGGCAGCGATAACGACCCTTGGAGTCCAAATGGACTCCAGAGCGCGGTCGGGGATCTGCTGGGTCTCGAAGCCATCATCATCCCTGGTGCTGGGCACCTGAGCGCCAAGGACGGCTGGGGCCACTGGCAGGGCGTTATCGACTGGGTCAATGACCCAACCGCAGACATCACTCAGCGATAGCGGTTGGTTAGGCTAGAGCCATGCGAATTCTCATCATCGGTGCTGGTGGCGTTGGCGATGCCATTGCCAAGGTTGCTGCCACACGTAGCTTCTACGAACTCGTGGTCCTTGCAGACTTTGATCAGCGGCGATGCGACGCTACTATCTCGTGGATTGAAACCAAACACGGCAACGAAGTGGCAGGGCTTTTTGTTTCCGAACGCATCGACGCCTCGAGTGCCGCCGATGTAACAGAATTGATTCGACAGTACGACGTTACACACGTTGTGAACGCCGTGGAGCCGCGTTTTGTGCCGACTATCTTTAGCGGCACGTTCACCGCAGGGGCCAACTACATCGACATGGCCATGAGCCTAAGCGAACCGCACCCGGACGACCCGTTCCACAAGACCGGCATAAAGCTAGGTGATGCCCAGTTTGCCGTAAACGAGCAGTGGGAGCGGGCCGGCCGCCTTGCGCTGGTCGGCGCTGGAGTCGAGCCTGGGCTCTCCAACATCCTCGCCCGCTACGCTGCCCAGAACCAGTTCTCCGAGATCACCGAAATTGCGGTTCGCGACGGAGCAAACCTTGTGGTTCACGACGAGGCCGGGAAACCGATCTTCGCTCCTTCGTTCTCCATCTGGACCACCATCGAAGAGTGCCTCAACCCGCCGGTCATCTTCGAGGAGGGAAAGGGGTGGTTCACCACCGAGCCCTTCAGCGAGCCCGAGATTTTCGAGTTCCCGGAGGACATCGGCCCTGTTGAGTGCGTAAATGTTGAGCATGAGGAGGTGCTAATGCTGCCACGCACCATCAAGGCTGACAGGGTCACCTTCAAGTACGGTTTGGGCTCGGAGTTCATTGGAGTTCTCAAGACCCTGCAGATGCTTGGGCTCGATCGCACCAGGCCAGCCAAGGTACGCAGCCTCCAGGGCCCGGTGGATGTGTCACCGCGCGATATGGTGGCGGCCGTGCTACCTGACCCTGCCAAGATCGGCCCAGTGATGACCGGCAAGACCTGCGCCGGCGTCCTAGTGCGCGGCAAGGACCACGATGGTCGCGACCGCGCGACCTACCTCTACCACGTTCTCGACAACGAGTTCGCCGTGAACGAGTTCGACAGCCAGTGCGTCGTGCTTCAGACTGCATTCGTGCCTGTGTGTGCCCTCGAACTTATGGCAGAGGGCATCTGGCAGGGTGAAGGTGTGCTTGGACCTGACAGCTTTGACGCAGAGCCATTCCTACACCTGTTGGCATCCTCAGAGGGCTACAAGCAGCGCTGGGTGTCTCAGGAGCGTTTGCCCGCAGTGCCACTTAGGAACCCCTAGGTCTAAATGACCCAGCACTTCGATGTTGTGGTGATCGGCTCCGGATTCGGAGGTTCGGTCAGCGCGCTTCGGTTGACGGAAAAAGGCTATCGTGTGCTGGTGATCGAGGCGGGTGCCAGGTATGCAGACTCGGACTTCGCCAACACATCATGGAACGTTAGGAAATTCCTTTTCCTGCCGCGGCTAGGGCTGCGCGGAATCCAGCGCATCGATTTCCTAAACAATGTGATGATCCTCTCCGGCGCAGGAGTGGGCGGCGGTTCTTTGGTTTACGCAAATACGCTGTATCGGCCTGGTCGCGACTTCTTCACCACCGGCACTTGGGCAGGCATGACCGACTGGGAGTCGGTCCTCGAAGACTACTACGCGCAGGCCGAAGAGATGTTGGGTGTAGTTACCAATCCTTTTGTAAGCCCGAGTGATCTAAGCCTTAGGCGAGCGGCGGAGGCTCTCGGCTACGGAGACACCTACCGCCAGGCCCCGGTGGGAATCCACTTTGGGGACGGTCCCGGCGCTGCGGGTGGCGATCCATTCTTCGGTGGAGCAGGGCCGGATAGGTTCGGCTGCACCAACTGCGGCGAGTGCATGACAGGCTGTCGTCACGGCGCCAAAAACACCTTGGTCAAAAACTACCTGCACCTAGCAGAGCAAGCTGGGGCCGAGGTTTGGCAACTTTCCAAGGTGACCGATATTGTTCGCACCGATACGGGTTGGCGGCTTCAGACGTCCAAACTTGGCCCAGGCGGGCGTCGGGCCAGCATCAGTGCAAGCCAGGTAGTTGTTGCCGCCGGCGCGCTGGGCAGCGCGCGGTTGCTGCACACACTCAAGTCGAAGGGCCGGTTGCCAAATCTAAGTGCAACCCTCGGCCGCTACACTCGCACCAATAGCGAGAGCCTGCTCGGGGTGATCTCCAACGACAACAGCGTGGACTATAGCGTGGGCAGCGCCATCACCTCCAGCATCTACCCCGCGCCAGATACCCACGTGGAGCCGGTGCGATACGGCAAGGGCAGTAACCTCATGGCAACGCTGCAGGTACTCATGGCCTCTGGCGCCGGCGGGCAGGCGCCATCGCCGCTGCGACTTCTAGCAAAGACCCTCGCAAACCTTCACCGCCTGCCAAAGTTTTACAACTTCAGACACTGGAGCGAGCGCACCCTCATTTTGCTCGTGATGCAGGCCAGAAACAATTCGCTCACCACCTTTCTAAAGCCCGGAGTGTTCGGTTCCAGACTCACCAGCATCCAGGGACACGGCGAGGCAAATCCCAGCTGGGTTCCGGCGGGCCACGAACTGGCTCGCACATTGGAGCGACAGATTGATGGCACAGCGGGTGCCGTGGTTACCGAGGCCTTCGGAATGCCACTTACGGCGCACTTCCTCGGTGGGTCATGCATCGGCGCCGACGCCACCAAAGGCGTGGTTGACGGCTATCTCAGGGCATTTGGCGAACCGGGCCTACACATCATCGATGGCAGCGTGCTGAGTGCAAACCCGGGCGTCAATCCGAGCCTCAGCATCGTGGCGCTCGCCGAGTGGGCATGCGCCCATTGGCCGAACCTTGGCGACGCAGACACCCGGCCCGCGCATGGCGGAGCCTTCGGGTTGAGTAAGCCAGTTGCACCCATTAAGCCAGCAGTGCCGCGGGGAGCTCCCGCGGCACTCAGGTTGTTTATAAAGTAGGCGGCTAGGCCTGGACCCACGCGGTTGCGTTGGCAGGAAGTTTTCCGTCTACGAGCGGCAGCGTGCTGAGCAGAACCTTACCCTTTGGCAAGCGCACGGGGCGAGCGCCAAAGTTGGTGATGCTGTGCCAGCCGTTTGGGCGCTTGAAGTGCAGCACCGACTTATTGAGCCAGTGCTTCACCCATGTGAGTTCCTCGGCGGTCTCCAGCTCTCTGCGAAGCTTAAGCGCCTTGCGGTAGAGGTTCAGCGTGCTGCTTGCATCTTTGTCCTCGACATCCACCGCATAGTCCTTATACCAGGCAGGCTGGGGCAGGTGGGCGCCACCTTCTCCAAATCCAAACCACTCGTGGTTAGCAACCCACGGCAGGGGAACGCGGCAGCCATCGCGGCTCAGGCCGAGTTCTGGGTTGCGGAAGAACTGTGGATCCTGCATCAGCTCGTCAGGGATGTCCATGGCCTCCTGGAGGCCAAGCTCCTCACCCTGATACAGGTATGTGGATCCGGGAAGTGCTAGCAGGAGGGCTGTCATCGCGTTGGCGCGGCGAAGTCCCTGCTCTACGTTCACTTTTGGGTTGAAGCGGTTGGCCTTGAACCACTTGCCGGCGTCAAACTGGCCGTCAACGCCAAAGCGAGTGGCGTGACGAATGATGTCGTGGTTACTAAGCACCCAGGTGTTGGAACTGCCGTTGGCGTGCGCGCGCTTGAGCGCGTTGTCTGCCAACTGGTGAACCTTGAAGGCATCCCAACCAGCGCCAAGCATGTCGAACGAGAAGCTCTGGCCAAGGCCCTTCTCGCTTGCGTAGGCCGGAAGGCGGTTTGCGTGTACCCAGGCCTCGGCCACGGCCATGCGCGGTGGGTTGTACTGGTTGAAGATCTCGCGCCACGATGCGTAGATATTGTGGACTTCATCGCGATCAAACAGGTCGTCGGTGCCGTCGTTCTTCATCACGGACACGTCATAGCTCTGGCGCTCTGGAAGGTGACCGTTGGCCAAGTCCTTAACTAAGGCGTGGGCCACGTCAACTCGGAAGCCATCAACGCCACGGTCACACCAGAACTTGATGGTCTTGCGGAAGTCCTCGCGTACCTCTTCGTTGTCCCAGTTCCAATCCGGCTGTTCCGAGGCAAAGAGGTGCATGTACCACTGGCCCGGGGTGCCGTCTGGCTCAGTGATGCGGGTCCAGGCGGTAGGCCCAAAGTGGCTCGCTAGCTCCGATGGACGGATCTCGCCGTTCTCGCCCTTGCCATCGCGGAAGATATAGCGGTCGCGCTCTGGCGAACCAGGCTTAGCCTTTAGCGCCTCTTGGAACCACTTGTGGCCGGAGCCCGAGTGGTTAGGCACGATGTCTGCAATCAGGCGGATGCCGTTGGAGTGGAGCGCATCGACCATCTCGTCGAATTCGGCGAGTGTGCCGATACGTGGGTCGATGTCGCGGTAATCGTCAACATCGTAGCCACCGTCTGCTAGGGCCGAAGGGTAGAAAGGGCTGAGCCACACGGCGTCGATGCCCAACTGCTTCAGGTATGGCACCCGGCTGATGATTCCACGCAGGTCACCGATGCCATCACCGTTCGCGTCGGCAAAGGAACGCGGATAGATCTGGTAGATGACGGCCTGGCGCCACCAGTGCTCGTCGCCGCTCAAAAAAGTAAATTGACTCATTGGTTTCCCTCCATTGGCATGGCCCGCCAAACAGCGAGATAACCACCTAAAAATCTTAGTAAAAACTGGGGCATCCTCGGTGGCCTCTTGATACTCTAAGCGCCCTAACTTACCCTTAAGGAGTGTTGAAATCTTCTTTCATCAAACCAGCGGGGGCATGCGTCGCGGCCTTTGCGCTCGCCCTCAGTTTGCAGGCAGGCGCAGCTTCGGCAGCCACTTCAACCGCGCACAAGCCGGCGCTTTCCATGCCGCACTTGACTCTCAAGACCGGTGCAATAATCGGCAAGCTTTATGTGCCTCGATACGGCAAGACCTACCACCGAACCATCGCAGAAGGCACAATCCCCGATGTTCTCTACGGTCCGGGAATCGGCCACTACGTTGGCACCGAGATGCCCGGAGCAGTCGGTAACTTTGCCATCGCTGGACACCGCCTAGCTAACGGAGGCCCAATGAAGAACATCGATAAGCTGCGTGTGGGTGACCTAGCCTTTGTTGAGACCAACAAGACCTGGTACGAGTACAGCTTCCTAGCGGGAACAATCGTTAAGCCAACCAATGTGGGCGTGATATATCCTCAGCCAGAAGGTCTGCCAGACGTCTCCGCTACCGGTCAGTACATGACCTTCACCAGCTGCACCCCGCCTCACATTAACACCAAGCGCATCGTGGCCTGGTTCAGCCTGAAAGCAACTTTCCCTGCCACCGCCGGTGTGCCAGCGGACCTCAAGGCAGCCCTAAAGAAGGCCAAGTAACCGTCTAGCCTACAGAATCAACAAGAAGACCCCCTAGGAAACTCGGGGGTCTTGCTTTACTCCAGTTAGAGGAGCCCAGTTAAAGCAAGGTGGCCGAGAGCTTTCGCTCTCGGCCACCTCCTAGGTGTTTCCCCTTATCGGGTCAACTTAGCCACTCGGCGGCGAATCACGAGACCAACTGCGCCAACGATGAGCAGACCGTAGAACACGGTGCCATCGTTAGCGAGGTTTTCCTCACCACCAGTGAAGGCCAGGGTGCCACCAACGAAACCGGTTCCGTTGATTACGGTCAGTGCGTTACCACCGTTGTAGCGGAGCTTGGTCACGACCTCGTTGGAGTTCAGGCCGTTCGAGGTGGAACCCGAAGTAGCAGTTACGTTCTCCTGTGCGGTTGCTACGGCTACGTTGATCACACGGCCGGCGTTCGCGTCCTTCTGGGTCACTGTGTGAGTTACTCGACAGGAAACTACGTCGCCCAGGTGGAGAGTTGCAACGGTCACGGTGTGCGTGGTGAGAACCGCAGTGTTGTCGGTACAGCTCACGAATGCAGCGTTGGCATCGGTTACCAGCACATTGTGCAGATTCACGTTACCGGTGTTGGTGAACACAACGTGGTAGTTGATAACGTCACCGATGCGCGCAGGAGCGGTGCCGTAAACCACTTTGGTGATGGTCATGTTGGCCGCAAGGGTCAGAGGCAGGTGAACCAGGTTGGAGTTAGCCGACGCCTCGTTAGACGATGCGCGTGCGATGTTGTCGATCTTGCCTGCGGCAAAGTCGGCATCGGTTGCCATGTGGGTTGCGATACAGGTCATCTTGGCGCCCACAGCCAGGGTTGCCGGGCGAACAGGAGTACAGCTGTTTATGTGGGCCACTGGGTCGGTGACGTTCACGTTGGTCAGCGGTACGTTACCGGTGTTTGCAACAACGATGGTGTACTGGGCTACATCGCCAACCTTGGTTGGAGGCAGGTTGTTGATGATCTTGGTGACGCTGATTGCGGCACCAGGAACCAGTGGTACGTGCACCAGGTTAGAAGTGCCCTGAGTGTCTCCAACCTTGGCTCGAGCGATGTTGTCGTAGAAACCGGTGTTGAAGTCGGCCAGAGTTGTGGTGTGGCTGGCGTGGCAGGTGATCTGTGCGCCGTATGCCAAGTCGAATGCACTGGTGCAGTCGCTCAGCACGGCGTTTGGATCAGTAAGCTGTACGCCAACCAGGTCAACGTTTCCGGTGTTACCTACCACGATGATGTAGTGGATCACGTCACCAGGCTTGGTTGGAATCGGGCCGTCGAGAGCCTTGGTTACCACAAGCGCTGGGGTAGCGGTGAGTGGAGTCTCAACGGTCGATGGAGGTGCGTCAACTTCGGTGGAAGTAGCAAACGCCGTGTTGGTGTACTTGCCTGCGCTGAAGTCCGCACTGCTTGCCGTGTGACTTGCGGTACAGGTTATGTAGCCATTTACTGGTAGGTCAACAGCGCCAGAAGGGTCACAGACGAGGTTCGAACCCTTAGGGTCGGTGACCACAACGTTGTGCAAGATGATGTTTCCGGCGTTGTGTGCACGAATCAGGTAGGTGATTACGTCACCTACGTGAACTGGGTCGGCGCTGGTTTGGATCTTGGTGAGCTCAAGAACTGCGTTCTTGGTCAGCAGGGTCTCAACCGTGTTCGAGTTCTTCGGGGTTGGAGTCTCATCGGACTTCACCGAACCGAGGTTGTCGTAGTGACCAGCGACGAAGTCATCGTTGGTGGTCACGTGGTGAGCCTCGACGGTCACGAACTCTCCCGGAGCCAGCGAGATTGGGCCGGTGACCGAGTAGCTGTCAATGATCGCAAAGTTATCGGTCAAAACCACATTGTGCAGGGTCACGTTACCAGTGTTGGTGATAACGAAGTGGTAGTTAATTAGGTCGCCTGCGTGAAGTGGAGTTGGGCCAGCAACAATCGACTTCACGATAGAGATAGCTGGAGTTGCAACCAGCGGGGTCTCTACGGTGTTGGAGTTCTGGTTCTTTTGATTGGAGGTTACGCTAGCGGTGTTCACGTACTTACCCGAAGGGGAAGTCCAGTCGGCGTTTGTGGTCACGTGACTCGCAGTACATGTAAGTACGTCGCCAATTGCAAGTGTCCACGGTCCAGCTGTGGCCGAATCTGAATTCACGGCACACCCAATAATGTCTGCGTTTGCGTCCGTTACAGCAACATTGGTCAACGTCACGTTACCGGTGTTGGTAACCACGATCGAGTAAAGGATGGTGTCGCCCTCATTTTGAGGAGCCGCATTGGTGATGCTCTTCACGACGCTCATCGAAGGCGTTGGAGTAAGCGGGGTGAGAACGTCGTTCGAGTCCTTGTTCTGAATCTCATCCGAGTGAGCGGTTGCCGTGTTGGTGTAAGACAGCGCAGCCATGTCGGCGTCGGTTACGGTGTGGGTAACGTCACAGGAGAAGCTCTCGCCAAGGCCCAGGGTGGCCACTGGGAGGCTCACGGTACAGGTACCGATGTCGCTGCCAACGTCGGTCAGGCTGACGTTGTGCACTGGAACGTTTCCGTTGTTGCTAACGGTGACTGTGTAGTGGATCAGGTCGCCAGTCTTGGCCGGGTTCGCCCCTGTGAAGGCTTTCACAACGTTGAGCGATGGCGCGTCGGTAAGTGGGTTAGTAACCTCATTCGAGTTGGCCTGAGACGCGTTGCTGGAGGTGGTGTGAGCCTTGTTGACTACAACCTGGGCCAGCATGTCGGCCTCGGTTACGGTGATGCTGTACGAGCAGTCAACCTCGGTGCCAACCGCAAGGTCAAGCGGCAGGGTCACGGTGGTGAGGCCAACGGTACAGGTGCCAAGCACTGCGTTAGCGTTCTCGTCCACGATGTTCACGTTGGTTGCGGTGACGTTTCCAGTGTTCTGAACTGTGATCTTGTAGTTAATCACGTCGCCGATTGCCGAGGCGGGGTTGAGCGAATCCTTGTGAATGCTCAGAGCAGGGGCCGGGGTCAGGGGCTCGTGAATCAGATTGGACTCACCGTTGACCTGGTCCGAGGTGGCCTTTGCAACGTTGTCGAGCTTGCCGGCGTTGAAGTCTGCATCGGTTACGGTGCGGGTGGCGGTACAGCTAATGGTTGCGCCAATGGCGAGCGACAGAACCGGAATGGAAGGGGTACATCCAGTGATGGTCGCGTTGTCGTCTGTTACGTTGACGTTGGTCAGCGGAATGTTTCCGGTGTTGGTCACCAGGATGCTATAGGTGGCTACGTCGCCAACCTTGACGACTGGGGAACTGGTTAGGCTCTTCAGAACGCTCAGCGATGGTACTGGAACAAAAATCGGGTCAACGGTGGTGTTGGAGTTCTTGTCGGTCTCGTCAGAGTGGGCAACAGCGGTATTAATGACCTGACGTGCGTCATACTCCTCCTGGGTCACCGCGTGAGTCGCGTTACAGGTGAAGCTCGCTCCGATGGCTAGCGCTGCAACCGGCAGGGTCATGGTGCAGGACGAGAGATCGATGTCTGCCCACTGGTCGGTAAGCGTCACGTTGTGCAGGACGGTGTTGCCGTTGTTGGTTACTGCGATCTGGTACGAAACGATGTCGCCAACCTTGTGAGGGGCATCACCAGTGATGGTCTTGACAACGTTCATCGAGTCGCTTGGCAGACAGCCGTGGCTGAGGGTAAGGGTGGCCTTTTTGTAAACGCCGTCGTAGGTGGCGCTAACCAGCCCAACCATTGGGGCAACAAAACCGTTAGGGAAGGTCTGGACGTAGTGGAACGAGCCACCGCCCATCTTGGTCATGGCGGCAGGGGCCGCGCCACCGGCGCCATCGAAGTCGATGTTGGCGTGCGTGGCGTTCTTTGCGGTCAGCACCCAGAGCAGGTAAACGCCGTTGTATTCGCCGCCAGTACAGGTGGAGGTGTCAACGTTGAACACTCCATTGTTGACGCTGGAGCCATTGCCGGCCCAGTTGGCGGTGTTGGCGTAAGCCAATGCAGGTGCCGCGGTGCTGCCGAGTGCCAGCAGGAGCGAGAGCAGTGCTACGAGTGCCTTTTTCATTTTGAAACCCCTAAATCTTGTTGTAACCGATCGGCTGTGGTTCTTTTGAAACCGCTGTCTGCCGGCTGAGAGAAGGACAGAAAACACCCAACTTTCATTTGAAGTTTAGCCTTGGGTGCAGACACTACATATGGGGGCGTTTTGGGCATAGGGGGCAGACCGAACATTTGACGAAAAATGTTGTAAAAACCCTGAAATTTGGGGGATTTCAGGCTCTTGACAAAGAAAAAAATCGCCCGCCAGCCGAGTGGCTGACGGGCGATTATTAGTGGCTCAAAAGGCCAAATTAGTGAGTGCTTGGGGCCTGCTCCACCTCGGTGCGGTCGCCGCTCCAGAGAGTGTGGAAAGTGCCCTCGGCGTCGATGCGCTTGTAGGTGTGGGCGCCGAAGAAGTCGCGCTGACCCTGCACGAGTGCCGCTGGCAGGCGTGGCGAGCGGAGACCGTCGTAGTACGACAGCGAGGATGCAAACGCTGGAACCGGGATGCCGGCCAGCGACGCGTTCGCAACAACGTTGCGCCACGACTTCACGCTCTCGGCTACGGCCTGCTTGAAGTAAGGATCGAAGATGAGGCTCTCGAGCGCAGGGTTGGTTGCGTAGGCATCCGCGATGCGGTTGAGGAACTGGGCGCGGATGATGCAACCGCCACGCCAGATCTTGGATACGGCACCCAGGTTGATCTCCCAGCCGTACTCCTTAGCGCCGGCGCGGATGGCGTCGAATCCCTGTGCGTATGCAACCAGCTTGGAAGCGTAAAGAGCGCGGCGAACGTCCTCCACGAACGCAACCTTGTCCGCGATGCTCCAGGCGGTGGCGTCGGCAGGCAGGCCATCGACGGCCGAGCGCTGCGAAGCCTGAGACGAAAGCGAACGAGCGAACACTGCCTCGGCGATGCCCGAAACTGGAGTGCCCAGGTTAAGAGCGGTCTGAACGGTCCAGACACCGGTTCCCTTGGAGCCGGCCTGGTCGAGCACCACGTCAACGAATGGCTTGCCAGTCTTGGCGTCAACCTGCTTGAGAACCTCTGCGGTGATCTCGATCAGGAAGCTCTCGAGGGTGCCCTTGTTCCACTCGCCAAAGATGGCGGCAATCTCGGCAGGGCTGTAGGCGCCAGCCTGGCGCAGGATGTCGTAGGCCTCGGCGATGAGCTGCATGTCGGCGTACTCGATGCCGTTGTGGATCATCTTCACAAAGTGGCCGGCGCCGTCGGTGCCAACGTGGGTAACGCATGGCTCACCCTCGGCAACAGCCGCGATGGAGGCCAGGATTGGCCCAAGGGTCTTGTAGGCCTCTGCGGATCCACCAGGCATGATCGAAGGGCCCTTGAGGGCGCCCTCCTCACCACCTGAGATTCCGGCGCCAACAAAGTTGATGCCCTTGGAGCGTACGTCTGCCTCGCGACGGATGGTGTCGGTGAAAAGCGCATTTCCGCCGTCCACGATGATGTCGCCCGGCTCGAAGCGCTCGGCCAGCTGGGCGATGACTGCGTCGGTTCCCTTACCGGCCTGCACCATGATGATGGCGGTGCGTGGCTTGGCCAGCGATGCCACAAACTCATCGATGGTCTCGGAGGCGATGAAGCCAGCCTCTGGGTGCTCGGTGATCAGGGTCTCGGTGCGCTCCCAGCTACGGTTGTATACGGCAACGGTGTTGCCCTCGCGGCTTGCCAGGTTGCGTGCCAAGTTGGAGCCCATTACGGCCAGACCAACGACACCGATGTTTGCCTTGCCGGCTGTGGATTCAGTCATGAAAAGTCCTCAAATGAGTGAGCAAAAAGTGGATTTAAGTACGGCGATGGACCTGTACCCAATTCTACGCCTTCGGCGACTATGAGCAGACTTAGGTGAAGCTGAAGTAGCCCAGGGCAACTATGCAAATGGCGATGAGGACGATAGCCACAATGTAGGTTGCCGCCATGGTTCTGCTTGCAGCGTGCGAGCCCATCAGCTTTGGATCGCGCGCGATTCCATACATGAAGGCCAGCAGCGGCAACAGCAGGATTGCGTTCAGCACCTGGGTAAGAACCAAGATCGGCACCATCGGTGCGCCTGGAATTAGCACAAGGCTCATGGCAAGCACGGTCACGAATGCGAAGGTTCCGTAGAACAGCGGAGCCTCTTGGATGCTGTCGTCCAGCGCGGCAGGCTGACCAGTCAGGTCGGTCACTGCGTATGCGGTGGAAAGCGGCAGGATCGAGGCGGCCAGCAGCGCGGCGCCAATCAGACCGGTGGCAAATAAGGCCGTTGCAAATGAGCCGGCCATCGGGGAAAGGGCCTTGGCTGCCTGCGCCGCATCGGTGATGTTAGTGATGCCGTTGATGTGCAGTGTGGATGCACAGGTGATCACAACGAAGAAGCCGATGATGCCGGTTAGCAGGGCGCCGATCCAAACATCAAGTCGCAGGTATGGCATGTCCTTGATGGTCAGACGTTTATCAACCACGTACGACTGAATGAAGCTGAGGCCCCACGGCGCGAGCGTTGTGCCGAGGGTTGCCGTGGCGATGAGAAGGGCGTCCTTGTTGAAAGGCATGGTTGGCATTACCGAGCCCTGGAAGGCCTGGCCCCAGTCCGGCTTTGCAAAGAACGCGGCGGCGATGTAGCAGATGAAGACGGCCGAGAGCACCAGCAGAACGCGCTCTATGTTGCGGAAGTTGCCGCGCAAAACTAGGAATGAAACTGCTAGCGCCGCGAGAGGCACCGCAATGTAGCGCGAGACTCCGAAGAGTTCGGCTCCTGCGGCGATGCCGGCGAATTCGGCCGCAGTGGTTCCGATGTTTGCGCCTAGCAGGGCGATGATGGCGAGAGTAGCAGCCCTGGCACCGTAACGCTGACGGATTAGTCCCGCCAGACCTTGGCCGGTTACAACACCGATTCGGGCACCCAATTGTTGGAACAGTATGAGGGCGATGGTGGAGATTGTGAGCACCCAGAGCAACTGGTAGCCAAAGCCCGCGCCAAGCTGCGAATACGTGGTGATGCCGGCCGGGTCGTCATCCGACAGGCCCGCGAGTAGACCTGGGCCAAGCACGCCCAGTAGTGCCACAAAGCGGGCACTCGTGAAGCGGCGCTGAGCCTTGACCACGTCGTTGGATTGAGTCCTAGACATTAGTTGCGCCCCTCTTGCCAGGGCCAACTTCGGCCAGAGCGCTCCTTGACGAGGGCGTCAACCACGTCATCGGAGAGGATACGGCCGATAGGGCGGTTCTCTTCATCGACCACCACGAGCGATCCACCACGGTTGGCGGTAAGTTTCTCGATTACCTCTTCGAGGTCCGCATCTGGCCCGACGGTCTCTGGGACAGACTCGTTCTTGACGGTGCCGACTAGCGCACGCGGGCTGGCCTGGAACAGGTCGATCAAGTGGAGGTCATCCAGGAGTCGACCTTCGGCGTCAACAACAACGATGCACTGGACGTCGTGGTTGTCCAGCTCCAGCAGAATCTTGCGGGCCTCCGCAACCGTGTCAGATTCCTTGAGGATCACGAGCTCTGAGGTCATGAAGCCGCCAGCCTCGTCATCGTCGTAGGTGAGAAGTTCAATCAGAGTTGTGGAAGTCTCGCGGTCCATGGCCTCGAGCATCGCCTCGCGGTCCTCCTCTGGAAGCTCGCGGAGCGCGTCAACGGCCTCGTCTGGTTCCATACGTGCCAGCAGGTCCGCGGCCTGCCCAACCGGAGCGTGCAGCAGCATGTCCTCGAGGTCGTCCGCGTCCATTTCCTCCATGGCGTCAGCGGCCTGTTCGGGGTCGAGGATCTCAAGCAGAACCTGGCGCTCGTGACGACCCAGATCCTCGAGAAGGTCGGCTAAGTCGGCTGGTCTCAGTTTGGTTAGAGCAGTGTTCTGCTTGCGCAGCCTGGTGGGCTCGCCAGGGCGACCGAACGACTGAATACCCGCCCAGTCGATGACGCGACCCGGGGTTGCTGTGCGCCCGGCTGAGCCAGGAAGCACCCGACGAAGGAAGCTTCCGAACGAAACATCGACGGCAACAACAAAGTAGGAACGAGCCTGCTTGGTCAGGTAGAGGTCGGAGGCGCGAACCACGCGGGCGCCATCAACATCGAGCAACTGGTGGTCGATCATGTCGTCGTTTGCGAGGAATTCGCCATCGCGTCTCTCATAGTCGCGCAGGTCAAACTTGGTTGAAGACAAGGTGACGCCGTTGGAGTCGATGTTGCTGATGTTTTGAACCGGCAGGAATGAGCGCCGGAAGCCGATGCGGACGATGAGTCCCGAAACTTTGGGGTAATCGCCCGAGTCCCAGCGAATAACGGTATCTGCAACACGGCCTACTAGTGGCCCTGCAACGGCTCGCACCGGACGACCGATTAGGCCCGACGCGCTCACCAGCGACTGTGCTAGTGCGCGCCGAGTTGGGTCGAGGAAGGGGAGCTCGGTTGGAACCAGAGTGCGCGATTTGCTGCGACCAGGCTTTGGTGTGCTGATTGTCATGCGCGTTCCTCCTCTGGCTACTTATATAGAGTTTGAGTGAGCCAAGAAACCGCCCACCAGAATTTTACTTTCTAAAGCGTTACAACTCTGACAGCAGATGGTTGCCAGACGGTAAACGACGACTAAGACAAGGCGGCTAGGCCGCGTTCCACGGTATGAATGTTGAAGGTTGAGCCGTGAGCTCTGCCCGTCAGCGAGTGAAGCACGCTACCGGCGATCTTTGACTGCAGCCAACGGCCGTGGGAAAACGGCACGTTTGCATCGCCCTCGGCGTGGAAAATGATTACCGGCTTGGTGATGTTGCCGGGGTCGAAGCCCCAGGGTGAGACAAACGAGATCTCATCGAAGAGCCAACCCGATGCACCGGTTTCGAATGGCAGGCCGGCAGGCTGCCCAATGCGGAATTGTCCATCGGGGCTGTTGAACCACTCCACCGACCAGGGGTCGGAGGCGTCGGGAACCGGGACCTCTGGGTTGTTCTGCATTCCCTTGGCCCACTCCTCAAACATCGGAAGCATTGCAATTCCAGCGGTCTGGAGCCGCTTCATGCCTTGGATGTCTTCCTCAGGTAGGCCTGCGAAGAAATCAAAGTCCTGATCCGCGGGTGCGAGTCCTGCAAAGACTATTGCGGCGGTGGCAAACGGGCTGATTGCTGCATCCGCTAGTGCACGCGGGCCTCCTCCCGAGAGCCCCAGGCTCACAAAACTGCCCCACCCCAGCTGTTTCACCAGCGCGGTCGTGATGCGGGCGTCATCGGCCATTGGAGCGGGGCCGACGGCCGTGGAACCTAGGTACCCGCGGCGCACGGGGCAGACAACCGAATATCCGTGGGCGGCAAAAACCTCTAGCATCGCAGGCGAAAGTGGACTGATGTTTGGTGTGCCGTGATGCCAGACGGCCAGCCGGCTTCCCTGGCGCGCAAACCAGACCTCGCAAGTCTCATTTGCGCCAGTTTCTATAAGCTCTCGTTCCATGGCTTCAGGTTAGCCAACTCACAAAATCTTCATTATGTTTCACCGATTTTTCACAAAAATAATGCTTCATGCTTGTCTTATCGGAATCCACAACCGCAGAATCGAGAAACAAAAATGGCACTCAAGAAGTCGCTTACCGCAGTCCTAGTGGCATCGTCGCTGGTGCTGACCGCCGGTGCATCCGCAATGGCTGACAACAAGCACAAGCCAACCCCAACTCCTAGCGTTAGCAGCACCAGCACCGAGTCACCTAGCGCAACTCCAAGTGCCTCTCCAACCTCGAGCGCTGACGCCAAGAAGGCTGCGGAGGCAGCCAAGAAGGCTGCTCAGGCGGCTGCGGAGGCAGCCAAGAAGGCTGCTCAAAAGGCCGCGCAGGCAGCCAAGAAGTCTGCCCAAGCAAAGTACAAGGCCGACCTTGCGGCTTGGGTAACTGCCAAGAAGGCTTGGCTTACTTCTAGGCAGGCAATCCAGGCTACTTACAGCACCGCTGTAACGAACGCTACAGCCACTCGTGACGCTGCGATCGCCGCAGCCGGAACCGCGCTAACCACTGCTACCACAGCCGCAGACTCCGCACTGGCTACCGCCACCGCATCTGCTGCTTCCAACCGCGATGCAGCCATTGCAGCGG
>Ga0213920_1001091_pt1 | contig 16345 bp, 20 predicted proteins | sample McNCre1117MG_FD_161054 | JGI IMG/M metagenome (GOLD analysis project Ga0213920, IMG submission 161054) | Freshwater microbial communities from McNutts Creek, Athens, Georgia, United States - 11-17 MG | ecosystem: Environmental > Aquatic > Freshwater > Creek | place: USA: Georgia | collected...
CTTCGGTGACGACCGAGGTGAGTTTGCGGACGTGGGCTTCCGTCAGGTCGAAGTCGCCGACGTGCAGCGCTTCGTGGACCACGGTGTTCAGGCGGCTCTTCTCCGAGCTGTGCCGGGCGTTGATGCGGATTGTGTAGGAGTCGCCTTCCTTGATGGCCTGACCCAGCAACCGACCGCCCAGCCTAGCCTCCTTGATTTTTATCTTCTTCTTGAGCGGCATCGGCCTTGAGGTGGTTGCGGTAGGCGTGCCACCCCCCGACCAATAGGCCGAGCAGGAAGACGCCACCCACGGCAGGAAGGAACCAGACGGAGTCCAGGAGATAGGGGACGGCGCCGATGCACACGCCCGAGACCAGCAGGCCAGCCCCAATCATCACGCGGCCGAAGGCGATGGCGAACCCACCGAGGACCATCATGCCGGCGGCGACCATCGCGTAGAGGTTCCGCTGGCCTTCCTTCTTAGCCTCCTCGACCTGCTGCTTGAGGGTGCCGATTTGGACGGTCATCTTGGACATGGCCTCGGCGTTCTGCTTCTGCTCGCCTTCGAGCTTCGTCCACATGGCGTCGATGTCGGCCTTGGCCTTGGCGGCGGAGGCGACGTTGGCCTCGTACTGCTTGGCGTCGGCCTTGGCGGCCCGGGCCTTTGCGTAGGCTAGGTCGGAGGCGTCAGGGACGGGCAGGGCGGCTTGGGCCACGGAGAGTTCGGAACGGACGACCTCGGGTTTATCGGCGTTCTCCTTGGCGACGATGACGGCGGCGGCCGTGCGGGACTCCTGCTTGTCCTCCTTCTTGCCGACGATGTCCAGCGTGCCTTGGGCGGGCACGGGGTCGGGCGTAGGCGGTGGGACGGACGGACAGCCAGCCAGGAGCAGGACCGAGAAGAGCAGCAGGAAGCGCATCATGGTCGGTCCCGTCGGTTCGGCTTATTTGCCCTTGAGGGCGTCGAGGAGGTGCTTGCCCTTGTCTTCGGAGGCCTTGAGCTTCGCCGCGTTGTTGCGGTAGACGAGGATGCCGCCGAGGACGCCGATCAGGAGGCCGGTGAGGAAGGTGTAGATGTAGGACATGGTCAGAAGGAAAGGTCGGAATAGGTCCAAGTCGAACCGCTGTCGTCGGAGTAGGCAATTGAAAGACCAGTCATGCTTGTATAGCCAACGTTAGTCGCAGCAATCGTGTCTCCGCTTCCGTTAGTCGATTGAGAAATAGAAGAGAAAACAGTCGGGGTTGTTCCAGCAGTTCCATATCCTAGCTGATAAGAAGACCCACTCATAAACTTTGAAGAAAATGCCACCGCCATGGCAATGCCTCCGTTAAAATAATAATATGGACTGTTTTGGTAGAAGCAAGCGGCAGCAAGATTAGCGATAGCCTTCTTTGGGTCGGAACCACCGCCTCCAACCGCTTCCCAAGCCCCATCCTTTCGTCCATAGGTCGTGCCGTCGCTCGGAGCGTCGGAGATACCAGCCGTGCTTTGGGTCGTGCTGTCCGGGAACGTGATGCCCGTCGACGATACGGAGAGCGAGGACGTGCCGTCGTTCATCGCGACGTTTGCGGGCGTGATGGTCGTCGAGTTCGTGGCGTCCTGGACGAGATACTGCGTGGCCTGCAGGTTGATGTTGTTGGAGCCGTCGAAGATGCTGATGCCAGCGTAGTCGAAGGTAGCCCCAGTCGAACCGCTGGAGGCCGTAAGGTTCAGGCCGATGAAGTCCGAACCGTAGCGGATGTCGCTAGTAGCGTTGGCGATCGTGATGACCGCATCTGTGTCCATCGCACCGCCAGCCAGCGGAAGATAGGAGCCACCACCGCCCACGGTAGCCCAGACCAAGTCGGTGCCGTCGAAGGTCAAGGCCTGCCCGGTCGTCGGGGCCGTGGCGTTGAGGGTCGAGGTCGCTCCGTTGGAAAGATCGTTGATGGTCAGGCCACCGCTTCCGCTGACGACTTCCCAAGCGCCGTCCTTACGGCCATAGGTCGAGCCGTCCACAGGGGCGTCGGAAAGTTTGTCGGCCAGGAGGTTATCGACCGAGTCCTTGCTGTAGATGTTGATTGCCATTAGGAGATGATGAGTTGTTCCCAGGCTCCGTCCTTACGCACATAGGGCGTGCCGTCGGAGGGAGCGTCGGTGATGTATCCGGAAAGGTCGATGCTTACGGTCTGCGTTCCAGCATCATAGGAAAGGGGAGAAGTGGCATAGACTACGCCAGGGTCTCCCTGATCGCCCTGTGGACCTTGCGGGCCAGTTGCACCCGTGGCACCAGTCGGACCCGTTGCTCCAGTCGCGCCAGTGGCGCCAGTCGGTCCTGCTGGGCCTTGTGGACCAGTTGCTCCAGTCGGGCCGGTGGGGCCGGTGGCACCCGTAGCGCCGGTCGGACCTGCTGGACCTTGCGGGCCTTCGATGCCAGCGGTGCCCTCAAGGTTGACCGTCCAAGAGGTGTAGGTGCCAGACCCTGTATGGTTCTGGATGTCGGCGACCAAAGCCCCCGTGGACGAGTTATAGCTCGTGACCACGCCGTGCATATGGTTCGAGGCGTTGTAAGCGACGATGATGGACTGCTGGGTCGTATAGGCCAAGCCAGTCGCAACCGTCAGGCTCTTGCTTCCGTTTGAAACCGAGAGAGAAGTCGTTGAGGTCGTGGCGTACTTGTCGCCTTGGATTCCTTGGTCGCCTTGCGGACCTTGCGGACCAGTCGGACCTTGAGGGCCAGTCGCCCCTGTCGCCCCAGTCGGTCCAGTAGCACCCTGCGGGCCTTGCGGGCCTGTCGCTCCAGTCGGACCTTGAGGACCAGTCGCACCAGTTGCACCCTGCGGACCTTGCGGGCCTACGGCTCCTTGAGGACCAGTCGGACCTTGGATGCCTTGAGGGCCAGTCTCGCCGATGACGCCTTGTGCACCTTGCGGGATTGCGAAGTTCAGGATAGCCGCGCTGGTCGAGCCAGAGTTCGTGACGGTGGCCGAGGAGCCAGCCGAGAGCGTGGTCGTGGTTCCGACCGTGACCGTGGCCGCAGGGCCGGGCGTCCCGAGCTCGACGGAAAGGACCGCAGGGGCCGTGGCTAGGACCGCGACCTCCAGCGTGCCGGTCGTCTCGGCCACCGTGACCGAAAGCGTCCCCAGGACCTGTGACGAGATGGAGATGGGCACGGCGGTCGGTTAGTCGGTGACTTGGTCGATGATGTTCAGGCGCATCGTCTCCGAGTAGAAGACGGTCGTTCCGTAGGCGAACTTGATGTCCCAGCGGGCGGAGCCCAGCGTCCAGTCGGCGGTCGATGGGTAGGAGCAGACGAACGACAGGCCGTCCACCGCCATCGTGATCGTGGTCGGGTACGTCTGGCCAGCCGCGTCGATGATGGACGAGGTGACCGTGGTCGTCAGAAGGTTGGCCGGACCGCCCGTCTGGGGCGTGAAGGTCACGGTTCCCGCGAAGGTCGTACCGCGCTTGAAGGTGACTGAGGTCGAGCAGGTCATGGCGTCTAATGTTGCTGGGATTGGAAGGCTGGTTAGGGCAGGATATTCGTCGAAGGATGAGCTCCGCTGCCGTTCCATTTATAGTACCCTGTCCAGGTTCCGAGCCAAGCGTCCTGCTCGGTCTGGTAGTCCGTGGTCGTAGCCCAGGACGGAATGCCGTCTTCGCTGTTGTATTCACGGTTGCCGTTCCACCATTCGATGCTCGGGTTCGTCAAGGAACCGATGAGCCATTGGCGCACAATCCAGTTGGAATGGACGCTGTCCCAGTAAAGCATGGCAATCTTGATGCGCTGGCAGTTGTAGTTTTCTTGGTGCTGATTGCTTACGCTATCGTATGACTTCAGGTAGACCTCATACGGAGGCGTAGGGGTCGTGATGACGGAAACGGTGTAGGGGCATACATCAATCCATGATACCCGCGTAGTCCAAGGCTGGGACTTGATGTCGGCATCGGAACCGTCGGCGATGACGGCCAGCATCGGGTAGTTGTTCTCGGAAGGATTGCTGACGATGTAGACGCCCCAAGTATCGGCGCCGTCGTTGTCAGCGTTGGCGATTTCAACGTAGCCGCCTTGGTTGACATAAGGGGACTCGCTGTCGCTTCCGTTGGTCAAGGAGCCGGTCGGGTAGATCGCAAAGCCCTGCACGTCGTATTCACCCACGGCTTGCCTTCCGCCGCCGGTGATGACGCGGCCTCGGGCGACCTGCACTTGCCATACGCCTTCTTCAGCGTCAGGCAATACGCGGGTCTGAAATTGCTCGGGCGATGCGGTAGGAGTCGAACCGCTGGCAGACGGCCAAGTGATTGAGCCGACGAGCTTCTGGTAGACGGTCCAGCCACCGCTGTAGACAGCCGAGCCAACTTTCAGGCATTGGACGGTGTAATCCCCGGTCGGAGCCGTGATGCCTTCGGGCAAGGTGGCAGGGCAGGCCGCGTCAAGGTTGTCGGTCGTGGAGACGTAGATGTAGAAGAAGCTCTCCTCCAGGGCGTCCACGCGGTAGGCGTAGACATAGTAGCTCTCCTCGGAGATTTCCACATAGCCGTCGTCGTTGCACCAATGGGAGTTGGCCGTCGAGCCGTTGACCACGGTGATGGCCGTGTCGTGGTAGATGGTATTCGTGAAGGCCGTCTTGTCGCAGGCCTCCCCGTTACGAAGGTAGATATGCCCGCCCGCCGCGACCTTCATCACCTGCGTGAACGGCATGGACGTGCCCGTGTCGACGATGCGGATGAGGAATTGGTTGATGAAGTCCGAGTCGTCTAGGATGTTGCTGGTCGCCGCCGAACTGTCTCCGATGGTCGTGGAGTATAGAGACGGGATGATGTCCAAGGTCGTCCCGCTGCCGGAACTCCTGAAAGAATAACCGACGCCAGGTTGCAGGCTCATCAGATGTTCTCGTAGACTTGGTTGAACCAGCCCGTCTTGGAGTAGCGGATCTCGTAGTTGACCTTGTAAAGCGAGCCGTACTGCTCGACGTTCACTTGGGACAGGAGGTTGACGTGCCCGGTACCGATGACAGTCCCGACAGGAGCCCAATCGGGCAGGAGGTCGAAGGTGTCCCAGGAGTTCGTCGAGGTGGCCGTATTGAGGTAGCCTAGGATGGACAGGACATCCTCGACATCCGCGACATAGATGAAGCCAGAGTAGGTCGTGGTCGAGGCAAGGTAGTTGGTCTTGCCGTAGATCATCGGATAGCCCGGGTCGACGAAGCCGATGAAGCGACCGCCGTCCTCGGACTCGAAGCAGGCGCCGTTGTTTCCGATGAAGGACTGCTGCAGTTTGATGGGAGGAGTCTTCGTGTTGACCATCGGACCGATGGGGTCTTGGGTGAACACCGTGCCCGCGATGGGCGTGGGTCCGAAGCGAGAGTCGTTGTCGAAGAAGTTAGGGTGAGCCGTCAAAGACTCGCTGGTCAGGCCGTTGGCCCCGGAGGTGTTCGGGTTCGTCCGCAGGCCGTCGTTGATGGCAGGGTCGATGCCGACGTAGTCCACCGTGATCGTGCAGACGTTGAGGGCGTCCCAGCTGATGCGCCACTTGTCGAGCTTTAGGTAGGCGTAGGCAGGGTCGGGGTGGGCAGTTCCCTTGACGAGGAACGCGTCGACGTCCGTGGTCGTGTCGCCCTTGAAGACCGAGGTGGAAGTATTGAGGCCGAAGCCGTCGGAAGTGACCGTCCAGCCGGGCTGGAGGATGGGAGTGACTAGGCTGTTGCCTGTTGCGACGATTGCCATAGGTTAGAATGCGCTGAAGGTTTTTGCCTGTGGGGCTTTGGGTTCTTTGGTGAAGTCGATTGGAACGCCTTCGTCGAAGGTCTTGTTTTGGCTGATTTGCTCGAGCAGTTGGGTCTGCTTGCGGGTCTCTTCCAGCTGCAGGCTCATGGCTTGCATGACGGGGTTGGCACCTACGCCGACCACATTGCCGAACCCTTCTGGGCCTTTGAACCCGGTGGCTGCCTGGGCTTCACCCTTGAAGATTGGCGCAAACTTCTTGCCCTCTTCGCTGTTTAGGAACGCATCCAACGCGATTTTCTGGATTTCAGAGCTCTTGGATAAGTCTCTAGCGGTCGCGCTGATGCCTGTACGACCAGACGCCCTTGCTTCTTCCATGACTTTTTTCCCCTCTTCGGTTTGGCGTAAAAACTTTTCGGTCATGGCTTCGCGTCCTCTTGCGACCATCTCCTCCTCCTTTTCGCGGGCTTCCTTCATCTTGAAGAAGTTGGCCATCTTCTTTTCCTCATCCGTTGCCATCGTTGTTTCCCCTTCTGCGATCTTGTTGAGGCCTTCTTCGGCTAGGCGCTTCGACTCCTCAATCTTGTTCCCGATGAATGACATCACTCCGCTGAGCAAAGCCATCGGGCCGGCGAAGGACAGGAAAACGGACGAGATGGTATTGCCGAAGGATTTGCCGATTTTGTTGAACTGCTCTTCGAACATCGAAGTGGACTTCTTCGTGGTCTTGTCCATTTCGGCGCCAGCCACACCAGTCTTCACATTGGAAGCACGCTTCTCCAGGCTGGTGATGGCGTCGTTCGCTCGGCTGACGGCCTGCGGGACGTCCGAGGTCGTCTTGATGTTAACTTCTAGGGATTGGGCCATGTCAGTCGGTCTTCACCTTTGCAGGATTGGAAGCGGCGGCCTGCAGCTCTGACTCCATGAAGGCCTCCTCTTCAGGGGTCATCACGGAGACGTCGGCGCCGTTCCTGACCCCGAAGGCCGCGTTCATCCAGATGGCTTGGCACTCGGGCATCTCCCAAGCCCGCTTCTCGTCTATGCCGTTTGCGATCAGGTTGCAGACCACCGCCAAAGGCCATGGGATGCCGTTTCCGTTCGAGGACTGCTGCTTTTCCTTTTCCCAGAACTTGGGCCAATGCCCGACCATAACATACGCGGAGAAAATTTCCAGAAGCCTGTGCATCTCCTTTTCGTCCTGCTCAAGTCGGATGATGCGCCAAGAGTCTGCGATGCCGAACTTCCCGATGGGTTCTTCGGCGCAAATCTTGACCGCCAAAAGCAGGTCCGCTGGGGTGATGTTCCGGTAGCCGTCGACAAGAGGCGACTTGAACGCCATAAGCCTGACGCGGTATTTCAGGCACCAAGGGTAAAGAAAACGACCCAGCAGCTTAAAGCGAGCGGGGTCGATGTAGGCGTTCAGGAAGCGGTTGTCCACGCCAGGACTATGCCCCTTGCGGGGGCTGGGTCAATCAAGGCGTGATGCCTTCGAAGTCGACCGCCGTGATCGTGACCGAGGTGAAGTCCTTATTGGAGCCCTTCTGTGAGACGGCCGTGATGGTGCCGCGGTAGGAGGTGGACTTGGAGCCGCTAGGATAGGCCGTGTCGGCGTTGATGGTGAAGTCGATGGCGTCGCCGATGGTCGGCATCGAGGAAGTCTTGCAGATGCCGTCGATGGTCAGCTCGGTCTTGCGGTCGTCGTAGCGGGCGGTCTTGGTCAAGCCGGTCTCGTCGATGACCATGCCCGAGAGGTTGAACGAGGCGTTGACCGTGTAGGACTGCACGAAAAGGTTGCTGACGGTACCATTGATACCGAAGAGGCAGGTGGTTCCAGTAGAGACGGCGGCCATGTTACTTTTGCGGGGGTTGGAAACCTTACGAGGTCAGGACCGTCCAGACGCTGAACGAGAAGGAAGTCGCCCAGGAGCGTTCGTCGATGCCTTCGTCTTCCGAGAGGATGCTGACGTCGTAGCAGGCCGCGTCACCGCCAGCGACGAAGGCGGCCTTGATGCTGTCGAGGTCACGCATATTGCCTACCAAAGCGGCGCAGCGGGCACGATGATCGGCGAGTGTTGTATCGTCGGCGTTGGAGAACAGGGTGATGCGGACGGAACAGTCGTAGTTTCCCTCGCCCTCTTGGAGGCTGGCCGGCGGGCGGGCGGAGTCGCAGAGGACCACGGCCTTCGGCAGGGTCTGGGTCACGGCGCTGTCCCCGGTAAGGAAGGCGACCGAGGTCAGCCCGGTCTGGGTCGATAGGTAGCCCGCAAGGGTGGCTTCGACGATATGGCGGATGGATTTGGTGCCCATGGTTATTTGTTAAAGTCGTTAACGTCCTGTTCAATCATCCTCTGGACGGCTGCAGGCATCTGCTTGACGCGGTTTGCGTAGACCAGCCCGAGGACGTCGGCTTGGTCGGCGATGCCGAAGACGTTGCCGTTCAGGTTACGGATGGTCACGTCGGCCAGCTTGTCGGAAAAGGCCGTAGTGCTGTTCCCGATGACTCCGCTTTGCTTGGTGATCCAGCCGGCAGCCAGGAGTTCTGCCCCAAAGTTCTTGTCGGTATTGGAAGGCTTGGGAAGCGATTGCAGGGCCTTGACCCATCCAGACTTGATGGAGCCGACGGTCTGCTGGCGTTGCTCGATGTATTGGTTCATGTCGCCCTTACGCTCTACGATGCGTTTCGTGAAGGAGGTGACTCCGCTGACGTTGCGGCCGCTCTTCCAGAGCCTGCCGAGGTTCCTAGTGTAGATTGGCTTGTAGACGTTGTCCATGGCGCTGGGGCTGTCGATGTATCCACCAGATGAGCTGAAGTCATTCGAAGCCACGCGGGAGCCGACGCGTCCGAAATAGTTTTTGGCCTTCCTGAAGCCTTCCTCCGTCTGATAGCCGGCATACTTGGATGAAAGCATATTGGCGATGAAAGGCTTCGCGGACAGGATGCTCGAGTATTGGGATGCCACCTTCCAGAACAGCCCGGAGTTATTGTTTAAGGCCAATGAGCCTAGACGCTTGATGACGCGGGTGGCCTGGACGTCGGCCGTCCCGCCTGTCAGCGGGGCAAAGACCTTGTAGACGTCACGCTCGACCGCCCGCTCGCCTGCCTTCTTGGCCGCATTGGATAGGCCACCGCCTCCGCCTTTTGTGATCGGTGGGGTGAACTTGGCGGCATCCTGACAAGCCAAGGCGGCTTGGATAAGGGTGGCGTCGCGGATGGTCATTTTGCTTGCGGCGGCAAACTTGTTGATGGCATCCTGAAATGCCTGTTTGCTGGCAGGAGTAAGGGAGACCTTGACCACGGCTTACTGGTTGTCGTCGATGACGACGAGCGTGATCCAAGCCGAACCGGGCTTGTAGGTCTGGGTGGTGATGCGGACGGTCTTACCGCCGGCCACGATTTTCTTCCCTTGGCCTAGGGAGGCGATGGGGGCACCGCCCGAGAGTAGGGCCGCCGATGCCCCAATAGACCCATCTGGGAGGCTCCAGGAGGCGTTTACGGCGGGCACCCTTACCGTGTACTGGGTCCGCTCACAATACCCCCCTGCCTCGAGGACGGTCTGGACGGCGGGGTCGGAGATGAGGCAGAGGAAGGTGATGCTCCCCGAGTTGGCCGAACCAGCCACGCCGAAGTCGGCAATCATCTCCTTGGCGTCGTCCAAGAACTCGGAATAGAGGCTCATCACCTTTGCCCGATTTGGTACAAAAACAAAAGACCCCCAAGGTTGCCCAAGGGGGTCTCGTCAAGCGGTCTAGCGACCGCGACCGTTTAGGCGGTCGTCAGGCGGCGGAGGGACGTCGCACGGCCGACAGCGCAACCGAAGAGGAGCGTCGCGGTGACGTTGAGGTAGCCCGACTGCTCCTGGATCACCATGACCTGGACCGAGAGACCCGTGTTCGGGTCGGTGGCCTGGGACACTTCAGCACCCGGGATTTCGTTGAACGGGAGGGCGGTGGCGACGGCGATGGCGTCAGCGCCGCAGATGAAGCCCGCGAGGGACTCGCTGTTGGCGGCGAGGTTCGAGAACTGGTAGACCTGAGCGCCAGCAATCGTGCCGATGGAACCGGTGCTGATGACGTTCGCGCCGAGCTGGAAGGCGGCGATGATGGACGAGTCGCTGCGGAGGTCGGCGAGGTAGCCGTTGCCGAGGACGAGCGCACGCTTGTCAGGGGCCTTGGCGTCGTCGAGGGTCTTCTGGGCGGCGACCACTTCGGCGTAGGACAGGTTCGCGCCGGTGTTGGTGGACGAGCTGTAGTTAGCGGCGACGATGAGGGAGTTGATTTCCGTCATGCACTTCTGGGAGAGGGCGATGGCGGCCGTTTCCACGAAGTTGTTCGCGAAGAAGCCCATGCCGTATTCGCGGACGTCCAGAGGCGAGAAGCGGCTGGAGACCTTGAAGTGCTTGAGGGTGACGCTGGACGAGGTCACGGTGGCGTCGTCGCCAGTCGTGTAGCCGCCAGAGCCGAACTCGGTGGCGGTCGAGGTGCCGATCAGGGGGACCTGGATGGTCTTGCCGGCGCCGGCGATGGAGGAGGTGAAGACGGACGAGAAGCCGTTGAGGACGGGCAGCTTGTTCGCGAGGGCGGAGATGACGCCCTGGGCCAGAACGGACGGGGCGGCAGCAATAGAATTAGCCATAGTGTGTTAGGAGGAGATTAGGGTTAGGGAAAAATTAGACCTTGATGGACGCGTAGATGGCTTGGGCGTTCTTCGCGAAGAAGTCGGCCTTGGCCTTCGGGTCGGTCAGGGAGTTGTAGGTCGCGAGGACGTCGGCCTTGGCGGCGGCGTTGTCGGAGCCCGGGATGATGGCCGTCGGTTCGACGCCGACCGAGGCCGCGATCTTGGCGGCTTCCTTAGAGGCGGAGACCTTGGTCGCTTCAAGTTCGGCGACCTTCACGGCGAAGGCGTCACGCTCGGCCTTGGCGGCTTCGAGGGCGGCACCGAGGTCCGCGAGGGCGGCGTCCTTCGTGACGAGGTCGGCCTTGATGGCGGTCAGTTCATCGGCGGCGCCGACGGTGAGCTTCTCGACGGTGGCACGGAGGTCGTCGCGTTCGGCGGTGAGCGCCTGGGCGAGCATCTCGGCGGTGGCGAGCTTGTCTTCGATGGTCATCTTGAGTTTGCGATGGTTGGAAACCGCAAATGCCTTGGCGGACATATCTGCGCCTTCGTCTTCGTTCTCTACATCCTCGCTTTCAGCGTTGAGGTCGGAAGGGTCGGCCACTTCAACGCCAAGGGCGGCTACGGCTTCGCGGTTGGCGAGGTCGTTGTCGATGAACACGTCTGGGTCGAAGCCTTCGTCGAGCAGCTTCTTTACCTCGGAGGCCTTGAAGGCAGGAGCAGGGGCGGAACCGCCGTTCATGATCAGGCGGATATAGTCGAGCCCGGTGGCCTTGAGGTCTTCTTCGGTCATGGCTCGGTCGGACTCAGGGCGGTTAGTCAGGATGACCACCGGGAGTTCTTCGGCTTCGATGTAATCGATAACGCGTTGGACAGGCTGACCAGCGTCAAGGATGGTTCCGTCAATATCGGTAATGATGATTTCGGGCATAAGTTAGTTCTTTTTTTTGGCAGGAACGGCAGGAGCAGGAGCGATGCTGTTATCCGCCCACATGGCGACGGCTTCCGAGAAGGAGTCCGCAAGGCCGGTGACGAGGTTGCGCTGGGCGGCTTGCTTGCCCGAGAAGACCTGTCCTTCCATGTCCTCGGCCTTGACGAGCTTGCGGGTCTGAAGGACAGAGGCCTTGAAGTCGGCGTGGATTTCGTCGACGCCCTGCTGGAGGTTGGCGACCTGCTCCTCGGAAAGGGACGTGCCCGGGATGCCGGCACCCTTGAACTTACCCGACTTGATGACGACCATCTTGATGCCTTGGGCCTTGGCCATCTCGGTCATGTCGGCGATGGTCATGTAGACCCCGATTGAGCCGACGGTCGATGAGGGCGAGGCTACCACCTTGTCGGCGGCGCTGGCGATCCAGTAGGCGGCGGAGGCCATTTCGCTGTCCGTATAGGCCATCGTCGGCTTGCTGATGTTGCGGACCTTGTTGGCGAGTTCCTCGACGCCCGTCACCGTGCCGCCAGGGGAAGAGACTTGGAATGCGATGCGGGTCACCTGCGGGTTCGCGGAGAACTCGTCGATGGCATCGGCTATGGCGTTGACGTCCACGGCGCCCGTCATCTTCTCGATGGGCGACAGGCCTTTGCCGATGACGCCCGCAATCGGGATGACGCCCGTGCCGTCCTCGGCGATGTAGGCCTTGGGGACTTCGCCGAAGAGCTGGGCCAGCATATCCGTGAAGCCGAACTTCTCGGCGAGGATGCGGTGGTCGTTCGCCTTCGCAGGGTCGATGAGGAGGGCTTCGCGGCCGTTTAGGCCATTGAGGAGGAAACGCATTTTAGGAAGAGGTCTCGGTTTCAGCGTCGGGCTGCGGAGTGTTGGCGGTCTGCTCCACGGTGCCGGGAGGCGTGTTGAGAAGCAGGTTCGAAAGCGTCTCGAAAGGCACGCCGTAGGTCTTGGAGAGGTCGAGCAGATAGCGGACGTTCTGGGCCTTGATTTCGGCTTCCTCCTCGAAGTTCATCCCGCGCTGATTGTAGACTTCGGAGAAGGACAAGAGGCCGATGCGGAGGTCTTCGCGGTCGTTGGCGGAGTCACGGCCACCATCCACGGTCACGCTCTTCGGGGTCGTCCAGGAAACGCAGTTCCACTCGGGGTCGTCGGGCAGTTCTCCGTTGGCGATGGCCTGACCGATGACGTAGCCCCAAGTCGGGTTGCAGAGCGTGGTGATCATCACGTTCTGGTATTTGCCGAAGACTCGGCCAGCCTTGGCGGTGACGAGACGGACGGAAGCCCCGCCAATCTTGGAAGGGTCGGAGACGAACTCGTAGGGCAGGACGCGGACGATGTCCCGCTCAAGTTCCTGCAGGAAGCCGATGGCTTGGGAGCCACGGTTGGAGGTCAGCAGCTGGAGGTCTTCGCCGGGTTCAAGGGCGAGGATTTTACCGCCCATCGAGGCGTACTGCTGGCCCTGCGTGCTGGGGGTGGATTGGCCCATCTCGGCGGCCATATCGGTCGGCATGAAGCCACCCGTCTTCTTGAGTACGCGGGTGACGTCGCCGTGGTCCCGCATCGCGAGGACTTCAAGCTGACGCACGTCCATGTCGTCCTGCACCGAGTTCACGGCGCTCTGAAGGACAGGGACGCCTCGGGCACCGCTGGCCCACTCCTGGTCGACGATGTGCATCACCGCGTTGGAGATGACGTAGCGGGCGGAGCCGTCTGAGCGGTAGACCGAGTAGCCGGCGAGTTCGCCGTAGGGGCCAAACTGGATGCCGTCGTGCATCCCGGGCGGGGCTACGTCTGGGTAGATGGGGTCGCCTACGCGATGGGACTCCATAATCTGGAGCTTCGCGGCGCCGATGCCGTTGCGGGTCTTGATGGCGAAGGAGTCGCCGTCGCGGAGCATCCCACGCAGGAGGATGTTCTGGACTTGGCCGAAGGAGAAGCGCCCGGTGATGTCGCACTTCTTGGACCACTCGTTGAAGTAATCGTTGTAGGCTTCGCGGGCCTCGGCTGTAGACGCGTGGGACTGATGCTTGATGCAGTCGCCGACGGTGTAGAGCGTGAGGTCGTTCAGGATTTGGTTGAACAGGCCGCTGTTGCGTTCGGCCCAACGGCATTTGCGGACCATCGACAGGCGGTCCCACGGAGTCATGTCGCGCCGAAGGTCGCGAGGCTGGGCGCCGTACTGCCCAAGGCGTAGGCGGGTCAGCCCGGTGCTCTGCCAGTTGCCTGCGTCGGCTTGTGGCTTGGGCGTGCCCTTGCGGGCCTTGGTGGTCGGACGCTTTTTGACTGCCATAGATTAGTTGCGGATGGGGTTGTTCCAGTTCGTGCGGCCGACCGTCATGCGGACCGAGGCAGGGTACTGCTGGGGGTCGAGGATGCCCAGGGCGTATTGGGCCTCGGCGAGCATCTCCTTTGGGGGCATCGCAAACGACTTGGAAGCAGACGACCCGCTGTCCGAGTAGGACATGAGGGTTTTGCCTTCCGTGATCATGGCGACCGCCTTCAAACGGATTGCAAGGAGTTCGCACTCGGTGAGGCCGATGAAGATGCCGGAAGCCATGTTAAACTTGCTCCGATTGGAAGGAAAAGGGGCGTGCCGAGGGCCAACGATCCGAACCTCCAAGCCATTGTAGGTCCCCACAAACCCCCGGCACGCTTGCAATGAACATTATGGGCTTGGGCATAAAGTCAACCAATGGGTGCCTCGGCGTCCGTGGTGGTGGCTTCCCGACCGACGACGCCCCAGCGGACGGCCACCAGCATCGCCAGCACCTCGCAGTCTAGGGCGTGGTTGTCTTGGACGCCCTGCGGGAGTATCCACATGGGCTTGCCCGTGCGCTTGTCCTTCACCCGCACTTCCGAGTTCAGCTGCTTGACGTAGTCCTCGGAGGCGTCACGGGGGTAAGTATGCAGCTTCCTTACGCGGAGGCCGTGGAGCAAATCCTTGGCGGCCATCGCCGAGAAGACCACGAGTGAGACGCGGGTCGGTTGTCCAGGAACGATGATGGCCTGCGGGTCCGAGTAGAAGCGGCGTGTCGTCTGGCCGTTTGTCGAGGTCACCGCGAAGTCTTCCGAGCCAGAGCCCTTGGTCGCCTTCCAGCCACGGCGACAGCACTCGGCATAGACGGTCTGGGTATTGTCGCCCGAGTCGACCATCACCAGCGCCTTGTGGATGCCATGCTTGCGGGCGAGGTCGTCGAGGCCGGACCATGTCTCGACCTTCTCGAAAGCCATAAGGCGGCTGTTGCCGTTGCGGGACCATCGACGGACGATGACCCAGAAGTGACCGCGCTGCACGTCGACGCCCATCGTGCGGAACGGGACGCTGCCGGCGGGTGCGTTCTCGCGGGTGGCGATTTGGGCCTTCGGGGTAATGACGGCTTCTTCCGCCCAGTCGTCTGTGAGGGCGTAGTCGGAGGCGTTGACAGGTGCAACCATCGAGCCTCCGTCTTCGGAGTAGGCAAGGGCTAGTCGCTTCTGCTTGAAGATGCGGCGGGGCTCTTCGTCGCCGTAGATCACGGATGCCCGCTTGGCCTCAAGCATCATGCGGCCGAGTTCGCCCCACGACATCATCGCAAGGGCGTTGAGGTGCAGACCGACGCGCTCGATTGACTTGCCCGCTTCGCGTGGGTAAAACTTGCCTCCGAGGTTCAGCTCGAAACGGGTCTCACGGCTGTCCGTGTGGCGGGTGTTGCAGGAGCGACATTCATAGGTCGTGCCGGCCTTGACCTTGGCGATGTCCCAGTCGTCGCCGTCCTTCGCGTCCTCTGGGAAGCGGACGAAAGACCAGTCGTAGGGCTGGAGCGTGTTGCACTTCGGGCAGTTGAAGGACCAGTCGTGCAGGTTGGTCGTCGGTTGCTCCAGGAGCTGGTGGAAGTCGTCCGTGGGCGTCCCGCCTTGGCTCGCGAAGACGTGCTTGCTGTTCCACGAGAACTGGGTCGTGCGTCCCATCGCCTCCTCCATGTGGCCCTTCGGCCAACGCCAGCACTCGTCGCCGAAGACGTACTTGGTCGTGATGCGCTGCAGGCTCGTCTTCGTATGGGCGGACCGGCAATAGATGATCATGCGCTGGAAGTCGCCCACGGACGACCGAGGCATATCGTCGGGCTTCTTGCGCTTGGCGACCTCGGGGATGGCGTCGAAGAGGGGACGGCATTGGCGCAGGAAGAAGTCGTCGGCCTCGTCCTGGTTCATCTGCAGCAGGAGCATATTGCCCGGGTCGTTGACGATGAAGTATGCCGTCGACAGGCGAAGGGCCGCGGACTTGCCCGCTTGGATGCACCAAGGCAGGAGGACTTGGCGGACCTCGGGGTGGACGATGTAGCGTACCGCGTCGCCGACCCAAGGCATCCGCTCGTTTCGGAACGGTCCTTTGAGGTGCGAGTCTGGTATCTCGGAGACGTTGCGCTCCAGCCACTCGACAGGGTCTCCGCTGGTGGTCGGTCGCATGGCCTCGCGGCCGGCACGGATCACCTCAAGCGTCTTCGCGGAGAAGGTCATGGGCGGAGATTTCCTCCCGCGTCTTGCGGACCCAGTCTTGGAGGGGCTTGATGGCTTGGGCTGGGTTCGCCTTGTTGCAGCGCTCGGCCACGTCGGTCGGCAGGTCGTCGAGTTTTGAGAGGATTTCGCCGACGAGCGTCTTGATGGCGGTCAGGGCTTCGGCTTTGGAGATGTACTCGGCATCGGCCATCGCCCGCTTCTTCTGCTCCTCCTCAAGGGAGATGAGCGTCTTGAGCGCTTGGTTGTAGGCCGTCTGCAGTTTGCCCTGCTGCGGGTCGCCCGACTCGATGGCGTTGCGGTAGGCGACGCGGGCCGAGGCGACTAGGTTGCCCTGCTGCTGAATGATGTCGTCCAGGGAATGCTCGTCGAGCGCCGCGATCGTGACGCCGGCCATCCGCCGGCCGCGCCCTGCCGCCCGCTCGGCCAGCCACGCCCGGGCCGCTTCCACGTCATGGCGAGGCATTCCCTGCCTGACCATCTTGGACGCGTGGCCTTGGCTGATGTCCAAGGCGGTGGCGAGCTGCTCAAGGGTCATTTGCGGGGGTCTGGGCTATTTTGGTTCAAAAAGGGGTCCTTTTGTGCGAAAAACCTTCGCAGTGTCGGGCCA
>Ga0213920_1001096_pt1 | contig 16228 bp, 19 predicted proteins | sample McNCre1117MG_FD_161054 | JGI IMG/M metagenome (GOLD analysis project Ga0213920, IMG submission 161054) | Freshwater microbial communities from McNutts Creek, Athens, Georgia, United States - 11-17 MG | ecosystem: Environmental > Aquatic > Freshwater > Creek | place: USA: Georgia | collected...
TTTTTTAAAAAATGTTAATTAATAGTAATCAACTGTAAGCAACTACATTAATAAAATTCATAAATTTTTAATTCTATTTTGAGATAAAAATTATTATAGATATAATCAGTAAAATTACATACTGAAATGGCTGAACAAATTTTAGTAGCTTCTATTGATAATGATTTTGAGATTGTAGAATTATCTAAAGTTGTTTACACTAAATATTATAAATTATTAAACTTTAAAGAGAAACATGATAAAATTGAAAAATTAAAAAGTTTAGGAATTAGTAGATATAATACTTTATACTATAAATCTATTGAAGAAATAAATATCTTATTAGAGATTTATACATTAAAAGAAAAATTAAAAACTTTCGAAGATAATAAACCAGAAGATGATAAAATTTTTAAATTTATTCTTAAAAAAGAAATTAAAAAAAAACAAAACCACGATAATTATATAAAAAAAATATCTAATAGAGAGTTTTTAATATTATCTAAAATGTATGATTCTCTAACTCTTTACTAAGTCTATGACAATTTTTTTTTACATAATCATTATTTTTTAACCAATTAATATATTCAGGATCAACTTTATTAATATGATCTAAAGTAAAATTTTTCCATTTACCCCAAGTCATTAAAAAAGCATCAGGATCTGTAATTTTTTCTTTTAGAAAATCATAAATATCTTTTTGTGATTTAGCTAAAGGTTGTTTAAAAAGCCAATAAAAATATGGTTTATCTAACTCAAATACATCATTAATATTTTTATCTTTATATTTACCAAAATTAATTACGAGAGATGACATGTCTAAGGTTCTAAGGTGAGTGTAGTATATTTTAAAATATATATTTTATTTAAAATAAAAAAAAAATATATTTTAAAATATATAAATTTAAAAGATGACGTACGAAAGCATTGATTTAGTATTATCTCCAGTTCAACAAAAAAAAGCTTTAAAAGGTGGTTCAATTATCATCAAAAAAGAAAATATTGGTAAAGGATCTAAAGTGTTTTTACATAAAGAAAATATGAAGAAAATTAAAAAATGCAAAGGAGCCGGTGTTACTATTTCATTTTCTCCTGGTGAAATTATTAAAACAGCTTCACATCATGGTTTATTAAAAGTTCCAGAAAATTTAACTGGTTCAGGTTTCTTTGACGATGTATTGTCTGGATTGAAAACAGCTGGAAAATGGTTAGTTGATAGTGGTGTAGCATCAAATTTAGCCGATGCTCTAGTTCCAGTAGCATCATCTGTAATCGGTCCAACTGGAGCTACTTTAGCTAGAAAAGTTTTGAAAGGCGTGACAGGTGTCGGTATAAAAAAAAACAAAAAAGGCGCTGGTTTATATTTATAAAGTAGTTTTAATAGCAGTCCTTAAATAAATTATAATATTCTTCATTAGTTTTAAAATTAATATAATATAACCATAAAACAGTTAACCAACCACAATCTTCACCAGTTATACTTTGTAGTTGTTTAGTTGATGAAGCTAATTTATAATTTTTAGGTATTTCATTTGGTTTATCTTGAGCATAACTATCAAAATATATTTTTTTTGATTTAGATAATCCTACCCAATGAGTACCATAATTAAAATTATCTAAATTAATAATCATATTATCTATATTTTTATTTTTTAAATATTTTGGAACATCTTTTAATCTACATATAATTAAATTAGGAATATTAAATTGTTTAGATAAATTATATAATTGCTCATCAGAAGATGATTTATTTATTATATATTTATTCATATTATATTTTATTTTTTATTTTTATTTATTTTTTATAAATATGTATATTAATATATAATATTATATTTTAAAAATGTCATCTTCAAGCGATATTTATGTAATGGAAAACTCTTTAAATGATAATTTACAAGATACATCAACTGTTTATTTTAATGATAAAAATTATGTTTTTATTACTGACTCTACTAGTAATTCTGGTAGTTTTACTAGTGGTATGATTCAATTTGATTTAAGTAGTTTAGCTTCTCAATCATCTAGAATTTCCTTTCAAGACGGTATTGTAGAATTTCCAGTTAAAGTTAATGCAACTGTAGATGTTGCAGCAACAGGTACTACAGCTAATACTACAGCAGGTATTCACGCTGCTATTATTAAAAATGGTTGGCATCAATTTATCGATACTGCGCAATTGATTATTGATGGGCAAACAATTCAAAGTGCACAGCCTTACGAAAATGTCGCTGCAACTTTTCGTATTTTAAGTTCCTGGTCTCAAGATACTTTACAAAAATGGGGTAGTTCGTGTGGAATTACTTTAGATGATTGTACAGCAGATACACAAGCCACTTTATCTAATACTATAGGTTTATCTAATGCTACTTTTAGCACTATGGCAACTTCTATTAAAGGTTTCGATGTTGTTAATAATCAAAGTTTAGTATATAATAAAGGCATCCCAGCTAGAGCTAGTATTACTAATAATGATGTAATCACAGCAACAGCAACTCAATTATCTATTTTAGGTAATTCTTCGATGAAAAATTTAGGTAAAGGTGTAGTTGAATATTTAGCAGGAGGTACTAATACTGCTGGAGCATCATTTTTTACTGCTTATTATATGGCGACGGTTCGCATTCGTGATTTATTCGATATTAATGATCTTCCATTAATGAAAAACCTTAAAGGATTTTTATATTTAACATTCAATTCTACTAAAACTTCTTTATCAATGTCAACAGCTGGCGCTTTATCATCAGTTTCGTATAATACATTAACTGGTAGAACTAACCCAATTTTGATTAATATACAAACAACCGGTATTAATTCTGGTTCTGGTTCAACACTTGGTCCTACAATCGGAGTATCAGCAACAGTCGATGGTACTACTTCTGGTTCTTTATCAACTAAAGCAGGTCCGTTATTAGTCAATGCTCGTTTATTAGTTCCAGCGTACTCTTGCAATCCAAAAACAGATGAAGCATTATCTAATCCTTCCAAATTCTTTACTACATTAGAAAAAATTATCGTACCAATCACAGTAACAGCTGGTGGTACTGTTTCATATACGATTACAACAGGTGTACCAAATCCTCGTCGTTTAACAATTCATGGTATGTGGCAAAATTTAGGTGGAGCTACTTTACCAAATCCAGAAGTAAGTGCTTTTGAAACTGTACCAGCCACAACTGGACCATTTATGGCTCTACAAAATTTCCAAGTATATTTAGCAAATAAACCATTATATCAATATCCAATTACATATACTTTCGAGCAATGGTTAAGCGAAAATTCTGATGTCGGATTAAATGGTAATGTTGTTAATGAAGATACAAGTGGATTATTAAGTCAAAAATTATTTGAACAAAACCACGCTATTTATACTGTAAATTTATCTAAACGAACGATTGCTGATGATGGAGCTAGTAAATCTGTTCAAGTAAATTTCACAAACCCATCTGCTGCTTATGGAATGAAAGCTGTAGCTATTGTATGGTATGAAAAACAATGGGTAATGAATACTGATTTATGTAAAATTAGTCAAGTTTAAACCTTCATTACATTTACATTAAATTATTTATTTTATTTATAAAATATTATAAAATAAATAATATAATATAAACTATTATAATTAAAATGAAAATTAATAAACATAGAGTTTTATTACCATATTATTCAAGTCTTGATTATAAAATGGAAAAACAACTTGAAGAAGAATTAGAACAAGGTAAAATAGATGAAATACATGCAGAAAGTCTTGCAATAGATCATCAAGCAGAATTAAATAATATATCTACTGCTGAAACAATGTTAAAATTAGCATCATTAAAAAATGCTTTACAAGAACAGCAAATTAAAAATAAAAATCCAACTATTATTCCAACAAAATTAACTAATGCACCTGAATTATCTAAAATAGAAAAATATGAAATAAAAATACAAAAAGAAAAATTAGATAAAGAAAAACAAGAAAAATTAAAAAAAAATGTAGTTAAAGAAATGAAACAAAAAAAATTAAAAAAAAATGTAGTTAAAGAAATGGAAGATATAAAAGAAACTAAAGAAAAACAAAAAAAATTATATAAAGAAATTAAAGTATTTGATAAAGTTAGAAAAAATGAATTAAATAAAATAGAGGCAATGTCTTCAAACGCTACAACTGCTGATACAGAAAGTTTAACACCTGATAAATTATCTTTAAAAAAAATAAATGAAGTTACTAAAACAAATATGAAATTTTTTGAAGAAAAAAAACAATTAAGAGCATTGATTGAAAAAAATAATTTAATTGAACAAGAAGGTTTTAGTGATATTAGAAATAAAAATCTTACTGGTCCAAATTTAAATAGGATAAGATCTTTATTAATCGAAAAAGGCTTTGCTGGTAGTGGTTTAAAAAAAAAGAAAAGAAAATAAAGCAACTTAGTTTCTATATTTCATTTTAATAAAGCATGTGTATTTATAGGTTTTAAACTATTTTTTTTTAATACTTTATTTATTTCTTTAGTTAGTATTTTTTCATTTAAATTTTGTAATTTATCAGCTTTTTTATCTTCGACAAATTGAGTATCTAAATCAGATATTATATTATTTATAGTATTTATATTATTTGTATTATTTATTTTTTTAAATTTTTTATATCTCATTTTAATTTGTTATATAATAAGAAATATAAAATTTAATCTTACAAAATGAAAAATATGTTATTAATAAATTATGATTTATATATAGATGACACTTATGAATTTAAAAGTATTTATGATTTTAATAAAAATGATGGCGAAGGTATCGTATCAGGAGTGACAAGATATTCTATTTTTCGTTTCGGTTTATCAAGACTTTATGATACATATAAAAAAAAATACTTTAAAAATTATAATAAATTTAATTACTATAATCAACCGATATATGATATATCATATTATGATATATATTATTTTAAAGGTTATTGTATAAAAAATACCCCAATGGGATATGAAAATGATTATTCATATATATATTTCGAAGATATAATAATTGATGATATTACTGTTAAATTATGTAAAAATGAAATAGAATTAAAAGATTATCCTTTCATTGTTAAAGAATTAAAAACAGTACATATAAGAACTAAAAAAGAAATAAATTTTAAAATATATTGTATCCCCAAATCTTATTATTATATGTTAGATCATGAAGAAATACAAGAATATAAAACATATGATTATATTTTAAAAGCATCAAGATATATTAACTTTAGAAGTAAAAGAAATAAAATTATATTAGGATTTAATATATACCTAAATTATAAAAATTTTAAAAATATAGAAGATTATAATGAAATTAATAATTATAATATAAATAAACATAAAAATTATAAAAAAGACTTACATGCTGAAATAATAGAAAATAAAATCAAACAAATATATAGTCCTGATAATATAAAAAAGTATGTAGAATTGTATGGAATTGAATTTTTCCAAGATAAGATGTATGAAAAATATGGATTATAGTTATAAAAACTATTATTATAAGTAAAATCATAGTTGTTGATTTATTTTAATTCAATCTTAATATAATATATATGATAGTTATAATAAATAAAATTTATTAAGCCAAAAACATTAAAAAGATCTGAATTAAAATGAATCAACAATTTTATCGATTTAGTTTTCAATGTAAATATAATAATCTTACTGATTTTATCAATGATGAAAGTTATTATAATTTTATCATGAATACTAATTGGATTAAAAATGGTAGACATTTAAGCGTTTATAATGACATTTTAACTTTTAAAAAAAATTTAAATAAAGTTGTTAATAAAGAGTTAAATGTTGGAAAATTACCTAAAATTGATTCATCTTTATTTACTATCAAAAAATTAAATAATTTAAAATTAACTATTAAAAGTCCTAAATTTACATTTGGGAAATATAAAGGTTTAACTACTTCTCATCAATATCATAATATTTTAGATAATGATGAATATAAAAAATTTGTTCATTATGTAAGACAAAGTTATACTTATCAAAATGAAGAAGATTGTGAATGGGAAAAAGAAAATTATTTAAATTGGTTAAATGATTCTGTAATTAAACATGGAAATATTAGTTTATTATGTGATTGTGAATATTGTAAATATATTGAATATATTAAAAATAAAAGAATATTTGAAAAGAAAAATTATATTGATGATTTTATTAATAAATATATTAAATATATTCGAAATCAATTTACTATTTATTATAAACTTGAATATAAAAGAATTGATTACCACTTTAAAGCAATGCAATTATATAATAAATATGAAGAAATGTATGAAATAAATAATAATGACATTAATATTCCAATTAAATTTAAATATTATTATATTAGAGGATTTCCATTTTATAGAGTTGTTGATGATATTATTAATTATCTATATGATGAAGAAACAATTAAAAAGAATAAAAAAATAAATTATAACAATATTAAAGAAGAATTAGCTATGTTAACACAACATCCATCTAGAATTCAAAAACATTTAAGTTTTTATGATGATGATGAAGAAACAGCTTTTGAAAATCTATAGTTAATTGCTTTTACAAATCTATAGATTTACAATTAACCATAAATCATATAAAATTTTTCATAAATATCTTTATATATAATAAATCGTAAAAAAGCACATAAAATTTTATTAATATCGATAATAATATCATTATTAATATTTTTAATTTTTAAAGAAATAAAATCAGAATCTAATAAAAATAAAATAGAAACAGTATAAAACATATTTTTTTTTATATTTAATATTATATATTTTATTAATATAATTAAAATTATATATAGTCGAAATTATAAAACAACTTAATAATGTCTAATTTATTAATCAATCTAAATAATAATATTATTATTAACTTTGATAAAAATGATTATTATTGTTTAAATTCTAAATTATATAATCCATCTTTTATTGATTATAAAGTAGACATATTTAAAGATATTTTTAGTTGTTCTGATATAGAAACATTACATGATTTTCTATATTTTAGTAATATTAATGAATCTTATGAAGCTAATGTAAATTTATTAGACTCTATCAATGTTTTAAAAGAAAAATATGGATTAAAAGAATTTACTAAAAATGATTATCAATATATGTTTGAAAAATTATTGAAACTTTTAGAACAAAATAAAGAAATTTTTGATTATATTAATAATTATAACAATAATAAACTAATGATTAGTAATTATAGTGATATTTTACATATATGTAGAAAAACTGTATTATTAATAGAAGTACCTAAACAAAAAGAATTATATATTGATAATTATTTAATTAAAGATATTAATTTATCTATGTTTTCTAATAATTGTAAATCAATCATTATTAAAAAAAAAGAATATATTAGATATGGGCCTAATAATGATTGTTTAGCATATAATAAAGCTTTAAATATGAATTATGATTTAAATGTAATTGATGAAAAAAAAAGTCTTATATTTAGTTTATTATAATTTAGTTTATTATAATTTAGTTGCTATTTCACGCATCAAATCATCTATTTTTTTTTGTAATTCTTCGCTATTATTTCCAGCTTTTTTTTCATAGTATTTTATATAGAAATCATATAATTTACGCTTACCTAATTTTCGTTTCAGAGAAGGACTAATAATTTTCATAATATATTATAATATATTATAATTTATATATCTTATACTTTTATTTTTTTACGGAATAATAATTTAATAATTAAATTTTTATCTAAAAGGTTAAGAACATAGCCATTTTGATCGAAAAATTGAATAGTTAGTTCTTTATGCTGACCAATGCAACTTATGAACTGCTCATAGTTTGGTGAAGCATCAATGATTTCACCTACTCGACTACCTTTATTTGTAAAAATATGGATTAGTTGACTATTGCTAGATAGTGGATTATATACACAACTTAATCTCATCTGAATACTACTGATTGGATTGACATTTGGTATATAATCACTAGATTTAGTTTGAGTTCCTGTATTAGTTGCAGATGCTGGATAAGTACCAGCATTAAAACCAATAATATTACAAAAATTATTAGTAGATAAAATAGTTAATTGATAATGTTGATTTGAACTAGCTGGAAAAGTCATACCACCACTTGTATAACCGGCTGGTAATGATGTAGGAAGAGGGGTTGTTATAAAATTTACAGCATAAGATGTTGAATTTAATACAAAAGAAGCATAATACGTATTAATTCCCGACGAATTATTAGTTATATAATATCCGCCTTGTATTAGCTGATACTGTAATTGATTGTTTAGATCTGAAATATTATACGCACCATCGGGAATTGTTACGTTTAATGTGTCTGAACCACCATTTCTTGGAATAGTTAACGTATATTTATTATTGTTTAATGGAATAGCATTAATATTATACCAACTATAATATAAAAACATTTGACCTACTGCTACTTCATATTCATTTAAATCTGTTGTAGTAGCTAAAGAAGTTTTAAATGTATTATTATTAACATAATTGGTTGAATTAATTACTACTGGAAAACTCATTTTATTATACTTAGTTTATATTATATGAAATAAAAATATATTTTATTATATATATTAATTTAAATTAAAAAAAAAATATGAGTCTTATAAACTTCTATAGTCAAATAAAACAGTCTAAAAAGTTTAATCCAAACTATGATGAACACCATATAGAAATACCGTTTAGGATGTTAATTTGCTGTAGTTCTGGAAGTGGTAAAACTAATTACGTAACTAATATATTATATGAACTAAATAACACATTACACAAGCTAATTATTATTACAAAAGCACCAGAACCTTTATATGATTTATTGGAAAAAAGACTTAAAAACAGAGTTGAAATTTTTTATGATGGTAAAATGCCTGAATTTGAGAAGTTAGACAAGGATAAAAATGGATTAATTATATTCGATGATATGGTTTTAACTCCTAATAAAAGTATTGGAGAATTGTTTATACGTGGTAGAAAATTGGGTTATTCATCTATTTTTATTTCTCAATCATTTTATAAAACAGATTCTATTATTAGACAAAATATTAATTATATAGCACTAGGACCTGGAATTAATAAACGAAATTTAAGAATGATCTTATCAGAATATTCTGTAAATATGACTATAGATGAATTAGAAGAATTATATTTTAACTTAACAAAAGAACATATGAATTTTATGTTAATTGATTTAGTTGGTAGGAATATTAGACATAATATTAAAGACATAGTCAAGATATTCTAAAAGAATATCTTGACATGCTGAAACCTACATCGTAGGTTTCAGGACATAGTCAAAATCTTTTAAAAAAAAAATAACATTAAAAAATATATATGATAATATATAATGAATTCATTACAACCTGCATTTTCAAGCGCTATATTTAATACAAATGCTTTTAATAGTGGACAATTTTTAACTAAATCAGAAGCTGATAGATATTATTTAAGTATTTATTCTGGTCGTAATTTAAATTTGATAGATGGTATAACAGCTGGAATAGTAAGCAGCTCAAAAGCTGTAATTGTAGATAGTAGTAATAATATAACTGGATTTGGTAATATTGGTAGTTCTGGTGTTTTAACAATGTCAAATACAAATGATAGTATTTTAATAAATAATACATCATCTAGTGGTAGAAGTAATATAAAGTTTCAAAATGATTTAGGAGCTTGGGAAATTGGTTTGAGAGGATCAACTACTGGATCATATCCAAATTGTTTATATTATTATAATGGAGGTTATCGATTAATATTAAATTCAAGTGGCGATGTACAAATTTTAAGCACTACAGCTTCATCATCAACTACAACTGGATCTTTAATAGTTTCAGGTGGTATTGGATTAGCTGGTAATTTAAATGTTGGTGGTAGTTCATTCTTTCAAGCTTTAACTACTAATAGCACTACAACATTTAATGGAACAACAACGTTTAATAATAATGTTTATACTAATAATAATATTACATTTAATAATTATACTAATGGAATATCAAATGTTAATTATATAAATTTAGCTTATAGCTATTCAATCAATGGAATCATTGCTTGTAATAGTAATTACAATATTTATTTACAATCACCTTCATTTTCAGGTGTATATGGTTATATGTCTTTGAATAATAATGGAGTTTTTATTAATAGATCAAACTATAATCCAACTGGTACTTGTAATAGTAATTGTTTAATTGATTTTGGTACAGAAAGTCATAGTTGTCAGATTAATTTGTATAATGGTCAATATTTTATAACTGCTGCAGATAATTGTACACAAATTATGAGTGGGGGTTCAAATGGTGTAACTTTTGGTGTTGGAAGTGGATATACAGCTAGTATTTATAATGCACGTTTAACACCACAAGGTTCATTTGAAGTTAGTAATGGTTTAAGAGCTTGTGGATATGATACAACTAATTATTCTAGTTGGTCTGGTCCTGGCGCTGAAATACATTATGCAGCTTCAACAGCATCATTTTTTGGATATAATAGAAATACATTACTTTATACAGCTTGTCAATTTGGTCAAAATATGTTTTGTTCAAGCACTGGTCAATGGGGAATTGGTACAACAGTAGATAATAATTATTTATTACGGCTTGGATATCAAATGTTAACTTATAGTGGCGGTTATGGATATATTAATTCAAGCGCTTCAACTGGAACCGGTACTAACACAGGGAACGTAGCTTTTAGTATGTATACCATGGGCAGAATTTTAGTTACACAAGAAGTGGATATCATGTCTGATATACGTTTAAAGTCTAATATCAAAGATGTTTATTTTGAAGAAGCTGAAGCATTTGTAAAATGGTGTTTACCTAAGCATTATATTAAAAATAATGAATCTGAATATGGTTATATTTCACAAGATATTTTAAAAGCTTCATATTTAGGAACAAATACTAATAATTTAAAAAATTTAATAAGTATTGTTCCAAATGAAGAATTAGAAGAATATATTGATGAAGATGGTTTTAAATCAGAAGCTGGTTTGCAATTTAATATTAGTTATTCAAAAATTGTAACATTATTACATCGATATATTTTAGAGTTGGAAAAAAGAATTGAAGTATTAGAAATGAATTAAATTATTTATAATATAGATTAAAAAAAATGATACTAATTAATCCAGCTGATTATAAAATATTACATTTTGAAATAAGTAATAAAAAAAATAAAAAATACGATGCTATATTAGTTAATAAATATAGTGGAGATATTAAAAGTATAAGCTTCGGTGATACTCGTTATCAACAATATTTTGATCAATTAGGTCATTATGCAAAATTAAATCACAATGACAAAAAAAGAAGATTATTATATAGAAAAAGACATGCGAAAGATATTATGAATAAGTTTAGTTCAGGATGGTTTGCATATTATTATTTATGGTAATTTATATAGTAAATTACCTAATGCAACTTCGTTGCAAAATTATGGTAATTTTACAAGGAGTTGTAAATTTATATTGACCATTATTTTTATTTATTTTTTTTTTTTATATTTTATATATTATAGTATGTCTAAATTTAAAAAGACTCTCAATTTTGAGCCTAATGAAGATAAGGTAAAAAAATATATAAATAATGTAAATGATAGTAACTATCATAAAAATACAAATAATGTATGTAAACTTATAGATCCTTATAAAGATTATAGTAAAAAAACAGAAGAAGAAATTAAATTTGATGATAAACTTATAAATAATATGATTAAAGAGAAGATGTATAAACAAGAAATGTATATAAATTTATTAACTCGATTTATTGAAGAGAGATGTGAATATAGTTTTATGAAATGTATTAATCATAAATTTTTTAAACAAGCATTTATAAATTTTTTAATGGATATATCACATGAATTAGATAATTTAAATTGTAGTTTTATAATGGCAACTCCTAAAGATATTTGTAGTATTGATAATAGGTTTTTATTTAATAGAAAATATAGTTGTAGTTTTTGTGATAATAGACATTTTGTAGGTTGTTGTAATCAGTTTCAAAGAAATAAAAGAAAATCATGTTATTATATTATTAATATTAAACTTAAAGATGAATATAAAAATACCATTTTTAAACGAGATAAAAATGGTATATTTGATATAGATGTAGATGCTTTTGATGGAAATAAACGTAATTTTGATTTTGATGAAAAAATGAAAGGAAAGAAGATGTCGAATACGAAGTAATTGACTATTTAGAAGCTTCAATATGTGCAACATAGTTTCTTTTAACTCTTAATTTTTGAAATTTAGTGTCTTGATATGTCAATATTTCATCACTATTATAACCAAGCTTAGTTAGTTTCTTTTTTTCTTTTTCATATTCACGAATTATTTGATAATTATTATAATCTTCTTCCATTTCATTAATATTTTTATTTAATTTTTTAATTTCTTTTTTAAGTTTATCATTATTATTTATTTGATTTTTTAGTTTAATATTAGTCTGATCATATAATTTATTTAAATTATTATAATGTTCTAACAATTCATTCATTTCTCGTTCTTTAAGTTCTAACAATATTTCATATCTATTAATTTCATTAGTTAATTCTTTTTTATGTTTATCACTTTTATTTTCTAATGCTTTATTTAAATATGTAACTTCATTTTTTAAATTTTTATTTTTTTTCATCAATTCTTCATTAGTTAATCTTTCTTTTTTTTCTTTTTCTTCTCTAATTACTTTAACGTTAATTAAATTTCTATGTATATGACAATACTTACTTTTACTAATAATTTGACAGACAATTCCATCTTTTTTAATGAATTCGCACATATTTTTATTTTATTATATTCATTTAATTTTTTATATTAAGATTAAATAAAAATTTTATACTTAATTAAAATTTTTAACTTCGCTACAAATTAACTATTAAAACGATAATTCACGAATGAAGCCATCAGTATTATTATCTCTAGCAAATGCTGCAATAGCTTTATATTTAAAATCTTTATCACGTTGCATAATACAAGAAGCATTTAAATCAAATTTAACTTTATCACCATTTAATAAAGCTTTATATAAATCTAAAGGATTATTAGTATGATGATCATGTAAATTTTCAATAATAGATTTAGATGGAATACCTTTCATACGAACATGGTAAGCAAATTTTTCATTATCATCATTATCGAAATATTTAAGTTTATCAATATAACATTTTTTACCTAGAAAAATAGCTTCAATAGAAGAGATTTTACCTTTACTATCTGCTACGGTAAAATCGCTATGGAATTGTCCTAAATTCTTACCAATTAAATCTCTATTATATTTTTCTTTAAATAAATAAGTTAAATCATCGATACTATGATCGTCAATATGCATACTATCCGTGTCTTGATACCAGATATTAATATTATTATCTTCAGCTAAACACATAACTTCGTTCATAATACGTTTAGACATTGATAAAATTACCGAACCAATATGAGGACTACTAAAATGTTCATTTCTATTAGCTACTTTTTCTAATAAAAATAAACCTGGTGTAATTTCAGTAGCTGATTTAATATTAGAAATAGTGCTATTATATGAAAATGTTTTTAAAAATTTTTCTTGACCATATACAAATGAATAATTAGTTTCATGGCATTTTTCAATCGTTTTACCGTAGCAAGAATTCATAATTAATTTAAATACTTGTTCAGCTGGATTTTTATTTTTTTTATATTCCAAACGTTGATTAAATAATGTCTCAATAAATTTTTTACATTTAGAATTATAACCTTCATCAAAATAATAACCTTGGATAAATTCATATTCTAATTTTTGATATTTAATAGTATCTTCTAGAGTATATTTATCTAAATAAATATATTCACCTTCTAAATCATTACTAAACATTCTAATACCATTTTCATTAACTTTTGATAATAATGGAAAATGTAAATGTTTATTAATTTTAATTACTTTAATTTTAATAAAATAGTGGGTATATTTTTCAGGTTCAAAAGTATTAATGACTTTTGGTTTACCTAGTAAATAACCTGGTAATCTATTAATTGACGCTGGATATAGAGAAACAGCGTCGATATCATTAATTTCATGTTTAGTATGTTGTTTTTCATTATCACGAGTCATAACGCGTCCGCCAACTACGCAATTTTGAATAAAAACACGAGGTAAACCTGATAATTTATAAGTACCATCTAAGCAGCCGAAATTTTGCATATAAGCATAACCTAAAGAAGCTTGAGAATAAACTAGATCTACATTAATATTAGTTAATTCATCTAACCAATTTTTAAAAATTTCATAACCATCTTTTAATACTTGTACATCTAATTCACAATAATATTTACAATATTCGATATGATAAAAATTATTATTATTTAGATATGGTTTAGCTGCTTCAATAAATTCTTTTTGTTCATTATCTTTAATATATTTTAAAGCTTCAGTTAGTTTTACTGAAGCTTTATTACAATTATTACTATTATATAAATCATATGGTAAAATAGCTTTACTAATTTGTAGATTAAACATAGAACCGAATTTAGATAAAGGAGCTGTAATTAAACTATATGAATCTTTAAACATTAAGTTAACATATTTACAAGTATCTTTATTATAAAATCTACCAGAAATAGACATTACTTTATTACCAACTTTAATATAATTATTTAAATTATCTAAATATTTAATAAGGAATTGAATATCATAAGCTAAATTATGAGCAATACATAAAGTATTACTTTTGATTGATTTTAAGAAATTTAAAGCGCAATTAGAACCGATTAATGTATTTATATTTTCATAACCACGATATGAATAAGAAATCATAAATGGAGTATAATAATAACTAGAATCTACATAAGCTTCAAAATCGAAATAAACTACTTCAAATTTTTCTTCAATAATATTATTATTTTTATCGATAGATGTGAAAATTTCAGGATGTTTTTGATTTTTTTTACCATTAATTAATTGAGTACATTGTTCTTCATCATATGTTAAATCAGTGAAATTAAAATCTTTCTTTTTATTATATAAATCATAACGATAATCCTTAATATTATTGATAGTAATTTCTTTTAACATAGTATCTTTATTTAATACTAAATGATCAATTAATTTATAAGTGGTCATTTTAAGTATTTTTTTAGATTTAGAATTTTTATTTAAATCTTTTTCAGGTACAAGTATTTTTTCATTTAAAAAGTAATGATTATTTATTAATCCTAATGGAACAGTTGGCCAATCTTTATTAATAATAGTTTTACGTGTATTAATTTTAGTATTTTCTTGTCTAGTAATAGTATAATTTAATTTAAGCGATTTGAAGATATTTTTTAAATGACAAAGCCCGATAAAATCATTATATGAAACATTTTTAATATTTAATACAGTAGATACACAGTTAGATAATTCATTATCAGTTAATCCATAAGATTTCAATGAACGTTCTAAACAATTCATATATAACTCTTCTGGAGTATTATTAGCTTCTTCTTCACTAAAAATACCATAAGCTTTTAAATTAAAATCAGTTAGATTATAATATCCAAAATAAGCACCACCTACTCGTTTCTTAGTAGGTTTGTCTGTTACAATAAATTCAAATGTAGAAGATTTTTTAATAAATTCTTCTGGAGCGTCACCGTCAGATTCTGTCATTTTATCAAACATTTTAACAGAGTTGATATTAATGTTATTTAAAAACTCATAAATAAAGTCATAATCAACTCTTTTATATTGTTTTAATTCATTTTTTAAAATATAATCATAGTCTTTATTTAATTTTAAATTTTTTAATATCTTAGTTAATTGGTTATGATTAATATTGTATACACCTTTCACATTATTAATAGCTGATTCAATATATTCGTTATTTATTTTTTCTTTTTCAGAATTTATTTCTTGTTTAATATAGAGGAGTGATTTTTGGCCGAAGCCATAAGGAATACGTTTTAAGTTTAATAGATCTTTATATTCTTTAAGCAGTAATTTCTTTTCTTTATCAGCTTGATTTTTAACCTTTTTAACTTTTTTATTATATAAATTAAATTTACGTAACGATTGAGAAAGGTTTTGGTAGAACATTTTAAGATCTTATATTTATGAAAATATAATTTAATAAAATAAAATATTAAAATAGAATTAAAAAGTTGAGAAATTTTTTTTTTAAGCTTTTCAGTATGTAATTTTACTGATTATATCTATAATAATTTTTATCTCAAAATAGAATTAAAAATTTATGAATTTTATTAATGTAGTTGCTTACAGTTGATTACTATTAATTAACATTTTTTAAAAAA
>Ga0213920_1001097_pt1 | contig 16226 bp, 15 predicted proteins | sample McNCre1117MG_FD_161054 | JGI IMG/M metagenome (GOLD analysis project Ga0213920, IMG submission 161054) | Freshwater microbial communities from McNutts Creek, Athens, Georgia, United States - 11-17 MG | ecosystem: Environmental > Aquatic > Freshwater > Creek | place: USA: Georgia | collected...
GCGAGCTTTTCACCGAGGTCTAAGTTGAAGCTGATGCCTTTGACAACATCTTCCGATTGAAAACCAATGCGCAGATCGCGCACTTGTAGCAAAGGCAGTCTCATGAGCGTGCCTTTCTGGGGTCCAGCGCATCGCGCAAGGCGTCACCCATGAATGTGAGCAGCATCAAGGTCACAACCAACACGGCAAACGTGGACAAAGAAATCCACCACGCATCAATGTTGTTTTTGCCTTGCGCCAACAGCTCGCCCAAACTGGGTGTGCCAGGCGGCACGCCCAGCCCCAAGAAGTCCAACGACGTGAGCGACAAGATGGCGGCACTCATTCGAAACGGCAAGAACGTGACCACGGGCGTCAAGCTGTTGGGCAACACATGACGCCACATGATTTGCACATCGGACAAACCCAAGGCGCGCGCAGCACGCACATAGTCGAGCTGGCGGTTGCGCAAAAACTCAGCGCGGACATAGTCTGACAAGCCCATCCAACCAAACAGGCCCAACAAAATCAGCAGCAAGCTGATGCTTGGGTCAAACACCGCCGAGAAGATGATGAGCAAATACAACTCGGGCATGGCACTCCACACCTCCATAAACCGCTGCATGGCCAAGTCGGTCTTGCCACCGAAGAAGCCTTGCAAAGCGCCCGTCAAAATGCCAATGACCGTGCCAAACAAAGTCAGCGCCAGAGCAAACAACACCGAGATGCGAAAGCCGTACAGCAAACGCGCCAACACATCACGGCCACGGTCGTCCGTGCCAAACCAATTGGCTGCTGAGGGCGGCGCTGGATTGGGCGTCGCAGAGAAGTAGTTCAACGTGCCGTGGCTATAGGGGATGAGTGGATACAGTGCCCAGTTGCCAGGCTTATCGAACTGCGCTTGAATGAATGGATCCAAAAAATCTGTTGGCGTTTCAAAATCACCCCCAAAGGTGGTCTCAGGTTGGTTGTGCAAGATGGGCATGTAAAAACTGCCGTCGTAACGAGCCAGCAAAGGCTTGTCGTTGCACAACACTTCGGCCAGCAAACTCAAGCCAAAGAAGAACACAAACAACACCAAGCTGTAAAAGCCAAGACGGTTGTGCCTGAACCTCAGCCAAGCGCGCTGGGTGGGCGACAAAGAGGCTTCAGTCGAATTTGACACGCGGGTCCACCCATACATAACAAAGATCGCTGATGAGCTTGGTGACCAAGCCAATCAACGTGAACAAATACAAAGTCCCCAACACCACGGGGTAGTCTCGACGCATGACGCTTTCGTAGCTCAACAAGCCTAAGCCATCGAGCGAGAACAGCGTTTCAATCAAGAGTGAACCCGTGAAGAACGCGCCAATGAAAGCCGCAGGAAAACCGGTGACCAAGGGAATGAGTGCGTTGCGAAACACATGGTTCCAAATCACACGTCGTTCAGACAAACCTTTGGCACGCGCCGTGAGCACGTATTGCTTGCGAATCTCTTCGAGCATGGCGTTTTTGGTGAGCAACGTGGTCACAGCAAAAGCACCCAGCACACTGGAAGTGACGGGCAGCACGATGTGCCATAGGTAGTCGGTGATGCGTGCACCCCAAGTGAGTTGCTCCCAGTTGGCAGAGGTTAAACCTCGCAGCGGAAACCACTGCAACTGCCCCCCAAACACGACCAAAAGCGCTACGCCAAGTACAAAACCTGGAATGGCAAAACCCACCAATACCAAGAGACTCGTTACCAAGTCAAATGTCGAACCTGCGCGCACAGCTTTGGCCACACCCAGCGGCACAGAAATAAGGTAGCTCAATAAAAAGGTCCACAAGCCTAAGCTGATGGAGACTGGCATTTTTTCTTTCACCAACTCCCACACAGTTTTGGGATAGAAAAAGCTTTTACCCAAATCGAACACGGCAAACTGCTGGATCATTTGCAAAAAGCGTTCGGTTGGTGGTTTGTCAAAACCATATTGCTGGCGAATCTCTTCAATACGCGCGGCGTCTACGCCCTGTCGACCGCGGTAGCCAGCACCGGCCACGGCAGCGCCCTCGCCCCCACTGTCACGGCCTTGCAGCTGCGACACCATTTGCTCGACCGGTCCACCCGGCACAAACTGGATGACCACAAAGGTCATGAGCAATACGCCCAATAACGTGGGAATCATCAACAACAAACGTCTGAGGATGTACGAACTCATGGCGCACGCTCCGCTCTTTTGATCGCAGCCAAGGTGGCGCGATTGTCAATGGTGGCCCACCAAGTGGACGAGGCCCATGTTTCGGGTTGGTAGTAGCGCGGCATGACAGCAGGCAACTCAAAGCGACCATTGCGCCAAGCCACACGATGCACAGCGCCATACCAATGCGGCACGGTGTAGTGGCCATGGCGCAGTACGCGGTCTAGCGCTCGCACCGCCGTGATGAGTTGCGGACGGGTTTTGGCAGAAGTGACGTTTTCTAGCAAAGCATCGACTGCAGGATCTTGAATGCCAATGAAGTTGCCAGAGCCTTCCGTGGTGGCAGCCTTAGAGCCAAAACGCTCCATCAACTCCGTGCCGGGAGACTCGCTACCCACAATGCGGTTGCTGATGATTTCAAAGTCAAACACATCCAAGCGTTTTTGCAGAATGGCGAAGTCGATGACTTTGTAGTTCACCTGAAAGCCGAGCTTCTCTAAGTTCTTGGTGTACGGCGTGATGACACGACCCATCGCGCCTGAGTTATCCAAGAACTCGACTGTGAACGGTTCGCCTTTGGCGTTGCGCAAAGCGCCATCGCGATAGGTCCAACCGGCTTCGGCTAGCAGAGCTTTGGCGCGGCGTAAATGGTCACGCAAGGTTTCGCCCGACTTGGGGTCTAGCGAGGTGCGCGGTGGTTGAGGCACCGCGTCTTTGAACACATTGGGGGATAGCTTGTCACGCAAGGGCGTGAGCAAGGCCAACTCGGCAGCATCGGGCATGCCTGTGGCTTCAAAGTCGCTGGCCACAAAGTAGCCACGCACACGCTGGTAAGCCCCGTAAAACAGCTGACGATTCATCCACTCAAAATCCATCGCTAAGGCAATGGCTTCACGCACACGAACATCTTTGAATTTGGGCAAACGGGTGTTGAACATGAAGCCTTGAAAGTCGCCCGCATTGCTGTGTTTGAACTCGCTTTTCATCAGTTGGCGCGTCGCAAACTGTTTACCTGTGTAGCCCCTCGCCCACTCACGCGCAATGAAAGATTGCACCAAATCGAACTCGCCCGCTTTGAAGCCCTCGAGCTGCGCAGTGTTGTCTTTGTACAAGCGATAGGTGATGCGGTCAAAGTTGAACAAGCCTTTGCGCACACTCAAATCACGCGCCCAGTAGTTGTTATCACGCTCATAGCTCACATCACGACCAAACACGACGCGACCCATTTTGTAGGGACCACTGCCAATCGGCGTGTCTGTGACGATTTTGTCCAATGGCTTGGGATACCCGTTCTCACTGCCCCACTGGCGGCTGAACACAGGCATGCCACCCACAATCAAAGGCAATTCAGGATTTACCCGTTTGAAGTCAAAGCGTACGGTGCGCGCATCGAGCACCGTGACCCCTGCCACCTCAGAGTACAGGGTACGAAATTGCGGTGCGGCCTGTTTGCTGATCAATCGCTCGAACGAGTACTTCACGTCCTCGGCCAGCACGGCATCACCATTGTGAAAGCGGGCTTGTGGGCGCAATCTGAAAGTGACGGATCGACGGTCAGCCGCCACACTGACATCCTCAGCCAATAAGCCATAAGAGGTGGTCGGCTCATCCATCGTGCCCGTGAGCAAAGACTCAAATATCAAACCCGTCAGACCTGGCGCTGCATTGCCTTTGAGGGTGAACGGGTTGTATTTGTCAAAGCTCGACAAGCGTGAAGGCGGCACCAAAATCAGCTCGCCACCTTTGGGAGCCAGCGGGTTGGCGTAGTCGAAATTTTTGAAGTTGGCGGGGTATTTGATGTCTCCAAATTGGGCGTACGCATGCCCAGCCCAAGTCGGACCTGAGCACAACAATGCCAACAAAATGAGGAAGCTACGCATGCGACAATTCTGCAAGATTTTTTTGGAGAGATTTATATGAGTACAAAAACGGGTTTCCTGTCTGGCAAAAAACTTCTGATCACGGGCGTGTTGTCTAACCGCTCCATCGCTTATGGCATCGCCAAAGCTTGCCACGACCAAGGTGCCGAATTGGCCTTTAGCTATGTGGGCGAGCGTTTCAAGGACCGTATCACAGAGTTTGCCGCAGACTTTGACTCCAAACTGATTTTTGATTGCGATGTGAGCAGCGATGAACAAATCACCCAAATGTTCAAAGACCTGTCGACCCATTGGCCCACGTTTGACGGCTTTGTGCACTCCATCGGCTACGCCCCACGCGAAGCCATTGCTGGCGACTTTTTGGATGGTTTGTCACGCGAAGGTTTTCAAATCGCTCACGACATCAGTGCTTACAGCTTCCCCGCGATGGCCAAAGCGGCTCTGCCTTACCTCAATGACAACTCAGCCGTGCTGACCCTGTCGTACCTAGGCGCCATCCGTACGGTGCCGAACTACAACACCATGGGCTTGGCCAAAGCCTCGCTCGAAGCGTCTGTGCGCTACTTGGCTGAATCTTTGGGCGCCAAAGGCCGCAACCTGCGCGCCAACGGCATCAGCGCTGGCCCTATCAAAACCTTGGCTGCCAGCGGCATCAAAGGCTTTGGCAAGATTTTGAGCGTGGTGGCCGAAGCCTCCCCCATCCGCCGCAACGTGACCATCGAAGACGTGGGCAACGTGGCTGCATTCTTGATGTCCAACTTGGCCGCAGGCGTGACCGCCGAAATTACTTATGTGGACGGTGGTTTTAGCCAAGTGGTGGGCGGCATTGCCGAACCTACAGACGCTTGATCTGAGCCTCGCCCAAAAAAGGAGCGCTGTGCGCTCTTTTTTTATGCCTTCACGCAGTCTGCGTAATAGCGTTTGACGCCATCGTCACCGACCACCTCGACCAAGCCGTGGATGTCGGTTTCAAAGCCGGGGCATTGCAAGTTGAATTCGCGGGCGAACTTGAGGTAGTCCACGATCTTCTTGTTGAACACTTCACCCGGAATGAGCAACGGAATGCCCGGTGGGTATGGCGTGACCAAGCTGGTGGTGATACGGCCCAGCAAATCGTCCACAGGCACACGCTCGGTGTTGCGGTGCGCGATTTGTGCGTAGGCATCGCTGGGTTTCATGGCTGGCGTCAAGTCGCTCAGGTACATCTCAGTGGTCAAACGTGCGATGTCGTACTTGGCGTAGAGCGTGTGAACGTGCTGACACAAGTCGCGCAGGCCCATGCGCTCGTAAGCGCGGTGCTTTTGGCAGAACTCGGGCAGGATGCGCCACATAGGCTGGTTGCGGTCGTAGTCATCTTTGAATTGCTGCAAAGCCGTGAGCAACGAGTTCCAACGGCCCTTGGTGATACCGATGGTGAACATGATGAAGAAGCTGTACAAGCCTGTCTTCTCCACGATCACACCGTGCTCGGCCAAGAACTTGGTCACGATGCTGGCAGGAATACCTGTCTTGTCGAACTTGCCGTTCAAATCCAAACCAGGCGTGACGATGGTGGCCTTGATGGGATCCAACATGTTGAAGCCATCGGCCAAGTTGCCAAAGCCATGCCACTTGGATGACTTGCCCTTGCCTTTGATGATCCAGCTGTCTGCTCGGCCAATCCCGTCTTCCACCAGTTCATCTGGACCCCAGACCTTGAACCACCAATCTTTGCCGTACTCGTCGTCTACCTTGCGCATGGCACGACGGAAGTCCAGGGCTTCGGCGATGCTTTCTTCCACCAAGGCGGTGCCTCCAGGCGGCTCCATCATCGCGGCGGCCACGTCGCAGCTGGCAATGATGCTGTACTGCGGGCTGGTGCTGGTGTGCATCAAATACGCTTCGTTGAACAGGTGACGGTCCAACTTGGTTTTTTGCGAGTCTTGCACCAACACGTGGCTGGCTTGGCTGATACCGGCCAACAGCTTGTGAATCGATTGCGTGGCATACACCACCGAGTGCATGGGGCGCTCGCGCTTCTTACCCATCGCGTGGTAGGTGCCGTAGAACGGGTTGAAAGCCGCATGGGGCAACCAAGCCTCGTCAAAGTGCAAGTTGGCCACATAGCCATCGAGCATGTTTTTGATGGTTTCGGTGTTGTACAACACGCCGTCATAAGTGGACTGTGTGAGGGTCAACACGCGGGGCTTGACCTTCTTGGCATCCACACCTTTGAGCAAAGGGTTGGCTTTGATCTTGGCTTGAATCGTGGCAGGCTCAAACTCACTTTGTGGAATTGGGCCAATGATGCCGTAGTGGTTGCGCGTGGGCTTCAAGAACACAGGCACAGCGCCAGTCATGATGATGGAGTGCAACACTGACTTGTGGCAGTTGCGGTCCACCACCACCACGTCATCAGGGGCCACAGTGTGGTGCCACACGATTTTGTTCGAGGTGCTCGTGCCGTTGGTGACAAAGAAGCAATGGTCAGCGTTGAAGATGCGGGCGGCATTGCGCTCGCTCTCGCCAATTGCGCCGTTGTGGTCCAACAGTTGGCCCAACTCTTCCACGGCGTTGCACACGTCAGCACGCAACATGTTCTCACCATAAAACTGGTGGTACATCTGGCCCACAGGACTCTTCAAAAATGCAACGCCACCTGAGTGGCCAGGGCAATGCCATGAATACGAGCCGTCCTCAGCGTAATCAAGCAAAGCTTTGAAGAATGGTGGCTGTACGCTCTCCAGATAGCTCTTGGCTTCACGGATGATGTGACGCGCCACGAACTCAGGTGTGTCCTCAAACATGTGAATAAAGCCATGCAACTCTCGCAAGATGTCGTTGGGCAAGTGACGCGAAGTTTTGGTTTCGCCGTACACATAAATCGGCACATCGGCGTTCTTGCGACGCACCTCTTCAATGAAGGTACGCAGATTCAAAACCGCAGGATCGAGGTCGGGGCCCGGTGTGAACTCTTCATCGTCAATCGACAAGATGAACGCACTGGCACGAGACTGCTGTTGCGCAAACTGGCTCAAGTCACCATAACTGGTGGCGCCCATGACCTCATAGCCCTCGCCTTCAATCGCTTCAGCCAAAGCACGGATGCCAAGACCTGACGTATTTTCAGAACGAAAATCCTCGTCAATGATGACGATGGGGAAGCGAAATTTCATGCGGGAACTCCGAGCGTGTGAAGCTTGAAAAAAACAATAGCGCCGAAGTGTACTCGCCCACTGCTACAATGTGAGGCTTCGGAGCGATGGATGAGTGGTTTAAGTCGCACGCCTGGAAAGCGTGTGTGGGTTAATAGCCCACCGCGGGTTCGAATCCCGCTTGCTCCGCCAAAACAAAAGCCCCTACTGGTCTCAGTAGGGGCTTTTTCTTTGGTCGAATTGGATTGATCATCACTCTTAACGACTGGTGGACAAACTTGCATCTGTATCAGAGGCTTGAGCTTGCTCTACTGCTAAATCCAGCACGCCTAAAGACTCATCCTGGTCCATCAAAAAGGCTTGAAACGTGCCAGGTTGCGTCAATGTCAAGCCATCGATGCCCAACACAATGCGCGTTGAATCTTCGCCTTTGAAGTCAACTTTGACATCGACTTTGAAAATTTCTGCATCACTGAGCTTGCAGACCACTTTCAGATCCTTGGTGACAGGATCATCCTTATCTCGACTCACGTAGTACAGCAATGTGAGCCTAGGCACAAGCACCGGAAAAGACGGCGCTTTGAGCTGCTCAAACAAATCAATGATTGAGACTTGGTTGGTGATGGAATCCAGCACCACACGGTTGGCTCCGATCGCAAAATAAACGTTCAGCATAAAACCCGCTTAACTGCTGCTCTCTTGGGCTTTCTTGATCACATTTTTAGCGTCTGCACTGCTATTGGCAGCCGCAGAACTGATGGGGTTTTGAATGACCAAGCCTAACAATCGCGCACCATGCTCAACAGCGATCGAACCGTAAGAAATATCACCTTGAACAATTGAATCTTTATGGAATTCAACACGCTCTGCGGCGTAAATATTGCCTTCGACCTTGCCCGCCACCATCACGCGATGGGCCGTGATATCACCTGAAACTTCACCCGTTTTACCAATAGCAACGGTGACTTTATTGTCTTTGGTCGTTTCAATATTACCGACAACTTTGCCGTCAATGCGTACGCTATCGAGCAAAACCAAACGACCATAAATTTGGGTTGTACGACCAATAATCGTGTCAAAACGCTCTTGCGAAGGCGACAAGGATTTGTCTTTGAGTTTTTCAAACATAACTAACTGCCTTTGAAATTATTGAGCGCTTGCTGTCGTTTGAAGCAACATCTGGGTGGGATTCAACACGCGGTCATTGCGCATCACTTCATAATGCAAATGAGGCCCAGTTGAGCGTCCAGTGCTCCCGAGCTGAGCAATGGTTTCACCCCGTTGTACTTTCTGTCCGACTTCCACCATGCGCTTGCTCAAATGTGCATAGCGGGTGGTAAATCCCTCGATGTGACTGACTTCCACCACATTGCCATAGGACGCATCCCATCCTGAACGCGTCACAGTGCCTGCTGCAGTTGCAACAATCGGAGAACCGATCTCAGCCACAAAGTCCAAACCCTCATGCATGGCCAACTGACCGGTGAACGGGTCATTGCGAATGCCAAAGCCACTGGTGACACGGAAGTCTTTGCCCATTGGGATGCCTGTAGGCAACGCATGCAACCAGCTCAGTTGCGCGGACCAGTTTTGACTCAAATTTTTAACTGCCGCTTGCGTTTGACTGAACTCATCAATGGTGGACGTGAAGTCTTGATTCAAGTCTCGAGAAGGTGAGTTTTGAAAGCGTGGAGCAACCCATGGACCGCCACGAGCTTCTTCTTTTTTACTGTATTTATCACGCAAATTAATTGGTGTAGCCACTTCCATGAACTTATTTTTTAAGTTTTCAAGCTGGCGAATCTCTTGCACAGTGGCGCTCATGGTTTGTCGCAAATTATCTAAGCGCTCGCGATACACGGCCTCCACCTTTTGCTGCTCAGCCTCCGTGGTGACGCCGCCCATGCTGCGCGCCAAACTCGGACTCATCTCAATGGCAATGCGAAAGCCGATAAAGTGCAACAACACGCCAAACGCCACCAACACAAATGCCGAGGCGCACACGGCCACCAGCACCTTTTTGGCTGTAATGGAAACGGTCCGCACCGAGGCGGTGGGTCCTGATACCCACATTAATTGCATAAATGACTCCGGGAAACTTATCGAAACTGACGCTAATGTCTTCGTAGCGCAAAAGAGAATTGTAGGGAGTTCTCCCCCCAAAAGTCACTTAATTTTTTAGGATCAAATACCAGCAATTACAAAGAATACCTCTTTATGAAAAGTTAAGCCCATTGATCTACCAAGATACCCTGATACATATCTCAACATGAAAAACGATTAAAAATTAAGCAAATGAACATTCCTTGGCTTGATCCCGACACCCCACTGCCCGCACCAGAATCAGCACAAAAACCCGGTAGCTCGCTGGCCGGCCTGGTTGCAGCTGGCGGTGGCTTATCTGTCGCCCGCTTGTATGAGGCGTACCAACAAGGGATGTTTCCTTGGTTTAGCGAGGGACAACCCGTTTTATGGTGGTCGCCAGACCCAAGAATGGTGCTCCAAACTAAGAATTTCAAACTCCATCGCTCGCTACGCAAAACGCTAAGCCACTTTATTGAAAGCCCGAATTGCGAGATACGTATCGACACCACGTTTCCTAATGTCATTCGATGTTGTGCGCAAGCCCCAAGACATGGCCAAGCAGGGACATGGATTGTTGAAGAAATGATGAATGCCTACATAGCGTTACACAAAGCCGGCTTCGCTCACAGCATTGAAACTTGGATCGATGATCAATTGGTAGGTGGGTTGTATTGCGTATCGATAGGGAATGCCTTATTCGGTGAGTCCATGTTCGCCCATCGGACCGATGCCTCCAAAATTGCTTTGGCTGCGCTCGTCGCCTTTGCCAGCGCGCACGAGTTGACTTGGATAGACTGTCAACAAAACACCAAACATCTGGCTTCATTGGGGGCTCATGAAATGCGCAGATCTGAATTTTTGGATCTGGTTCGAAATGCAGACAAATCAGTGGATAGAACTTGGCTGTTTAAGTCCTCGTACTGGGAACACTTGATACCTCGGAAAGTCTCACCTTGACCAGCCCGAACGAGTTACCGTTTCAAACCGTGCAGTTTTATGCCACGGCACCCTACCCTTGCAGCTATTTGCAAGAAAAAACTGCGCGCTCACAAGTCGCGACTCCGAGTCACTTGATCAATGACGACGTATATGCAGATTTGATCAAAGAAGGTTTTCGTCGCAGTGGATTATTCACATATCGGCCATATTGCGATAGCTGCCAAGCCTGCATCCCGTTGCGCGTAGATGCACAAGCCTACACACCTACACGCAGCCAAAAACGCGCTTGGGAAAAACACAAACACTTGCAAGTGCGCATTTTGAAATTAGGCTTTGATCCAGAACACTACGAAATGTACCTGCGATACCAAGCTTTGCGCCATGCGGGTGGCGGCATGGACGAGGACAGCACGGAACAATACACACAATTTTTGCTGCAAAGCCGTGTGAACACGAGGCTTGTTGAGTTCAGAGCGCCTGCATCACCAGGCGATGTTGGCGCGCTCAAAATGGTGTCTATCATCGATGTTATCAACGATGGGCTATCGGCTGTTTATACGTTTTACGAACCCGAACCCCACACCAGCTATGGCACCTACAACGTGATGTGGCAAATTGAACAAGCGAAAAATCTAGATTTACCCTACGCCTATCTGGGCTACTGGATTCAAGACAGTCCTAAGATGAGCTACAAGGCCAACTTTCATCCGCATGTATGCTTGATTGAGGGGGAATGGCGATAGTTAATTTCACATGATAAAATCATGTCATGCGTAAAACTACCGTGCCTACCACGCCGAATATCCAAGTCATTGAGCGCATGTTCACGCTCATTGATGTGCTCGCCTCACGCGAAGAAGCGATTTCACTGAAAGAAATCAGCGAACGCACAGGCCTTCACCCCTCGACCACCCATCGCATCTTGAACGACTTGGCCGTGGGCCGCTTTGTTGACCGCCCAGAAGCAGGTAGCTATCGACTGGGCATGCGATTACTCGAATTGGGCAACCTTGTGAAAGGCCGCTTGAACGTTCGCGATGTGGCCTTTCAGCCCATGCGCGAGTTACACAAGCTCATCCAACAACCTGTCAACCTCAGCGTGCGTCAGGGCGATGAAATTGTGTATGTCGAACGCGCTTTCAGTGAGCGCTCGGGCATGCAAGTTGTCAGAGCCATTGGTGGTCGTGCGCCCTTGCATCTCACGTCAGTCGGCAAACTATTTTTGGCTATGGATGATCCGCAACGTGTGCGGGCATACGCCACACGTACAGGATTGAGTGGACAAACACGCAACAGTTTGACTCAGTTACCTGCACTCGAACGCGAGCTTTCCAAAGCACGCCAATACGGCGTCGCTCGTGACAATGAGGAGCTTGAGCTAGGTGTTCGCTGCATGGCCTCTGGCATTTATGACGATCAGGGCAAACTCGTGGCAGGCTTGTCTATCTCTGCCCCCGCAGATCGCTTGGATGAGGAATGGCTGCCAAAACTGCAAGCGACAACGCAGGCAATCTCATACGCATTAGGCTACAAGGAACAGCAAACCTAAACAAAAAAGCCAGCATTTCTGCTGGCTTTTTTGTGGGCGCACCCAGTTCAAGTTTGCGGACGACCGCTAGCACTGTGATTGGTTTCAACCCATTTACGAACGCGCTCTGCATCTGCAATACGGCTCAGCTTACCAGCAGAATCCAAGAACACCATGATCAGCTTGCGACCTGACACTTTGGCTTGCATCACCAAGCACTGACCAGCTTCAGAGATATAGCCTGTCTTTTGCAAACCGATTTCCCAGTTTGGATTCTTCACCAAACGATTGGTGGTGTTGTATTGCAGAGTACGGTTACCGACTTCGACGCTGTGGCTAGGCGAAGTAGACAACTGACGCAAAGTGGCATCGTGGTAGGCATTGCCAACCAAGGTGGCCAAATCTTTGGCACTCGATTGGTTTTGGCTTGAGAGACCTGTAGGCTCCACATAACGTGTGTCACGCATGCCGAGCTGCGCGGCCTTTGAATTCATCAAGCTAACAAACGTTGACATACCGCCTGGGTACGTGCGTCCGAGTGCATGGGCTGCACGGTTTTCACTGGCCATCAAAGCCAAATGGAGCAACTCCCCACGAGTCAAAGTAGCACCAACGCGCAAACGTGAGCTGCTACCTTTTTCAGTATCCACATCATCTTGTGTGATGGTGATGGACTCATCCATTGGCAACTTGGCTTCGCTGATGATCAAACCCGTCATCAACTTGGTGATGGAGGCAATTGGTAAAACGGCTTGGTCGTTTTTGCTAAGCAACACTTCGTTTGTGTCTTGATCAATCACATAAGCCACGCTGGACTTCAAATCCAACATATCGCTGGTGGCATGCAAACCGGCTTTTTGACCAAATGAGGGGATGACGGGCGCTGCCTTGAACGCTTTGGCTTGGCGCACATGGGTTTTCACCACGGATGGTTTGGTTTTTTGAACCGTTTGTTTTTTGTGATTGGTTGTGGCTTGGGCGTGCACAGCGCACAACGAAGCAAGCAAACCGAGTGAAGTCGCAATCAGCAGTCGTTTCAAGTGGCGTTCCTTTAGCTTGAAAAACATATTGTAGCTAGTCTACCAAGAAAAGTCACGCAAGATCAAGGACTTGCGTGACTTATTTAACGAAATTGATACGGTCTATCAAATTTCGAAATTTAACCTTGTGCGGCGACTCGGTCTGATTTGCTTTGGAGCTTGTTGAGCGCACTCAAATAAGCCTTAGCAGAAGCCACCACGATATCGGGGTCAGAGCCCACGCCATTGACAACGCGACCGCTGTTTTGCAAGCGCACCGTCACCTCGCCCTGGCTCTCTGTGGAGCCGCTGATGGCGTTGACGGAGTACAGAACCATTTCCGCGCCACTCTTCACGTGCGACTCAATTGCTTTAAGTGAGGCATCAACAGGGCCGTTGCCGTCTGAATCGCCCCTCACTTCTTTGCCAGCCACAGTGAACACCACGCTGGCGTGGGGGCGCTCGCCGGTTTCGCTGTGTTGTGACAAAGAAACAAAAGCAAACTGCTCGCTGGCGCTGCTCACCGACTCTTCACTCACCAAAGCCAAGATGTCCTCGTCGAAGATCTCGCTCTTACGGTCAGCCAATTCTTTGAATTTTGCAAAGGCTGTGTTGATGTCGGCTTCGCTTTCCATCTGTACGCCCAAATCTTCCAAGCGTTGCTTGAAGGCATTGCGACCACTGAGCTTACCCAAGACGATCTTGTTGGCACTCCAACCCACGTCTTCTGCGCGCATGATTTCGTAGGTGTCACGTGCTTTGAGCACGCCATCCTGGTGAATACCTGAGGCATGCGCGAACGCATTAGCCCCCACAACCGCTTTGTTGGGCTGAACCACAAAACCTGTGGTCTGACTCACCATGCGGCTCGCCGCCACGATTTGTTTGGTGTCGATGTTCATGGCGAGATCAAAGTAATCGCGACGTGTCTTGATGGCCATGACCACCTCTTCCAGCGAGCAGTTGCCCGCACGTTCACCCAAACCGTTGATCGTGCACTCCACCTGACGTGCACCACCAATCTTCACACCTGCCAATGAATTGGCCACCGCCATGCCTAAGTCGTTGTGGCAGTGCACGGACCAAATGGCTTTATCGGAGTTGGGCACGCGTTCGCGCAATGTCTTGATGAAGTTGCCATACAGCTCTGGAATGGCATAGCCCACGGTGTCTGGAATGTTGATGGTGGTAGCACCTTCAGCAATCACAGCCTCTACAACGCGGCACAAAAAATCCATCTCACTGCGGTAACCATCTTCCGCGCTGAACTCGATGTCGCCCACCAAGTTGCGGGCAAAGCGCACCGACTGTTTTGCTTGTTCAAGCACTTGTTCGGGTGACATGCGCAACTTCTTCTTCATGTGCAACGGCGACGTGGCAATGAAGGTGTGAATGCGTGCGCTATTGGCGCCTTTGAGGGCTTCAGCTGCACGGCTGATATCACGGTCGTTGGCGCGTGACAACGAGCAAATGGTGGAATCTTTGATGGCGTTGGCAATGCCTTGCACGGCTTCGAAGTCACCATTCGAGCTGGCAGCAAAACCAGCTTCGATCACGTCGACCTTCAATCGCTCCAACTGACGCGCAATGCGCAGCTTTTCGTCGCGCGTCATCGAAGCGCCAGGCGATTGTTCGCCGTCACGCAAAGTAGTATCAAAAATGATGAGCTTGTCGGTCATGGTCAGGACTCCTAGATTCCTAAAAAACTTGCAACGTTTGGTTTAGCCCCAAAGCAAAAGGCCCGCTGCGAGTGCATACGGGCCTTGTGGGGTTTGCGCGTGCGCTACCAACTCCGCCCGTTGGGGGATAGAAGCAGTAGGGCCAGCGAAAAATTTGTCATGTATGGAATTTAGCACAAAGAAAGGCTCATTGCGGAGCCAACTGTCTCATTTGTGCAAGCCCGCCTCATCGGGCTCATCGGTTGACGTACTGATGACACTGGTTTGCATGCCTTTGGCTCGACGCCAAGCGTACAAGCCATAGCCGCTTAAGCCATAGAACATGAACAAAGCAAACAGCACAATGGGCGGATGAATAGTGATCACGGCAATGGTCAACGCCAACAACACGATCACCACAAACGGCACGCTTTGCTTCATCTGAACGTCTTTGAAACTGTAAAACGGCACATTGGTGACCATGGTCAAGCCTGAGTACAAACACCAAGCGAACATGGGCCACGCTACCTCAGGGCCGCTGACGCCCATCTCGGTCATCAGCCACATGAAACCCATCACCAAAGCCGCAGCTGCTGGCGAAGGTAAACCTTGGAAAAAGCGCTTATCCACCACTGCCGTGTTCACATTGAAACGAGCCAAACGCAAAGCAGCACACGAGATGTACACGAATGCAGCGACCCAGCCCCAACGACCCAAGCCTTTGAGTGCCCACTCATAAGAGATCAAGGCAGGCGCAGCACCAAAAGAAACCATATCGGCGAGCGAGTCCATTTGCTCGCCAAACGCACTTTGTGTATTGGTCATACGCGCCACACGACCATCCAAGCTGTCGAGCACCATGGCGCAAAACACACCGATCGCGGCCAACTCAAAACGGTCATTCATCGCCATCACGATGGCGTAAAAACCACCAAACAAAGCGGCCAAGGTAAACAGGTTGGGCAGCACATACACGCCCTTGCTGGGTTTGCGTGGCACAAATTCTTCTGTTTGATCTTGCTGTTCTGACATTCGTATCACTCCGAAATTGAGACCTAGAGTGTAAGCGCTGCGTCAAGTGCGTACAAAAACGACAAAGGCCACCGAAGTGGCCCTTGTCAGCACAATAAGCGAAGCTTAGTTGCGGGTTTGGTCAACCAATTTGTTCTTGGAGATCCAAGGCATCATGGCGCGCAATTTTTCACCCACGGTTTCAATGGCGTGCTCAGCATTCAAGCGACGACGAGCCGTCATGCTTGGGTAGTTGGTCTTACCTTCCAAGATGAACATCTTGGCGTATTCACCGGTTTGGATGCGCTTCAACGCGTTGCGCATGGCTTCGCGTGACTGCTCGTTGATTACTTCAGTACCCGTCACGTACTCGCCGTATTCGGCGTTGTTCGAGATGGAGTAGTTCATGTTGGCAATGCCGCCTTCGTACATCAAGTCAACAATCAGCTTCAACTCGTGCAAGCACTCGAAGTAAGCCATTTCAGGTGCGTAGCCAGCTTCGGTCAAGGTCTCGAAGCCCATCTTCACCAATTCAACAGCGCCACCGCACAACACGGCTTGCTCACCGAACAAGTCGGTTTCTGTTTCTTCTTTGAAGTTGGTTTCGATGATGCCGCCTTTGCCACCACCGTTGGCCATGGCGTAGCTCAAAGCCAAGTCACGGGCTTTGCCAGACTTGTCTTGGTACACAGCGATCAGAGATGGCACGCCGCCGCCTTTGAGGTACTCAGAACGCACAGTGTGGCCTGGGCCTTTTGGTGCAACCATGATCACGTCCAAGTCAGCGCGTGGAATCACTTGGTTGTAATGTACGTTGAAACCGTGAGCAAA
>Ga0213920_1001100_pt1 | contig 16195 bp, 16 predicted proteins | sample McNCre1117MG_FD_161054 | JGI IMG/M metagenome (GOLD analysis project Ga0213920, IMG submission 161054) | Freshwater microbial communities from McNutts Creek, Athens, Georgia, United States - 11-17 MG | ecosystem: Environmental > Aquatic > Freshwater > Creek | place: USA: Georgia | collected...
AGGGTTTTTTACCGATCGAAATGGGGTGGTGTATGGTTCATTCAACTATACACCAACTATACACCAGCTATTTATTTATTTTTCATATTATTTTTACACTACTACAAAATATGCTTCTATAGTGGGGAAGTTGTTTTTTCAACCAGCAGCTACTTAAAAGAATTATTTATTTATTTTTTTTGGATTTATCTTTTTTATTAATATACACAACTAAGAATGCCTAGAAAAGCTAAAGCCCAAGTTGAAGAGCCTCAGCCAGTAGAAGCAGTACCAGAGCCCCAGCCACAGCCAGCTCCTGTCGCCGCTGCTCCTATTAAATATGGCAAAGGCCGCCCCCGCAAAGGAGAAGTTAGACCTCCTAAAGTTAAACCTAAGAAACTCAAAGACCTCAAAAAGCCTAAAGATCAGCCTGAAGAGCCTCTGCCTGAGGAAGTTAAACAAGAATTCTTTCCTCCTCCCGAGAAGAAACCTCCTAAAGAGAAAAAGCCTCGTGGCCGCCCTAAGGGGACTAAGAATCCTACATTTGAAGGCAAGCTGGATGAAAAAAAATATAGCGTACATGAACTTAGAGCGATGTTTGAAAACTTAATTACTACTAGCCTCAAATGAAGCAGGATCATATATTTGATCAAGGCCACAACGGTACCATTGGTCATATTTTTTTGTCTGAGTATTGATATGAAAGAACTTCTTCTCAACGCCAAAGCAGTGTTCCATTATTGCTTTCATTCTTTTTTTATCGAAATATACATTGTTATGATTATGAGCTACTATTTCCATTTCTGACGGCGAGGGATTGAATAAGAACAAATTGCTGAATTGCAATCTGGCGCTTCTAGGGATTTGAGAATACGATTGAGTTATAACAAATGAGCTGGCGTTGTAATGTCTTGCTTTAGAGAGTAGCTTGACTAGTACTTTATGTAGTGATTTCTCACCAAGGATATCGTCGAAGATGAAAAGTAAACGCGGCGATTTAGACACGCCAAAATTATCAATGAATGCCTTTTGTTCTTCAAGAATAGAGTCTAGCTTATTGATTGTATCTTTGTCAAACTCATCAACTACTTCGATAACAGTATCGTTCTTCTTCTCAGAATAGCAATGCCGAAATACAGCGTAAAGATCATCAGAATGATAAGTGCTGCAGAAGCAAAAGATTTTACTAAAATAGCCAAAGTAGTAGCGTTTCTCACATAGCAAATTCATCATTAAGCTAGTCTTTCCTGAGCCAGATCCACCGCATAACATCGCGCGAAAAGGATGGTTTGGGACCACGTTAAAAGCTGCTAAATTATTCTTCTTGACATTGTAGCGGCTGTCAGCTAGCTTCTTCTTATATTTCTTGTGAATATCATAAATTTCTAATTCAATATTTTTGTTATCCGACATTATAAAATATATAATCTATATTATTGTGTTTATAGTTTTTCCAAAATTATTTATTGTTTTATAGAAAGATCTCTACGATAGTATAGTAAAACGAATCATGCCTAAGAAGAAATCAGGAGGAGGTAAACCTAAAAAAGTACCAGGTATAACTCAAAGAACAGACATTACTGATAGTGATCTAGTTGATGCCTATACGTTTGCTAATAATATTCTAAAAGGTCGAATCCAAAAAGGATTTGATGTTAAACAAGCTGAGTCTTATCTAGCAAATCTTGAAGCAAAACGAGATGCATTTAAAGCAAAACATGGAACAAATGTCCTTCTCGGATCTACAGATGTTAGTGATGGAAAAGGCACAAGTGTTGAATGGAATACTATCAGCTCTGACACTACTGGATGGAGAACAAAACTTGATAAATTCAAAGCTAAAGCAGCGCCACCAGCACCAGCACCACCTCCAGCTCCTGCTCCAGCACCGCCAGCACCGCCAGCACCACCAGCACCACCAGCACCACCAGCACCACCAGCACCGCCAGCACCACCAGCACCGCCAGCACCAGTGCCACCTGGAGCGCCACCTGGATTACCGGTACCAGTAGCTCCAGTTGCACCAGCACCAGCCGCAGCAGCTCTAACTCGCGCTCAAAGAATCGAACAGCAAAGGCAGCAAACGTTTGTTGCCAAGCTAAATAAAATCAAGATTCCTGTTGAATCATATATTAACAGTTTGGATTCAACTCAGCTAGAATCCCTCCCCAACTCAATCAAACAAGATGAAAACTACAAAGACTTGATCAAAGAACGCAAGAAAACGGTCAAGACAAAAGAGAAAGCTGTTCAAGATGCTATGGATGAGAAAGCTAAGAAAGAAGAACAGAAACTATTGGCAGCTTCTCAATCGCTAGCAGCTGATACTTCAATACTGACTGATGCAAGAGAAAGCGCTGTAAATACTCTATTCAACAAACTGAATCAAGCCCCTGCACCTCTATTCTATCCTGATCAATTCTTCCATAGAAACGAACAGCAGGACCTTAGTAATCCTCTTATTAAACTCAATAATGATGCTCTTAACTATAGATTGCAGAATGCTACTAGAACTAAGGTAGCCAAGCCTGCGTTTACAGATCAAGATGCTAAAGTCATGAAAGACGTAAGTGATAGAGCTGTGTTGAGTCGTTTTGCTAAACCAGAACGCAAGTGGGAAGTGTCAAATTATGGTAAAATCATCAGTGAGCCTTTCAAAGTTGCTAACCCTCCTGTGTTGTCCGGTATCAATAGTCAGCAGATTCTTGCACATTTCATGGGAGCTAGAACAAAGGACGGCTAAGCATTATGATAGTTATTTTTAATTTATAATTATATATTCTTATTAATATACACAATGCAGTACACTGAAGAAGAGAAGAAAGTTATACGAGAGAAGCTTAGGAATCAGGTGGCCAATATGTCTTGGGGTACTTACCTCAGCTGCTGGCTCAGTGCAGCTTACAACCTATCATTTGGTAGATTTTTCGATAGAGAGAAGTATCAACACCATAGAGCCATTCAAAAGACACTGGACGAAATTGGCTATAGCATCTCATAATTGAAACAATGTAAATATTTATATTTTTTTTGAATTTAATTTATTTACAGTAGTATACTATAATCATGAGTATTAACGTAGAACTAGCTAAATCATGCCCGAGACTAAGACCTCTAGTCTCAAATTACAATGATGCTTTATTACACGATGAAGATTGGCAGCTTTTCAAGGGCTTGCCACCCGCTGTGCAGATGGATATTTTTGAATCTTGGCTCAAAGAGTACAAGCTTGATGAAGACTCACTTGAGAAGAAACGCCTAGCGCAAGAAATAGAACAATTGAAGGTGCAGAGCATGCAAAAGCTGGTAAAGAAATCAGCTAGAGATCGCCTCAAAGAGAAGCTTTTACATAAACGTGGCATCGCTACCAAAGACGAAAAAGATATGAAGCTCAGTGATATGACCAATATACTCAAGGAGATGGGGTACAATTGCAACAGTGAGACTCTGTTTGAGGCCAAAGTCAAAGACACATCAGACAATATACCTGACATCGAGTGATATTTATTTTCTTTATATAGAAATATATTTATAATTATATACTTACAATGACTTCTTTCGTTCCAAGACAAGTCAGTTATCCTGACGTTGTTGTTCATAATGATACTACTTCGCCATCAGCACCAGAACTAGATTCCAAAGAGAAAAAGGCTCTACTGGTCATATCAGACACCAACCCGCCCGCAAATATCAAGGCCCTTAGCCCATTTGTATTCGATAAGAGCGTATTCAATAACAGAACTATTAAAGACTTCGCCACAGCGGAAGTGATATGGATCAATCTAAACATGAAATATGCCTCAGAATGGCTAGAATTACAGGATCATACCCTTGTTAAACAATATTGCAATGTTCTGGTTGTCAGCCGCGGCCCCACATCAAAAGCCAAGTGGATTCAATCATTGCATGAATTGAGCGAGCAATGTGGTGGCCAGAAGCTAAAAGTAGTTAAGCTGAGCGCTGTAGAGAACCTGAAACACATAGTCAAAGAAGACCTCTTGCAGATGATGACAGTAGTTAATCGTATCAAGAAACCTGAATCACTGTTGCTCAAAGTCGCAAAATTTTTAAAAAAGCTGCTATTCGATTAGTCGTGCGATGGCCATTGAAGTGTTTGTTATTGAAGTACTGTCCAAGTTGGATTAAATATATAATTATTTTTGTATAAAAAAAGATCTTTGGTATAGTATACCTGCAAGCACGACAAAATGGATGTCAAGCAAAACTATATGTCTTTAGATTCTATCAATGAGAGCACAAGCAAGCTCTACTACCAACTTAAAACATCACTTAAGAATCTCATCACTAAAAGAACTGTCAACAGCTACAGATCTAACACTAATGGCACTTATGGGCCTGGTGAGGACATCGTGATCGAGGTGTCTGGAAATGACCTTTTAGATACAGCCAATAGTTATTTACTCTTCAAACTCAGTCTGAACGACATTGAAAATAGCAGCTTTGGTCAGTTCGGCAGCCCTGTGTACAAGATAATCGAAAAAATTACTATTGAATCAGCTAATGGTCTTATTCTGGAGCAAATTAGTGCAGATACGGGTCTTCTGTGCCATCTGATGGAGAAACAAACTGTAGATAAGGACTACCTTACTGGACCTGGTCAATGTCATGGGCATATTTGTACTCAAGAAGAGATCGATCGCATATATGGTGTTCAGCCCACTGTTGCTACTTCTCCAGCTGCCGCTTATGCTCAAAACACTGCTTATCCTGTTTCTAGAACTGATGACTTCATGGACCCGGTTGGATGGCAAAAGTACGAAAGATCACTGATGAAAGAAGCTGCTCAAAATGCTTATAATGGTGCTGCTGGTACTTTTAGTGCCAAAAAAGTTGCTGCTCATGGTGCCGGTGTCCTAGCTGCTGCTAATAAACCCGTGAATACCTTTAAGCTTCCTTTGACGTTCAGTGGCCTCTTGTCTGGCCGTTCTAGCGTTGCTTACTTACCTATGATGCTTCTACAGAAATTTAAGATTACTATCAATTTGGCTCCTGCCGCTAAAGCTCTCCTTCAAAGAACAGATGCTGCTGGTGCTGCTCAAGGTGTTGCTGGTAATCAGACTTATCTTACTAGTGATTGGTACTATGTTTGCCCTAGTGTTGAAATCAGTGATGATCTTCGCCGCAGTCTTATGGAAAGAGCTATGGCTGGTCAGATCCTATTGCCTTATGATTCATACCATACTAGCAGACTCACTCAAGCAGCTACTGATACGGATCTCATTGCTAGTATTAAGCTCAATAAGGTTGACTGTCGCAGTATTATTATGGTTCCTATTCCACAGGCCAACTTTACAAGTCTCACTGCAGACTCATTTGCCAGTAAATGGAATCAATATAATTATTTCTGGTGTCAGATCAATGGCAATTCCTATCCTATGAAGCCTATTGAAGATCTTAACACTTTCTATTTCGAGACACGCAGAGGATGGGCGCAGATAAATAATATCAAGAGCCTCGGTCAAAGTCTAATGGCTTACAAACAGAATGGTTTCCACATCGCTATAGACCTAGAGAGTGAACCCAGTTCAGCTTTCACTGGAATGTCGCTCAGTAATAGTTCAGCTGATATTACAGTTAAGACATCTAACAATGCTCTTCCTATGACTACCTGGGTCATCTTCGTTCATTATTATAAGCTTCTTCAGCTTCTTGGCAATGGTCAGGCTACCATTTACGATTAATTATAAAAATAAAAAAGATATCTATATTAGTATATATAGCAAGCATAACAAAATGGGACAAGTAGGAAGCGCAATCAGCAATGTTGCTGGCAAAGTCTGGGATGGCGTTAAGAACGTAGCTGGCAAAGTTGGTTCAGTTGTTTCTGGTGTAGCTAATGTCGCTGGCAAAATTGCTGGTGGTGTAAGGCAAGGCATTGATACTATAACGCAGTTGCCAGTTGTTGGTGGTATAGCTCGCGGTTTTCTAGACGCAAGTCCATACGGCCGAGCAATAGATATGGGTAGTCAGCTAGTAAGTAGTATAGCGCCAACAATAGAAGGAGCAGCGAATGCAATTAGTGGAGCAGCACAAGGAGGCAATCTACATGATATGATCAACGCAGGTAAAGGAGCTTATGATGCTGGGCGGAATATAGCTGGCCAGATTACTGATATGAGACAGCGATTCAGAGCTTTTGGGCAAAATAACAATGTGCCATATTAGATAATTAAAACATAAAAAATTATATTAGTACTAGTATAGATCTGAAAATGGATCTCCTCGAGAAGAGAATAGTTCTGATTAATAGCAAAGATCGATTAGATGGCGGCACAACATATGATTTCAGAGTGAATGGGCCTAGAGACCTCGTTAATCCAGCCTATTATTGTCTTCACAGTGTCTCACTAATGAATACTTTCTATAATATAACCGCAAAAAATAACACTTTCAGTATTAAAGTAGGTTCTACAACGATCAATAGTACTATTGATCCGAGATATTACACAGTTGATACTTTGGTTAGCATTCTAAATACTAAAGTGAATGAGAACTTAGCCTTGAATGGCATACCCGGCAATCTGTTCCTGATAACGTATGATTCTACAGCCTATAAGATAACACTCTCTATTGATATCACTAGGTCATTTACTTTGATACCCAGCCCACTGGCCAAAAATCTCGGGTTTAAGTTAGACAATTATCCTACAACTACGAGTCTTGTAGCTGATTCACTAATAGATCTGACTCCTATCAATCGTATATTCATTCATTCTAATATTGCACAGACTAATGCCAGTTCGAGTTCAAATAAGACCGCCTCATTAATGGCTGTTATACCGAACAATAGTGGTTTTGGCGAGTCTATAACTGTTATTACACAGAATGAAGCATTGAACTTATACAGATGCTCAAGGGATCTATCTACTATTAGTGTCAGTCTGCGCGACAGTGATAATACTCTTTTGGATAACAACGGCCTGGACTGGTCATTAAGTATCATAGTGTACTACTACATCAAATAAAAGGCAACCCCAAGACATTATTATCCTTTATATTTTTTTTGTTTACTATAGTATATACAAGCAAAATGCCGTTGCGTATCGATGGCAACCAATCATCTGTATTAGATGGAATAGATGGCGCGAAAGAGTTCATAACTACAACACAGATACAAACAGTAGATAACTTGCTTCATATTGGTAAAGATAACACAAGCAGCACCAAGAATCAAGGTGTTTTCTATGAGAGATTTGAGGGAGGTCAGAAAAAGTATGCTCTGTTAAACTACAAGAACAACAAATTTGAGTTATACAGTAGCTTGGCTTCCATCCCCGATGAATCAAAGACATTAACAGGCCAGGTTTATGCAGACCTTGGTTTAAAAGCCTTGTTCGCTAATCAAGTTTACAGTAATCAAATCAATACAGCTAGCTGGACAGCCAATGAATCGTCTAACAATGATCTTCAGATATATGACTCTGACTATAATCCTACACTTACACTGTACAAAAATGTCGGTGGATTAAAAGTCTCCACTTTGCAACCTAACGCCGGTGGCTCAAATATTCGAGACTACAGTGATAATTTGATCTTAGAACATTCATCTGTTCAGAATACTTGGCCATCTAGTTATGTTAAGTTTCGAGTAAATAGTGGGAATGGTCGTGGTAATTTGAAGTTAATAACATCAGGAGCATCAGGTTCGTCAGAGAAAGAAGCTTTTAATATCACACGAGATGAAGGCGATGAATCAATAGTAATGAATGTAAACGGGGTTGTTCAAACAGATTCAGGATATTACACAGGAGATTGGCATGTAAGAACTAATAATGCTGGCGACTTTGATATTTATGATAGGACTGATTCTAATCCTGTTTTCAAGATCTTCAAAAATAGCGGTAGTGTCCAATTATCGAGCAATGTGAACAATCCTGAATTAACCATAGCAAATACAAACTATGAGACAAACCAAACAGCATATCTTAAAGCAGGGTTTCCAAGCGCTTATAGTTATGTTAAGAATACTTTACCAGGAGCCAATAAAGCTCGTTTAACTCTCGGAACAAAGAACAATGACTCAGTTGAGAACGATGCTTTGAATATACTTGATGGAAATGTATTGATTGGAACTCAAACGAGTAATGGTAGCGATAGACTCCAGGTGAACGGGAGCTTATCAGCCGCAGGAACAAGCACATTTGCAAACATGAATATAGCTGGTGTAGTTAATGTCTCATCTAATCTCAACCTGAATAACTTTCTTCTTTACGGTTCATCCAATTCAATGAGCATATCAGACCCACAAGGAAACAATCGTTTCTTTACAAACTCAACTGATACATATATCCAAGGTTCAAATGTCAAACTTCGTTATACAAACTACGCAGGAACAACCACGGATACACTGACAGTTAATAGCTCGGGGGCCAATGTTTCAGGAACATTATCTTGTTCAACTGGTGTTAATATTGGTTCAAGGCCTTGGAAAATTCAAGATTCTTCAGGAGATTTTGTTATAAAAGATTCAGATAACTCGCCTTCTTTTCAGATATCAAATAATGGAGGTATGTCCTTTTATGGAAATACTTCCTCTATGCCATTTATCTTTTCTAATACAGCTGCGAATTCTAGTACTTGGATAGGACTGTATAATCAATCAGGTGGCGCAACAGCGTTTCGTTTAAATAATACAAGTTCAACGGATTTCTATTCTATAGATGGTACTTTGAATATTTTTACCGCATCATCATCTGGAACTCACAATATTACTATTAACCCTACAGGGCGAATATTAGTGAAAGGAGCTAGCGATGATGGTTTTTCCTCTCTGCAAATCAGTGATACATTAAGGCTCGTACCTCGAGCAACAGCTCCTGCGAGTGCAAGTAATGGAATGATGTATGTTAATAGTACTTCAAACACTTTGCAAATCTATCTAAATGGCACATGGAGAACTGTTTCAGCTACTTAAAAATTGAATAAATTAAATAATAAAAAATAAAAATAATTACATAAGTATACCTAGAGACTCTGAGATGAACAAGATAGTACTGCTTTGCTTTTTGCATCTGGCATTCAGATATGATATAAGTCATGCTATGAGACAATTGGGCTTGTGTGTTAGTGAGATTGATCAGTATCTTCAGCACCACAACTACAATTTCGAGGTCTGTGATCTGATTGAGTTCAATAGGATGAATGTGTATGAACACGAAGGAGAAACAACAGTTGTACTGGTCAGTAATGATACGCAAAGAAGACAGAATGTGGTTTTGTACATGTAAAGGAACAAGCCCCTTTGAAACCCCTCCAATAAGACAAAGAAAATATTTCAATAAAAATAAAAATAATTATATAAGTATAAGGGACACCCTTAAAAACCAGAGGATGAACAAAGCGGAATTTATCGCGTTTTTAGTGTTAGCGTACAAATACTCGGTTGATGAAGCCATAGGAATGCTAGGCAAAACAGTAAGAGAACTAGATTTCTATCTGAAAGATAATGGATTTGATATGGTTTCAATAACTGATCTTAAGAGTTTTTATCCTACCTATTTTGTTAGGGCTCTTGAAGATGATACAAATGTTGTGCTTGTAAGCGGTGATGATGATATTCCATGTGTGATAATTCCAATGTAGAAATATCTCTAGTATAATATATAAAGGGACACCCTTTAAAACCCGAATGTACAAAATCACCGCATACACTAAAGAAAAAGCAAAAAAGTTGGGCTTCACAGTCAAGCCATCAAAAAAGAAAGGCAAGAAGATTGACGTTTATAGTGATAAAGGCCTGCTTGCTAGCATAGGAGCACAAGGATACAAAGACTACCCGACGTATATTGAGGAGAAAGGCCAAGCATACGCAGATGAACGTCGCAAACTGTACAAGAAGAGGCACCACAACAATAAACAACTGGCAGGATGGCTCGCAGACAAGCTGCTGTGGTAGAGCAAACGAACACTTTACACCAGATCAACTGAAACATGATCACTCGTAGTCATCTCTCTTCAGGGTAGATCGAAGCTTCTTCAGAGGCTGGCCATTGATGATTCTGTTGCGCTCCTTCTGCGCTCTCTTCAGGGATTGGATGGACTTGTGAGCGCTCTCTCCAATGGTACCATCAACGCTGCGAGCGGTCTCGAGGTCTTTGATCAGGTCGGCATCCATCTGTTCATACTTGACCAGCTTCTTCTGGATCTTCTGAAGTAATTTGAGTCCGAGTTCTGTAGCGATCGTTAGTAAGTATCAAGACAGAGCAAATACACTTACTCATTTTCTTGACCTTTTCTTCATGGACTTCAACAATTTTGCTGATGTCCTCGTCAAGAGACGTAGCCTTGCGCTTCTTGTTGCCAATTTGTTTTACATATTTATTTAGATCATCTGAATCACTATTTTCTCTATCCATAATATATTCGGGGGTTTTTACTTCTTCTTGCTCTTTCTTCTTTACTACTTTCTTCAATAGTACTTTCTTCACTATCTTCTTCTTCGGTGCATATACAACTTTGGATTTATGTTGAATAGGAGCTGGTTTTTCTGCAGGTATAGCAGGTTCTTCTTCATAATCTTCGTATACTTCTTGTTCAGGCTGCTTTTCAGGCTGCTGCTCGTCAAATAAATTACCAAATAGGGGTTCTTGATCTTCCATATTATCTTGATTTACGATAGGATTAGATATTTTGATATCATGATTAGCATTAGGATTATTATTAGGCATAGAATTAATATTGGGTTTAGCAATAACGTTAGATACAGCTACGTTTGACATATCTTGGCAAACAAGAATGAACCAACAAGCGCGAAACAAAAAGTCGATCAACGATGAAAACCCCAGAGTTGACACTGACAATTGGATTTGCGACCCTCAAAATTAGTTGTTTTCACCTATCCAGCTTGCCACCGTTCTACTCCTCTGCAAAAACTTATTGTCCTCTGCAAAAATGTTTGGTCCTCCAAAAAATTGAGTCAAAAAATGACTGGCGCTCAGTCAAAAAAGAAAGAGAACTTTGAAACTTTTTTTTATTTTTCTTCTTCAGAACTTGCCACGACCGGGCCGTACCATTTAGCCTTATCTTTGTTCACAATTTTCCTCACAGCAGAAACAGTCTTGTGGTTGAAGTTGTACTTGTCGATGAGCTTCTTTGGCAGATACTTGCCTGTCTCGCTAAACCACTTCTTCTCAAGCTCAAAGAACTCCAGCTGTCTCTTGCCCTTCCAAGGTAATTTCTCTAGCTCTTCTTTGATATATTTCTTGATCTCTTCGTGAACTTCTTGCTTTAGCTGTGATTCTGTAATCTTGATTGGCTCGCCAGCTATCTTTGATTCAATAACGGTGTCATCTACGATTGCGTAAACTTGGTAATCATTTGCTGTATCTAATGATTCATGTCCTAATGTCTTCTTGATAAATGCATTCTCTTTCTCCCCCTTTTTGGCATATAACTTAAATGCTGTTGCGACATATATTTTTCTTAATGAGTATGCTGTTGATGTAGGCAGAATCTTTCTTACTTGATCATTCATAGATCTTTGTATCAGATTATTGATTCTTTTAATCTCACCTTCACCTTCAATATCAATGTCATACTGCTCATCAAAGAATTCCCATAGTGTTTTCTGAATGTAATTGACAGTCTCTTTAGCAGAGTCTTGCAATAACAAAGGCCTTATGGGTTCAACGAGCTCTCGACCATCATCTTTTTGCTTGAATATGCCACTAATCTTAACTTTATCTCTGCCTTTAGCTTCATAATTAGCAAATAAGCATTCAGTTGGTCGTGAACCTGTATTCAATACACAGAACAACAGCAAATTAATGTGTCTCTGAATAGGTGTCAGAGAATCATTCAAGTATTGGGCTCTGAAGTGCTTGAGGTAAGAATAAACATCATTGAGAGTTATCTGAATCGTTTCTGTTTGTCGGCGCTCGTTTCTATCCTCTCTTGCCTTTTTCTGTGTATTGATGAGCTCTTTGGTATACTTGAGATTCTTTCTTACTGTTTCTTCTTTATCATCTGGTAGGTTTTTCCTGATATCAGTTATGTTCTTAGCAAGTGTATCTGGCTTATCAATGATTTCTAATAGTAAAGCTTGTGTTTTCTTAGCCAAGTCGGCGATTTTCTTATCATCATTGGTGTTCTCAATGACTTTCTTGAACACATCACGTAAAGCCGCAAGGCCAATCTTATTCGTCTCAAGCTTGTTCTCTTCAAAGATCTTGTTGAGTGAATGACCACTTGCTTTACGAACGTTATCATTGATATCTTTCTTGACGGCAGCCTTGTTTGCCAGTAAATCCTGCGTTGCTTTGATGAATTTGGCGTACATTCTTCTTAGGTCTTGTAATTGGGTATAAGTATAATACTACTCTATATTATCTTTAATATAAAATTCGCCAAAAAAAATAATTAAATAAAGGGTGCCCCCAGGCCCAAGTTATTTTTAGTATTTTTTGAATGAGTCGAGATAGTAATTGAAACCAACTTTTGTTCTCTTTTTTTCAACTTTATCTAGGTAGACACCAAACTTAGTTTGAGAAATCTTTCCTTCACCATTCTCACTACACCAATCTGTATAACAGCGATAAAGCTTACTAGCTCTTATGATTTTTCTAGAGTTTTCGACTTCTTCAGTATCATGTTTTAACATTAGCTGGATACATGATAGATCAGAGTCGGCATATTGATCATCACCTTTAGTTTCCTCATAATCTCTATCTTCAATCAGTTGATTAATGAACTTTTGATGTGATGCTAATGACAATTTTATCATTTTTTCTTTGAGAGGAGTCATAACAGGTACTGTGATATCAACTTTCTCAAATTTGGTTAGATAAGTATAGAAAACATTACCCATTGTTTGATTAAAACATTCTTTGCGCAGCTTAGTAAAGTATTCTTTCTTATTATCAAACTGCTTGACTAATTCTATACAAGTATATCTACGGTCAGATCTTTCAATATACATTGAATCTATCCATTGTGAAGCGAAAATAAAACCAGCCAAGAGATCAACATTGTATGGATCATATCCCTTAGGTTCAATATCTATACGAGTTTCTGTTATCTTTTCTTTTAAGTTGTTGAAGTTAGCTTTGAATTCATCTCTTGTGGAAGAAAGTTCATTGCAGCTGACTAGGCGTTTACCAATCAAAAACTTATTGAAACTTTTGGTAATAGAAGGAATATCACTCTTAACAGATACGAAGTTTTTGCCTAATAGGTAGTCTTGCATGAATTCAATAAGGGTGTTTTTACCTAGGCCTTGTTCTTCACTGATCATTACTAAGGCTGTTTTATTCTTTGGGTTTGTCTTATCAACTAGTCCATAAATCCATGAAATTACCCACTTGTAAAGTTCATCATTATTATCACAGATGACATCTTTTATAAAGTTAGTCATTGTGGTTAATTTTTCCTTGTTATCTTCGTAAGTTTTCTCATCAACAAGCTTACATAGGAAATCACCTGCGATATTGAAGTCTCTGGGATGTACTGTACTATGATCAAGCTTAGAAACAACATTTTCGAATGTCATTAGCTTATTATTTACATAGTTTTGTAAAGTTATATCTTTCTTGACAAGTGTGTCTTCTTTTTTTACTTGTTTAATTTTATTGTAGTGCATCGTAATATTCGTATTGTCTGTCCATTTACTGAATGACTCGAAAATAAATGAGCCTTCTGATCTATCTTTTTTGATATAGAATGAATTGCCAGCTGAAGTTCTTGCGATAATTTTCTTTAAGATTGGCAGGATCGTTTCATCGAGCTCTTCGATTGAATCAAACACATGACCGCGATAATCGTTAAGAAAGTCGTTGTAAGAGTAGTTGTAATCTGGATCAAAAGTATTAAGTTGTGTGTATTCTTTCATTTTCTTATTGTTGGGCTTGCCAAAAATCTTGAGTTTTTTAGTGTTGCAATCGTCATCATGACATTTATAATAAGCGATTCTTTCGCGAGGATGATATGTTATGAAGTTATGATTAGATTTATGGCATCTCTTAGCGAAACAGCATTCATTATTGGTTGATTTCTTAAACTCGATATAATAGTAATCACCTTTGGGTGTAATTCTACTGTCAGCGCTATCAGGATGAAACTCTTTGAATTTGGTAAGTAGCAGATCAAATATTTCTTCGTCAGATTGATTAGTGTCTAAAATGATATCATTAGTCTTGATTGATTCGCGCTTAGATTCTTGGGGAGGCTCTTTAGTAGCGCTAGATGTAGGCTCTTTAGTAGGCTCTGCCAGTACTAGTGGTTCATCAAATGTAAATTCTTTCTTAGAGAGTATAATGTCTTTAATCTTTTTGGGGAAATCTAAAAGTTTTTCATCATCATCAAGATCATCAAAGAATAGTTCACTTTTGTACTTTTTGCCATTAAATTGTTTCTTTTCTTCTTTGTTAGTATTATATACAGAACCAGGAGCTATAACTTGACTAGCATCATTTCTAATATCAATCATCTTATGACCATTAATTTTGATAACATTTGATCCAGTTTTGACATCAGAGTCATAATTGAAATAGTAATGACGACCTCCAGATGGTGAGATAGTTGTTGGAATGAGTTGTTCATTCTTTTCGAACCATTCTTTTAACTCAATCTTTTCTAAAAACGAAAGCCAGCAATCGTAGTCATCGATATCAATAACAGTTATTCCGCTATTTTTACCACATACGATTCCATATGACATCGTTTCTTTATTGAAACTATCAATCGGGGTCTCTTTTAGCTTTTGCCATTCAAGAATTGATGGCTTTTTACCATTGCAGGGGATGCAAACTAATCCTAGCTTGCTCAATTTTTGAACTTTTTTAGCGATCATTTTTTTAGTAAAGCTTCTTACTTTATATATACTATACTTTTTATCTTTATATGAAAATTAAATAAATAATTAATTAATTATTTTTAACATTAAAATTGTATCAAAAAAAATGTTAGTAGTACTCATTAAACAGTCAAAATTCCTCTTGTGAACAGCTTCTTTATAGTATTGCTAGTCGTTTCACACTCTTTAGATAACTTCAATAGACTAACTCTTGGATTCTCTTTTAGCATCTCTTTTAACTTATCAAGTTTATCTGGATAGGCTTCTTCAAAGTTTGGATGACCTACTCTCTTTGTTCTATTCTCATTTATCTTTCTTGTAGAGTGATAGTATTTTTTACTGTTTTTAGAGCTACATGGTTTACACATAGATGAGCAATATGATTTACCATTCTTATTGTTCAACTTGTAGAACTGATCAAACTCTTTTTCTTCGCCACACTTGGTACACGTTTTCATTTCTTCTATATTTATAAAAATATTCTTTTTGTTATTAATTAATAATTATTCCTTTAAAACATAATTCCGCAAAAAAACACTTACCCACTATAGAAGCATATTTTGTAGTAGTGTAAAAAAATATGAAAAATAAATAAATAGCTGGTGTATAGTTGGTGTATAGTTGAATGAACCATACACCACCCCATTTCGATCGGTAAAAAACCCTTCTAGACACTAACTTTTCTTATAGAATCGATTCAGATTAAGGTTTTTATGTGTATTCTTAAAACATAGTGGTGTATAGTTGAGTATCAAAAGTTGGACCAAAAAAATTTTTCACTTTGCCTTAGTCAATCTAACTCTTCAACTATACACCAGCTAATCACTTATTTTCATATAAAACTACTACATAATATGCTTTTGAGCATCGAAAATTCAAATATTACTGGTACTACAACAGCCATTTTTCATGTGGCCATATAGGTTTATCCTTATTGCGATGCGTTTCTATCGACCAAAACAATGTTTTTTTTCGTTCAGCAACTTTGCTCCTCTAAATTCTATCAGTCAAAACCATGTGGCCATATAGATTTATCCTTATTGCGATTCGTTTCTATCGACCAAAACAATGTTTTATTCTGTGCAGCTTATAAGCTACTCAGAATTCTATCGGTCAAAACCATGTGGCCATATAGATTTATCCTTATTGCGAATCGTTTCTATCGACCAAAACAATGTTTCAAACCGTGCTGCTTATAAGCAGGACAAGATTCATTTGTCAATAAGGAAATTCCTCTTCTAGAAAGGATTCTACTTAGCTATAAGGCTTCACAACCAAGGAAAACATTAGTCAAGAACTCTTCTTCATTAAAAGATTTAAATTATTATCTCTTTATAGGGGACCCCCCTTATACTATCCATTATATTAACCCTTAATAACCAAAAAAATATTCATTAAGGAATCACT
>Ga0213920_1001103_pt1 | contig 16164 bp, 16 predicted proteins | sample McNCre1117MG_FD_161054 | JGI IMG/M metagenome (GOLD analysis project Ga0213920, IMG submission 161054) | Freshwater microbial communities from McNutts Creek, Athens, Georgia, United States - 11-17 MG | ecosystem: Environmental > Aquatic > Freshwater > Creek | place: USA: Georgia | collected...
GCTGTGGAAAGATTGCACGACCAAAGGTGCCGTCATCGGTGGTTTCTTGGGTCTGATCTCTTCTGTGGCGTTGACTGTGGTGTCGCCTTCTGTGTGGGAAGCCACCTTGGGCAACCCTAAAGGTTCAGCTTGGTTCCCCTACGCTTCACCCGCCTTGTTCTCGATGACTATTGGCTTTGTGGGCATCTGGTTGTTCTCCATCTTGGACAACAGCGAGCAAGCCAAGAAAGAGCGCGCAGCTTTCGCCGCACAGCAAGTGCGTTCGGAAACTGGCTTCGGTGCTTCTGGCGCATCAGGTCACTAAGACCTTGGGGTCTGAGTCCTTCGGGGCTCAGTCCTTACGAAAACCGAGCATTCGTGCTCGGTTTTTTTACGTCTGTACTTTTTTGTTTCTTTGGCTTAGGCGTGTGAGGGGCATACAGACGCTTGGAAGTTCGGAAGAACTTCAAACGATGCGAAGCGAGGTGGGGTAGGCGAATACGGCGCCATTCGTCGCGCAGCGATGTAAGCCGTGTTCGCCTACCTCACCTCACGCGCCAAAGAAGGGAAGTTAAACCCTCACCCACCACGTAATTGACGCAACTTAATGAAAGCCATAGCAGCCATCACAGCGTCGTTCAACGCGTCGTGCGCCTCACGCACAGGCAAATCCAAATCCGACATAAGCGTGGCAAAACGCAAATCAATGTTCGGGTTGGTTTGCTGCTCGTAGGGCAACATCTGGCGAAACTTGTGGTCGTAGTACATCGCCGAAACTTCAATCTTGGGCTGCGGCAAGCCCTGCCCCAAGAGTGGCCAGATCGCACGGTTGAGCATGGCGACATCAAACTCTAAAAAGTAGCCGACTAAAGGCCGACTGCCAATGAAGCGCATGAGCTGCTTCATGGCCTCATCCGCTGGCAAACCTTGCGCCACGTCTTGGCCGCGCAAACGGTGAATACGCACGCTATCAGCTGAAACGCCGCGCTCGGGGCGCACCAGCACCTCAAAACGTTCGCTCGTCATGATTTTGTTGCCCACGATGCGCACCGCGCCAATCGAAATAATTTCGTCTGAACTGACATTCAAACCCGTGGTTTCGCAGTCCAGCGACACCCATTCATTGGGCGGTGGCGCGTCGAACATGAAACGAAACTCCGGCAAGCCTAGGTGATAAATCAGCCACTCACGTTTGAGTGCACGCCACCACTGAAGGGGAGAAATCAGCGACTTCATCACAGCGCGTCAAGTTTGAATCGGCTACGCAGCAAGCCCTTGAAGTGCTTGACCACGCCCAATGCGTCTTTGAGCAAATCGCGCTCCAGCGTCGAGAGCTTGCCCACGTTGACCAAGCCCGACACTTCGCGTTGCGTTTCCATTTCAGTCACGCCGGCCTTGAGCTTCAAACCCATCAAGAAATGCAAGCTCTGCGTGAGGTCTGCGCCCAACGCGGAGGTGATGACGTTGCGCGCCACCAAGGCATCAATGCGCGCAGTGGTGCCCGTCTCTTGCAAATGCTCAGCCAAAGCCAAACTGCGCACGCCATGCACCAGCGGGAAGATGCCCTCCTTCTTGAGGTGCAAACCCTGTTGATCATCCAACCCCAGCAACCGGTTCCACCAGCCTTGACTGTTGCCAAAGGCGTCAATCGCCGCGGCAAAACGCGCCAACATGGCGTCGTTGTCAGTCGCAAAACGCATCAGCACTTGCTGCGCGTCTTGCAACAAATGCGCATCGCCGCATACGGCATGGGCATCCAAGAAGATGGCCAAGTTCATCAAACTGTTGGCATCGGGCATGAGCAACCACTGCTTCACCATTTGCCCAAAGTCGTAGGCTGTTTTGCGCCACATAGGGTTGTTCACCATGATGTGGCCCGGGCATTCGGGATAGCCAAAAGCAGTCAAAGCATTCGAGAAATCTTGGCAAATCGCTTCAAGGTTGTCGGGCGGCGTGTAGCCATCGCGCAAGATGAGGCCATTGTCTTGGTCGGTCTTGAGCAGCTGTTCGCCACGCCCTTCACTGCCCATCACAAACAAGCAACTGTTGGCCACCAAGTCTGCAGGGGCAATGAGTTGCCACGCCCGTTCAAACAAACGGGCGTTCAAGTCTTGCACCAAGCGTGCAATCAAACTCACACGCGTCCCGCTGCGATGCAGCGTGGTCACCATCCGGGTAATTTGTGCCGCAGCTTGCGCCAAGCCGTCAATGTCGGTAGCAGCCTCGACCTGCACCGTGATGAGGTGGGAGTGGTTCGACAAAAAGCTGAACAAATCCAAAGCTTCCAACACGCCCACCACATGGTGATCGTCCATCACCACCAAGCGGTGCACACGATGGCGCTGCAACAGGGCCAAGGCATCGCCTACCTGATCATCTGGGCGAACACTGATGAGCTGAAAACTGGCCAACTCCCCCACACGCTGCTGATTGAGCGGCGTCCCATTCAAAATCGCGCGCTGCAAGGTGGATGACGTGAACACGCCTAGACGGGGTGGCAAGGTGCTGTCGTCACGAACCAACACACACTTGGTACGCTGCACTTGCATCACATGCACAGCAGAAACCACATCGGCATCCATGCTCACAAAATGGGCAGGACGCACAAAGGCCTCGTCCACCCGTGACAGCGTGAGTGACTGCAACTCGTGCTGGCTTTGTCGCTGTGAAAGTGCCGTGAGTTTGTTGCTCAGGTCCGAGAACAACAAAGCACCAAAGGTGGCGTTACTGGCAATCAAATCAGTCACGGTTTGGCGAGCCAGCTGGTAGGCCACGACCTCTTCTTGTGCGACAAATTTATTGCTGGTTTTACCTGCTACCAAGCCACGACCGTCAAAGGTGTCGTCAGGCCCGTAGGTGGTGATAACTTCGTCGCCGTCGTACTGCGTGACAAAGCCTTTGATGATGACAAACAGATGCGTGGGGACGGTACCCACGTCCAAAATAGCCTCCCCCTCGGGGTAATAGACCACATCGACACTGTCGCGCACCAAGCGCTGTTGGTCGGGCGTTAAGCAGTCAAACGGAGAAGCAGAGAAGTTAAAAGCGTTGGGCATGGGGCATTTTCATAGCAATGCCCTGATTCAACGCTTGACGCCTTGCTGGATGCTTGCAGCAGCATCCCAGGCGTGGTCAAACCATTGATCTCCATCAAGGTAGGCGCGCATCATGGGCAAGGCGTCTAAACCCCAGAAGACCTTGTCGTCCACACAAAACGTGGGGACGCCAAATACGCCACGCGCAATGGCCTCTTCCGTGTTGGCTTTGAGCTGATCTTTGACATCAGAAGCATCTACCGAGCGTTGGGGTGCCAACTGCTGCGTCAGCGCATGTAAACGCGTCGCGTCGTCGGCGGCGGCGCCCCCCTGCCACACATGCTTGAAGAGGGTTTCGCATACATAACGGTTGGGCTCACCCTCGGCACTGCACGCCACTGCCAAGCGCAGCAATGGCAGTGGGTTGAACGGATGTGAGGGTGGCATGTCTAAGGTCACGCCTAACTGCTTGGCTTGCCAAAGCACTTGTCGATAAGTCCACTCACGCTTGCCCGCAATTTCAGCCGGGCCCAACTGGCCGTGGTGTTTGAGCATCGCCGCAAACAACACCGGCTTGTAAACCACGCGATGGCTCAGGCCCATCAAATGCAGAGGCAAGGCCTCAAACGCGAGGTAGGCGTAAGGCGAAATGAAATCGAAGTAGCAAGTGATGGTTTTCATGGCGTACATCCTTCAGTATTCAAGGCCTCACAGCGGAACGGCAATTTATGTCGCAGCGTGTGCCGCCAAGCGTTCACCAATTAGCTGCCACACAGCGCGCTTGTCGTCGGCATTGCGCTGACCCCACCCGCCGATTTCGTCTAGCGTGCGCCAACAGCCTTCGCAATACGTGGTGTCGTCCGACATGCGGCAAATTGAGACGCAAGGCGACGGCGGCACATCGTTGCTTTGCAGCACACGTTTGGCCTGAGCCTTCAGGCGCAAGTCAGCGGGCGTGAGGCCTTGGGGTTTAGGGGTGAGTTCGCTTCCACACATGGCTTGCATTGTCAGCGAACGTGCCCCGCTCACGCGGCGCGTTTGTTCAAGACCGCGCGGGACACGAGGGAATTGGGCTGGCGACCCAAAGCCTCGCTGATGAACACGCCAGCGTCAATCAACTTGTCGAGATCGATGCCTGTTTCAATGCCCATGCCTTGCATCATGTAGACCACGTCTTCGGTGGCCACGTTGCCGGTGGCGCCTTTGGCATATGGGCAACCACCGAGGCCCGCCACAGACGATTGAAAATTCCACACGCCCATTTGCAAAGCGGCAAAAGTGTTGACCAAGGCTTGGCCATAGGTGTCATGAAAATGGCCGCACACATCGTTGAGCGCGTAATGCCTGAGCGTGGCCTCTAGGGCCGCTTGCACCTTGCGCGGTGTGCCCACACCAATGGTATCGGCCACGTCTACGCGTTGCACGCCAATGCTCTTCATCAAACCGGCGAGGTAACCCACACGCTCAGGTGCGATCTCACCTTCGTAGGGGCAACCCACGGTACAGCTCATCGCGCCGCGCACGGCAATGCCCGCATCGCGTGCCGCCTTGACCACGGGGGCAAAGCGTTCCATGCTTTCGGCAATCGAGCAGTTGATGTTCTTTTGGCTAAAGGCTTCGCTGGCCGCACCAAACACCACGATTTCATCGGGCTTGGTTTTTAACGCGGCTTCAAAGCCTTGCAAATTCGGCGTGAGCACCGAGTAGCGCACATCGGGCTGGCGATGAATTCCCGCCATCACCTCGGCGTTGTCGGCCATTTGTGGCACCCATTTGGGCGACACAAAACTGGTGACTTCAATTTCATTCAAACCCGCTGCTTGCAAGCGATGCACCAGCTCCACCTTGATGGCGACAGGCACAGGCTGCTTTTCGTTTTGCAGGCCATCACGCGGCCCCACATCCATCAAACGCACACGATGCGGCAAAGACTTCAACATGGTCACACTTTCAATTTCAAAAGCTCTTCGCCTTCGGCCACTTGGTCACCCGGCGCATAGAGCAGTTCTAACACTTCACCATCCGCAGGTGCGGCAATGGTGTGCTCCATTTTCATCGCTTCCATGACCGCCAACGGCTGACCAGCCTTGACTTTGTCACCTGCGGCAACCGCAAACGACACCACCTTGCCTGGCATGGGGGCAGTTAAGCGGCCACCGGCCTCTTGCGCCTCGCCGGCGTGGGCCAAGGCATCGACCACGGTGATGCGCGTGGCGCCTTGTGGTGCAAACACATGGGCCACGTCTTCATGGCCTTGTGTTTCGTGGAACACCTGCACGCGGGCTTGTTGCTGGGCAAAGCTAATGTGCAAAGCATCGCCGTCTTCGCGGTAGGCCAAAGTGCCAGACACATCGCCATCTGCATCAGCCACGCAGAGCTGCAAGCTGCCGTCGTGCGCATAGGTCAACACGGCGTCGTAAGACGCGCCATGGAACACAAAACCGAAGTTGCGAGTGGCCACGCCATACGCACGCCAGCCATCGCGACTGCTGAAGGGGTCGTTGCCTTTCAAGGCTTGTTCACAGTGCAACGTATTCGCCACCACCGACGCCGCAGTGAGCGCGAGGCCCAAAGGCTCTTGCGCAAACAAGGCTTTTTCTTCGCGTTGAATCAAGGCGGTGTCAAGCTTGGCTGTGGCAAACGAATCGGTGCGGATTATGTGGCGCAAGAACTGCACGTTGGTGGTCAACCCCACGATGCGGGTTTGCGACAGGGCTTCATCCAAACGCGCCAGCGCTTGCTCGCGGGTGTCGCCATGCACGATGAGCTTGGCCACCATGGAGTCGTAAAACGGGCTGATGCTGTCGCCCTCGCGCACGCCGTCGTCGATCCGTACATCGCTGATTTCAAAGCTGCTGCACGCGGGCTTGCGGTATACCTGCAAGGTGCCGGTGGCGGGCAAAAAGTTGTTATCGGGATTCTCAGCACAAATGCGTGCTTCGATGGCGTGGCCGTGAATGCGCAAATCGCTTTGCTGCAAAGGCAGCGGCTCGCCGCTGGCCACACGCAGTTGCCACTCCACCAAGTCGAGGCCAGTGATGGCTTCAGTCACGGGATGCTCCACCTGCAAACGCGTGTTCATCTCCATGAAGAAGAACTTCATGGACTCAGGCTTGTCATACGCAGCTTGCTCGACGATGAATTCCACCGTACCCGCGCCCACATAGTTCACCGCCTTGGCGGCGGCCACAGCGGCTTCGCCCATTTGCTTGCGCAAAGCTTCGGTCATGCCGGGTGCTGGCGCTTCTTCCAACACCTTTTGATGGCGGCGTTGCACCGAGCAATCGCGCTCGAACAAATACACGCAGTTGCCGTGCGTGTCGCCAAACACTTGAATTTCAATGTGCCTTGGGCGCTGCACGTATTTCTCGATCAGCACCGCATCATCGCCAAAGCTGTTGATGGCTTCGCGTTTGCAGCTGGCTAATGCATCTGCAAACTCAGCACTGTTGTTGACCACGCGCATGCCTTTGCCGCCGCCGCCCGCGCTGGCTTTGATGAGCGCGGGGTAGCCAATTCGGTCCGCTTCGCGTTGCAGCAACACAGGGTCTTGGTCGGCCGCGTGGTAGCCGGGCACCAAAGGCACGCCAGCTTTTTCCATGAGTTGTTTGGATTCAGCTTTCAAGCCCATCGCCAAAATGGCCGAGGCGGGTGGGCCAATAAACACGAGGCCTGCGGCGGCACATGCTTTGGCGAAGTCTTCGTTCTCGCTCAAGAAGCCGTAACCGGGGTGTACCGCTTGCGCGCCCGTATCTTTGGCCGCTTGCAAGATGCGCTCCCAACGCAAGTAGCTGTCTTTCGGTGCGCTGCCACCGATGTGCACCGCCTCGTCGCACACCTGCACATGTTTGGCTTGTGCGTCGGCATCCGAATACACGGCCACGGTTTTGATGCCCATGCGGCGGGCTGTCGCTGCAACGCGGCAGGCGATTTCGCCACGGTTGGCAATCAGAATTTTCTTAAACATCTTTGAATCCTTTTTCCGAGAAGCTCACAGCAACCACGAAGGCTTGCGTTTTTGCAAGAAGGACTGCACGCCCTCTTTGCCTTCAGCACTTGAACGAATGTCGGCAATGCCTGCCACGGTGTGCGCCACCAAGGCGTCGTCAATCTCGCGCTCAGCCACGTCTTGCACCAAGCGTTTACAAGCACGCACGGCGTTAGGGCTGGCACTGACCAGGGCACTGGTCAGCTCGGTCACTTTGGCGTCCAGCGCATCAGCGGCGACCACCTCGTGAACGAGGCCCACACGGTGCGCCTCTGCCGCACTGAAACGCTCGGCTGTCAAAAAGTAACGGTGCGAAGCCCGTGCGCCCATGGCGCGAATCACATAGGGGCTGATAGTGGCGGGGATGAGCCCCAGCTTCACCTCACTCAAGCAGTAGGTGGCCGTGTCCACACTCACGGCCATGTCGCACGCAGCGACCAAGCCCACGCCACCAGCAAACACATCGCCTTGCACGCGGGCGATGGTGGGCTTGGGGCATTCGTAAATGGCACGCAGCATGGCTGCGAGTTGGCCTGCATCGGCGAGGTTTTCATCGCGCGTGTAGTCGGCCATGCGGCGCATCCAGTTCAGGTCGGCTCCTGCGCAAAACGCAGGGCCTTCTGCGGCTAGCACCACGCAACGCACATCGGGAGCTTGACCTGCGTCGATGAAGGCGGTTTTCAATTCAACAATCACTTCGTCGTTGAAAGCGTTGCGCACATCCGGACGATTGAGCGTGATGGTGCGCACAGCACCGTGGTCGATGATGCTTAGTGCGGTATGTAAAGGGGTGGTCATATCAACGCTCCATCACATGCGGAACAAACCAAACTTGGTTTCAGGAATCGGCGCATTCAATGAAGCACTCAATCCCAAAGCCAAGATACGGCGTGTGTCAGCGGGGTCAATCACACCGTCGTCCCACAAACGCGCGGTGGCGAAATAAGGATGGCCTTGCTCTTCGTACTGTTGGCGAATCGGGTCTTTAAACGCTTGTTCTTCTTCGGTGCTCCACTGACCACCTTTGCCCTCAATGCCGTCGCGCTTGACGGTGGCCAACACGCTGGCCGCTTGCTCACCGCCCATGACCGAGATACGCGCATTCGGCCACATCCACAAAAAGCGCGGGCTAAAGGCGCGGCCACACATGCCGTAATTGCCTGCACCAAAACTGCCGCCAATGATGACGGTGAACTTCGGCACAGCAGCGGTAGCCACAGCGGTGACCATCTTGGCGCCATTGCGTGCGATGCCTTCGTTTTCGTACTTGCGGCCCACCATGAAACCGGTGATGTTTTGCAAAAACACCAGCGGAATTTTGCGCTGGCAGCACAACTCGATGAAGTGTGTACCTTTCAAAGCAGACTCGCTGAACAAGATGCCGTTGTTGGCAATGATGCCCACAGGCATGCCTTCGATGCGTGCAAAGCCGCAGACCAGCGTGGTGCCAAAGCGGGCTTTGAATTCGTCGAACTCGCTGCCATCGACGATGCGCGCGATGATTTCCCGCACATCAAAGGGCTTGCGTGTGTCGGTGGGAATGACGCCGTACAACTCTTGCGCGTCGTACTTCGGAGCCACAGGTGCTTGGGTTGCAATGTTGGGCTGCTTTTGGGCGTTGAGATTTTTCACAGTCTGACGCGCCAACGCCAATGCATGCACATCGTTTTGCGCGAGATGGTCGGCCACGCCGGAGAGGCGTGTGTGCACATCGCCACCACCTAGGTCTTCTGCTGTCACCACTTCGCCGGTGGCCGCTTTCACCAAAGGCGGGCCGCCCAAGAAGATGGTGCCTTGGTTTTTCACGATGATGGTTTCGTCGCTCATGGCCGGCACATACGCGCCGCCTGCGGTACAGCTGCCCATCACCACCGCGATTTGCGCAATCCCTTGCGCGCTCATGTTGGCTTGGTTGAAGAAGATGCGGCCAAAGTGGTCACGGTCTGGGAATACCTCGTCTTGGTTGGGCAAGTTGGCACCGCCTGAGTCCACCAAGTAAATGCAAGGCAAGTTGTTTTGCTGCGCGATTTCTTGCGCGCGCAAATGCTTCTTGACCGTGAGTGGGTAGTAGGTGCCGCCCTTCACCGTGGCGTCGTTGCACACGATCATGCAATCCACGCCGCTGACGCGACCAATGCCAGCGATCAAGCCTGCGCACGGCGCGTCGTTGTTGTACATATTGAGCGCGGCGAGTGGGGCCACTTCTAAAAACGGCGTGCCGGGGTCGAGCAACATTTGCACGCGGTCACGGGGCAGCAGTTTGCCGCGGGCGGTGTGTTTGGCTCGGGCGGCTTCGCCGCCACCGACAGCGATTTTTTCGAGGTGGGCTTTGAGGTCTTCCACCACCGTGCGCATGGCAGCGGCATTGGCCGCGAAGTCGGCAGAGCGTGGGTTGAGTTGGGAATGCAAAACAGTCATCGTGTTTTTCCTTGAACGGCGTTGCTGCCAAGCTTAGGCCTTTTGCCCTCACGTCATGCGTCAGATGGGTTGCAAATCCTGCCACAATGAGGCTTCTTATGGCTAGTCCTAACTCCACCTCTGAATCTGCGCCCGCGCTGGGTCGCGCGGAGACGCCAATCGCTTTTATTCAATCGATCGCCGCTGCTTATACGCAGCGCGGCCTACGCGTGGACGGCGCTTTGAGAAAGTCACAAATCGAGCCAAAACTTCTGAAGAAAAACGACACCCGTGTGACCGCCATGCAAATGGAGTTGATATCGGGCATCGCCATGCAAGAGCTAGACGATGAAGGCCTGGGCTGGTTCAGCCGCCGCTTACCCTGGGGCAGCTACGGCATGTTGGTGCGCGCCTCGCTCACCTCGCCCACACTCGGCTTGGCTCTGACTCGCTGGTGCAGGCATCACGGTTTGTTGACAGAGGACATTCGACTCACGCTGACAGAGAGGAACGGCATCGCGATCCTACAGCTCGACGAGGTGCGTGACCTCGGTATGTTCCGCGAGTTTTGCGTGGTGTCGGTCCTGCGCAATGCGCTGGGGGTAGCATGTTGGCTGACCGATTCACGCATCCCGCTCACCGCCACGCACCTGCGCTTTGCACCGCCCGCACACGCCGACAGCTACCGTGTGTTGTTTGATGGCCCCACGCACTTTAATGCGACGGCCAACTGTTTGCAGTTTGATGCGGGCTACTTGACACTGCCCGTGCGCCGCGACGAGACCGCCCTGCAACAGATGCTGGAACGCGCCCTGCTGCTGACCGTACGCCCCTATCGACGTGACCGTTTGTTGGTGGAGAAAGTCCGCCAAGCCTTGGCCCAACACCCCGAGCACAGTCGCAATGCCGACGACTTGGCGGCGTGGCTGAACATGTCGGCCCGCACTCTGCATCGCCAACTGCAAGAAGAAGGCGCGAGCTTGCAACAACTCAAAGACAGCGTGCGTGAACAACGCGCACGCACACTGCTGCTGCGCACCCGCAAGCCGCTCAAGCAAATTGCCAACGAGGTGGGGTTCTCGAATGAAAAGAGCTTCATTCGCGCCTTCAAAACGTGGACAGGACAAGCGCCTGAAGCGTTCCGACACAAAGCCTAATTTTGGGCAACTATCAAAAGGAACTGTGATGAAAGTATTGATCTTTGGCGCCAGCGGGATGGTAGGACAAGGCGTTTTGCGTGAATGCTTGACAGCCCATGATGTGCACCAAGTCGTGACGGCGGGACGCACATCACTGGCGCAAACACACCCCAAACTTCAGCAACTGATCCTTGCCGATTTGATGCAACTGGACACACACGCGCACGAGCTGCAAGGTGTTGATGCCTGCTTCTTTTGTTTGGGCATGTCATCTTCGGGCATGACGGAAGATGCTTATGCACAAGTGACGCACACACTCACACTGCATGTAGCTCGTCTGCTTGCGCAACTGAACCCCAACATGACTTTCACGTATGTCTCTGGGGCAGGCACCGACAGCAGCGAACAAGGGCCCAGCATGTGGGCACGCATCAAAGGCAAAACAGAAAATGACTTGCAGAAACTGCCATTTCAAAGCGTGTATTTGTTTCGCCCAGGCATCATTCAACCCTTGGATGGCATTCAGTCCAAAACACCGCTTTACCAGTGGTTTTATTGGGTGACGAATCCGTTTCTGTCATTGATACGACGCTTCGCACCCAACGCCATCGTCACCACCGCAGATGTGGGCCAAGCCATGCTCAATGCCGCGCGACAAAACAAGGGACGCGTGGTGGTCGAGGCGAAAGACATCATCGCCTTGGCTCAGCGACAGGGCTGAGCGTCCACACGCCTCAGGCGAGGTCGCCCAATGACGGCAAACGCAAGTCGTTCATGTGCGCAAACACATGCTTAGCGCCCGCTTGCACCAGCACGTCAGTGGGCGCAAGAGGCGGCGCATAAGCCCACACCGTCGCGCCCGCCGCCACACCCGCCGTGATGCCCACGGGCGTGTCTTCCACCACCAAGCAATGCGCAGGGTCGACTTGCAAATGTGCAGCTGCGGCCAAGTACACATCGGGGAAAGGTTTGCTGCGTGGCATTTCATGGCCGCTGAAAATGCGGCCTTCAAAAAACTGCGCCAAGCCCACGCACTGCAACATCATCTCGACTTTGTAACGGTCTGCGCCAGAAGCCACCGCTATGCGGCCCTCGCAGCGTTCATGCAGATGACGCACCGCATCGTGAACGCCGTCGATGGCGGTGATGTCGTTTTCTAAACGGATGTTGCGACGACGGTAGAACTCGTCCATGAACGCGTCGGTCAGTGGCTTGCCTGTGTGACGTTCAATCAGGTCAGCGCGACTGCGCACGGTGTGGCCCACAAAGTGCGCCATGCATTCGGCCAAGCTCAAGCGCCAGCCGTTTTCATCTAGCATGTCCCGCAAGGCGCCGCAGGTGATGGCTTCGCTGTCGACCAGCACGCCATCGCAATCAAACAAAACAGCTTCAAATGTCATAGGCCAATTATCGGATGCGCTAACTTACCGTTGATCACCATCCACATAAAACCAGCGGCCGTCTTCGCGCACAAAGCGGCTACGTTCATGCAAGCGCACAGCGGCTCCTGCCACACGGTAACGCGCGACAAACTCCACCTCTGCCGTATTAGCACTTGTGACTTTGTGCTCGCGCACCTCCAAACCTAACCACTTGGCGCCTGCATCAAAGTCGAGCGATGCAGGGCGTGTGCTGCTGTGCCAGGTGGCCAGTAAATAGTCGGCACGCGCCAACACAAACGCGCTGTAGCGTGAACGCATGAGATGTTCAGCGTCGGGCGCGGGCAGATCCCTGACGTGCTCTATAAAACGACCGCAGCAGTCGGCATAGTCCACGGCGCGTTTCTTTGCATCGACACGCCCGCAAGGGCAAGCGTGTGCAGCCATCAAGCCAAAGCGCGTTGGATGATGATCTTTTGTACGTCGCTGGTGCCTTCGTAAATTTGGCACACGCGCACGTCACGGTAAATGCGCTCAACAGGGAAGTCATTCACCACACCGTAGCCGCCCAAAGTTTGAATGGCCACACTGCATACTTTCTCTGCCGTTTCACTGGCAAAGAGTTTGGCCATGGCGGCTTCTTTCAAACAAGGCAAGCCCGCATCGCGCAAAGCCGCTGCGTGGTACATGAGTTGGCGAGCGGCTTCAAGCTGTGTGGCGCAATCGGCCAAACGGAAACCCACGGCTTGGTGATTGAAGATGGCCGTGCCAAAGCTCACGCGTTCTTTGCTGTAGTGCAGCGCAGTTTCAAACGCGCTGCGTGCCATGCCAATGCTTTGCGCGGCAATACCAATGCGGCCACCTTCTAGAGCAGACAAGGCAATTTTGTAGCCCTCGCCCTCCGCACCAATTAAGTTTTCAGCAGGAATGCGGCAGTTGTCGAAGTTGATTTGTGCGGTGTCGCTGCTGTGCTGACCTAGTTTTTCTTCTAGGCGTGCCACGTTGTAACCAGGGGCACTGGTCGGCACGATGAAGGCACTCATGCCTTTCTTGCCAGCCCCTTTGTCGGTCACCGCGATGACGATGGCCGCATGGCCATTTTTGCCACTGGTGATGAATTGCTTCACGCCGTTGATGACATATTCGTCGCCTTCTTTGGTGGCGGTGGTGCGCAAGGCGGAAGCATCAGAGCCGACATGTGGCTCGGTCAAACAAAACACCCCCAGCATTTGTCCCTGAGCGAGTGGCGTGAGCCATTGCTTTTGCTGCGCGTCATTGCCATAGCGCATGAGGATGGCGTTGACGGGACAGTTGGTCACGCTGATGGCCGTGCTGGTGCCACCGTCGCCTGCCGCGATTTCCTCTAAAACAATCGCGAGCGTGGCATAGTCCAAGCCAGCGCCCCCCAAATGTTCGGGCACGCAAATACCATACGCACCCAGCGCGGCCAACCCTTGGTGCACCTCGTGTGGAAAGATGTGCTCTTTGTCCCACTTGGCAGCATTGGGCCAGAGTTCTTGTTGAGCAAAGTCGCGCACCGCATCGCGAATCATGGTTTGGTCTGGGGTCAGCAACATGGGTTTATCCGTTATGAAATGAAAGGGCGACGTGCATCACCAAGAGATGGCGCTACCGTCGTAAGACAAAAACTGTCCCGATTGTTCAGGTGTGATGTGCGCCAGCGTTTGGCGCATGCGTGTGACCGCTTGCTCGGGTGTGAGCGTGGCGTTGACACCACCCATCTCGGTTTGTACCCAACCCGGGTGCAAGGCCACCATGCGCATACGCGGGTATTCGGGCTGCGACGTGCGGACCACCATGTTGAGCGCCGCCTTGCTGATGCGATACAACGCGGCATCGCTGCTGCGTGTGCCTTGCAAACTGCCCATCACGCTGCTGATGCAGGCAAACACACCATCGGCCGCTTCGACCATGGGTGCGACTTGCGGAATGGCCATCATCGCGCCCATGACGTTGGTGTGCATGACGCGGTCAAAGGCGTCTTGCGTAGGCGGCGTGTTGGCGGCGTTGTGGTCGATGACACCGGCCACATACAAAGCGAGGTCGATTTTTTCGCCATCGAGCAGCCATTCCAAGGAGGTCACGCTGATGGGGTTGGCGACATCCACACGCAAGCACTGCACGCCAAGGGCTTGAAGACGATCGCGGCCCGCATCGTCACGCGCGGTGGCGATGACGCGCCAGCCATCCGCGGCGTATTGGCGAACCAGCTCAAGTCCAATTCCGCGTGACGCGCCGATGATGAGTGCGGTTGGCATGTCGAAAGACTTAGGCGAGTTCCAGCACAACCGCCGTGCCTTCGCCGCCGCCGATGCACAAAGTGGCCAAGCCTTTTTTCAGGCCGCGGGCTTTGAGCGCATGAATGAGCGTGACCATGATGCGGGCACCCGATGCACCAATGGGGTGACCCAAAGCGCATGCACCTCCGTTGACGTTGACTTTGTCGTGCGACACGTTGAGTTCTTTCATCAAGGCCATGGGCACCACGGCAAAGGCTTCGTTGACTTCCCACAGGTCGACGTCTTCCACTTTCCAGCCGGCTTTGGCCAGGGCTTTTTGCGTAGCGCCCACAGGCGCCGTGGCGAACCACTCAGGCTCTTGGGCATGCGTGGCGTGACTGACGATGCGAGCCAAGGGCGTGCAGCCCAATTTCTTGGCGGTGCTCTCGCGCATCAACACCATGGCGGCGCCACCGTCGTTGATGGACGAGCTAGAGGCAGCGGTGATGGTGCCGTCTTTTTTGAACGCAGGCTTGAGCGAGGTGATTTTGTCGAGTTTGATTTTTCCCGGGCCTTCGTCAATCGACACCACGGTGTCACCCGCACGGGTCTTGACGGTGACGGGCGTAATTTCAGTGGCGAAGGCCCCGCTCTCAGTGGCGGCCTTGGCGCGTTGCACGCTGGCGGTGGCAAACGCGTCTTGTTCGGCGCGGGTGAAGTTGTATTTGGCCGCGCAGTCTTCACCAAAGGTGCCCATGCTGCGACCTGGCTCGTAAGCATCTTCCAAGCCGTCGAGCATCATGTGATCAAAGATACGGTCGTGGCCAATGCGGTAGCCACCACGGCCTTTGAGCATGAGGTAGGGCGCATTGGTCATGCTCTCCATGCCGCCGGCCACCAACACATCGTGTGTGCCCGCAATCAACATGTCGTGCGCAAACATCGCTGCGCGCATGCCCGAGCCACACATTTTTGACAAGGTGACAGCGCCAGCGCTCTTGGGCAAGCCGCCTTTGAAGGCCGCTTGACGTGCAGGGGCTTGGCCTTGGCCGGCCATCAAACAGTTGCCGAACAACACCTCGGTCACCAACTCGGGGTTGATACCGGCGCGCTCCACGGCGGCCTTGATGGCGGCGCCGCCGAGGTCATGCGCGGCGAGGCTTGAAAAGTCGCCTTGAAAGCTGCCCATGGGCGTGCGTGCGGCGCTGACGATGACGATGGGGTCTGCGTGTGAGGTCATGTGAGGTCTCCTGCTGAGGGTTTAAAAATGAAAGCGGTTACATTCCGCGTGGATACTTTTTGAAAGCGCGGCGAAAGACATCGACGACTTCACCTGGACGGCTCATCGTCACATCCAAATCATGGGCCAAACCATCAGAGACGCGGTAAATCCAACCATGAATGGACACTTTCTGCCCGCGACTCCAAGCATCTTGCATGACGTTGGAAAGCGCAACGTTGCCAACTTGCTCAATGACGTTCATCTCACACATCACCTCTTCCAGTTGCGCTTGCGGCAAGTGGTTCAAGCGCTGACGGTGGCGTAAACGCACGTCTTGCACATGGCGCAACCAGTTGTCGGCCAAGCCAATGCGCGTGCCACGCGTGGCAGCCAAAACGCCACCGCAGCCATAGTGGCCGACCACCATGATGTGCTCAACCTTCAAGCAATCGACGGCGTATTGGATGACGGAAAGTGCATTCAAATCTGAGTGGACAACCACGTTCGCAATGTTGCGATGCACGAACACTTCGCCAGGATCTAGGCCCGTGATTTGATTCGCGGGCACGCGGCTGTCGGAGCAACCGATCCACAAATACTTAGGCAACTGTTGCTGCGACAAACGCGAGAAAAACCCCGGCTGCTCGCGCTCCATGCGCTCAGCCCATTCACGGTTGTTGTCGAAAAGATGTTTGAGCGAGTTAGGCATGTTTATTGTTTCTTCCCTGAAGCTTGATGAATGTGGTGACGGATATTCCAGTCCATCAATGCTACGCGGGCGCGCG
>Ga0213920_1001104_pt1 | contig 16144 bp, 13 predicted proteins | sample McNCre1117MG_FD_161054 | JGI IMG/M metagenome (GOLD analysis project Ga0213920, IMG submission 161054) | Freshwater microbial communities from McNutts Creek, Athens, Georgia, United States - 11-17 MG | ecosystem: Environmental > Aquatic > Freshwater > Creek | place: USA: Georgia | collected...
TTAAAGCGTAAGATGGACGAGTACCATCTTCTGAAACAGGAAATTGAGTCCTTGCAAAAAGAAGTGACTAATTTACCTATTGTAAGTCCTGATGTGTTGGCAGAGGACCCTGGGATCGGGAATTAGCGATCACAATGCTTAGCAGTCGATAGATCTAAAAGACTTTTTTGAAAAACAATCCATTTTTATTAAATACAGGACTCAAGTGATTCAAGTTCAACCAGTTATTTTGTGTGGTGGCTCTGGAACACGTTTGTGGCCTTTATCGCGCGCAGGCTTTCCAAAACAGTTTTTGGTTTTATCTGGAACAACAAGTTTATTTCAGCAAGCGATTGAGCGCGTGAATGATTTAAACGCCAATGATATTGCTATGGGCTCTACACTAGTAGTAACTAATGAAGAGCATCGCTTTTTGGCTCTGGATCAATTAAGAGAACTTCCTCATATTGAAGCTTCTTTGCTATTGGAGCCCGTCGGTCGTAATACCGCTCCGGCATTAACCATCGCAGCATTAGAAGCTATGAGTGTTGGTGAAGATCCCGTTCTAGTGGTAACGCCAGCAGATCAAACTGTTCAAGATGCAGATCAATTTAAGTTGTCCTTACAGCAAGCAGTTCGAGTAGCGGCAAGAGGTTCGATTGTGATTTTAGGTATTACACCGAATCGTCCAGAAACTGGGTATGGCTATATCCGTCGTGAAGGTCAAGTCGGTTCTTTTGGTGAATACACCGTAGCGCAGTTTGTTGAAAAACCTAATCTAGAAACTGCCGAACAATATTTTGCTGATGGGCACTATTCCTGGAATGGGGGTATGTTTGTTTTAAGAGCCAGTGTTTGGCTAAAGGCTTTAAAACAATTTAGATCAGATATTTCAGAAGCATCAGAGCAAGCTTGGAGTCAAAATAAATCAGATACGCCTTTTATTCGACCTGATAAAGAATCATTTGCCAATATTCCATCGGAGTCGATTGATTATGCGGTGATGGAAAAATGCCCTGGATCAGATATCTCCATCAAGATGGTGAGTCTTGATGCGGGGTGGAATGATTTGGGTGCATGGGATGCGGTATGGCAAGTCGGTGATGCAGATCAAAATGGTAATGTGACCAATGGTGACACCTTATTAGCTGATACGACGAATACCTATATACATGCGAGCACTCGTTTAGTGAGTGCCGTGGGTTTAGATAACTTGGTCATTGTTGAAACGGCTGATGCCGTATTGGTGGCAGATAAAAACCAAAGTCAGCATGTTAAGAAAATCGTTGTTCAATTAGAGCAACAAAAGCGTGAAGAAAAAGATCTGCATCGAAAAGTCTCTCGACCTTGGGGTTGGTATGACAGTATTGATGAGGGTGAGCGTTTTAAAGTTAAGCGCATCATGGTGAAGCCTGGCGCATCCTTAAGTTTACAGATGCATCATCACCGTGCAGAACATTGGATTGTGGTCAGAGGTACAGCTGAAATTACGAATGGTGAACAGATTATTTTATTAGCGGAGAACCAATCAACTTATATACCTCAAGGGCAAGCCCATCGATTAAGAAATCCTGGGATTGCCCCTCTTGAAATTATTGAAGTACAGTCAGGGAGTTATCTTGGGGAAGATGACATTGTTCGATTTGAAGATACTTATGGGCGTATTTCAGATAAATACATGAGTAACTAAGTTAACCTTCTATGGCAGAGCACCGTGAAATAGATGGTTACAAGATTATGCGAGTTGCCCTTTATTGCTTTGGAAATTGATGCAGTTTGGGGGTAGGTGGTTTAAAAAAATTATATTTCCTGCCTGGGAACCATCTGATAGGTTTTTTAAGATGAATTTACCTAAGATTAAATCAACTTAAGTCTTATGTGATCACTTGGGAATAGGTGATTTAGTCAATTTAAGTGTGGAGTGGAAAGTATGAAAGCAGTTATTTTAGCTGGAGGTTTGGGGACTCGCATTTCTGAAGAAACCCATCTAAAACCTAAACCAATGATTGAAATTGGGGGGCGTCCTATCCTTTGGCATATTATGAAAATCTATTCTCATTATGGTGTCAATGACTTTGTGATCTGTTGCGGTTACAAAGGTTATGTGATTAAAGAGTACTTTGCGAACTATTTTCTTCATATGTCCGACGTCACATTTGATATGTCCAATAATACGATGCAAGTCCATCATCGTAAAGCTGAGCCCTGGCGAGTAACTCTTGTTGACACTGGTGATGAGACTATGACGGGCGGTCGGTTAAGGCGTATTGCACCATATATCGAAAACGAAGAGGTTTTTTGCATGACTTATGGGGACGGTATAAGTGACGTCAACATAACAGATCTTTTGGCTTTTCATAAAAAACATGGTGGTATGGCAACAGTAACCGCAACATTTCCTCCTGGTCGTTTTGGAGCGCTAGATATCAAGGTCGATAAGGTGGTTGGTTTCAAAGAAAAGCCAAAGGGTGATGGAATGATGATCAACGGCGGCTACTTTGTGCTTTCACCTAAAATTTTAGATTTAATTGAGGGCGATCAAACAATTTGGGAGCAAAAGCCACTGGAAACTTTGTCTAATAATGGTGACTTATTTGTATTTAGACATGAAGGTTTTTGGCAACCAATGGATACGCTTCGAGATAAAACCCAATTGGAAGAGCTTTGGGAGTCTGGCGATGCGCCATGGAAGGTGTGGAAATGAATCCCGCATTTTGGAATGGTAAGCGTATTTTTCTGACGGGGCATACCGGCTTTAAGGGTAGTTGGTTGTCGTTGTGGCTTCAGGAATTGGGGGCTGAGGTTACTGGTTTTGCACTAAATCCCCCAACGAATCCAAGTCTTTTTGAAGTGGCTAATGTTGCTGCTGGTATGCGCTCTATTATTGGTGACGTTCGCGATCTTAGCACTTTGCAAAATGCTATGTCAGATGCGAGTCCTGAAATTGTCATTCATATGGCAGCTCAACCATTAGTGCGTTACTCCTATGCGAATCCAGTTGAAACTTACTCTACTAACGTTATGGGTTCTGTAAATATCTTGGAAGCCGTACGAAATGTAAAAAATGTTAAGGCGGTAATAAATGTAACCAGCGATAAGTGTTATGAGAATCGTGAGTGGGTATGGGGTTATCGTGAGAATGAACTAATGGGCGGATATGACCCATATAGCAATAGTAAGGGTTGTGCCGAGTTAGTTACCGCGGCGTATCGTTCATCATTTTTTAACCCCGCTAACTATAAATATCATGGTGTAGCAGTTGCATCGGCTCGTGCAGGAAATGTGATTGGTGGTGGTGATTGGGCCATGGATAGATTGATTCCTGATTTTATAAGGGGAATTTCAGCTGACGAGACTGTAATAATTCGTAGCCCTAAGGCAGTTAGGCCGTGGCAACATGTGTTGGAGCCACTAAGCGGTTATTTATTGCTAGCAGAAAAACTTTATAACTATGGTAATCCATTCGCAGAAGCTTGGAACTTTGGCCCAAATGATGAAGATGCTAAATCAGTTGAATGGGTAGTTAGTCAGCTTGTTGATAATTGGGGTAAGGGAGCAAGTTTTAAAGTTGACGTAAACAGTGCTAATTTTCACGAGGCAAATTTTTTGAAACTTGATTGTAGTAAGTCACGAAGCAGGCTTGGTTGGAAGCCTCAGTGGAATTCTACTGAGGCAATTAAAAGAATATGCGCATGGCATAAAGCCTATCTTTTAGGTGCCGATATTAAATTACACTCAGTGAATGAGATAAATGAATATCAAGCTCATATTTTAAATGGTATGGGAATTTAATTTTTGGCAAATATAAATTTTTATAAATGTAGCTATTCCAAAATTTAAAATTGTTGAGCTAGTCTTGATAGTAAATAAAGTTTATAGGTTGTTATAAGTTTGCTGCATTGTGAAAAGTTAGGCGAAGATTGAAGGCATTGCTAGCGTTAAATTTAATAATCACAAAAATCTAGTTGTGCTAGTAAAAATAGGGAGTTTTATGAAGTGTAGACATTGTGGAACAGTTTTAGTAAGTAATTTTTTAGATTTGGGGTTTTCTCCGCCTTCGAATTCTTATTTAAATGAAAATAGCATGAATGCCTATGAGAAATATTTTCCATTGAGAGTGTTGGTTTGCGAGTCTTGTTGGCTGGTGCAGACTGAAGACTTTAATGCCCCGGAAGATTTATTTGACTCGGAATACGCTTATTTTAGTAGCTTCTCCAATAGTTGGTTAAAACACTCCGCCGAATATGTGGGAAAAATAACAGAGCGTCTATGTTTGAATGAGAGTTCATATGTAGTAGAAGTTGCGGCAAATGATGGATATTTATTACAGTTTTTTAAAGAAAATGGCATACCTTGTTTGGGTATTGAGCCAACTACTAGTACAGCAAATGTTGCTCGAGAAAAAGGACTGGAAATCGTAGAAGAATTTTTTAGCCAATCATTAGCTGAGAAAATAAAAAAGCAAAAAGGCCCAGCTAGCTTGGTAATTGCAAATAATGTATTAGCCCATGTGCCTCAAATTAATGATTTTGTGTCTGGCTTTGAAGTGTTGTTGGATGAGGATGGTGTTGCAACATTTGAATTTCCTCATCTTGTAAATTTAATTAAAGATAACCAATTTGACACTATATATCATGAGCATTTTTCATATTTATCATTAACTGCGGTAGATAATATTTTTCGTGCGAATGGGTTAGAGGTGTTTGATGTTGAGGAGTTACCAACTCATGGCGGTAGTTTGAGGGTATACGCTCAGCGTAGTGGTTTTGGGCGTTTCAAAATTGAGCACAGTGTTGGGAGACTTCAAAGGTATGAGGGTAGCTTAGGTTTGACATCTTCGGATTATTATAAAAATTTTCAAAGTAAGATTGACAAACTTAAGAATAATTTTGTGGATTTCTTAATCAAGATGAGTAACCTTGAAAAGATAGTTGTTGGATATGGTGCGGCTGCCAAAGGTAATACGCTGCTAAATTATGCTGGGATTAAACCTGATTTAATTAAATTTATTATCGATAAAAATGATAAAAAAATTGGCAGGTATATGCCAGGAAGTCATATTCCAATTGTGCATGAAGATATGCTTAAAAAAACTCAGCCTGACTATGTTGTAATTTTTCCTTGGAATTTAACAGCTGAAATAGTTGAGCAAATATCTTATATTCGTGAATGGGGTGGAAAGTTTGTGGTAGCCACCCCTGAGCTTAAAATTTTCGATTAGATTCTCTTATGAATAAGATATCAAATGTGTTATTTGTGGTTTCTGGAATATGGGAGCATGTAAGTTTTAAAAGAAGGCGTGAGCTATTTTTGTATTTGGCAATAATGTTTGCTGCTTCAGTTCTTGAAATTTTAACTGTTAGTTTCGCTCTTCCCTTGATACAGATTCTTATCCAGCCGGAAAAAATTTACTCAATAAAATTCGTTAATTTTTTGGTGAGAGAAGTTCATGTAAGTAATTTAGATCAACTACTTTCAATAGTTGTTGTTGCTTTTGTAACCATTGTATTTTTATCTGGAGCAATAAGAATTATTTTGGTGAAAATAAATAGCCAGTTTTCATTTTCTTTAGGTGCTGATATGAGTGAAGAAATATATATGAAAACACTCTATCAACCTTATAAGGTACACACTATAAGAAGTACAAGCGAAGTTATAACGGCCATAATAAATAAGACAAATGATATTATTTACAATGCCATCTTGCCAATGTTAACGATAATAAGTTCACTATTATTGACTACCGTAATTTTAATTGCATTAGCATTTATAAACTTGACCGCGACGCTAATGTTTTTCCTAGGCTTCACCTTCTTGTATTTAATGATAACTCGTTTTACTAAGGCTAAATTAAATAAAAATAGTGAAATTGTGTCAATTGAGTCTGTTAAGGTAACAAAGTCGCTTCAAGAAGGTTTGGGTGGGGTCAGGGATATAATTTTAGACGGCACACAACAGTTCTACTGTGATAATTTTAGTCGCGCTGGTCGATTGATGAGAATGGCTCAGGGGTATAACCAATTTATAGTGCAGTGTCCTAGATATTTAGTGGAGACACTAGGAACAATTATAATTGCCGTAGTTGCGTTTAATATTAGGCAAAGTGACGTTGTTGGCGGAATTGCAATAGTTGGTGTGCTGACATTAGCAGCTCAAAGAGTCCTTCCGTTAATCCAACAAGCATACAGTTCATGGTCCGCTATTACCGGGGCACTCTATTCGTTAAATGATACACTTGTGCTGTTAAATCAAAAAATAAATATACCAAAATCTACTGAAGTTATTCCTGCTGATTTTCGATATGGAATTAAGTTGGAAAATGTAAGCTTCAAATATACAGAAAAATCTAATTTAATTTTTAATAATTTTAATTACGAAATTAAAAAAGGATCAAGAGTTGGGATTATTGGTAAATCAGGATGTGGGAAAAGTACTTTACTTGATCTCATAATGGCGCTGTTACCCCCCACTGAAGGGCGGTTGGTAATTGATGGCGAGTGTGTGAATTTGTCAAACTCTAGAGCCTGGCAGATGTGTATTGCACACGTTCCACAAAATATCTTTCTATCAGATTTATCAATAAAAGAAAATATAGCGATAGGTGTTGAGCTAAAAGATATAGATGACGCTTTGATAAACAAAGTTATTAATGATGCCCAGTTGACTGAGGTGATAGATCAAATGCCTGATGGCATAAAAACAAAAGTTGGTGAGAGGGGTATCAGGTTATCGGGTGGGCAAAGGCAAAGAATAGGTATAGCGAGAGCTTTGTATAAAAAACCAAAAATTATAATTTTTGATGAGGCGACTAGTGCTCTTGATTCCGAGACGGAAGCAGAGGTAATTAGTGCTATAAATTCAATCTCTAGGGATATAACCATAATCATGGTGGCACATAGAAGAAGTACTTTGACGCACTGCGATGAAGTTCTCGATCTAAATAAAATCAAAAGAAATACATGAAAGTTTCAATTTGTATACCGGTATACAACTCCTCTAAATATTTAAAAACTTCTCTTCAAAGTATATTTAACATAAAGATAGGAGATTTTGATGTTGAATATATAGCATCAAATAACTTCTCTAGTGATAATTCTTTAGATATATTAAATGAATTTAAAATTCTAGGACTTAAGATTTTTGACCAAAAAGAAAATATTAATTCTTCTGGTAATTTTAATTTTCTAATAGAAAAGTCTTCAGGGGATTATATATTCATCATGCATTCAGATGATATATATCATCCTGATATATTGATAGAATATATGAAGGAAGTAGGGAGTAATAATTATCAGTTTATTTTTTGCAATGGCAATATTATAAATAATACTGGTGAGATTATTGGTACTCTAATCACTAATTCAAGAAAAAATTTACTAATAACAAAGGAGTTTTTTTTAGATCAGATTATTTTCAAAGGAAGAAATCTAATAGTTGCCCCAAGTGTGATGATAAAAAAAGAATTAATAATTAAGGCAGGCATGTGGAGTCATCATTATGGCCCAATGCATGATGTTGATTTATGGTTGAACATATTTGATATTCAGAACGGGTATTTGATTAATAAAAATTTAATTAAATATAGAAAACATTCTGAACAGGAATCAACATATCACTATAATCATAATATAAATAATGATAACTTCAGCCCTATTTTCATTTTTTTTTCAAGAGCAATTGAAACTAACAGAATAAATAAATATTATGAAAAAAAAATAAAGCATGATGAATTATTAAGAATAGTTAAATCTTATATAATTAATACTAGTAAGTATCCATTCAATAAGTTAAATCAATCGTTAATAAAAATAGATAAGTTAAATTCCATCAAATATTCATTGATTAAAAGAATTTTATCAATGCGTTTTTCTTACGTCTTGCTTAATATTGCGGTTCGATCATTTAAATTCCTTATTATCAAAAAATGAAAAAGATATTTTTTGCCACATCAATAAATGAGGAAGATGGAGGAGGGTATTTAAATAAAAAAATATATGAAAATCTAATTTACTCGGAAGCAATTACGATAGAAAAAGTGCATAATTTTTGGGGGAGAGTTCTGTGTACGTTGAGAGCTATCTATATAGCTGATTATATTTTTTTAACAACTGTCAACTATACAAGCATATTAATTCTACTTTTATCAAGATTGCTAAATAAAAAAATAATGTATGGAGCATATGGGATAAATTTCCCTATGAATAAAATTCAAAAATACTTCTCTAAATATTTTTATATCGAATTTCTATTATATTTTTTCTCAACCAAAATTTGGTTTCTTTCAGATATATATATAAAAAATATTACTTCTTACTATCCCTACAAACTTTCGAGCGGAAAATTTTTTATTGCTGGCAATGATGGGACTGTCTCTGCTCAAGAGGTTATTAAAAATAAGAAGGAGTTTGTGACAATAGGTGGGGGTAGGTCAGTTAAAGGAGTTCTCGGGATTTGTGAGGCTATAAAATTAATTGGTGACAAAGATTTGATTTTGAATGTGATTGGTCGAGATGGGGAGGATACTGAGTCTATTAAGACATTTCCGTTTGTTAGATATCATGGGCAATTAAAAAGAGAGGATTGCCATAAGATTTTAGCTAAATCAGGCTTATATTTGCAAAATAGTCAAATTGAAACTTTTTGCCAAAGTGTTATTGAGGCATTTAATTTTAAGTGCAATATGATTATTTCAAATAATATTGGGGCTTTAATGGCTTTTCCTGGTATGGAAAATGACATTGTTAAATATAACGATGTGAATAGAATTAAATTAAGGATACTTCATTATTTAGAAATTTCTGATAATCAGTGGTCAAATTTTTATGATCCAGAGATCACGAATATTAATAATATAGTTAGAAAGTTTGAAATGTCTTTTAAATGATAAATTTAATAGAAAATAATAAAGCAAAAATACCAAACTATCTTAGGAGTAATAGTGAATTTCTTAATGACTACGTTTGCACAATTTCTCCAACTTTTGTCCCATCATTAGTACGGGTTATTTTTAAAAAATGGTTAGGGTATAGGATTGCAGTTATTCCAGACGGAATTTTTGAATTTTCTAATGTTTTTTATAATCCATTGAGTTATATATTTTTTAGAAATATATTTTTTTTAGATTTTTATGACTTGATATTGATTTATGGGGATGATGAATTTGAATTTATCAAAATATGTGGGGTTGCTCCTTCTAAAGTAATGAAAATACCATACCTTACCAAAAATAGCTTGAAATCTAGTGGAGCAAAGCTGCTCATAACTACTGCAAATAGCCCATATTTTAATGAGGAAGAGTTGATTTTACTTATAGAAATATATCGAGCAATTATTAAAGCCTGTGATGATTTAGGCGTGAACGTAATTTATAGATTTTATGATGAAAATTTCAAGAAAATAATTCCACCTGGTGGGTATAACGATATCCAAAGTGATTTTGGGAGTCTGATATCTGATGTCGGCTTCATTATTACTACCCCAAGTACAATAGTGCTTGATGCGTTAGCTTTTGATATTCCTGTTGGTCAAGTTCATATAAGGACTTCGCCAATTTTTCTTCAATCTGGATGGAATATTTTTTCATCAACTAATATGCTTGATTTGTTGAGGTCTATGTTGAGAAGAGAGTCTGAGCGAATGGCATTTCAGCAGTTTACTTTACAAAAATATCAATTAAAAAGTCAATCAGTTGTTGGTGGAGATGTGGGTAGAGGGTTCAGGTTTAGTCCTAAAAACTTTGGTCTTAGTAAATTTATCTATATATTTAAAAAGCTATTTTTTTAAATGATTGCAGTTCCATTATTCATTCTTCTATTATTCCCTAGCGTTCTATTTTATATTTTTAGCGATAATATATTTTTTATATATTTAGCTGTTATCGCATATGTAATATGGAATTACAAATATATAAAAAATTATAATTTTGATAATAAAGATTTATTAATATTATTTTTAATTATTGTGCCGTATATTTATGGATTTTTAATTGATTTAATATCCCAGAAAAATATCTATGATTCAATTGCAACTGTTTTAAAGTGCGCCATAAATTATTTATTATTAATAACTTTTATTGGAAAATTTGGATTTTTTAAAACATTTATTTATATTAAAAATACGTTAATTATTTTATCTTTACTGGTAATATTTAACTACTTTTTAATTTTTTCAGGATATGAGCTTAATCAATATTTTTTCAATACTCCTAATGGCAGAAGTTTTGGATTCAATGGACTTTCTATAGCATTAGCAACTGATGATGGGGCTTCTATAATAAACAGGACATCTAGTATTTTTGAAGAACCTGGAATATTCTGTTGGATTTTAGCATTATGTGTAATTTTTACTAGAAAAAATGATTATCTTGTTAGAGTAATTTATTTTAGCGCCGCACTATTAACGCTTAGTCCGCTAATCCTAATCCCGCTAACTTCTTTGATGTCTTACCCATTTTTTTATTTAATTTTTATAACTGCATTAATATTTATATATTTTAGTGGGATCGATAATTTTGATTATCTCGAAGGTTTTTTTAGATTAATAAGTTTGCTTGGTTACGATTTGTCAAATACGACCGCTGATACTAGGACGCATACATTTATCGGAGGTATAGATGTTTTTTTAAATAACCCACTCGGAAATGGTCTAATTGGAGCTTATTCTAATGGTGATATTTCCACTGTAAGTCCAACATATCTATTTGCTGCATCTGGTTTCATTGGACTGATCTGTTATATTTATATTATTTTAATTTTATACTATTAATTTTTGAAAAATAAAAATTTTTATATATTTATAATGTTAATATTTTTAATTAATATTAGATACCATACCAATTTTTTTATACTACCTTTTTTCATTATGTATTTTATTAATTATAAAAAAATACCAAGGGCTTTAAATGTCTGATATGAATATTGTATTTTGTGGTGATCTTCAATATTTGTATCAACTACCTACGGTAATTAACTCGATAATTTTAAATACTAAAAGTAGCCTAAAAATCACTATTATTACTGATAATAGTGATGTCGTTATGAAGTCAAAAATATTCCTTTTTGTTGAAAATTATTTTTGTATTAATTTACAGATTAAGTATATTAATGGGAATATTTTTAGGGGTGTTATAAAAAATAAAAAAATATCTGAGTCAGCTTACTATAGGATTTTAATACCTGATTTGTTAAATAACTTGGATAAAGTTATTTATTTAGATTTAGATATTATTGTTTGTATGGATATAAAGTTGTTATTCGATAAAAAATTTAATAATGAGTATCTATTTGCAGTTGAAGATAATTGGGTTTCTTCAGAAATAAAAAATAAAATTGGATTATTACCTAACGATAAATATTTTAATTCTGGAGTAATTCTTTTTAATATTGCTGCACTTCGTTCGACTCAATTAGTTGAAGAAATGGTTTTTTTTGCAAATAATTCTCGTGACTATACATATCATGATCAGTGTGTTCTTAATAAGTTTATGAAAAATTATTGGACGCCTCTTGATAGTAAATTCAATTATATGTCTCAGAATTTTATTAAAATTAATGAAAATCTTGATAGTAAGATTATCCATTTCAATAATTATTTTGGAAAACCTTGGAATTATTTTTGTTTTCATCCGATGCTGCATAAATACATGATTTATTCGAAAATTAATCCTTTTTTCAAAAGAAAATTTTCTATTATTGATATGTTAAATTTTTTAAGGAGGCGCTTTTTTAAGTGAATATACATGAATAAATATAATAATAAATGGCCATATTATTCAAGTGATGAGGTAAAAGCAGTTTCAGATGTTCTTAGCTCAGGCAAGGTAAATTATTGGACAGGTACTCATTGTAGAAATTTTGAGTCTGAGTTTTCTGCTTGGTGCGGAGTTACTTATTCTGTTGCTCTTGCTAATGGTACGGTAGCTATTGATCTTGCATTAAAAGCCCTAAACGTTGGAGACGGTGATGAGGTTATAGTTACTCCGAGATCTTTTATTGCATCTGTTTCTTCAATCGTAAATAGTGGGGCAACCCCCATATTTTGTGATGTTGATATGAACAGTGGGAATATTGACATTAATGAGATTAAAAAATTACTTACTAATAAAACCAAGGCTATCATTTGTGTCCATCTTGCTGGTTGGCCATGCGATATGGATCCTATTATGGCATTGGCTAATGAGCATAATTTCTTCGTAATCGAAGATTGTGCACAAGCGCATGGGGCTGTTTATAAATCAAAAATGGTTGGTAGTATCGGACATATTGGATGTTGGTCTTTCTGTCAGGATAAGATTATGTCTACTGGCGGTGAGGGAGGAATGGTAACGACCAACGATCATTTTTTATGGGAAAAAATGTGGTCGTATAAGGATCATGGAAAGAATTTTAACTCTACAAATAATCATCAAAAAATTAATGGATTTAGATGGGTTCATGACTCATTTGGAACAAATTGGAGAATGACCGAAATGCAAGCTGCTATTGGAAGATTACAGTTAAAGAAAGTCTCAAAATGGACAATGGCTAGAAATAAAAATGCAAATTCAATAATAGACACATTATCGAAGTATCCTTTGGTAAGGGTACCTCAGATTGATTTAGAGGAGTTTCCTGGATCCATACACGCTTATTACAAATTGTATGCTTATATAAATCAGGAATTCTTATCCATCGAGTGGTCACGTGATTTAATTGTTAATCAAATTAATGAAATTACAGGTCTTTGTTTTCATGGATCTTGCCCAGAAATATATTTGGAGAAGGCGTTTGATGGCACTAATTTTAAACCACATAATAGACTAAGTAATGCTAAAAAATTAGGGGAGGCATCATTAATGTTTTTGGTTCATCCTACGTTAAGTGAGGCAGCAATAAATAATCTAAAAAAAACTATTGATTTGGTTTTTTCAAAAGCACTAAGGGTAATTTAAATGGGGCGATATCGATTAGTTATCTATGGTGCAGGGAGTGCAGGAAAAGAATTGCTAACGTCCTTGCAGGAAAATCAAAAAATAGAGGTATTTTGTTTTATTGATGATCACATATCTAATAATGTTGTAGATGGTACTCCTGTATATAACCCAGAAATTATAAACATTAACTTTATTGAAAAAAATAATATACAAGAGTTGATAATTGCAATACCAAGCTTAACTCCATTTGAAAAATATAATATTACCAATCGCTTAAAAAATTTACCAATTAAGGTTAGAACACTACCTGATATTAAATCTTTATTTGTGCCAGTTGTGAAGTATGCAGATCTTAGGGAGCTTGATGTTGAAGAAATATTATCTAGATCTGAAAGTAAAGACTTAATATCTAATCATTATATAACTGAAGGTTGTGAGATATTAATCACAGGGGCAGGCGGCTCAATTGGTTCTGAGCTGTGCAGGCAAATTGTTTTATCTGGCCCCCAAAAGATTTTGCTATTAGATTCTTCGGAGTTTGCTCTCTATAGTATAGAAAAAGAGCTATCAAACTTTATTCAAAAAAATAATTTAAATATTGATTTAGTTAGTTACTTAGGTTCCGTTTGTGATGAATATAAAATAAAAGAAATTCTATCAAAAAATCATGTTGATATAATTTATCACGCAGCAGCCTATAAACATGTTCCACTAGTTGAAAAAAATCCCATTGAAGGGTTAAGAAATAACTCATTGGGAACATGGCTTCTGGCAAAAGAGGCATTAAGATTTAACGTCAAAGCATTCGTATTGATTAGCACGGATAAAGCAGTACGTCCTGCTAATATAATGGGGCTAAGTAAGAAACTTGCTGAAGTCATAATTCAATCAATATCAACGCTCGAAGATAACGATTTACATGATTTTGGAATAAATCATAGACCGATAACAAAATTTTCAATTGTTAGATTTGGTAATGTTCTAGGCTCTTCTGGTTCCGTAATACCATTATTCAAAGAGCAGATTATGTCAGGTGGTCCAGTTACAATAACTCATCCTGAAGTTACTAGATATTTCATGTCAATTCCAGAGGCTGCTTCACTTGTTATTAATTCGGTATCTCTTGTTTTTGATATGCCCGATTTGCATTCGACACCTATATTTATTCTCAATATGGGTGAACCATATAAAATCCTTGATTTGGCAGAAAAAATGATTAGTTTTTATGGACTGAGTGTCAGAGGTGATCATAATCCATTGGGTGATATCGAAATTAGAACTATAGGGTTAAGACCGGGAGAAAAGTTGCATGAACAACTTACCAATTCGCCCAATTTAGACTTAACAAAAAATCCTAAAATAATGATGACATTTGAAGAAGACTATTCTTTTAAATCAGTCAAAGCCCCTTTTCAAAATATAATTTCATGTTTAAAAAATAGTGAGAATTTTGAAATTCTTCTAGAGGAGATTAGGTCGCTGATTCCAGGTGAATGGATTTGTAATATATGAAGAAAAAAATCGTAGTTATTTCTTCACGTTTTTTATATCCTGTTGTTGGTGGTGATCGGTTACGTATATATCAAATTTGTAAAAGCCTATCGAAAGATTTTAATGTAACTTTTATTTGTTTAACGGATAAAAATTCTGATTTGTCATATGAAATTCCTGATGACGATATCTTCGAGCGTTTTGAGGTGGTGTATCTGCCAAAGTGGAAATCTTGGATTAATTGTATTATTTCTTTGGTGACAGATGTTCCACTGCAAGTTGCTTACTATAAATCAAAGCCATTTACCACTAAAGTCGCAGAGGTTTCATTCGGTGCCGATTTTATTTTATGCCATTTAATAAGAACTGCTCAGTTTTCATATGGTTTAGGGATTACAGCCTTTATGGAGATGACGGATATTATCTCTTTTAATTATAGTAGGATTAAAAATACATCAATTTATTCAAGATTCGATATTCGAAGGCTTGTTTATAAATTTGAGTCCAGTCGTTTAAAAAAATACGAATACAATGTTTTAAAAAAATTTAAAAAAAGTTTTTTAGTTTCGGATGTAGATTTGAGTTTTTTTAAGTCATTTTTTGAAATACCTAATGACAAAGTTGAGATATTTTCTAATGGAGTTGATATCCATAAGTATCAATATGACTTTAATAGGAATGAACGGAATATTGTTTTTATAGGAAATATGCAGAGCTATCCGAATATTGAAGCCGTATTTCACTTTGTAAAAGTTATATTACCTCTGATTAGAGCAAAGGTACCGGATGCTAAATTTAAAATAGTGGGCAGAATTAGCGAGAGAGATTCGTTTGAGTTACAAAAGTATGAAGGAGTTGTTGTCACTGGCGAAGTTCTAAATGTAACTAATGTTTCTAATGGAGCTGTTGGTATATGTCCCATGAGAATTGGCGCTGGCATTCAGAATAAAATACTTGAATATATGGCGCTAGGTTTGCCTGTTGTAACTAGTGAAGTTGGATTTGAAGGGCTCTCTGCAAGAAGAGGAATTGATTTGTTAGTGGCTGATAATGATACAGAGTTTGCATTGTCTGTTGTTAAGTTAATGACATATAGGGATTTTGCTGAAGATATTGCAATAAATGCAAGGTGTTATGTTGAAAAAATGCACTCCTGGGACAAAATTCTTTATTCAATGAATCGTCTTATTTTATCTAGTTCAAATAACTAAGTATTGTTTATAGGTATCTAAATTGATTGCATTTAATTTGAATAAAAAATTATATGTTGAATGCATGCCATATTAGTTTTAAGGTAGTGATCCGTTCTCGTAATTTTCGTCATATTCTTTTTAGAATTAACTAGATTTTGAACGAGGTTCACTTGAAATGAATCGCCACTTATTTTAATAATGATGTCGGACTCCATATTTTTGTTGTGCGTATTTAATGAATACGCTTTCTCACTAGCTCAGTAAGTAATATGCTCTACATACCTCATCACAGTATCTGTTTTTGACCACCTTCCTTTGCTCATAATCATGGGCATACTTTCTCCTGAATTCACCAAATCTTGAGCACGTCCCACTCGCAAAGAGTGACCGCTGATTTGCTCAATCAATTCTTTATCTAGTCCAGCTCGCTTGGCTAATCGTTTATAGATACGATTAATCTGCCCTGAGCCTAAAGAGCCAGTAATCTTCTGTGCTCGATTTATTCCCTTAAATAATTGACCCTCTTTAGGGTTTCTCATTCTCTCTAGCCATAAATTTAGTGCTTCAGTAG
>Ga0213920_1001105_pt1 | contig 16137 bp, 14 predicted proteins | sample McNCre1117MG_FD_161054 | JGI IMG/M metagenome (GOLD analysis project Ga0213920, IMG submission 161054) | Freshwater microbial communities from McNutts Creek, Athens, Georgia, United States - 11-17 MG | ecosystem: Environmental > Aquatic > Freshwater > Creek | place: USA: Georgia | collected...
TAGAGAGTTGGAAAGGCTACATTACTAAAGAAAATAACGAAATCAAAACATTAAAAAACTAAAAGATGATAACTATTGAAGAAAAAATAAAAGCGGGTGTTGGACTAGCACCATACAATTTTGAGTTGTTCCACAGATTTAACCCTAGCTTGACAAAAGAAGTTTACAATTATTTGCGAGGGAACAAATCCGAATGGAAAATAATTTGTGGTCACGAAGTGAGGGTGTTATATAGCAATCATTTTCTTGAAGCAAAATCTGATTTAGTGATTGCAAACAAGAATGTATATAAAAATAGGTATTCAGCCGAGTATTACTTAAATCCAGAAAATTGGAATGATGGAAGAACTAGACGATAAAATAAGAGTAAAACAGATACAGGTTTCTGTCGAAAATGACCCTAATAGAAAGCAGGAGTTGCAAAAGCAACTCCGAAAACTAAAGTTTCAGAAAGAGATTGAGCAAATAAAAAAGCGGATTGAACAGTTAAGGTGAATGTTCGTTACCTATAACATATTATAGCTTAAATAAATACTTAACAAAATATGGGGGTATTAATAGGCGTTTAAATTTTTTTTAGAATTTTTTGTCTAAAATATTTGTACTTATTGCCCCGTGTCGATTCACTACAGGCTATATAGTGTGTAAAGAAAATCGTTGATTTTGGCTCGTTTTACGGGTTTTGTTTTAAGGTGTTCGTTTAGTGTTTCTATAAAATTAAATGGCTTGCGCGACCCGCGCAAGCTTTTTAATTTACACTTAATAGTCTTTGTATTTTTTGAGCCGTTCCTAGGCTACAACCACCTATTTTTGAAGCACGTCTGAGCGATTCGCCATTTTTTAACTCACGAACTACAACTTTATATTTAGACAAAACCTCATCATCAGTCATTCTAGTTCCGTACAGTCGACCCTTATACGTTCCATTAGCCTTTGCAATTTCGATTCCTTGGCGTTGACGTTCTAACATATTATTTCGTTCCATTTCGGCAACGTTACCCAAAACGCTTACAATCATTTTAAAACTTGGATTTGGTTTGTTGTCGATTAATGAAAACATTCCGATATTTTCTACGAATAATTTTACAGATTTTTGGTTGAAGAACTCAACCATTGTCAAAATGTCGATAATACTACGACCGATTCTGTCAACGGATAAAATATGTACCTCTGATACTAAACCCGCTTCGATGTCGGCTAATAGCTTTTTAGCTTCCTTGCGTTCAGCAAACTTAACTGAACCCGAAACTTTGTCTGTGTAGGTTTTTGAGAAATCTTTTGAGTTTACTTCTTGGCGACCTGTATTTTGCTCTTCTGTTGAAACACGTATGTATTTTACTTTTGACATTTCGTAAATTTTTAATTACAGGACAAATATAGTGTATATTTTTAGAGTGGCAAAATAATACACCTAAAAACCAGGGTTTTAGCTAAAAAAAGTGTGCTAATTCGAAGCATGGGCTAAAAATATACGGTGGAAGGTTTAATTAATTTCGGTATTCAACCTCCAGTTTGTAATTCCCATTAAATTAAGAATTAATATCCCGCTGATTCGATACAGTAATATATTGGCTTTTCTGAGTTGCTCTGTGTCCACCTTGTCAATGCTTCCGTGGGTTATATTATTTCTAAGTTGTTTTAGGTCTTTAATACTTATTGGTAAGGCAAGGGGGTCGATATTTTGACTTTCCAAGAATGTAGCCAATTGAGAATTCATTGGTTTTGTTTGTATATAGTTTTGTAAGTCGAGCCAACGCTTTTTAAAGTCTTCATGTTCTTTAATATCAACAATCTCCAAAAGTATTGTAAGTGCTTCCTCTTTTTTTAGTTGCGTTTGTTTTTTATTGAGAACAAGGGTGAATTTGTCATTATCACTTTTTTGTTTATCACAAATTTCAATGATGTTATAACGAATCAAAAAAGCTGAGGTGCTATCTACTAAATGTGATTGATTGAAAAGAGTAATTGCTTTTGAAAGTATTGTAAAATTATTAATGGTATCTTTTTGCCAACTCATTTCGAAAAACTTATTCAAACCACCATTTACACCAAAGCTTGACAACCCGCCACTTCTATCAAGAAAGTTTTTTTCTTCGACTTTCTTAATTGTTATTGTACTCTCAGGTAAGTATATTTTGCTTAGCGTGTAGTCTATTTTTATGTGATGATAAAAAGAAGCAAGTATAAGAACAACATCACCATAAAATAAAGCTTCGTTTTCGCTCACGTTATTTTTGTACTTAAACTGAATTTTGGGTGCTTTTACAATTGTTGCAGTTCTGTCGTCTTTGTTGTCTTTAGAACTTAGATGGAATTCGGGACGAAAAGATGCTTTTAAAAGTTTATAAAATTTGGCTGAATCTTTCATCCTATTCATTTCGAATTTACCATCATTCTTTAAAAAAGTTCTTGGAGTTAATATCGAATAAAATTGTTCAACAATTCTAAACCCTTTATCTTCTAAATAAAACTCAGCAGTATTTTTACTTTCTTCATTTGAGTTCCAATAAAATTTAACTGTATCAACTTTTATAATGATATATTTCCATTTACCCTCATAATAGTTAGTGCCATTTGAAAAGCTGATTAACTTAGCTTCTGACAAATCTATTTTTTGTAATCTCTCGTTTGATTGTTTCTCGGTAACATTAACTTTAATGAATGACCCAAATTTTTTGGCGTTTTTATTGATGCCCCATCGAGCTAATTTTTCACCAAAATAACTGCTATCATCATAAAAAATTTTAAGTTCAATTTCATCTTTATCAGTGTAAAGATGAGCGTGATGAACTTTGCTAACTTCTGAAACACCTTTTATGTGGTAATCGCTGAAATCAACATTTGGAAATTCGATATCTATGCAATAGAAGTTATCATTCATAAACAATGATTTTATCTATTTCTTTCATTAACCTATCCGTTTCGCTGAGTGCCACAATAATTTTTTGGTAGTGCAATATATCTTCGTAACTCAGTTCACGGTCTTTGCGGTCTTTGAGCCATTTTTGAGCGGGTTGGTAACCGCCAATGTAAAAGTTCCAAGCTACTTCGGGTACATTCGAAAAGTACTGAGTATCGTTGATGTACACATTACCTTCCTTGCAGGAAGGTTTTTTAACCACGTTGTCGCCATCCTCGGGATATCCTGTAATGTACTTCTCTACAATTGGGCTTTCTAACAAATGTATTTGACGTAGTTCACCGCCTAGTTTAACGAGTTTCCAAAACGTTTCGTGATCCAGCGGAGCTGGAACACGAGGGAAGTCAATCTTCAAAAACTCTTTGTATTTCTCACGATAAGTTGGTGAATGCAGCACCGCATATATATAATCTAACAAATCAATTGGTGCGAAGGTGTTAGGTGTTTCTTCTTTTTCGTTGGTGAAGGTTAAACCTAAACCTGTAGCGATTTGGTTAACTATTTCTATATTAAGATTTGGAACACGAGCGGAATTTTCAAACACACTTTGTTGGTCTTCTTTGGTCTTATTCGTTAAGTATAATGGAAAAATTGAAGTTATTTCACTAGTTCTATTCGACACATAAGAGCTCTCAATTATTTTGTTAGAAATGAATGCGTGTAAATAGTTTTCACCAGTTTTGAATTGTTTACATAAAGTTAATCCATAGTTTGAGTTCGTTAAATGTTGCATCACTTCTGCTCTTGGATAGCAATGAAAACCTTTAGATTTCCCAGTGTAAAAAGTCCACTTGTCATCAAAAGGTCTATAACTAATTTTAGTTAATACACCTTTATTTGGATAGTGATTTATTAAATCTTTTTTTGCGAAATTTACTTGCCAATCTCTAACATCGTTCCCAAGTTTAAATCTTGCTCTTGCTTCTTCATCATTTAAACTTAGAAATTCTGTTATTGTATTTTCAACATCTTGTTTAGTGTTATGTATGGTAAAACTATCCCTTGCTGTTACTATTCCAACATTATTAAGTTTGAAAAGCTCGTTAATTTTAATCCCTTTGTCATAAATTTCTTGCACATCAAAATCTTTATTTACAAAAAAATAGTTCGGAGCTATGTTAGGTAATTCTTTATAGGTAATTGTTTTGATGGAATTATTATTTAAAAAATCATACTTAAAATCACGTTTGCCAAATAAATCAAAATGGAACACTTGACCTAGTTCATCTTTCTTTTTTTCACCTGTTTTTACAAATAAATTTATCGAAACACCTTGCATGATGTCGAATACATTTTGGTCAATAGTACCATCTAGTGCAGTTTCTTTTTTCTTAGAGTTTCCATGTAAATCTATCGTAAAAATTTTGTCATAGGTTTTTAACAAGTTCCAACGCATACCACGAAATGTAGGGTTATCCAAGAATCCATGAGGGTTTATAAAAGCTAAAACACCTTCACCATTTTTCTCGATGAAATGTTGACCAAAACGTAAGAACTTAACATAGTCATCATTTATCCATTTTGGGTTACGTTCCTTCAATTTCTCTGTTCCGCCTGGTTCTTTTTTGTAGTCATCCATGAGTTTCATAATCCAATCACCTTTGTTAGCACTTTCGCCACTATAGGGTGGATTACCAATAATAACCATTACAGGCGTATCTCGTTTTATTTCGTTGGCTTGGTTGCTTTCATCTGATAACCACGAACTAAAAAGTGTTCCGCTATCTTGGTCTGCTTCTTCTAACGAGTTTGTCAAAAAGATTTTAAAACGTTGGTCATCGCTTGGTTTGTAACCTGTTTCGGTTAGCAACATATCCATTTTAAGGTGAGCCATGGCATAACTCGCCATAAGCAATTCAAAGCCGTTTAAACGAGGGATGAGGTCGTTGGCAACGTATTTAGACCAAATACCTTGTTGTCCTTCAAACTTCTTGTAAATGTGCTTCACAACCTCAGCCAAGAATGTTCCTGTTCCTGTAGCGGGGTCTAGTATTTGAACCTTATGTACTTCCTTTTCAATGGTTTTACCATAGTAGTCAACCTTCACTTTGGTTTTGCTCGTATCGGCTAAACCTTGGGGTAAATTGAACTCAGTTTTAAGTATGTCATCAACTGCACGAACAATGAAGTTCACTACAGGTTGCGGAGTGTACCAAACCCCACGAGCTTTTCTTAAAGCTGGGTTATATTCACCCAAGAACGTTTCGTAAAAGTGTACCACAGGGTCTTCCTGTTTGGTGCTCTTTCCAAAGTTCTTCATAATTTGAGCCACGTCAGAAGCCAAGAAAATATTTACCAACTCGTCAACAATCCACACCAAACGATTATCTAAATCGAATCCAGCTATATCTTGAAAAAGCTTACGCAGGAAAGGATTTGACTTTGGTATTAATTCAGCAGCTTCCATTCTCGAAAAAGTGGGAAGTGTTGGGTCATGGTAACGAGCCGCAAACATTCCATAGGCTATTGTTTGAGCGTATATATCCGAAAAGGATTTGTTGTCAATGTCGTGTATCAACATTTTCTGAAACGACAACATTTGGTTCTTCAATGGTGAGCGGTTCTCTGCTTGGTCATCGAAGTCTAAAGATTTTTCGATAACATCTGCCATTAACTTCGCTTTTCCCGCCATCATCTGAGCCAACTTTGTAGGTGACTTTATCGTCTGAGAAACAGTTAGGGCGAAATTTTTGATCAGTTCGGAGAACTGAACAAAATTTTCAGCCATTGGAACAATCGCACCGTTCTCGATTTTTGCAATGGCAATTTTAGTTACAAACTCCCCTTCTTTGTAAAAGTGGAAGTCCATGTAGTCAGTAAAAATTAAGTTCGTTAAACCCGATTTATATCGGTCAAATTGTTCTTTCAATGTTTTACTACCAAGGTCAACCCCAATGTCTTTGGCTTCGATGTAACCTATAGGAACATCTTTCCGAGTAAGTACATAATCGGGAGCACCACAATCAACACGAGCGGGTTCGTTGGTTACTAGAACGTCTGGTAAAATTGCCATGATGAGGTTTTGAAGGTCGCCACGGTAAGAGTGCTCACGTGCATTACCTGTTTTAAACAGGATATTTATTTTGTCTATGTACTGTTGGATAGTCATTCTTATTTGTAGTTTGATGGATAGGTTCTGTCGTATTCAGTAAAAAATTCGGATAGGCTCATGCCAAGTCCTTGGGTGATGATTTGGTGCAGCATTTGAATCGAAATATTGCGTTGTCCATTCTCTACTGTGCTCATATAAGCTCGACCAATTTCAGACTTCAAGGCTAAACCTTCTTGTGAAAGACCACGCTTTTTGCGTTCATACTTTATCAGTTCCGTGATGTTTTTTACTGTATCCATGGGAACAAAGTACGCAAAATGTTCACTATGAAACAACACCCTATATAATACATATAAATATCATATAGTGAACATTTTTTCATCAAACACTTGCATCTTGGTATTTTATTTCGTACCTTTGCTTATCTTCCTTCCAAAAGGTTGTTGGATGTTATGCCTTGATTGTCATATACATACCACTCGTGTAACTGTATTAAAAGAAATCTCTCTTGAATCCTAAGAGAAGGCGGGCATACTCGCTCAGGAAAGGTACAATAAGCCCATTTCGGGCACTTTTTTAACATCATACATGAAGTGAAAGCAACCGATGTCAGTGACGGTAATTCTGACAACTTATTTCTGAACTTCGCTGATGGCTTGAAGCCAAACAAAATGAGTATTGCCCAACTAAGAAAGTTGGACGGATTCTCAGACATTAGCGATGATGCTGCTCTGCAAATTATTGACGAGCTGTACAAACTCTCCGTAATAACATACGGACTACTTAAACAAAATAAATAATAGAAGCAAAAACAAAAAAAACAATGAAAGACTAGAAAAGTTGAGTGTTGAATTTTTTAACTAAATCCACTCAAAATAAAATCGCACCGCTGCTCAGTAAAAATTACTGAGTACTACCAACGTCCATAAAGAACAAGGACATTTAAACATATATTTTTAAACATAAAAAACAAAACAATGAACATAGAAGAACAATTTCAATCCTTTGCGAAAGGATACGACAAAAAAGTAGCTAAGAATAATAACGTATTTATATATACGAGAGTTAGCTCAAAAGACCAAGAACAAAACAAAAGTTTGGTAACTCAGTTAGACCAAGCGAGGGCGTATGCTCTAGCCAATGGTTACAATGTAATGAGTGAGTTCGGTGGCACGTATGAGAGTGCTAGTGGCGACTTTACACGTAAAGAGTTCAAGAAGTTAATAGATGAGGTAAGACGGTCTAAAAACAAGCCGTATGGCATTCTTTTAAATACTATCAACCGTTTTTCGAGAAGTGGTGGAAGCGGAGTAGCCTTGGCAACAGAATTGGTTGAGATACTTGGGGTACATATAATGGATGTTTCAACAGGAAACACAACCGAAACGGAACAGGGTAAACTACTAATCTATCAAGAATTGCTAAAAGCTAGACAAGAAAACATTGATAGATTGAAACATACCTTACCAGGAATGGTTCGCCATATCAAAGAAGGTAAATGGTTAGGTAATGCACCTAAAGGATACGCACATTTCGGTCCGAAAGTGAAAGACATGAAGTACTATGCACCAGAACAATCCATTAAACTCAATGAGGAAGGTTATCTACTAAAAAAGGCTTGGCAATGGAAAATTCAAGGTGAGCGAGATTACATTATTTTGAAAAAGCTGGAAGTACTAGGGTTAAAAATATCTAAGCAAACTTTGAGTGACATTTGGCGTAATCCGTTCTACTGCGGCATTAGTACCCATAAAATGTTAGATGGCATTGTAGTTAAAGGTCAGTGGGAAAAAATGGTTTCTGAAATGGATTTTCTGTTAGTTCAGAAAATCTTAGAAGGTAACAATTTTGGTTACAAACAAGAGAAAAGTAATCCTTATCGTCCATTGAATGGGTTTATAACATGCAGTTGTTGCGGCAATAAACTAACGGGTTACGAGGTAAAAAAGAAAGGCGTACACTACTATAAATGCCAAGGTTGTAAAGGTGGTAGTATTAATGCGAACACAACTAAAAAATCGATTGGAGAAGGTGCTAATGACCTTTTTACTGAGTTCTTAGCTCAGTACGCATTAACTGAACAAACTGTTAAGGCGTTCGAGGTGCAATTAAAATTAACCTATGGACTTCTTTCGGGAGAATCCAAAGACGATAACATTCTTTTTCAAAAAGAATTGGATAAGTACGAATCCAAATTGAAAACATTAAAACAAAATCGAATGATGGGTTTAGTTGATGATGAAGAGCTTTATTTGGAGATGAAAAGCGAGTTAGAAGCCAAAATTTTCGACATTAAGAAAAAAATGGAAGGCAACCCCGAAGAATTATCTAACCTAGATAAATACGTTTCAGAATCAGTTACAGTTTCTCAAAACATCAATAAATACTGGGCTAATAGCGGTGTCGAGATGAAGAAGAGAGTTCAAGAATTGGTGTTTCCTAACGGATTAGTCCTTGATATGAAAAATCGTGTTTATCTAACCAAAGATGTGAATGTTGTGTTTGAGATAAACCGAGTAGTGACGGGGGGTAAAGGGGATAAAATAGAAAACGGTTCAGAAGAAATTTCTGAACCGTCATCTGTAGTAGCGGGGACACGACTCGAACGTGCGACCTTCGGGTTATGAGCCCGACGAGCTACCAACTGCTCCACCCCGCAATATATCGTTAATAGATTGCTATTTCAATGTTTTGATCAGACGTTTCTGATAATTGTGGTACAAAGATACGCATTTTTTCTTGTTTCGCAAGTCACAACGTGTTTTTAGGTGATAAAAAATGTGAAAACCCCAATTAAATCACAATTAAACAGTCCAATCAATGCGGGGAGACACCCAATAAAAAAAAGAACCGTATCTTTGCACTAAATTCAAAATTATATGTCTCACAAATCTGCTTTTGTAAATATCGTTGGTAGTCCAAATGTTGGTAAGTCAACGCTAATGAATGGATTAGTGGGCGAAAAATTATCAATTGTTACCTCAAAAGCACAAACAACGCGTCACCGTATTCACGGATTGGTAAACGGTGATGATCACCAAATTGTGTTTTCCGATACGCCAGGTGTAGTGAATGCTTCTTATAAATTGCACGAAGCGATGATGAGTTACGTTGAAGCATCGTTCAAAGATGCCGATATTTTGCTCTTCATTACCGACATGCACGAAACGGAAATGAATCACAAAGAAACGTTGGAACGCATCATTAAATTGAAAATTCCAGTGTTGTTGATTATCAATAAAATCGACTTGGCCGATCAGGAAAAAGTGGTTGCACGTCGCGCTTATTGGCAAGAAAAAGTACCCAATGCAGAAATCATTCCTGTTTCAGCGTTACACAAATTCAACATCGATCGTATTTGGGACCGCATTTTAGAATTAGCACCCGAAGGTCCAGCGTATTTTGATAAAGAAGAATTGTCGGACAGACCAATGCGTTTCTTCGTTGCCGAAATGATCCGCGAAAAAATATTCTTGCATTGCGACAAAGAGGTTCCGTATGCGTGTCAAGTAGAGATTGAATCGTACGAAGAAGGCGATAATATCACCCATATACGTGCGTTGATAATTGTGGAACGCGATTCACAAAAAGGAATTTTGATTGGTAAAAAAGGTGAAATGTTGAAGCGAATCGGACGTGAGTCACGCTTGGACATGGAAGCGTTTATTGGACAAAAAATATTTTTAGAAACGTTTGTAAAAGTCGATAAAGACTGGCGTGCAAGCGAACAAAAATTAAAAAAATACGGTTATTGATTCGTTCGTAACCACAGAATAAGTGTATCAAAAGTAGTGCTGGGAAGTACGTCAAATTAAAATAAAATGGGAAATATTATTGCCATCGTTGGCCGACCAAATGTAGGGAAATCAACATTATTCAATCGTTTAACTGAATCAAATCATGCGATTGTAAAAGAAATTAGCGGAGTAACACGTGACCGAATTTATGGTCGTGGTGAATGGAACGGGATTCCGTTCTCTGTCATCGATACAGGTGGATATGTTCATGGCTCCGATGATATTTTCGAAGGCGAAATCAGAAAACAAGTCGAAATCGCAATCGAAGAAGCAACAATCATTTTATTTGTAGTGGACGCAACAACGGGTATCGTCGATTTGGATGAAACTGTTGCACGACTGTTGCGCAAAACAAAAAAGAAAGTATTGGTCATTGCCAATAAAGTGGATAACAATGATCGCGTTGGTTTATCGAGCGAATTCTGGTCGTTTGGCCTAGGTGATGTCTTTGATTTATCAGCAGCGAATGGCTCTGGAACAGGAGAAATCTTGGACGAAGCAGTGAAGTTTTTCGATAAAGAAGATCCACGCGGTGAAGAAGAAGAAAATTTACCACGCATTGCAGTCGTTGGAAAACCAAATGTTGGAAAATCGTCATTAATCAATGCCTTAACTGGTGAAGACCGTAACATTGTCACCAATATTTCGGGCACAACACGCGATTCTATCAATACACGTTACAAGGCTTTTGGGTTCGACTTCATGTTGATCGATACCGCTGGAATTCGTAAAAAAGCAAAAGTAACCGAGGACATCGAATATTATTCGGTATTGCGTTCGGTGCGTACTATTGAAAATTCGGACATCTGTATCTTTATGATCGATGCAACCGAAGGAATTCAAAAACAAGATTTGACCATTTATTACATGATTGAGAAGAACCACAAAGGTGTGGTTGTCTTGGTAAACAAATGGGATTTGGTCGAAAAAGACACCATGACGAGCGTGGAATACGAAGCGAAATTGCGTAATGATCTTGCTCCGTACAACGATGTTCCGATCTTGTTTACGTCGGTTTTAACCAAACAACGTATTCACAAGGCATTGGAAAAAGCAATGGAAGTGCACGAACACCGTATTAAAAAGATCTCAACGTCTGTTTTAAACGATGTCATGTTGCCGATTATTGAAAGCAATCCTCCGCCATCATTGAAAGGTAAATACGTTAAAATTAAATATGTGCAACAGTTGCCAACACATGCTCCTGCCTTTGCATTCTTCTGTAACCTTCCTCAATACATTCCGGATTCTTACAAACGCTTTTTAGAAAACAGATTGCGCCAAGAGTTCAATTTTGAAGGGGTTCCAACAAGAATATTCTTTAGAAAGAAATAAAAAAAGAAAAGCGACTTCATTGAGGTCGCTTTTTTTTGGTTAAAACTGCCAAATATAATTGTGAATTTTTTCTTCGCCGATGGTTGTCGTAGGCCCGTGCCCGGGATAAACAACCGTGTCTTCTGGTAAGGTAAACATGCGTTCGTGGATTGTTTTTTTCAATATTTCCATCGAACCCCCCGGCAAATCTGTTCGGCCAAAACTTCCTTTGAAGAGGATGTCTCCACCAATTAAAAGCTTGTTCGGGGCGTTATAAAATGCAACATGTCCAACTGCGTGGCCGGGACCAAAAATCACCTGAAACGCTAATGTTCCAAAACGGATTTCTTCGTTGTCTTCTATAAATACGGTTGGTGTAGGTGAGGGAATAAAGCCTGGAAAACCATACAGTTGTGCGGACTTCTCTGCCAATCCCAAGGTGAACAATTCTTCTTTGTGGGCATACAAATCAACGCCGTATTTTGCTACACAAAAGGCATTACCAAAAATATGATCCAAGTGACAATGGGTGTTCAATACAGCGTGAACGGTTAAATCGTGGCTTGTGATAAAGTCAACTAATGCTTCTTGTTCGTGCTGATCATAGCAACCAGGATCAATGATGACCGCATCTTTTTCTGCTGTGTAAACAATTGAAGTGTTTTCTTGAAAACCATTAAAAGTGAACGTTTCTACCTTCATAGCGAATAAAATAGTAGTTGAATACTCAAACTTGTCGTTAAAAATCCTAACACATATCCCGCAAACAATTGCAACAAATCATGTGCTTTTAACACCATGCGCATTCCGAAAACGATACCGCTGAGGAGAAAAAGCAAGGGAATAAACCAAATCGGATAGTTATCCAAGTGTGTAAAATAAATGAAAATGGCTCCTGTCAATATTCCCATTCCGACGGCATGCAAGGATATTTTCCAATAAGCTGTGATAATTGTTGCAATGAAAACAGCAAGAAAAGATCCAATAGAAAGTCCCATCAACAGTGCGTAACCACTCATTTCAACTGGTAATAAGCGAAAGAGAATGAGTAACAGCAACAATGCATACACATTGACCAAGATAGAAGGCATTATGCGTTCTTTTCGATCGGCTAGCATGATGGTGCTTATTTTTTTTTGCAAAAAAAGCACGAGTAATGTGATGGCTGGGGCAAGAAATGACAGGGCAAAAAATAAATTAATAATCAACCATTTTGCATCGGGATTCAAGTTGAGCAACAATAGTTTATCTGAAGCTAAACGCTCGTTTGCAGGGAGATAGAAAAAAATAAGCACGACATACACCGGTGCAAACAAAGGTAAAAACACCCACGAAGTTATTTTTGCGAGTAATTTCATCAGAGTTCTTTGCGTAAACGTGCAACGGGAATGTTCAACTGTTCACGGTATTTAGCAATCGTACGGCGGGCAATGTTGTAGCCTTTGTCGTTTAATAATTTTGCCAAATGTTCATCCGTCAACGGTTTTGCTTTGTTTTCTGCTTCGATGGCGTCGGAGAGAATTTTTTTCACTTCACGGGTACTGACTTCTTCTCCAGAGTCGGTTGAAAGCGATTCCGAAAAGAAATATTTCAGCGAATAAACACCGTAGCTTGTTTGCACATATTTGCTGTTTGCAACACGCGAAACGGTCGATATATCGAGGGAAACTTTTTCAGCGATGTCTTTTAAAATCATTGGTTTCAACTTGGTGTCATCACCAGATAGGAAAAAGTCCAACTGATAATTCATGATGGCTTCCATCGTTGAAAGTAAGGTATGCTGACGTTGTTTGATTGCGTCAATAAACCAAAGTGCACCGTCTAATTTTGCTTTGACAAAACTAACTGCTTCACGGTCTGATTTCGATGTTTTTGCTCCTTCCGAATAACTGCGCAACAAGTGTTCGTATTCCTTGCTCACCTTTAATTCGGGCGCATTGCGGCTGTTGAGGCTTAATTCCAATCGGCCTTCCAAATCGTTGATGATGAAATCGGGAATGACTTGTTGTTGGCTTTTTGCGCCTTCTTTCATCGATCCGCCTGGTTTGGGATTCAATTTAATGATGGCATCAATTGCTTGTTTTAGGTCTTCGTTTTCGATTTCAAGCTTTTTTTGAATTTTATCGTAGTGTTTTTTGGTAAATTCTTCAAAATGATCTTGCAGGATTTTTTTCGCGGTAAACAACGTGATATTTCCCTCTTGTTTCCGCTCGATTTGCAAGAGCAAACATTCACGCAAATCGCGTGCGCCAATTCCTGCTGGATCGAGTTCTTGTACTAGTTTTAGCACTGTTTCGACTTCTTCGGATGTAACGGTAATGTTTGCTGAAAACGCTAAATCGTCAACAATTGCTTCGATATCACGGTTCAAATAACCCGACTCGTCCAAGTTCCCAATGATGGTATCAGCGATGATAAATTGGGTGTCATCCAAGTACAACAAATGCAGTTGTTCGGTCAATTTTTCTTGAAATGAAGCTTCTACGGATAAAGGAATTGCGCGTTCTTCCTCGTCTTTGCTGGTATTGTTGACTTGTGTTTTGTAATCGGGTGTATCGTCGTCGAAATAATCGCTGAGTTCAAAATCGGTATCAAAATCAGTATCCGCATCTGAAAAGTCATCGTCTTGATTGTCGAATTCGTCTAAGGGCTCTTCTTTTCCTTCTTCTAATGCTGGATTTTCCTCCAATTCTTGTTTGATGCGTTGATCGAGCTCCATAGTTGGAACTTGCAATAACTTCATCAATTGAATTTGTTGCGGTGAAAGTCGCTGCTCTAGCTTTTGTGCAAGGTGTTGTCGTAATGCCATTGGACGGTTTTCAGTGTTTTGTGTTGTAAATGTTTTTCAAATATACGGCAAAAATAATTGTTGAGGTACTTGTATGTGTTCGATAATTAGCAAACAAACAGCCTTTATGACTGTTTGTTTTGTTCGGTTAAAAATGTTTTTCCCTTTGCTGTAATTTGATATGTTTGCAATTTACTTTTCTTATTTTCCGTTTGCGTTTGTGCCAAATAGCCTTGTGCTAAAAGTGGCTGAATAAATTTGCGTTTGTTGTGTGTCTGAAAACTTACTCCGAGAATTGTTTCCAATAGGTAACGGGCGCTTTTCGCTTCTTTTGCGCAGGCTTTCAATATTCCAACTCGAACTTGTGTTGATAATTCCGCTGGTTGCTTCCCTTTTTTCAAATACTTTTCCGCTGGTTCACTGACTAAACTTGACGATTTTTCTTCTGTTTGTTGGTAGTCGTTGAAAAACCAGGTTAAGTATTCGTTTATTTTGGTTGTGTGAAAAAACGGAATGTTCAGTAAATGGATTGTTGTTCCAGTTGCGATTTCGAGTGTGTCGACACTAAAGTTACCACCATAAATACGAATGGCACATGTAACGGGTGCTGTTTCCATGTAAATCATCAATGATTTCAGTGTTCCTTTTTTTCCAGATTTCACTTCAACGGGATAAAGTTTTCCTTCAAAGGGATATAAGTAATCTATTTCTGCTTGCGAACCTCGTTTTTGACGTACCCAAAAATTAGGTGTTTCACTTGGATAACGCAGGGTTGAAAACAATTCTTGACCGATTAAATGTTCGATCATTTTCCCTTTGTAAACGCTGCACAAATCGTCGCTTCTCAAAACGTCTATTTGAATGTTGGCAACAAAGTTCATCAATCCGGTGTCCAAAATGTGCAGGCGTGGCGCTTTTTTACTGTCTTTTTCGAGTGGTAATTGTTGTCCCACAACGGGATAAATCAACTGACACAAGTGTGTCTTTTCGAGTAAGTAAAAAAGTTCTGCTATTTTTTTTACGGGGTAATTTTGACCTCCAAAATTGGTAAAACTGATGCGACTTCCTGCTTCTTTTCCGATTTGTTGGATTACAAAACGCAATTGATTGAGTTGCTCGCTTGATTGCGCATATTTTTCTGCGTCATCGAGGTAGGATTCCAACAGTTCTTCAAATATTGGTTGCAACTGTGTGATGTCTTTGTTTTCCAAATAGTTTTGAATGACAGCTGGCATACCTCCTGTAAATGCATAGAAGATAAATTTTTCGTGCAACAGGTTTTCTGCTATTGGCGAAATGGGTACTTGTTCGTATGCTGTAAGTTGTGCTGTTGTCGCTTGTGCGCGAAAAACTTCTTCGAAACTCAAAGGTCTGAGCATCAGGTAGGATACGCGTCCTACTGGAAATGTTAATCGTTTGCCTAGTAAGGTTTCAAGCATACTTCCTGCTGCGATTACGGGGAGTTCGGGGAGTTCTTCGTAAAAGTAACGCAACATGTTTATTGCACTTGGAACTTCTTGTATTTCATCGATGAACAGCAAGGTTTGTTCGCGTTTTGTATAATCTAAACCGTATGCTAGAAATAATTGCTGTGCGATGATGGTTGCATCTTGGTAACTATGAAAAAAGTTTGCATCACGCTGTTTTTCTAAATTCAAATACAGGTATTGTTCAAATGATTGCGCAAATTGATTCACGATTGTTGTTTTCCCAACTTGTCGCGCACCACGAATTATCAGGGGCTTTCTGCCCGCTCGTAACCGCCATTGCTGCAAATCTTCCAAACGTTTTCGTGTTATCATAGTTACTTTTTCCACAAATATACAAAATTACATAGTTACTAAAAAGCTTTTTACTAATTTTTACATAGTTACTATTTTAATACCTGCTCACTTTTTACATAGTTACAAAAAAAAGGCTGAATTGTACAACCAACTCAGCCTTTATCTATTTGAAATGTGTAATGTTAGAATTCTGCGTTCTGTGGTGTTCTTGGAAATGGTATTACATCACGGATGTTGCTCATCCCGGTAACGAACATGATCATGCGTTCAAATCCCAAACCAAATCCTGCATGTGGAACGGATCCAAAACGGCGTGTATCTAAATACCACCAAAGGTCTGCTTCGTGTATTCCAAATGCAGCGCATTTTTCTTGCAACACGCTCAAGCGTTCTTCGCGTTGTGATCCACCGACCATTTCTCCGATTCCTGGGAAAAGAATGTCCATTGCGGCTACTGTTTCTTTTCCTGGTTCACATCCTTA
>Ga0213920_1001108_pt1 | contig 16128 bp, 16 predicted proteins | sample McNCre1117MG_FD_161054 | JGI IMG/M metagenome (GOLD analysis project Ga0213920, IMG submission 161054) | Freshwater microbial communities from McNutts Creek, Athens, Georgia, United States - 11-17 MG | ecosystem: Environmental > Aquatic > Freshwater > Creek | place: USA: Georgia | collected...
TTGATGTGGTAATTCGCATTGACCAGCCAATGCGTGTCAAACACCACCAAGGTGTCCACACCCATTTCGCGACAGCGACGGCTGATTTCTTTGTGGCCATCAATGGCACTTTGACGTGTGCCAAAGCGCGGACCTGGCTGCTCGCTCAGGTACATGCTGGGCACGTGTGTGATTTTGGCGGCTAATGCGAGTTGGCCCATGATCAAACTCCCCAGTGTGGAATGTGGTGGCTGCCCATCGACACGGCCACGTTTTTGGGTTCGCAAAACACTTCGTAACTCCACGTACCACCTTCGCGACCTGTGCCGCTTGCTTTGGTGCCGCCAAAAGGTTGGCGCAAGTCACGTACGTTTTGGCTATTCACAAAGCACATGCCTGCTTCAACAGCGGCGGCCACACGGTGGGCTTTGCCAATGTTTTCGGTCCACACATAGCTGGACAAACCGTATTCAATGTCGTTGGCTTGGCGGATGGCATCGGCTTCGTCGGTGAACGGAATCAAACACGCCACGGGGCCAAAGATTTCCTCTTGCGCAATGCGCATGCGGTTGTCCACATCGGCAAACACGGTGGGGCGAACGAAATTGCCTTTTTGCAAATGTGCGGGCAACTCTGGCGCATCCAAACCACCACACAAAATAGAGGCGCCCTCTTTCGTACCCAATTCGATGTAGCTGCGCACCTTGGCCAAATGACCTTGGCTGATCATGGGACCAATGATGGTTTTGTCGTCCAAGGGGTCACCCACCACGATGCGCTTGGCACGCTCAGCAAATTTCGCAGCGAAATCTGCATAAATGCTTTTCTGAACCAAGATACGGCTACCCGCTGTACAGCGCTCACCGTTGTTGCTGAAGATCATGAAGATGGCAGCATCTAAAGCGCGGTCCAAATCGGCATCTTCAAAAATCACAAATGGTGATTTGCCACCGAGTTCCATGCTGAACTTTTTGAGACCCGCAGCTTGCACAATGCGATTGCCCGTCACGGTGGAGCCTGTGAAAGAAATGGCACGCACATCGCGGTGCGCACACAGCGGCTCGCCAGCCTCTTTGCCATAACCATGAACCACATTCAGCACACCGGCGGGCACACCGGCCTCAAGCGCCAGCTCACCCAAGCGTGCCGCCGTCAAAGGCGACAACTCGCTCATTTTCAACACAGCGGTATTGCCAAATGCCAAGCAAGGCGCGACTTTCCAAGTGGACGTCATGAACGGCACGTTCCAAGGGGAAATCAAGGCACACACGCCCACGGGGTGGAACAAGGTGTAGTTCAGATGCGTTGGCGTTGGGTAGGTATGGCCATCCACACGCGTGCACATTTCAGCGAAGTAGTAGAAGTTATCGGCAGCACGTGGCACCAACTGCTTGCCTGTTTGGCTGATGGTTTGACCTGTGTCTTTGGTTTCAGCTTGTGCGATCTCGGGCACGTGCTTGGCAATCAAGTCACCCAGATTGCGCATGATTTTTGCGCGCTCAGTCGTGGGGCGTGCAGCCCACGCTGGAAATGCATCTTTGGCAGCTTGCACGGCGGCATTGACTTCCACGGAGGTACCACTGGCAACTTCAGCCAAGACCTCTTGTGTCGCTGGATTCACAGTTTCAAAGTACTGATTGGCGCCGACGGCTTTGCCGTTGATCAAGTGTTCGATACGCATATGCTTCTCCTACATCCAAAAAAATTAACGGCCAAACGTGGCATCTGCCACGATGGTGTTGACCAGCCGACCGATGCCATCGATTTCGGTGACCACTTCATCGCCGACATTGACGTTGACAACGCCATCCGGCGTTCCCGTCAAGATCACGTCCCCTGGGTTGAGCGTCATAAAGCCGCTCAAATATTCAATCAACGTTGGGATATCCGAAATCAAATCAGCGGTGTTGCCTTGCTGTGTGACCACCCCGTTGACCAGCGTGCGCAGCGACAACGCGTGTGGGTCAGCCACATCTTCGGCATCCACAAACCAAGGCCCCAAGACCGTGCCACCATCGCGGTTTTTCACGCGCAGGTTGGGGCGGTAATAGTTTTCCAAGTAATCGCGAATCGCATAGTCATTGGCCACGGTGTAGCCCGCCACATAGGGCATGGCGTCTTCGCGTTTGACATTTTTTGCTGTGCGCCCGATCACCACCGCCAACTCACACTCGTAGTGCATAAAGGCAACGCCTTCAGGGCGACGGGTTTGTGCACGATGGCCAATCAAAGAGCTGCGACCTTTGAGAAACGCTAACGGTTCGTCTTTGGCGGTGACCGTCAACTCTTTGGAAAGTTCTTTCACATGGTCTGCATAATTCAAGCCCAAAGCGATGATGGTGCCCACCTCAAAAGGCGGCAACCAGACCACCGCGTCTTCAGCGACGACGCGGCCATCGGCCAACCTCAAACCGTCAGGGTGCTCGTAGGCTTCATGAATGGCGCCGCCATAAGCCACTTTTGCGCGCTTCATACCAACTCCTCCGAAACCAAAGTATTTTCAAGTTTCCCCACACCATCCACTGTGATCGTCACGCTTTGCCCCGCATGGGCGAGTGGGGGATGGGCTGACACGCCAATGCTGAGGATGTCCCCCAGATGCAAGGTCATGAACTCTGTCACATCCACCAACAACTGAGCGACAGATCGGATGCGACCACCCGTCTGCGTGTGTTGCACCACCACACCATCAATCGCCACGGTCATGGCGAGTGCGTCAGGATTGGCCACCGCCGCACGCGGCACATAGGCGCCCATGGGGCAAAAACCGTCACGGCACTTGAAACGCATGGAGGGGCGATAAAACGAGTCATGCGGTACGCTGATGTCGTTCAACACCACATAGCCAGCGACATGGTCTAACGCATCCGCAACGCTGACCTTAGAAGCCACGCGGCCAATGACCAGCCCCAACGTTGCTCCCATTTGCAGCTCAGGCGCATCCGATGGCACAACCACCGCATCGCCACTTTGGGCCCAGGTATTACGCGGCTTGATATACAGAATCGGCGCTTTGGGTGGCGCCTTGTAGGGCGCCACATTCACCTGATCACCCAAAGCCGCCAGGGCTTCGCGATGGTTCAACAATGTGCCGTACACAGTGCCACCGTGGGGCATTTGAAAAATATTCGACATGGTCAATTCTTTGAGGTGATGCATTTTGCTAACATGTACGTAATATAAACACTCACTTGTTAGTAAGTCAATCCATCTTGGATGATTTTTTCATCAGTGTTATCCCTAGATTGCCTTCAGCCCAATCCTCAGGCTCGTCTTGAATTCGGTACAGTTCGCTCGATCAACCTGATTTAAACGTATGAAAAGCCCTCTTCGGCATAAGAATTTGCCCCACCTCCTCCTGCAATCAAGGGAAGCCTTGATGAGCCGTTTTCGCCCTGTGCTGAATCAGCACGGCGTGACCGAACAGCAGTGGCGAATTCTGCGTGTGCTGTTGGACGAAGATGGCCTAGAGCCTCGTCAGTTGTGCGAACGTTGCTTGATTTCCAGTCCCAGCATTGCTGGGGTGCTGATGCGCATGGAAGAAGCTGGGTTGATCAAACGTGAACGCATGGAGCACGATCAGCGACGCGTCAAAGTGACCGTCACTGCAGCCACGAAAAAGCTGGGCAAAAGCATCGCCCCCATCATCGAGCGCGAATACCTAGAGCTTGAAAAGAAAGTGGGCGTCAAGCAGTTGCAACAGGTGTATGACACGCTCGACACCTTGCTGCAAAACCTCGATAGCCACGAAGAAATCGGCGACTAACGATTAACCCATCATCGCGCAGATGCGACTCGCCGCCGACGCGAGCACCTTGGCCACCTTGGTCTGATTCACCTTGTGCGGTATATAAAGCACTGCAATCGCAGCGGGCTGACCACTGGAGAGATGCAGCGGCACCGCAATGGACGCAATGCCATGAATCACCTCGTTTTCACTCACCTCAAACGGTTGCGGTGGGAATTTTTTTGGCTTTAACAGCGATTGAATCACCTTACCTGGCGCCCCCTGACCCACGGCATGTCGGCTACCCGGCTTCTTGCCCAAGGTTGTCTCTAAGTTTTTGGGTTCTGCACTGCTCAATGTCACGGCGAATTCACCGTCATAGGCCACCAAAAAAGCGGTCATCTCCAGCGCCTCTGCAATAGCTGCGAGTTCAGGGGCTGCTGCCGAACGCAAGTCTTTGGCAACGCCACGTGCAAGGATGGCCAGCTTAGAACCGACGATGAGTCCACCCGACACATCGCGTTCGACAAAACCACTCTGCTCAAGCGTCTTGACAAGGCGGTAGCCCATGGAGCGGTGGATGTTCAACTGCTGCGACAGCGCCGCAACGCTGATTGGCTCAAGCACGCTGCCAATGATTTCTAGCGCAGTCAGGCCTCGCGCTAAGGTCTGGGAGCCGCCATCTGCTTTGGGCTCACGGGAATTCACGGTTTGAATTTTTGTCATCAGGTCACCCATTGAATGCTTGCGTTGAATGTCATGCCTCGGTTAGACTATCTCTATATTTGACATTATGTCTTTATTATAGAGACAGCCTGTGAAATAAAAAACTAACCTCTGCCGCTTCAGGCTTAGTAGATATAGGAGACAAATCATGCAGTTCCACCACCGCGGTTACGTTTCAGAAAACCCCCGCATCAAACCGGCAGCCGGCCACGGCATCAACCGCTCAACAGAGATTCCTGACGAGATGGATGTGCTCATCGTTGGCACAGGCCCCGCCGCCGTGACCGTTGCGGCACAGCTCGCCCATTTCCCCAGCATCAACGTGCGCGCCATCGAGCGACGCGAAGGCCGCCTGACACAAGGACAAGCGGACGGCATTCAGGCCCGATCGGTTGAAACGTTCCAAGCATTTGGCTTTGCCAACGCCATCGTGGACGAGGCCTACCGCAACGTCGAGATGTGCTTTTGGAAACCCGATGAGAAGAACCCCGAAAACATTGTGCGCGTCTCGCGCGTGCCCGATGACGCCCATGGCGTGAGTGAGTTTCCACATATCTATGTGAACCAATCGCGTGTCCTGGATTACTTCTTGGGTTATGCAGAACAAGCACCAGGCAAAGTCCTGCCCGATTACGGCGTTGAATTTGTCGACTTAGAAATTGACGAGAGTCATGACTACCCAGTGGCGGCTCGCATCAAATACATCGCAGGCCCACGCCAAGGTGAAGTGCGCACCGTGCGCGCGAAATACTTGGTCGGTGGCGATGGTGCACGCAGCAACGTTCGTACTGCACTGGGACACAAACTAGAAGGCGACGCCTCACTGCACGCATGGGGCGTGATCGACGTGTTGTGCAACACGGACTTCCCAGACTTTCAGGTCAAGTGCTCCATTCAGTCACACAGTGCAGGCAACATCCTGTTGATTCCTCGCGAAGGCGGCTATCTCTCACGCTTGTACGTCGATCTCGGCAACCTCGACGAGAACGATGCGGGTGAAATTCGCAAAACCAGTCTCGACGAGATCATCCGTCGCGCCAATGCAATCCTGCATCCCTACACCTTGGATGTGAAGAGCATCGCTTGGTGGTCGGTCTACGAAGTGGCACATCGCGCGACCACAGGCTTTGACAACGTCCCTGCTGAGCGCGTCGGCCAACAGCATCCTCGCGCCTTCATCATGGGCGATGCCTGCCACACACATTCAGCCAAGGCAGGCCAAGGCATGAACGTGTCAATTCAAGACGGTTGGAACCTGTCATGGAAACTCGCAGCGGTGCTTGAAGGCCGTGCACCGGCATCCTTGCTCGACACCTATTCGTCTGAGCGTTGCGTGATCGCCCAAGACCTCATCAACTTCGACAAAGAGTGGTCCACACTCATGGCTCGCCCCGTCGAAGAATGGGATGACCCGCAAGACTTGGCGCGTTGGTACGAAAAAACGATTGAGTTCCCAATGGGGTTCATGACACAGTACCCTAAGAATCAGATCGTTGCAGGCCTTGAACACCAACATTTGGCAACAGGTTTTCCGATTGGCAAACGCTTCAAATCAACCGAGGTGATGCGACGCGCTGACAACCGTTGGCGCCACCTGGGCCACTTACATGAGGCCGATGGCCGCTGGCGTGTGTATGTGTTTGCAGATAGTGCAGCACCGACCAACTCAGGTACACCCACAGCCGACTTCGCACAATGGTGGCTGAACGACGCAGAGTCACCCCGCGTCAAGTACACACCGCACAACAGCGACACAGATGCCATTTTTGACACCAAGGTGATCTACCAACAAGACTACACCCAGGTGGAGCCAGGCGATGTACCCGCGGTATTCAAGCCCATCAAAATACCGTTTGGTCTTGTCGATGTGAACCAGATCTTTGCATCAGGTCATGGGCGCGACATCTTCCGCGATCGCGAAATCCATAAGGATGGCGCCATCGTCATCGTGCGCCCTGACCAATATGTTGCAGGTATCTTTCCGCTCAGTGCACGCAATGAACTGAAGGCGTTTTTTGCGCAACATATGCTGCCGGTGAAGTAACTTCACATCAACAGTTCTTGGATTAAAAAAAGCCTGATGGGTTCACCATCAGGCTTTTTTACTTGGCATCTGCTGGGGTTATTCGCCGAAATTCAGTGGCAAGCCAACATAGTTTTCAGCCACCGTGCGCGAGCCTGACTCGCTGTGAATGAGGTAGTCCAACTCCGCCTCTTGAAACTTCTGACCGATCTCGCCTGCATCAGGGAAACGGTGCATCAAGCTGGTGAACCACCAAGAGAAGCGCTCTGCACGCCAAATGCGCGCCAAGCAGCGGGTGGAGTAGTGGTCAATGCCTGCGTGTGATTTTTCAACACAAGCCTCAATCAGTGCATCTGACAAATACTTCACATCAGTAGCGGCCAAGTTCAAACCCTTGGCACCTGTTGGTGGCACGATGTGGGCGGCGTCGCCAGCCAAGAACAAAGTACCAAAACGCATGGGTTCAGTGACAAAGCTGCGCAAAGGGGCAATGCTTTTTTCTATGCTTGGGCCTGTCACCAAGTTGTCGCGCGCTTCTGGGTCTAAACGGTTGCGCAACTCGGCCCAAAATGCGTCATCGCTCCACTGCTCGACCTTGTCGGTCAATGGCACTTGTAGGTAGTAGCGGCTGCGCGTGAGGCTGCGCTGCGAGCACAACGCAAAACCACGGGGGCTGTTTGCATAAATCAGCTCCTCATGCACGGGTGGTGTGTCTGACAACACGCCCAACCAGCCGAAGGGATAGACTTTTTCAAATTCTTGGATCGACTTGCGCGGCACACTGGCACGGCACACGCCGTGGAAGCCATCGCAACCCGCAATGAAGTCACACGAGATGGTGTGGCTTTTGCCGTCCTTGCTGTAGCTGACGCTGGGGTGGTCGCTGTCGAAATCGTGGATTTGCACCTCATCGGCTTCGTAGATGCTGGTCAAGCCTGCTGCTTGGCGTGCATCCATCAAATCGCGGGTCACTTCGGTTTGGCCGTAGACCATCACTTTTTGGCCGCCTGTGAGGCCAGCCAAATCGATGCGATGGCGCTCGCCTTTGAACAACAAATCAAAGCCGGTATGCACCAGGCCTTCTTTGTTCATGCGTTGGTCGACGCCCGCTTGTGCCAGCACATCCAAGGTGACTTGCTCCAGCACACCGGCACGGATACGCCCCAACACGTAGTCTGGGCTTTGACGTTCCAAAATGATGGCATCCACGCCCGCCTTGTGCAGCAGTTGACCCAACAATAAGCCCGAAGGGCCAGCACCAACAATCACCACTTGTGTACGCATGTCTCAAATCCTTATCTGTAGAAGTGCAGCGAGATTAAAGCCCGATGGGATCTAGTGCAAATTCCAAAACTCAATGCTGCGCGATGAATAGAATAGATGCACGATGATCGTGCAACCTACGTTCCCCCTTAAAACACCATGAACAAAGCAGACTGGATTGAAGGCATGGCCCGGGGCATGGCTGTGTTGGAGAGTTTCGACACAGAACGCCAACGCCTCAATGCCACCCTCACCGCGCAACGTACGGGACTGACGCGTGCTGCCGCACGCAGACATTTGCTGACCTTGACGCATCTAGGTTATTTGGAAACAGATGGTCAGTATTACTGGCTGTCAGCCAAAGTACTTGGATTTGCTGGAAGCTATTTATCTGGTGCGCGACTGCCTCGGGCCGTACAACCGACCTTGCACCAGTTGAGCTTGGCCACGCGGCTGTCGTGTTCCGTAGCCGTGCTGCAAAACGATGCAGTGATCATCGTGGCACGTGGTATTTGGCAAGGGCCGGACTTGCCTGCCAAAGCAAGCCACAACGTACTCGCTTACGGACTGCACGTTGGCACACGGTTGCCAGCGCACGCGACCTCGACAGGACAAGTTCTACTTGCCAATTTAGCGCCCGCGCAACTGCAGGCATGGATGCAAACGAATCCTTTGAGCCGATTAACCGCCAACACACCCACCCAAGCCAAAGACTTGGTGAAAAAGCTCAAACAAGTCGCCAAGAAGGACTATTGTTTGGCGGATCAAGAACATGAATTGGGTGTCGACGCCCTCGCTGTTCCGCTACGCAATGAGCGAGGTGACACGGTCGCGGCATTGAACTTGGTGCGTTCTGGCTCGGCATCGCATACGCCCGAGCTGGCAACGCGCTGGTTGGCATTGCTCCAACAAACAGCGCAAGCCCTTAGACCCTTGATTTGAAATCTCGCCCCCCGGTCATCACGATGTCATTTCTTTGCGAAAGAGTGCTTCTTGCTCGCGCCGGAAAGCCACGGCTTGTTGGGTTGCGTCAAACGCCACGTCGTTCCAAGTCACCACTTCCCCTTCGGCAATGTCGCGCTTGAGAACCATGTTGTGCGCTAACCCGATCGGCAGAGCATTCATGCGCAGCGAGTCTGCGGTTGGCATCAGCTTGCCATACACAGTGAAACCGCCCTCACCATCGAGCTTCTCGCCTTTTTTGAGTTGACGTTTAGCGGTCGCTCCCACGTCACCACGCCACTCACCGGTGGCACCCGTGGCTTCTTGGCGCACCGCGATGCTGGCGACAGAAATACCCAGCTCCAAGCCAATCAGGTGGTAAGGCTTATACATGGCCGCGTATTTGCCTGTCGAATCGGTTTTGAGACCGTATTGCTGGAAGCAATCCATCACGTATTTGCTAGGCGCCTCAAAAACGGCGTACACCCCCCAGCGTAAATCGCGGAAAACAGGACGACCATCACGCTCAATGGAGGAGACCACTTCCACCGTGCCCTTTTGCGCAAGTATGCCGCCTTCAGAATGAGGGCGCAGGATGTGCGGTAAATCGTCCACACCACAAGGTGGAAAGTACAAGCCATCCTTAGGCGGTGTGAGTTCGCAGCCGTTGGCTACGGCTGCCATTTCAAGGGCGGACTTGGTGCCATCGAGAAAGCTGTTGAACATTTGGGCATTGAAATCACCGCCCGCGACCTGTTCATGGCTGAACCCATAGTGACCCCACACTGTATCGGGTGTGCTCTTGTGATAAATCGGCAGGTATTTCGTACCCTTTCCAGCACACACCACCTCCAAGCCGATGGTCCGCGCCCAATCGACCATCTCGGCAATAAGGGCGGGCTGATCGCCTGAGGCCATCGAGTAGAGGATGCCGGCTTCTTTGGCTCGACGAGCCAACAAGGGACCCGCGAGCACATCGGCCTCCACATTGACCATGATGATGTGCTTGCGGTGTTCGCAACACAACAGGGCGTGGGCGATCCCAGCGGCAGGGCTTCCCGTGGCGTCGATCACGATGTCCACGAACTCGCTACCGATCACAGAGGGCGCGTCGTCAGTGATGAACGTGCTGCCATCCTTGGCAGCCTGCGCCAAAGAGGTCGCCGCAAAGCGGGGCGACTCCCAGCCCACACGCGTCAAAGATGCCCGTGCACGATCTGGCGACAGGTCAGCGACCGCCACCAAATGAATGCCAGGTGTGCGTGGGGCCTGCGACAGATACATCGAGCCGAATTTACCGGCACCAATCACCGCAACGCGAACCGGACGGCCTTCAACAGCTCGCGCCTTGAGTTTCTGAATCAATGACATTTTTATCTCCTTGGGTATCGTCTGAGGTTGTTCTGGAGGGGCTACATGACCCTTTTCATGTGGGCGTGATGCGCACTCTGAAACGAATTTAAACCATATTTTTTTGCAATAACATGGGTATTTTCTCAACCCACCTGTGCATAAATCCACATGAGTAGATTCGACTGGAACGACTTGCAATCCTTTCTGGCCATGGCGCGTACGGGCCGGCTGACTGTTGCGGCACGGCGCATGGGGGTAGATCACTCCACACTGAGCCGCCGAATCAGCGCACTCGAAGATGCGATGCAGGTCAAACTTTTTGAACGGCGACCTGTGGGATTCGTGCTAACGCCCGAAGGTGAAACGCTACTTAATGATGCCGAAGAAATCGAATCACTCACGGTACGCATGGGCGTGAGGCTACATGCGGAAACCTCGCACTTAACCGGCAACGTCAGGATCGGCACCCCAGAGGGCTTTGGCACCTATTTTTTAGCACCCCAGTTGGCTCTGCTGGGTCAAAAACATCCTGACCTGAACATCGAGCTGGTCGCAAACCCTCGTTCGTTTAGCATGTCCAAACGAGAAGCCGACATTGCCGTCAGCATGGCTCGCCCCAGCCAAGGTCGGGTTTATGCACGCCCGTTGGTCGACTTCGGGTTAGGTATCTATGCCAGCCAAAGCTACCTGGACTCGCACCCTCCCATCGCACACAAGTCGGATCTGCTCACGCACAGCTGGATTGGCTACGTAGAAGACCTGATGTGGACCCCTGAGCTGGACTACTTACCGACGGTGGACCGCAATATCCAGCCACGGCTGCATATCTCCAACGTCATTAGCCAGTTAACCGCCATCGTGGGCGGCGCAGGATTGGGCATCCTGCCGCACTTCATGGCTCGAAACGAGCCCGCGCTCACCCGTGTCCTGCCGGACGAGGTCTACCTCACCCGTTCATACTGGTTGATCACTCACCCTGACACCCACGATTTAGCGCGCGTCAGAGCTTGCTCAAATTTTCTGGCTGAACAGGTTTTGTCACTGGGGTCGGATTTCTGGAAAGGTTAAGCAGGTCCGTTTGAGTCACTCGACTTAGCTTCGTCATTCGTGTGCTGCTGTGACTTTGTGTATACATGGCGCTATACAAGGTTGTTTCTCTAACCGCTATAAAAAGCACTTGCGTATCTACAAAGGCTTGCTATGCGAATTGGACCAATGCGGGTTGTCGCGCGTCAGAGTTTGAAACTCCTCTTAGCACTCATTGCCGCTCACCTCTGCACGGCTGCTACAGCTGAAGAAGTGGGTGACATTTATGGCGGATTCACCTATAGCCAGACCATCGCCAAAGACGAATCGCCGCGCCATGTGGGAACGTTCAAACCGACGACTGTAGGCGTTGGTCTCAGCGTCGTTGCCATTTCCAATTTGGCTTTAGACGGATACGTCTTCACGGGCTTGAATGACTCCACCCTCGCTCTAACAGGCGGCTCTGACATGACGGTGAACGTCAAAGATGGGTATGGTTTCAATCTGCGGCCCTACTTGTCGCTGAGTAAAACATGGGGAATTTACGCAAAGCTAGGGCGGCAATTTGGTTCGCAAGAAACGACCTTGCGCAGAGGTGTGCTTCAAACGACAACGTCAACATCCTACGCACACACCATTTATGGTTTAGGATTTTCGTACAACCTAGATGCCCAATGGGGCATTGGGGCTGACTACACAAAGTCCAAACGAATACCCTCTGAGCAAACCAACTCGTCATTGATCAGTGTGGGCTTACGGTACAAGTTTTAATTCAGTGATGACCATTTTTCCACCATCACCGATGACCTTGAAACGAACTTGATCGCCAGGTGCAACGCCATTGATCAATGATGTCTCGCGGACGATAAAGACCATGGTCATGGGTGGCATGTCTAGGTTTTTAATGACCCCGTGCTTGATCGTGATCTTTCCTGAAGCCAAATCGACCCGCTTCACTTCCCCTTCCGTGTAAGTTGTCTCTGTCTTGACTGAATCCGTTTGTTGCGTGGTTTGCGCTAGGCTTGGTTGGGCAAAAAACAAACTAGACCCCAAAACTGTTGCGAACAAAACTTGCTTAACGCGTGTCATATCAGGACGCCTTTCGCGGTTTAATGTTGATGGAGCGTGTGATCTACTGGCGTCTGGGCCTTGGGCTTCGCTTTGGTTGAAGGTTTGACGACGTCAATGGCGCCCTTCATACCGGCCTCAAAATGGCCCGTGACCAAACAAGCAAACTGAAATTGACCTACCTCGGTAAATTGCCAAATGATTTCCCCCTTTTGGCCTGACTGAAGGTCAACCATATTGGGTTCGTCATGCTCCATACCCGGGAAGCGCTCCATCAGCTCGTTGTGAGCCTTGATGTCCTCGACTGAGCCAATCACCATTTCGTGCTTCTTCTTGCCCGCGTTTTTCACAACGAAACGAATGGTCTCACCTTGCTTCACTTTGATTGAATTTGGCGTGAAGCGGTTTTTGTCTGACATCGTGATGTGAATCGTGCGCGTGACATTGGCAGCGACACCGGGTTTGCCCGCTTTGTTAACACCCGCGTCGTGCTGGTGCTCACTGTGGTTATGCATATTCATCATCTTTTTTTGCATCTCACGACACTGATCCGCAGTCATACCTTCGTGCATCTTTTGGCACATTTCAATTCGCATGGTTTCAGTCATCTCCATGGGCTTGATTACTGAGCCATCTTTCATATCGTGGGCAAAGCTCATCGTTGAAATGGCAGCTGTGATTGCCATCAAGGCAAAAGTGTTTGTCATCTTGTTCATGTTGAATTCCTTTAAAAATCAATGTTCACCGTGAGCGGTAGGTTTACGAATCTGAACTTCAAAATCTGTGGAAGGCTTTTGAGACCTTGGCATGGACTGCCCGCCTGCGGAGTTGCTGCGCGTTGGTTTCGCCACAGTCCCCTTGTAGGGCTGCGCCACCGTGCCTGCTGGATGCTTGTACCAACCGGGGTTCTTATAGTCACCCGGCTTCTGGTCTTTGCGGACCTTCAGAATACTGAACATGCCTCCCATTTCGACAGACCCAAAGGGTCCCTCACCCGTCATCATGGGCGTGGTGTTGTCAGGGATGGTCATTTCCATCTCAGACATATCGGCCATCCCGCGCTCTCCCATCACCATGTAATCAGGAATTAGGCTGTTGATCTTCTTGCCAATATCGCGGTGATCCACACCAATCATGGTGGGCACGTTGTGCCCCATGGCATTCATGGTGTGATGGCTCTTGTGGCAATGGAACGACCAGTCACCTTCTTCGTCAGCGACAAACTCGATCTGCCGCATTTGGCCTACCGCCACATCAGTTGTCACTTCTGGCCAACGTGCTGTTTGAGGAATGGGACCGCCGTCTGTTCCCGTGACCGTGAACTCGTGGCCATGCAAATGAATGGGGTGATTGGTCATCGTCAAGTTACCCACCCGTATTCGCACCTTGTCATTGAGCCTGACATTCAACGAGTCAATGCCAGGAAAGATACGGCTGTTCCAGCTCCACAGGTTGAAGTCCAACATCGTCATCGTTTTTGGGGTGTAACTGCCCGGGTCAATGTCAAAGGCATTCAACAAGAAGCAGAAGTCGCGATTCACTTCGTCGATAAGCGGATGCTTTTCTTTCGGGTGTGTGATCCACAACCCCATCATGCCCATGGCCATCTGCGTCATCTCATCGGCATGGGGGTGATACATAAAACTGCCTGGTCGACGCGCTACAAATTCGTAGACAAAGGTTTGTCCCGGTTTGATCGGCTTTTGCGTCAAACCCGACACCCCATCCATGCCGTTGGGTAAACGCTGACCATGCCAATGCACGCTGGTGTGCTCTGGCAGTTTGTTCGTCACAAAAATACGCACGCGATCGCCCTCAACCACTTCAATGGTCGGTCCGGGGCTTTGACCGTTGTAACCCCACAGATGCGCCTTGAAGCCAGGAGCCATCTCACGCACGACAGGCTCGGCCACCAGATGAAACTCTTTGACACCTTGGTTCATTCGCCAAGGTAGGGTCCATCCGTTAAGTGTGACCACCGGGTTGTAGGGGCGTCCAGTGCTGGGGACTAAGGGTGGCATGGTGTCTGGCTTGGACTGAATGACAGGCTCAGGCAATCCAGCCAAAGCAAACCGGCCCACAGTGGCTGCCGAGACCGCACCGCCAGCCATGCCTGCGGCCTTAAAAAAATCTCGTCTTGATGTCATATTGATTTCCAATCAATGGCCAGCAGCCGTCGTACTTGTTGTGTTGCTGATGGCAGTCACGCCAATAAACGTTGGGCGACCGATCAGTGTGGCTTGCAAGGCCGCGTCTGCCAACCAGAACTGTTGCTCTGCAGCAATGGCTGAGATCACTGCGCCAATCTGGTCGCGCGAATCAGCCAATAGCTCAAAAACACCAATGATCATGCCGTTGTAGCGCAGCACGTTCTCTTCTGAAATCACCTTGCGAAGTGGAATGACTTCATCCCTGTAGTGCTTAGAGATGTCATAGGCGGTTCGGTAAGCCGCATAGTTCTCTCGCAAGGAAGACCCAGCAGAACGAATCGTGGCTTCCAGTTGGTTGGCAGCGACCAAGGTTTGTGCGTTCATGGCATCGCGTTGCAGATCGCCCCAATCAAAAATCGGCAATTTCACCCCGACCTCATAGCCACTTCTTGCGCTGTAGGAAGAAGTGTTGCTGTCCGATACGCTGCCACGTCGCACGGACAGCTCGATATCCGTCAAACTCGTCACCCTGTTCAAGCCTTGCGCTTTGGCGGCTGCATTGAATGCCGCTTTCGCTTGCTGAACATCCAAACGCTCTTGGCTGACTTGTTTGGCAACGTCCTCAGGAGACATGGGTTGCTTTGGAAGATTGGGCAATCGCTCAGGTAGCACAAGCTGTTTTGCTTGAGCCTCATCGAACCCCAACAATCGCACTAATTCTTCTTTGCGCGAGACCGAGAACTGTTTGGCCGCTGCCAGTTGCGTGGCAGCGTCTGCATAAAACGCCTGATGTCTTGCCCGCGTGAGTTTGTTGAAGTTACCAACCAATTCCATCCGTCGTGCCAACTCAGCACTTGCTTCTGCACTGGCCAATACTTGGCCTGCGTATTTGTATGACTGCTCTGCAGCCACCGTGCGCACCCAAGCTTGACGCACCCGAGTGACTTGATCCACCACTTCAGCCGTCAAACGAATCTGAGCTTGCTCAACCCGGTAGTTCGCTATCGCTGAGCGCTGGGGCAAAGTGATCAGGTCCAGCAAGCCAAACGAGAAGAAGCGATTCAGCTCGGCCTCACTGCCCGTCACCACACTTTCAAATGCAAACGTTGGGTTTGATATTCGTCCCGACTGGGCAGCACTTGCCGCCTCAGCCCAGTTTTGGGTCAGCAAGACTTGGAACGCAGGACTGTTTGCCAGCAGCAACTGGACCGCTTCTTTTTGTCCAACGGGCTTGGCTAGAAGTTGATTCGTGGCAGCAAGTCGCTTGTCACGTTCTTCTTTATTTTGTGCAAGGTTAAGCTCGCTTTGGGTAAAGCCATTGGCATCTCGATTAACCCTATCTAACCCTTGATTCACGTTGTAAGTAGCACAGCCTGACAACCCAAGAGCGGCAGTCATCAGCACAATTGATTTGAATTTGAGGCTCATGGATGACCTCCATGAATATGTGCTGGAGTCGGCGGCTTAGCGTCTGCGTCTTGTGTGATCTCTTTTGCATACGCACGCCACCCGCCAATGTCTTTCACGGTGTCATTTGCTTGTCTCCAAGATTGAACAGCGGACGCAGAGTAATGCTGGTAATTTTGAAAAGAAGACTGGTAGACCAACTCCACAGATTTCTCGGGGGCCGGAACTTCGGGTTTGATTTCAGTCTGCCCCCAAGCGCTGCTCAAATGTAGGCAGGCGAGCCATACAGCAGTCGCCAATAAAGGTGGCTTTGAAGATTTGAGATACATAAATTCCTCGTTGACCATGGAGCAATCGACTCTCATGATGCCTATCCACCACGAGGACGAACTGCAATTCACGCAGCCGCAAGGTTGCTAAATTGCTCAGGCGAGGAAGGAACGCGGAGGTCGCTCTAAATTGAG
>Ga0213920_1001109_pt1 | contig 16127 bp, 18 predicted proteins | sample McNCre1117MG_FD_161054 | JGI IMG/M metagenome (GOLD analysis project Ga0213920, IMG submission 161054) | Freshwater microbial communities from McNutts Creek, Athens, Georgia, United States - 11-17 MG | ecosystem: Environmental > Aquatic > Freshwater > Creek | place: USA: Georgia | collected...
TCAGCGGTCGAATGTCGAGCGTGACAGGTCCGCTGCTAACGACGAGTCCCTTTGCGGGTTCTCTGGGGGACTTCTGCGGAGCAGGTCCCAACAGGGTCACTCCACCGTGACGGGATAAGCATGGTCGGTGGCAAAGTTGTTTCCACTGTCCCCAGACTCGCTCCCGCCATCTTTGCTGCAATCGCCAGTAAGCGCCTCCATAGATCCCCCGCCTTCCCCTAAGTTGTCATCATGTTCACTTGAGTGGGCAAACGCTTGAGCGACCACCTCAGAGAACGTCACATCGATTCGGTGTTTGTTTGTTGCCCAAAATTTAAATTTCAGGGATGCTGGACTTCAGAACAGGAGGTCTTATGAACAAGGTTGAAACGATTACGCTGCATGTTGGTCACGTTGTTGAAGTTGAGTTGACGCCAACGATTGAGTCTGTAATCCAAATCGCCAAACAGGCACGGGCAGCAGGGCAAACCAAGGTTGATGCCGTTAGGCAAATCTTCCCAACGATTGCAAACTACCCAAGGGCAGCGATCTGGTTCGCCATCATGCACGGCGTTAATCTATCGAGCAGAGGGGCAGTCACCTATTACTACAACATGCGACGTGAGTTCCGTTGTCAATAATCGTTTATCGTCGTATTCCAAAGTCTATGGAAAATCGAACTGAGTACTCAGGTGCGCCAAGTTCAAGTTGGAATCCAAGGGATTACACGCCAAGAAACATCACTAAATAATGATGGCAAGACTCATGGGGTGAGGACGAAGAGTCCGAAACCTGATCCCCTCGTTCCATGAGTTGCGCCGCCTCGGACTCGGCAACAGGATCAGCAATGACACAGCGAAAAATCAAACTTTCGGTAAACACCCACTTCTTCGACAAGATGACGAAGGAGAAGCGGTTCTATCGGGAGGGGTTTGATAACGAAGAACTCACCCTTGAGGACATCGCTGAGGTTATCAACCTTGGATGCACGATCAGTTACCAATATCGCGACGGCATTCGGAAATCAGAAAATTTTTTAGGTACAGATTTTCTTGCAGTAGACATCGATTCCGGGATGACATTGGAAGAAGCATCCAAGCATCCAATCTTCGAGAAATATTGCTCGATGCACTACGTCACCCCCAACCACACCCCTGATGACCATCGCTTTCGCTTGTTTTTTGCCCTGCCACGAACTATCAAGAAAATATCAGAGGTAAAAGCAGCGGCGATCTCGCTCACCAAGCGACTATCGGGGGACCTGAAAACTACAGACGCCGCGAGGATGTTTCACGGTTGTAAGGACTCGTATCCGCAAATCTATGACAGAGGCATTTCCGAAGATTTCCTGAATGAACTCATCGAAGACGGACGAACTCAACCCGCAAGCGAGTCAATTATTTTCGCGGGTAGCACCACCAGCAGGTCGGACCATCAACCCGACCCAAAATTAGTCGTCAAAACGGCGGCGGGGCAATCTGTCACCCTTGATAGCGTAACTGGAACCACGCCGATCTATTGTCCGTTTCACATTGATCACAACCCCAGCGCTTTCGTTGCACGGTCACCGAATGGATCCCAGTTCATCCACTGTGCGTCATGCCAAACCTCGTGGCATGTCAAAGGAACCAGTCTCTATGAGAGACGGTTTGACGATTTCGATCAGACCGTGCGGCGGGTAAAAAACGTAACCATAAGTGAAACGCATGAAGATTCCCCGTTGCGTGATCTGCTGATGTCCCAGCAAATTTCCCCTAAAAATATCACGATTACCAACGACGAGCATCTTGAAATCCAAGGTCTTGAAGACGGATTGACGCTCATTAAGAGTCCTAAAGGCACGGGTAAAACGACCTATCTCGCGGATGCCCTTGGCAAGATCATTCTGAGGTTTGCCACCCTTGAAGAATATGAGGAAGAGACAGACTCGGAAATTCCAGAGGCGTACTTCAGCAAGGAGCGAATCCTTCTGATTGGACACAGGCAGGCATTGATCGGCGATCTATGCAAGCGACTGTCGCTGAACAGTTATCTTGATGATCCGAAATCTGACACATCCGAGATAAGACGTCGTAAGTCAAGGTACGGTGTCTGCTTGGATAGTCTTCAAAAAGTCCAGAGCGAATCCTACGATGTCATCGTTATCGACGAGGTCGAACAAGTGCTCAGTCATTTTTTGTCCGACACCATCGGTGAAAAACGACGTGGACTGTTCGCGATATTTTGCAATTTGATTCGTAGAGCGAAAAAGATCGTTGCGCTTGATGCCGATCTTGGATGGATCTCATACATCACCCTTGCACACCTAACTCGTGCTCCAGCAGGAGCAAACCAATCGACAGCGCCTCTGAATACTCAGATTTTCATAAACGACTGGCAACCCAAGAACCGTGAGTTGTTGGTGTATGGATCGATGTTCCACCTGATCCATGAAATTAAAAGATCCATCGTTGATCGCAAACGAATATTCATCACTGCCAACTCAAAGGCGAAAGTTAAAGCACTAACCCACGCCATCAAGTCGCTAGAAAAAGAGTTGGATGTTTCGATCAAAACGATCTCGATCACCTCAGAGAATTCCAGTTCTCAAGAGATCCAACACTTCATCAAGAACATCAAGACAGAGATCTTGAACTATCAGGTTGTCCTTTCTTCTCCGTCACTTGGCACGGGAATCGATATCTCGTTTGAGAACGGCAAGCAAGAAGTTGATGACGTATTTGGCATCTTCGAAAACCAGATCAACACTCACTTCGAAATTGACCAGCAACTTGCGAGGGTTCGCAATCCCGGATCTGTTCACGTCTGGGTGTCGCCTCGCACCTTCAATTTTGAGACTGACTTTCGAGTCGCTGGCAAAGATTTCCTGCATCGCCACTTAATGGATGTGGTGACCACTGGCATGGTCGAGCATGATTGGGACATTCAATCCCGTGAGATCGACCCTTTCCTACGAATGGCGGCGTTGATAGTCTCTCATCAACGCGCATCAAAGAACCGTTTGCTATCGAATGTTCTTCAGTATCGCAAAGATCAAGGTTGGTCGATTCAGTTTGTCAAAGAAGATGAAATGCTCCTGCAGTCAGGCAAAGACCTCTTCCAGATCGGTAAGGATGTTTCTGATCAGGAGTGGAGAAGCGCCGTATTGAATGCGACCACCATGGATCGCATTCAGTTCATGCAATTTCGGGAGCAACTGGAATCGAATGAAGGGGAATACAGCGATGACCAGTGGTATGCGTTCTATCGAACCCGATTGGAGTTGTTTTACGGGCGTGTCGCCGACGATACCTTGCTGGATCAAGATCGCAAGGGATCATGGCGGCGTGAGATAGCATTGTTCGAGGAACTGACCAAGTTAGATGATCAGTCCTTCTCTGCGATGTTTTCTGATCAACTTCAAGGGGTGGAAAAAAAGAACCAATCGCTCAAACAACGCTTGTTCCGAGACCGTCACACCGCTGTCGGGTTGATCTATGGACTGATTTCAACAACACCGATTTTCAAGGATGGAAGATTTGATCCCAAGGCAGTGTTCGTAACTGACGATCTCAAGAAATTTGTCAAGGCATCCACCAAACTTAAGGAAATTGTTCAGGCGCAACTTGAGGTCAACACCCAAAGCGACATTGAGCAAAAAGCGGTTCAACATCTCGGGAAAATTCTTTCCAAAATCGGATTGGGGGTCAAAAAGGTCACCCAATCGACCACGAAAGGCAAGAAGACGTATTTCTACGCATTGGATCCGGACTTATTTCAAATACTTGAGGACATCACCCGCAGTCGATCCAAACTTACCAATGATGGGTGGGACTTCGTGGACCAGCAATACGGGTTCGAATACTCACCAATGGACAAAGAGTGGTTGGAATCCAAGCAAGATCACCAGATGTTCCCTGCCCAGGTTCCCAAACCTCGCCAATTCCCCATATTGTGAAAAGAATCCAGACCCCCTAGTCCCAAGAGATTCCAGAGGATAACGCACCGCTCTTTTATAAAAAATCAAAAAATTAGACAGCGTTATCCTCTATCTGAGCGAATTGGGTCCGCGATTCACTCCCCCTTGCCGAATTTCGACCGGATTTCCTTGCTCATGTTGGTCAGCATGGCATCGAATTCGCCCTTATTGACGAGGGTCTCAACGATATTTAAGTTAGCGCTTACATCCTCTATGGTGCTGCATTGGATGGCGAACTTGCCTTTGCCAAGTTCCAGTGCCAATTTCCCATATTTGATTTGCAAATAGATCTTCCCGTCCTCGTTCATCCAGAACCATGTGCGGTGTGTTTTCTCGCCTGCCTTATATGCCTCCACCAATGTCTGTTGGCGACGGATTGATTTCAGCAAGCGGGAGCGACGCTGCACCACAGGGTTCATGCTTTTGGGTTTGCTAACTGGAACGAGAGAAAGCGCTTGTTCGATTGCACGGGTCATTTTGTTCTCCTTGGTTATGACAAGGGGACCATCAATGGAAACTCATTTAAAGACAACAGTTGGTGGTTCAAATTTGTTTGTTGTCTTTCAAGAATGATTGGGGGATGGTTTGTGCATGAACAACACTCTTCACATCTACACCCGTGTTTCCTCACTGATCCAACAGGAGGAGGGGACGTCTCTAGAAAATCAGAAGCAACTTGGGATTAAAAAATCCATTGAACTTGGATTTGAATATCGACTTTGGAATGAGGGAGGGCAGTCGAGTTTTCATGATGACCTAAACAATCGACCTGTCTTGGTTAGTTTGTTGATGCTGATCGAGTCTGGTGCAGTCAAGCACTTGTTTGTTTACAACGCAGATCGACTGTCTCGCAATCAGCAGACATGGGCAGTCATTCGCTATAAGTTGCTCACGCATGGTGTGACATTGCACACTGCCTCTGGTCAGATGAAATTGAAGAACCCTGTCGATGATTTGATGCTCGGCATCCTGAGTGAGATCAGTCAATATGACAACCGCATCAGATCTGAGCGTTCTCGTCTTGGGCGGTTTCACAAAGTTCAACAAGGCAACTGGAAGGGTGGTCCTCCTCCATTTGGATATCACCTAACCAATAAACGTTTGGAAATCGACCCGTTTGAGAGCGAGTGGATCCAGAAGATCTATGACTGGTACTGCCATGGTGTCGCAGTCAAGGAGATCCAATCCCGCTTATCTCGGCAAGGCGTGATGACCCGACGCGGTAATGCTCAATGGTCATTGGGGTCGATCCAGTTGATCCTCCGCAACCCCGTCTATGTCGGATATTTCGATTACACCGACAAGATGCTTGGCGAGACCGTTCGCATCCAGACGCCCCCAATCATTGACCCGCATTACTTTCAGATCGCGCAGGACAAACGCAAGGCAACTAGGCAGCACAAGCATCAGGTCAACCCGAGCAAGCACTTCTATCTGTTGCGGGGAGTGCTGGTTTGCGGACATTGCGGATCGCCAATGGGAGGACGGACGCACAAGGCGGGACACCAGCACGTTTACTACTGCGTCCAGAAGGAACGAACGTGGAAAACCCGAGGGAATGACCATCCGAAATGGAAGCGGGGAACCGGGTGTTCGATGGTTCGATCCATCAACATTGGCAAGACTGACCAACTGGTCTGGAACATGATCAAAGACATTCTCCAGCAGATCCGAGACCGTTCCCCGCTGTCATGTGATGCAGTCGGTCCCGATCACCATGACCAACATGACCGGAATGGGGTCCTGACTGACGGAATCACTTGGATGTCGCCGGAGCAGATCGATCTACTTTCAGACGAGGAGAAGAAGGTTGTCGTCGGGAAGATAATCACCCAAATCACAGCGCATTTCGACAGCGCAACAAACAAACACCGAATCGATGTGACGTTCTCTGAGGTGGTCGCTCAAGCGTTTGCCCACTCAAGTGAACATGATGACAACTTAGAGGAAGGCGGGGGATCTATGGAGGCGCTTACTGGCGATTGCAGCAAAGATGGCGGGAGCGAGTCTGGGGACAGTGGAAACAACTTTGCCACCGACCATGCTTATCCCGTCACCGTGGAGTAGTTTCTTTAGGACCCCCTGCGCAGAAAGTCCCGAGAAATACCGCAAAGACCCTCAGAGTTAGCATCGGACCACTGACGCTCGACATTCGTCCGCTGAGTTCCTATCAGCGGTCTTTAATTGCCACTATTGACACGCTAAGATCCTGCTCATGGAGTGATCGTCAGATAGCAAATTACTTCAATGAAACTGGTTACCTAACACCAAGAGGACACAGGTTTATTCCTCAGAGTGTTTTCTCTATGAGGAAGAAGTATGAGAAGCGGTTAGCGAGACTTGGTGATATTTGGTGTGATATGGGATACTGATCGAGTGAAGGGGTTAAGAGAAAAAATATGGCAACGCAAACAACCAAAATGAAAGGATCGGGATATGGGAATCCCTATATCGATTCTTTAGTGTGGGGGTGTAAGTGGATAAACGGTCCTGTTACATATTCTTTTGGTCCAGCAGAGTACAGCATAGATGGTCAGAATACACTTTCCTTTACAGATACAGAAAAGGCGATATTTAGGGAGGTGCTACAGTCATATTCAAATGTTTGCAACGTAATATTTCAAGAAGTACCGTTTGTACTAAATTCAAAAACAGATAATATTGTTGAATGGAAGGTTGCTTCACTAAGCAGTGACCCACAATATATAATACTCGGTTGGCATGATGTGCCAGATAATACCTATATTCAAAACTGGGGCGCATTTAGCGCTGGGGGCGATTACTGGTCAACAAATAGGGGGTCTCTTGGATACAGCACAGTAGTTCATGAGTTAGGTCATGCAGTTGGATTGGCGCATCCCCACGATGGTGGAGATCGACCTGATGCAACTTTGTTCCCGGGAGTTACTGGAGCGTTTGATTCTTATGGCACATATTCAATGAATCAAGGAATATGGACTGTAATGAGTTATAATAGCGGATGGGCAACTGAAATGCCTCCTCCAGATTGGTCATACGGTGATGTAATTACACCTATGGCGCTCGATATTGCTGCGCTTCAGAAAATATATGGTGCTAACACCACATATCATGCGGGTAATGATACTTACATCTTGCCCCATTTAAATGACATTGGTTCAGGTTGGTCTTGCATGTGGGATGCAGGTGGCATCGATACTTTAAGCGCAGGGGACACTTCAACATCCTGTTACATCAATCTTAATGCCGCGCCTCTTGTTGGACCAAATGCAGGAGGTTACGTATCAAGAGTAGATGGAATATATGGTGGTTATACGATTGCAAATGGTGTAATAATAGAAAATGCACAAGGTGGTTCTGGAGATGATGTATTAATCGGAAATGCTGCAAATAATATTTTGCAGGGTGGATTGGGAAATGATGTTATTGATGGCGGCACCGGTAAAGACACGTTGTATGGTGGTACTGGTCAAGATTTCTTCTTATTTGATACAGCGCTTTCTGCAACTACAAACATCGACGTTATTAAGGACTTTAATGTGTTAGATGACACCATTGAAATCGCAAAATCTATATTCACAAAATTTTCTTTATCTTCATCTTTTTCTACTCTTTCGTTACAATTTTTTGTGACGGGTACCAAAGCACTTGATTCAAATGACTATGTTATCTTTAATAATGTAACCGGCGCGTTGTATTACGATAGCGATGGTTCTGGAAGGGTTGCGGCAGTTCAGTTTGCTAAAATTGATTTAGTTGGATTAAGTGGGACGCTCACTTACAACGACTTTATCATTATTTAAGATAGTTTAAGTTGTCTGTAATACAAGTTAACCGCCTGTATTCCAATTAAAAAGATGGTGCTCTTGATCAGAGAAAATTTATCTTAAGAAAAGTGGAATACAACCTGACAGGCAATAGTTTAAATAATATTCTTACGAGAATATGCTGCAAGCAATATTTTAGACGCTGGCGCTGGTGTGGACACGTTGGTAGGTGGGGCTGGTAACGACACTTATATTGTTGATATAACAGCTACCGGCGCTCTTCAGGATACAGTGACTGAAGTATCTAGCGCTGAGACTGACTCTGTAAACCTAAGAGGAACTTCAATAAACTTAACAGCTGTTACGCTTAATATGCCACAAACGTTGAAAACTTCGATATTAGCAATACTGGAACTAGTTTACTGAATATTATGGGCAGCGCGATAGCAAACAACTTGATTGGCAATGCTGCAGCTAACGTTTAACGAGCGGTGGTGGTATCGATCTAATGGATGGAAGGAATGGTGCCGATATCTATGTGATAGCTCTAACGGCAGGTCACTCTGCAGCTGAAATACAAGATACTCGTACAGACGGCACCATTGATCAAGTTCGATTTATTAAAACTGCAGCAAGTACTTTAACTTTGTATGCAGGTGACACTGGTATCGAGCAAGTTGTGATTGGGACAGGAACTGCCGCATCAGTTGTTGCTACCGGTACCACCGTTATTAATATTAATGCGTCTGCTGTAATTAACGGGCTCACTATAGTGGGTAATGCCGACTTAATATATTAACCGACACTGGATATAACAATGGTTTTGTTTTTGACTTCGCACCCAATGCCGCAAATAATAAAGACACCATTACAGATTTCAACCACGGTGAAGATCTAATCTGGTTTAGCAAAACAGTCTTTATTGCGCTGACGGGTACCGTAGGCAGATATTTAACTGATAACTAAATTTGGTCTGCTGCGGGAGCGGTTGCAGGTCATGATACTGATGATCGAATTGTCTATAACCAAACGGGCGTCCTTTACTACGATGCCGATGGAAATGGTTCCGGAGCTTCGGTGCAGATTGCTGTTATTGGTACAACAACGGCACATCCAGCAAACCTTGTTTATGGGGATTTTGCAGTTTATTGACATTACGAGTCTAAGTAATGTTAATAGCCATGAATTTTAAAGTCCTCGGCATCCACGCCAAGTCCTGCACCACGTCCTTCAATTCGTCTATTGTTTTGAAGACGAACTTTGCGCTGATCCAATTTTCTTCAATATCCTGCCCTGAGACCTCAAAAACGAACCCGTTGTGGCAGTTGGTGACTGTTCTAGAAGATAAATACCAATTTTCTAGGTCCTATCCAATCATTTGATTTTGGACAACAGCGCGTCATTGACAACCAGATTTCGCACGCCGTGCGCGTGGTCCTCATTGAATGCATTACTTTTGCACCATTGTTCCACGGACTCGGCGTTGACTTTCAAGACACGTGGACGAACACTCCATGACACTTGCAACGGAGAACCTTTCTCGTTGTATGCAGGTCCTGTTGTAGATCCTGCATATTGAATCGGCTTACCGGTGTTCTTGGGAATGTTGAGGGCTTGGTTATAGCCATTAAGCTCACCTACCTTAGCCAACTCGTTAAAGTCTGTAGCTTTCGGATCATTCACAAGTACAAAGACCTGAGCCTCAACTCGCAACTGCGGATTGCTATCAGCTTCGCTCAGGCAAGAGTTAAGGGTTGGACCGGGAGCGACTTGAGCAGAACTGTGCACGTAGTGCAACTCTAAGGTATCACCGACTTGCAAGCCCCCGTGTTCGCTGCTGCACACTTCCGCAGCCAACGGCTTGGATTCAGCTGCACCAAGCTTACCTGAGTATTTGTAGCCTGTTTGATATCCATGTCCATCTCCATCGCCAGCAAAGGTAGTGAACTCGCCACCCTTGTGCTCAGCATTTTTATGGAAATGAATGTTGCACAGGTTCATATGCTGAAAGACAGGGGCAACCGAGAAATTACGTTTGTTATTTCCCTTTTTGTTTGCTAGATCGCGAGGGGATTGAGGTCCATAGCCCTTTCCATCCGTATTTTTCTCAAGTGCGGCGTTCTGTGCAGCAATCACGGCTTCACCCGCATGGTGACCGGCGTCGCTAGCATGAGCCACGCCAGCAACCACAAAAGACAGAACGGAGAGAGTAAAAGCTTTTTTCATAAAAATCTCGAAAATATTAAATTGGCTAATTTTTGTATTTCGACTATATCCGCAAAAAGTCTTTGAAATCTCAGTTCGTACCCAGTTGCTAACTGTGGTTATTTGGATTGCCGGTCACATGACCGGTGAGGATATTTAGCAGGGTGTAAACGCCTCAATCGCTAGTATTCCAAAAGAACCTGGACGCTACGGGGCTAGCTGATGTTTAGTCGGAAGTCGTTTGGAATACATGCCGGCTATGAAGAGATATATCGTTTGCGACGGGACGCAAACATAAACTAGAAACCAGAGAGTCAACTGTGACTCGGTGCGCCGGCGAAACGAGCTCAAAGTGTTGAGTCTGGAACATGACAAGGACTTTCTACGGCAGATCCGAGATCGATCCCCTGTCTCATTAGACCCAGTCGGTCTCGAACACCATGATCTCGATGATCATGATGGGTTAATGCCTGATGGATTCACCTGGATGTCACCAGACCAGATCGATCTGCTTTCAGACGACGAGAAGAAGGTGGTTGTAGGTAAGATGATCACAACCATCAAAGTGCATTTCGACAGCGCAACAAACAAACACCGGATCGATGTGACGTTCTCTGAGGCGGTTGCTCAAGCGTTTGCCAAATCAAGTAAATATGATGACAACTTAGGGGAAGGCGGGGGATCTATGGAGGCGCTTACTGGCGATTGCAGTAAAGATGGTGGGATCATGCTTGAGGACAGTGGAAACAACTTTGCCACCGACCATGTTTATCCCGTGACAGTGGAATGACAGACGCGCCCCGCATCGAAGTCCTCTCGTCCCGCGTTCACGGCAAGGGCGTGTTCGCCCTGACGGGTTTCATCGCAGGTGAAACCGTCATCGAATACGTGGGCGAAATCATCTCGATGGACGAAGCGCAGCGCCGTCACCCGCATGACCCCAGCAACCCCGAACATACGTTTTACTTTCACATCGACGACACGCGCGTGATTGACGGCTTGTATGGCGGCAATGCCTCGCGCTGGATCAACCACTCGTGCCGGCCCAATTGCGAGCCTGTGGAGGTGGATGGCCGCATCTTCATCCAAACGCGTCGCCAAGTTTGGCGTGGTGAAGAGTTGACGTTCAACTATGGGCTGGTGAGTGACGAGCCCATGACCGATGTACTCAAAACCAAATACACCTGCCGCTGTGGGGCTAAAAAATGCAAGGGCACAATGCTCGCCTGAGTAGAAATTTAAATGACTGAACACATGACAGAAGCGCAAGAGCAATGGGACAAGGCCTGCCAAGTTTTGGATGAAGAGTTCCAACTGAGCGCCAGTGAACTACCCACGATAGAAACCGCCAAAGCTTTGTTTCTGCAACTGGTGGGGCGCCGCGAGATCACGCAAGAAGCGGCCAATGCGCTGATGTATAGCTTGTATTTTTCGGGCTACCTCAGCGCGTTATTCGCGTTTAAACAGCAGTCGCCAGACTTTGAAGTGCCTGACTATCTACACACGCACCCCATGCTAGAAGCTTCAAACCGGTGGGCGCAACTGGCGATCGATGGGTATTTTTTGGAGCAGCTGGCGCAGCCCATCATTCGTGACTCAAAAGCGTTGCTTGACGCGTTAAACTGATACTTTTGAAACTGCAGCGCCAATTTTTCTACCCAAATTTGGGCTAGCTTATGAGCGAACAAAAAACTCAGCTTTTGAACACCATCAAATCGTTGTACGCGCAACTCGAGACGGCAAATATGGCACTGCTCCATAGCAAGAGCCATTTGGATGAGCATCATGTGCGCAAGCTGCAGGCGCAAATGAATGAACTGATTGATACCTTGGTTGAGCTGGATCAGTGAAGGCTGGCGGCGTCGCCAGGTAGCCACCTGTGGGTAAAGAGTGGGTAGGATAGCCATCATTTTTAAAATAATTCGGAGCTTTCGTCCATGACCCCAGCAGAACAAGAATTGCGCACCGCCGCGCTTGAATACCACCGCTCACCCACCAAGGGCAAGATTCGCGTGGAGCCCACGCATCCGCTGGGCAACCAGCACGACTTGAGCTTGGCGTATTCACCTGGCGTTGCGTACCCTTGTTTGGAAATTGAAAAAGACCCGCTCGCTTCTTACGAATACACCAGCCGTGGCAACTTGGTGGGCGTCATCACCAACGGCACCGCCGTCTTGGGCTTGGGCGATATCGGCGCATTGGCTGGTAAGCCCGTGATGGAGGGCAAGGGTTGCTTGTTCAAAAAGTTTTCGGGCATTGACGTGTTCGACATCGAACTCGACGAACGCGACCCCGACAAACTGGTGGACATCATCGCCGCCATGGAGCCGACCTTTGGGGGCATCAACCTTGAAGACATCAAAGCGCCTGAGTGCTTCTACATCGAGCAAAAGCTCAGCGAACGCATGCGCATTCCCGTGTTCCACGACGACCAACACGGTACCGCCATCATCTCGGCGGCGGCCATGTTGAACGGCTTGGAATTGGCCGGCAAAGACATCACCCAAATCAAAGTGGCGGTGTCGGGTGCAGGCGCTGCGGCCTTAGCTTGTTTGGGTGCGTTTGTGGGCTTGGGCGTGAAGACTGAGAACATTTATGTATGCGACTCCAAAGGCGTGATTTACGAGGGCCGCCCCGGTGGTTATGACGAGTCCAAAGCCCGCTTTGCACAAAAAACAGAGCTGCGTACTTTGGCTGATGCCGTCAACGGCGCAGACGTGTTCTTGGGCTGCTCAGCCCCCGGCGTGTTGACACAAGACATGGTCAAGACCATGGCAGATAAGCCGCTGATCTTGGCCTTGGCCAACCCCGAGCCAGAAATTCGCCCCGAGTTGGCCAAAGCCGTGCGCCCTGATTGCATCATTGCCACGGGCCGCTCTGACTACCCCAACCAAGTCAACAACGTGTTGTGCTTCCCGTACATCTTCCGTGGTGCGTTGGATTGCGGCGCTACCAAAATCACCGAAGCCATGAAGATTGCCTGCGTGCGCGAAATCGCCGACTTGGCGAAGTTAGAAGTGACTGCCGAAGTGCAAGCCGCCTACCCCGGTTTGGACTTGACGTTTGGTGTGGACAACATCATTCCTAAGCCGTTCGACACACGCCTTATCCAGCGCATCGCGCCTGCGGTGGCGCGTGCGGCTGAAGCTTCGGGTGTGGCCAAGCGTCCCATCAAAGACTTTGATGCGTATGCCAAAACCTTGACCGCTTGGGTCAAGTAAAGCCTTGAGCCGCCTCAAGCTCACACGCGACAAAATTTACAAAACGGTATCGCGCCAGTTGCATGGCGTGGTGCCGTGTTGGGTTTGCGGCGAGCATGTGGCGCACGCCGACGCCACGCTAGAACACATTCAACCGCTCAGTGAAGGCGGCAACAGCCACCAAGAAAATTTGGCGATCAGCCATGACCGTTGCAACAACTTGCGGCACGCGAGAACGAAACACTGATGCCACATCAAAAAAAGCACACCGCATGGATAGGCATCTGTTTGCTGCTGGTCTCCGTCATGTGCTTTGCCATGCTAGACACCACGAGCAAACGCGTGACCACGGAAGTGCCGTTGATGATGGCCGTGTGGGCGCGTTACTTTTTTCAGGCCTTGCTCACCACGGCTGTGGTGTTGCCGATCAAAGGCCTTGATGTCATCAAAACCAACAACCCACGTCAGCAAATCACGCGCGGCCTGTTGTTGGTTTCTGTGACGGGCTTGGCTTTTGCGAGCCTGCAATTCATGCCGGTGGGTGAATTCACGGCCATTGTGATGACGGTGCCTTTGCTGGTCACACTGCTGGCTGCACGTATGTTGGGGGAGCATGTCTCCACGCAGCGTGTGGTTTTGGTCTGTGTGGGGTTCATCGGCACACTCATCATCGTGCGGCCAGGTACACAAGTGTTTGGTTGGCCTTTGCTCATCCCGCTTGCCTTGGTCATCGTGAATTCAGCGTTCCAACTGCTCACCAGCAAGATGGCGCGCACGGAAGACGCCATGACCACGCAGTTCTACACCACATGGATTGGGACCGCACTTGCCTCTGTGCCGCTCTTTTGGTTTTGGACGCCAGTGACCGATACGCAGGTGTTGCTTGAATTGGTGTTGATGGGCGTGTCCGGCTGCATTGGACATTTTTTGCTCATCTTGGCGTTTGAGCGCTCGCCTGCCGGCACACTGATGCCCTATATGTACGCGCAAATTGGATTTGCCATGTTGGGCGATTGGTTGATCTTCCACCATGTGCCAGACCATGGGTCACTGCTTGGCATTGGCTTGATTACCTTGAGCGGTACGGCCAGTGGTTTGCTCACTTTGTACGAGATCCGTCAAAAAACACAGGGCTGAGGCCGCTGGCTTCAACGCGTCGCTGACGTCTGAACTGTGCGTTCGAGTTTTTGCACTTCAAAGTTTTGTGCTTTGAGGCGTTCCATCAGTGCGCCATAGGCCTTGGCATCGACTTGCGGCGTGCGCGACAGCACCCACAGGTAGTCGCGTTTGGCGTCGCTCACTGCGGCCAGTCGGTAGTCGGTGTCGAGGTCAATCACCCAATAGTCGCCCCACACCATCGGCAACCAGCTGAGCCATGCGGGGGCAAAGCGGACTTGCAATTTGGGTGAGGTGGCTGGGCCAACTTGTTTGGCCAAACCCAAAGCGTCGATCGTGCTGCCATCGAGGGTGACGCAGCTGTTGAGCACTTGCACTGAGCCATCGGTTTGCGCCAAATACTGTGCGCGTGTGTTGGCCACGCATTGGCGTTGAAAGCGATTGGGGAACTTGGCGATTTCGTACCAAGTGCCCATGTAGCGCGGCACATCCAGGACGTCGATGGTGGTCACGGGTGGCAAGGCCACCGCGGGCGGTGTGGCGGTTTGTGCTGCCATCGGCAGCGTTGAAAAAACCAAGGATGCAGCAAGCCAAATCTGTTTGAGCGTCATGGTGGTTCCTTGGTCAGATGTTTTAAAAAACCAATTGCATCTGCACGTTGCGAAGCACGATTTCAGCGATTTGAATCAACAGCATCAGGGCGATGGGTGACAAGTCCACGCCACCCATCTGCGGCAACACACGGCGAAGCGGGCGCAACAGCGGTTCGACCAATTGCGCTAAGAAATAGCGCACATCCGATGCGGCGCTGAACCAAGACATCAGCGCGTAGCCAATCACCATCCACATCAGGCTCGACAAAACCACGCTGACCAACTCGAAGCCCGCATTCACCAGCAAAGCCAGCCAATGCGCGGTAGCCCCCGCCACGATCCACAGCAGCGAGTGCTTGGCCAGCAACACCGCATAGGCGGCGACCAAGCTGGCCGTGTCTAAGCGGCCCATCGCGGGCACAAAGCGGCGCACGGGCAACACAATCCAATTGGTGATGCTGAACACAAAGGGCGCCAATGGGTTGCCCCCGCTCGACGACAAATTGATGCGCTGCAAATGCATGTACATGCGTAGCAAACAGGTGCCCGCCACCATGCCGACGGCAAAGTGCAGGATCAAAGAGAAAATTTGTATCAACATGGCTGGAGTTTAGGCGGGCTCAGGCAAAATTTGCGTCTTCACAAGAGATTGTTCTGTATGAAACAAACCCCTGCCTTGCCTCGTTTTATTTTTGCCAGCCGTTGGCTGCAACTGCCTTTGTATTTGGGCCTCATTGCCGCACAGGCGGTGTATGTGTTCCACTTTTGGGTGGAGTTGGTGCATTTGATCGAAGCGACGTTTGGCAGCCAAGCGGCCCTGGATGCGTTGGTGACCAGCATTGGCTACAAAAACGGCATGACGGTCACGCACCTGAGCGAGTCCATCACCATGTTGGTGGTGCTGGGCCTCATTGACGTGGTGATGATCTCTAACTTGCTCATCATGGTCATTGTGGGTGGCTACGAAACCTTTGTATCTCGCATGTACCTCGAAGACCACCCTGATCAGCCCGAGTGGCTCAGTCATGTGAACGCCTCGGTGTTGAAGGTCAAGCTGGGTATGGCCATCATTGGCATTTCGTCGATTCACCTGTTGAAGACCTTCATCAACGCGGCCAACTACGACGAGAAGGTGTTGATGTGGCAAACCATCATCCACGTCACCTTTTTGCTCAGCGCCTTGGCCATTGCGCTGACCGACAAAATTTCGCATCCCAAAGAATCTTCACACTGAAACTCCCATGCAAGCACGTCACCCCATTCACCGCAACGCACTGGTTTTGTTCTCGGGTGGGCAAGACTCCACCACTTGTTTGGCCCATGCACTGGC
>Ga0213920_1001110_pt1 | contig 16104 bp, 11 predicted proteins | sample McNCre1117MG_FD_161054 | JGI IMG/M metagenome (GOLD analysis project Ga0213920, IMG submission 161054) | Freshwater microbial communities from McNutts Creek, Athens, Georgia, United States - 11-17 MG | ecosystem: Environmental > Aquatic > Freshwater > Creek | place: USA: Georgia | collected...
TTGGGCAATCCGCTCCAAGGACGCCGAGGCAAACCAGGTGGTAACCCGCCGCTACAGCTCCTTGGCCCTTTTCGCCTACTTTGTGGTTGCCGCCTCGGGTATCGGTGCCGCCTCGGTGCGAATCCTGAACCCGGCCGAAATTCTTACCCCCTACGGCGAACTGATTTTGGCGAAGAGCGCAATCCTGCTGGTGGTTGGCGCCCTGGGTGCCTACTACCGCCTGCGCCTGTTGTCGAAGACTGCACAGAGCCGCGGCTTCTATCGCCTAATTGGCCTTGAGGTAGCCGTAATGGGAATGGCAATGGGCCTAGCGACCGCCCTGGCTCACACCGCACCACCGGCAAACAACGTTGACCTCAGCAACCCAACCCCGGCACAGATTCTGACCGGTGAGAAACTGCCCCCGGAACTAACCAGTGCGCGTTGGCTCACCGAGTGGAAACCGGACCTAATCTGGCTGACCATCGGCGTTTTCGGCATCGTGCTTTATCTGGTTGGCTTCTGGCGCCTGCAACGCCGAGGCGACAGCTGGAGCCTGGCCCGCACCCTGTCTTGGATCGGCGGAATGCTGCTGCTGATCTGGATCACCAGCGGCTCCATGAACGTCTACGAGGAATACCTGTTCAGCGTGCACATGATTGCGCACATGATGCTGACCATGGCTGTTCCGCTGCTGCTGGTGCCAGGTGCCCCGGTCACACTTATCAGCCGTGCGGTTCAGAAGCGCACAGATGACACCCGCGGAGTGCGCGAATGGGTGCTCTGGGCAGTTCACACCCCCTATGCCCGCTTTGTTTCCAACCCGCTCTTCGCGGCTCTCAACTTTGCCACCAGCCTGGTGATTTTCTACTACACGCCGCTATTTAGCCTGGCTACCCGAAACCACTTGGGTCACGAGTGGATGATCGTTCACTTCCTGATTACCGGCTACCTGTTTGTTCAGGCCTTGGTTGGAATTGACCCCGGACCGAAACCAATAAACTTCCCGGTGCGTCTCATGATTTTGATTGGCACGCTCACCTTCCACGCGCTCTTTGGTCTTTCACTGATGATGGGCGATGGCCTGTTGCTTGCCGATTGGTTTGGCGCAATGGGTCGTACCTGGGGTCAAACCCCAATCGCCGATCAGCAAAACGGTGGCGCCATTGCCTGGGGTGTTGGCGAATTCCCGGCCGCGATTTTGACCATCATGGTCTCGGTGCAGTGGGCAAACTCCGATGCCAGGGAGGCCCGACGCAAGGACCGTGCGAGTGATCGCTCCGGTGGTGCAGACCTCGAGGCCTACAATCAGATGTTGGCCGCCAATGCCGCCAAGCGCGCAGCTGAAGTAGAACGCCGCGAAGCCGTTACCGCCGCAAGACAGGCACAGCAGGATCGTCAGTATGAAACTGGCGGTCACACCGAATCTGGAGAAGCAGGAGAATGATGCAGCCAGTTATTCTCAGCGACGAACAGCAGCGCCTGTTTGAGTACATCGAAGACACCGAAAACAACATCTTCGTGACCGGCCGCGCCGGAACCGGTAAGTCCACGCTGCTGACCCACCTAATCGAAAACACCGAGAAAAAGGTGGCCGTTTGCGCACCTACGGGTGTGGCCGCGCTAAACGTTGGTGGCGCAACCATCCACTCGCTCTTCGGATTCCCATTTGGCATCCTAGGCACTCAGGACATTCGTCGACACCTGTCACGCCGCACCCGTGAGGTTCTGGGTGCAATCGACATGCTGGTCATCGACGAGGTATCGATGGTCAACGCCGACATGATGGACGCCATCGACACCGCACTTGGCATCAGCAAAGGCCGCACCAAGCTGCCATTCGGTGGCACTCAGATTGTGATGTTCGGCGACCCATACCAGCTGGCGCCGGTGCCGGGTGGCCCAGAAGACCGCGCCTACATGGCCGAAAACTATCAGAGCAACTGGTTCTTTGACGCGCACGTCTGGCGCAAGGATTCGCTGGAACGTTACGAACTCACCGAGATCTTCCGCCAAAAAGACGAGGACTTCAAGCACATCCTGAACGCCATCCGCGATGGGTCTGTCGACCAGAGCATGTTGGACGAAATCAACCGCGCCGGAAACCGCTGGCCACCGCACGACGACGTGATTCGCCTGGCCACCGTCAATGAGTCGGTGAACCAGGTAAATCAGTCCCGTCTTGCCAAGATCGAAAACCCGGTTAAAAAGTTCCATGCCATTTTTGGTGACGGTGACCAAAAAGCATTCGGAAACACCCTTCCAGCCGAGCCAGTCATTGAGCTCAAGGTAGGCGCCCAGGTGATGTTCATTAAAAATGATGACGGCAACAAGCGCGCCAAGGACGGCACCGCAATCAAGCGCTGGGTCAACGGCACCATCGGCCACGTGGTGGAGTTGCCATCATCCGGCGGTGTGATTGTGGACGTGGAGGGCGAGCGCTTCGACGTTGGTATGAGCACCTGGGAAAAGGTGCGCTACGAGATTGACGAAGAATTCGACGAAACCACCGGCAAAGTCAAGGAAGTCTTGGTGGCCGTTCCGGTTGCCGAATTCCGCCAGATCCCGTTGCGCTTGGCTTGGTCGGTTACCGTCCACAAGAGTCAGGGCCAGACCTATGACGAGGTCCAGGTGGACATGGGTCGCGGCGCATTTGCCCCGGGTCAAACCTATGTGGCCCTCAGTCGTGTGCGTTCCCTGCAGGGTCTCTATCTGACTCGCGCCATTGCGCTACGCGACGTTATGGTGGACCCAAATGTGCAGCGCTTCATGAGCGGGGTGAGGGAACCCCTTGAAGGCGAACTGTTCGACTAACCGCGCGATAGTCTGAACCACATGAACGCAATTGCCAAACTGGTAACCCGCCATTCGCGCTGGGTGATGTTTGGCTTTATTGCGTTGCTGGCGCTCAGCACCGTCTGGGGTTTCCAGGCTTTCGGTCAACTTAAATCCGCCGGCTATGACGACCCAGGCTCACAGTCAGGCATCGTCGCCAGAATCCTCACCGAGAAGTTCAAAGAGGCAACTCCGGACGCCGTCATCCTGGCTGACTTCCGCCGCTCCGCCGATGCCCCGAGCAGCACCGGCACTGCCAAAAAACTAACCGCGCGGATTGCGGCAGTACCCGGCGTAAAAACCGTAACCAGCTACTACAGCCTGGGCAGTCCGGCAGCCTTGCGCAGCGTGGACGGCCAAGAGGTTTACTTTTTCGCTTACTTTGATGCCAAGGCGGATTACGCCGGCACCGGCGAACTGCTGCAGAAGCGTGTTGATGGTTGGTTCCGAGGCGCGCGGGTATACGCCGCCGGTGGCTCGGTGATTGGTTCCTCAATCAACCAGCACATCACCAAGGACATTTCCGCGGCTGAGTCCATCGCCATTCCAACCACCATCGGTTTGTTGGTTTTGGCTTTTGGTTCGATTGTGGCGGCTGGTCTGCCGTTGATTGTGGCAATCGTTGCAGGCCTTGGCAGCCTATTCGCCTTGTACATTGCCGCTCAGATTGCGGATACCTCGATTTTCGCCATTAACCTGGTGACCGGCCTAGCGCTAGGTCTTGGCATTGACTACGCGCTTTTGATTGTGAATCGCTATCGCGAAGAGCGCGTGAAGCACTCGCTGACTGAATCAGTGGAAATCGCCGTGAAGACTGCCGGGCGCACGGTCTTTTTCAGCGGACTTACGGTTGCGCTTGTCCTGCTGGCACTTGGATTCTTCCCTCAGTACTTCCTTCGCACCTTCGCGGTGGCAGGTGTTGCCACGGTGACATTTGCGGTGCTTGGTGCGGTCCTGCTGCTGCCGGCAATAATGACCCTGATGGGTGACCGCATCAACAAACTCAAGGTGTTCCGCGGTGACCTTGCCCCGAAAGAGACCGGGCTCTGGGAGCGCGTTAGTCGCAACGTGATGCGCCGACCACTGCCGGTGCTGTTTGTCGTGCTACTTGCTCTTGCCGGCTTGGCATCGCTGGGTAAATCCACCCAGTACGGGCTTGTGGATGACCGCATTCTGCCCCGAGATTCGGCAGTTGTGCTGGCGAATGACCAAATTCGCACCCGCTTTGCCGGCCGCGAAGGAACCCCGATCGAAATCATCGTGGGCCACCCATCGCAAAATCAGCTGATTGACTACACCAACAAACTCAGCCAGCTTCAGCACATTGTGCGCGTGCAGAGCCCGCTTGGTATCACCCAGAGCGGTCTGTTGGACACCGGCTACGCACCAGTTTTTGCCGGCTACACCACCGACGGCCTGACCCGCATTCAGGCAATCACCAATGTCGATGCACGCTCTACCGTAGCCATGCACCTGATCGAAAAGGTCCGCGGGATAAGCACCGACATTCACTATGTGCGAGTTGGTGGCGCTGCGGCGGCATATACCGATTCGCTGTTTGGAATCGGCAACAATCTTTCACGCGCACTCCTGTGGCTGGTGCTGTCTACCTTAGTTTTGTTGTTCTTCTTCACCGGCTCGGTGCTGCTGCCAATCAAGGCTGTGCTGCTTAATCTGCTTTCGCTTGGCGCCACCATGGGCTTCCTCACCTGGGTATTCCAGGAGGGAAACCTGCGCTGGCTGATCGGCGACTTCCAGACCACGGGAACCCTGGATTCGTCAACGCTCGTGCTGGTGGCGATTATCGCTTTTGGGCTGTCGATGGACTACGAGCTATTCCTGTTGAGCCGCATCAAGGAGCAGCACGACAAGGGCCAGTCCACTATTGACTCGGTGAGTTATGGCCTGCAGCACTCGGGGCGCATCATCACCACTGCTGCGCTGGTCCTGGCGGTCTCGTTCTATGCGCTGGTTGCCAGCGGTGTGAGCATCATCAAGCTGCTCGGTTTTGGTGTGGCCTTCGCCATCCTGCTTGACGCCACCGTGGTTCGCGCCTTGCTGGTTCCGGCACTCATGCGGCTATTCGGTGAGTTCAACTGGTGGGCGCCGGCCTGGATGAAGCGCCTGCAGCGCCGAGCCGGCCTAGACCACTAAACAGCAAGGCTCAGCTGGCTTCTGCCAAGCGCACCCACCGATAACCGCATGGGCTGGCAGGGGTATATCCTTGAACCATGCTTATGTCAGACCGCGATATCCGCGCCCAGATCGAAGCCGGCAACATTGGCCTAGAGCCACTGAACCTGGAACTCATCCAGCCATCCAGCATCGATGTGCGACTGGACCGCTTCTTCCGCCTGTTTGACAACCACAAGTACGCCTACATCGACCCGCGCGAGGAGCAGGCCGAGCTGACCCACCTGGTTGAGGTGGCTAGCGACGAGGCATTCATTTTGCACCCTGGTGAGTTTGTGCTGGGTAGCACCTTTGAGTTTGTGAGCCTTCCGGACAACATCGCTGCCCGCCTAGAGGGCAAGAGCTCGCTCGGTCGCCTGGGTCTGCTGACGCACTCCACCGCCGGTTTCGTGGACCCGGGTTTCAACGGTCACGTCACCCTTGAGCTTGCCAACGTTTCCAACCTGCCGATCAAGCTCTGGCCGGGCATGAAGGTAGGCCAGCTCTGCTTCTTCCAGCTGAGTTCGCCGGCGGAGACCCCTTACGGCAGCGCCAAGTACCTAAACCGCTACCAGGGTCAGCGCGGTCCAACTGCTTCGCGCTCGCACCAAAACTTCCACATCACCGATGTGGGCAACGAGCCGCTGGCTTAGCCAAGCCAAGTTTAAGTAAAAGGGCCGCCCCTTGGGGCGGCCCTTTGCTTGGCCCGCGTAATCCAGCGGAGCTTAGAGCTAGTCGTTGAGCAGCGGGTTTGGGTGCACGCGCAGCAGCATCCAGAGGCCAACGCCCAACACCACCATTAGGCCGAGGATTCCGAAGATTGCGGTGTGAGCAACGCCAAGTGCGCCGGCAATTCCGGTGGCAAGTAGCCAGAAGGTTGGGCTCAGGAAGCTGGTGATCTTTCCGGTGGTTTGGTAAATGCCAAAAATTTCGCCTTCGCGGCCATCGGGGGTGAAGCGCGCCACAAAGGTGCGGCTCGAAGCCTGCGCAGGGCCAACGAACAGGCACAGAATCAGGCCGCCGACCCAGTAGGTGATCTGTCCAGCGCCGGCGAAGACGAACACGCCAAGACCAGCCAGCAGCAGACCAAACAGGCTACCGGCGATGGTCACCTTGGTACCCAGTTTGTCGTCAAGCCATCCACCCAGAGCGGCACCGATACCGGCCACGATGTTGGCGGCGATGCCGTAGAAGATCACCTGGGTGGTGGTGAAGCCGAAGGCAACCGCACCCAAGATTGCTCCGTATGTGAAGACACCTGCTAGGCCATCACGATAGACCGCGCTGGCAATCAGGAAGCGCAGGGCATCTGGGGAGTTTTTGCGTAGGCGTTTCAGCTGGGCAAACAGACTGCGGTAGCTCTGCGCCAAGGTCTCCTTAGTAAGTCCGGCCTTAGCCGGCACCTCTGGGACGAACAGCGCAAGCGGAATGGTGAACACCAACATCCAGACCGCGGAGAGCAGGAACAGGATGCGGATGTTGGCGGCGGCATCGGTGGAGACACCAAACCAAGGGTGGTCTGGCAGGACGAAGCCAATCAGGCTGAACAGCAACAGGATGATTCCGCCCACGTAGCCCAAGCCCCAGGCAAGGCCACTGACCTTGCCCATGTTTTTAGGGGTAGTCACCTGGCGCAGCATGGCGTAGTAGTTGATGAACGCGGTCTCCTGAACCACCGAGCCGATGGCGTACAGGGCAACGCCGAAAAGCAGGAATGCCGGGCTTGGCAGCACAAAATAGCTGCCTGCCATGATCGCGATCAGCACACCGGAGTTAACGAGCAACCAGAACTTACGCTTGCCGGTTTCGTCACTGCGGCGGCCAAATACCGGGGCAGTCACCGCAACCAGAATGGCGGCAACCATATTGCCCACCGAGAGCAGGCTGGTGTTGGCGTCTTTGTCTCCGAAGGCGCTGCTGGTGATGTAGGTGGCGAAGATGAAGGTCTGAATGATGGTTGGGTAGGGTTGCTCCGCCCAGTCCCAAAGGGCCCAAGCCCAGGTGGCCAGCTTGCGTGGTGTGGCAGTGCTGGTGGCGGCAACATTGGCGGCTACTTGGCTCATGGTTTCAGGCTAGCGTCAACCGGCTCGGCAGCAGGCCAAGATCCGGTTGCGTTTAGGCATCAAATCCAGACTTGAGCCGACTCGACTCAACTTTGGCAAAATGAACTTGACAAGAAAAACCACCGATGTCAAACTTGAGTCCAGGCGGCTCAACCCCATCGGGGAGGCCGCGGCAATGAACCCAAACTTAGGAGACAAAATGGCTCGTGCAGTAGGTATCGACCTCGGAACCACCAACTCGGCAGTATCCGTACTTGAGGGTGGCGAACCAACCGTAATCGCCAACGCCGAAGGCTTCCGCACCACCCCATCGGTGGTTGCATTCACCAAGGACGGCGAAGTGCTGGTTGGCGAGACCGCCAAGCGCCAGGCCGTCACCAACGTTGACCGCACCATCGCTTCTGTCAAGCGCCACATGGGCACCGACTGGAAGTTCGCCGTCGACGAGAAGAAGTACACCGCGCAGGAGATCAGCGCCCGCATCTTGGCAAAGCTGAAGCGCGACGCCGAGACCTACCTTGGTGAGGCAGTAACCGACGCAGTTATCACCGTTCCTGCGTACTTCAACGACGCCGAGCGTCAGGCAACCAAGGAGGCCGGCGAGATCGCAGGCCTCAACGTACTGCGCATCATCAACGAGCCAACCGCAGCCGCACTGGCCTACGGTCTTGACAAGGGCAAAGAAGACGAGCTCATCCTGGTTTACGACCTGGGTGGCGGTACCTTCGACGTCTCGCTGCTAGAAGTTGGCAAGGACGACGGCTTCAGCACCATCCAGGTCAAGGCCACCTCCGGTGACAACCGCCTCGGTGGAGACGACTGGGACCAGCGCGTAGTTCAGCACCTGATCAAGCGCTTCAAGGAGACCACCGGCGTTGACGTCAGCAACGACAAGATTGCGCTGCAGCGCCTGAAGGAAGCAGCCGAGCAGGCCAAGAAGGAGCTCTCGCAGGCAACCCAGGCCAGCGTTCAGCTGCCATACCTGAGCCTCACCGAGAACGGCCCAGCCAACCTGGACGAGACCATCACCCGCGCCCAGTTCCAGGACCTCACCGCAGACCTGCTTGAGCGCACCAAGAAGCCATTCAACGACGTAATCAAGGAAGCCGGCGTCAAGCTGGCCGACATCGACCACGTTGTTCTGGTTGGTGGATCCACTCGTATGCCAGCAGTAGCAGACCTGGTGAAGACCCTCACCGGCGGCAAGGAGCCAAACAAGGGTGTAAACCCTGACGAGGTAGTAGCCGTTGGTGCTTCGATCCAGGCCGGTGTGCTGAAGGGCGAGCGCAAGGACGTACTGCTCATCGACGTAACCCCACTGAGCCTCGGAATCGAGACCATGGGTGGCATCATGACCAAGCTGATCGAGCGCAACACCGCAATCCCAACCAAGCGTTCGGAGACCTTCACCACCGCAGCTGACAACCAGCCATCAGTGAGCATCCAGGTTTACCAGGGCGAGCGCGAGTTCACCCGCGACAACAAGAGCCTGGGCAACTTCGAGCTGACCGGCATCGCACCAGCGCCACGTGGCATCCCACAGGTTGAGGTCACCTTCGACATCGACGCAAACGGCATCGTGCACGTATCCGCAAAGGACAAGGGCACCGGCAAGGAGCAGTCGATGACCATCACCGGTGGTTCCTCGCTAAGCAAGGAAGACATCGAGCGCATGGTCAAGGACGCCGAGGAGCACGCAGCCGAAGACAAGAAGCGCCGCGAAGACCAGGATGTTCGCAACACCGGCGAGCAGATTGTCTACCAGACCGAGAAGCTGATCAAGGACAACGACGACAAGCTGCCAGAGGACGTAAAGACCGAGGTTCAGGCCGACGTTGACGCACTGAAGACCGCACTTGCCGGCGAAGACATCGAAGCAGTCAAGGCTGCAACCGACAAGCTGAACACCAGCGCCCAGAAGCTGGGCGAGGCAATCTACTCGGCAGCCGCTGCCGAGCAGCCAGCCGAAGGTGAAGCGGCTTCGGGCGAAGACGTTGTTGACGCCGAGGTCGTGGACGAGGACGAGGAAAAGAAGTAATGGCAGACCAGAACGAGCACGAAGGAGTCGGTGACTGCGCTCCCGAAGGCACCGACTCGCAGAGTGCAAGCAATGCTTCGTCGGCACCTTCGTCCGCGTCCACCGACTCTACTGCGTCGGATCACTCCGCTTCCGCCTCCAGCGATGCCGATGTCCTGGCTGATCTAGAAGCCCAACTCGAAGACCTCGGCGGAGTAGTCAACAAGGAAGCGGAGCTGCTCGGAGATTTGCAGCGCCTGCAGGCCGAGTTCGTGAACTACAAGGCACGCGTCGAGCGCGACCGTGATGTTGCGCGGACCAATGCCATTGCGGAAGTGCTGCGGTCCCTGTTCCCGGCGCTGGATGACTTGGCTCGTGCCGAGGCACATGGCGACCTCGAAGGTTCGCCGTTTGCCGCGGTAGCCAACAAGCTGCGCGCCGCTGGAGACAAGTTTGGCCTGGTTCAGTTTGGTGCCAAGGGTGAGGTATTCAACCCTGAACTGCACGACGCACTGGCTCAGGTTCCAAGCCCTTCGGTCACCGAAATGACCATCGCCGATGTAATCGAACCCGGCTACCAGCTGGGCGAGCGCGTAATACGTGCCGCCAAGGTGGCAGTCATGATTCCAGCGGAATAACAAAAATAATTTCGTCGGCTACGCCGATGAAAACAGCAAACGCGGGTACCGCCTCGGTACCTCAATAGACCAAAAGGGAGGTTGGCAATGGCGAGTCAGGACTGGTTCGACAAGGACTTTTACAAGATCCTTGGCGTAACAAAGGACGTCTCGGAAGCCGAACTCAAGAAGGTTTATCGCAAGCTGGCCCGCCAGTATCATCCGGACTCCAACCCGGGTGACGCCAAGGCAGAGGCCCGCTTCAAGGAGATCTCCGAGGCGTACACCGTGCTGAGCGACCCAGCCCAGCGCCGCGAATACGACGCGGTTCGTGCCGGTGGCGGCGGAGCCCGCTTTACCGGTGCCGGCCCGAACATGGGCGGCGGCGGTTTCGAGGACGTGTTCTCCAACCTGTTTGGTGGCGGACGCGGCTTCCAGGGCGGCGGTTTCCCCGGTGGTTTTGGTGGCGGCTTCGGCGGCCCAACTCCGGGAGCGGACCTCACCGCATCGGTGACCATCGACTTCATTGATGGAGTCAAGGGAACCACCCGCAAACTCAGTTTCCAGCACGGCGAAGATGTGTCATTCAAGGTGCCTCCCGGCATCAAGGACGGCTCCAAAATCAAGCTTCGTGGACGCGGCCAGCCATCTATGAACGGCGGACCGAACGGCGACATGCTGGTTACTGTCAACATCAAGCCTCACCCGGTGTTCACTCGCGATGGCGACAACATCCGCGTGACAGTGCCTGTGACTTTCGCCGAGGCTGCCCTCGGTGCCACCATTCAGGTGCCAACTTTGGGCGGCGATCCTGTGAAGCTGAAGGTTGCCGCCGGAACCCCTAACGGCCGCGTGCTGCGCGTGAAGGGCAAGGGCGTAGTCACCGAGAAGCACTCGGGAGACCTGCTGGCCACCGTGGAAATCGCGGTGCCATCGCACCTAAGCCACAAGGCCGCCGAGGCACTTGAGGCGTTTGTTGCGGAGCTACCGGACGAAGACCCACGCGCCGAACTGCTGCAAAAGGCCGGGCTGCTCTAATGGAAGAGATCACCGAGGACACTCCAATATTTGTGATTTCGGTGGCCGCCGAACTGGCGCAGATGCACCCGCAAACCCTGCGCCAATACGACCACTTGGGGCTGGTTAGCCCGGTGCGAACCGCCGGCAACAGCCGCCGCTACACCATGCGCAATGTGGCCCAGCTGAAGGAGATCGCCCGCCTCAGCGCGGAGGGCGTGAGCCTCACGGGCATCAAGCGCATTCTGGAACTTGAAAACGAAACCGCCGACCTTCGCAAGCGAGTGCGAGACCTAGAGTCCACCCTCGCGACCGAACTCATGAACCGCCCGGGAGCCCGCGTCTTTGCCGCGGGAGATCAGGGCGTCGTGAGCCTAGCCCAGGGGCAACGCCCAGCCAAAAACACTGGCGTTGTGCTCTGGCGAGCCAAGTAGCAATAGCTTCGCCCCGGCAGGCCAAAAGGCTTCCGTGGCAGCGCTTCGTAGGTAGGAGCAAACCATGAACAACCAAAATCCACAGGGTCAGCAAGAACAGAAGTCTGCACTGGAGCAGTTTGGCATCAACCTCACCGAGGTGGCCAAGAGCGGAAAACTTGACCCAGTAATCGGCCGCGACGCCGAGATTCGCCGTGTCAGCCAGGTACTTAGCCGCCGCACCAAAAACAACCCGGTACTAATCGGTGAGCCTGGAGTTGGTAAGACCGCAGTGGTTGAGGGCCTAGCCCAGCGCATCGTGGCCGGTGACGTTCCGGAGAGCCTGAAAGGTAAGCAGCTGATTTCGCTTGACCTGGCATCGATGGTTGCCGGTGCCAAGTACCGCGGTGAGTTTGAAGAGCGACTGAAGGCCGTTTTGGCGGAGATCAACGCCGCCGAGGGGCAGGTCATCACCTTCGTGGATGAGCTGCACACCCTGGTTGGTGCCGGTGCCGCCGATGGCTCCATGGATGCCAGCAATATGTTGAAGCCGATGCTGGCCCGCGGCGAGCTGCGTCTGATCGGTGCCACAACTTTGGATGAATACCGCGAACGCATCGAGCGCGACCCCGCGCTGGAGCGCCGCTTCCAGCAGGTTTACGTGGGTGAGCCATCGGTGGTGGACACCGTTGCCATCTTGCGTGGACTGAAGGAACGCTACGAGGCGCACCACAAGGTGGCCATCGCGGATAGCGCACTGGTCGCCGCCGCCACCCTGAGCGATCGCTACATCACCGGCCGTCAGCTACCGGACAAGGCGATCGACCTGGTCGATGAGGCCGCAAGCCGTCTGCGCATGGAGATTGACTCTGCTCCGGTGGAGATTGACGAACTGCGCCGAGCCGTGGACCGCCTCAAGCTGGAAGAGTTGGCGCTTGCCAAGGAGAAGGACGCGGCTAGCAAGGACCGCCTTGCCAAGCTGCGCGATGACCTGAAGGCAAAGTCGGCCGCGCTCAAGGAGCTTGCAGACCGCTGGGAGAAAGAGCGCGCCGAGCTGAACCGAGTTGGCGAATTAAAGACCAAGTTGGACCAACTGCGCATCGACAGTGACCGCGCCCAACGCGAAGGCAACCTAGAGAAGGCCTCGCGTCTGCTCTACGCCGAGATCCCAGCGTTGGAAAAGCAGTTGGCACAGGCCGAAAGCGCCGAGGGTGCCGCCACCGATCGCATGGTGAACGAGAGTGTCACCGAGGATGACATTGCCGCGGTGGTTGCAGCCTGGACCGGCATCCCGACCGGCCGCCTACTGGCCGGCGAATCACAAAAACTGCTGCAGCTAGAGGCTGAATTGGGTAAGCGCCTGATTGGTCAAAAGCGTGCGGTCAAGAGCGTGTCCGATGCGGTTCGTCGCACCAAGGCCGGCATTGCCGACCCGGGTCGCCCAACCGGATCGTTCCTGTTCCTGGGTCCAACCGGTGTGGGCAAGACCGAACTCGCGAAATCGCTTGCCGAGTTCCTATTCGACGACGAAAAAGCAATGGTCCGCATCGACATGAGCGAGTACGGCGAGAAGCACTCGGTGTCTCGTTTGGTTGGTGCCCCTCCGGGATACATCGGCTACGAACAGGGTGGTCAGCTGACCGAAGCGGTTCGTCGCCGCCCATACTCGGTGGTGTTGCTGGACGAGGTTGAGAAGGCGCACCCGGAGGTATTCGATGTGCTGCTACAGGTTTTGGATGACGGCCGCCTCACCGATGGCCAGGGCCGAACCGTTGACTTTAAGAACGTGATTCTGATTCTGACCAGCAACCTGGGCAGCCAGTTTTTGGTGGACCCGGACCTCACCGATGCCCAGAAGAACGAGGCCGTTTTGGCCACCGTACGCAGTGCATTCAAACCGGAATTCCTGAACCGACTGGACGACATCGTGGTCTTTAGCGCGCTGTCCATCGCCGAGTTGGGTCAGATTGTGGAGCTGAACATCGAGCGGCTGGGCCGTCGCCTTTCGGAGCGTCGCCTGCAGTTGGCGGTCACCCCGGCCGCCCGCAGCTGGCTGGCCGAGAACGGCTACGACCCGATCTATGGAGCCCGCCCGCTGCGTCGTTTGATGCAGCAGCAGATCGACGATCAACTTGCCAATCTGATTTTGGCGGGCACTGTCACCGATGGTTCTGCCGTGCGCGTCGATGTTGCCAAGGACAACAGCGGACTGAAGGTTGAGGCATGGTCGGAGTAACCGTCAAATATGAATGACAAAAAACTGACCGCGGAGGCGGCCAAGCAAGCCTTGGCTGTCTTTGCAAACCCTGGCCGCTCACGCGACCTCGGTTGGTTCTTCAAAACCGGACCCGGCGAATACGCGGAGGGCGACCAGTTCATCGGTGCCAAGGTGCCGGAGGTGCGCAGTGTGATGGCTGAGTTTGCTGCTCTGCCGCTAGAACAGGTGGCGGTTTTAGCGCACTCCCCCATCCACGAGGAGCGACTTCTGGCCGACCTGATTCTTGATCGCCGCTACAAGAAAGCAAAGACCGACGAGGCACGTGGCGAGGTTTTCGATGCGTGGCTGAAGCTGGCCTACGACGGTTGCTGGAACAACTGGGACCTCGTGGATCAGGCGCACAACATGGGTGACTGGCTGGTGCGTTACCCCAACGATGACCTGTTGGAACGGCTGGCTCACTCCTCGGTGCTTTGGGAACGCCGCATGGGAATCATGCTCACCTTCAGCATGATCAAGGACGGGCGGTTTGAGATTCCGTTGCGACAAGCGCGGATTTTGCTGCACGACGAACACGACCTGATTCACAAGGCTGTGGGTTGGATGCTTCGCGAGATCGGCAAGCGCGTGGATGAGGTGCTTCTTGAATACCTGGACCAAACCGCCGATGTAATGCCGCGCACAATGCTGCGCTACGCGTTGGAGAAGCAGCCCGAAGCCGTGCGGGCCCACTACATGGGATTGGCGCGGGCAAAGAACACCCGCTAAACTTATCTGGCAACCAGGAGACGTCGCATAGCCCGGTCGAGTGCGCCTCACTGCTAATGAGGTAAGGACTAAAAATCCTTCGGAGGTTCAAATCCTCTCGTCTCCGCAAAATAATGAACCCGCCTTTCGGCGGGTTTTTTATTTTACGAGTTTATTTACTTGGGAGGATTTGGGAGGAGGCCGCGGTTATGCGGCCGACGGCTCCTCTCGTCTCCGCAAACAAAATCCTCACCCTTTCGGGTGGGGATTTTTTGTTTGGGGGTCCAGCGACCTCAGCGGATTTAGCCACTGAGGTCGCCTTTGGTTCTAGCTCAGGAGTCTCACTAGTTGCGCGATTAAAAGAATCGCTTTTGCAACTATCTCCAAGAGCGTCAGGATGGTGATTTTCATCACTACCTCCCTGCCAGTCGTGGACCTGACAGACAGAACCGGACCTAGCAATGTTCACTTGAGTAACCAAGCAAACCGTGCTTTACTCAGAGAGTCTGAATTCTCGGATTTTTTGGGTCCGGTTCTGTCTCTCTAAGAGCAAAGTTTGCCCCTGGGTTGTAGCCCAGGGGTTTTACTTTGCGCAAAACAAAAACAAGGCCACGTTTCCTGCTTTGCCTAGCCAGTCTTTCCGACCTGCGGTCGAGGCATCGAGGCGAGGATGGAGATTGTGGAGAACTGCCCTACTTAATCGGGTACTCGGTGCGGGTGATTCGGTGCAGCAACCAACCCAAAACCAGGATGGCAACCGACCCAACGGCGAGTGCGGGAAGCACGACAAACCAACTCGGGTTTGCCAGGTGAATCACGATTGGGTTGGCTCCGGCCGGTGGATGGGTCACCCGCGCAAAACGCATTGCTGCAATCACAACGCCCACGGTAAGCATCAAAGTCCAGGTATTTTGCGGCAGAACGGCAACCATCACAAGGCTTATAACTGCGGACAGCAAGTGCCCACCGAGCACGTTCATTGGTTGAGCAAATGGGGATCGGTGAGCGGCAAACACAATCACCGCGGTGCCACCGAATGGCGCCCAAAGCAGCGGCATCTTGGTGAGGTCGGTGATTACTGCCAGCGCTCCAATCACCAGTGCCCCACCGATTAGGTCAAGCAGGATTTCCTGCCAGGATGCCTTGGGTTGGTGAATTTTGATGAGTCTGCGCATGTGAATCTCCGAGTGCCGTTACTCCCAGACTAACCGCCTCATCTGAATAGGTTCGCCTTACTCGTTCACAGGTTGTTCTCAGCAGTTTCTCACCGACCAAACTCAGACGCGCGCCTACCCTTAAACCATGAGCATTAGTCGCCGTAATTTGTTCGTAGCAACCGGGGTTGGCGCCGCAGCCATCGCAGCCGGTGGCACTGCCCTCACTCTTGAAAACCTGGCAACAGCCGCCAGCGCCCAGACTATGACAGAGTCGAAGGTCTTACGCTCCAAGAACGGCCTGCTGGACATTACCCTCACCGCCAGCTACATCAATAAAACCGTGGGCGGCCAGAAAGTACGCATGCTGGCCTATAACGGCAGCGTTCCCGGACCAACTCTGTGGGTCAAACCGGGCGACAAACTGCGCATCAAGTTTGTGAACAACCTTGGCTTCACCACCAACCTGCACACCCACGGCCTCCACGTTTCGCCCGAGCGCAACGGTGACAACCCGTTCGTCATGATTGAGAACGGCCAGACTTTCCAGTACGAATACCGCCTACCCATCGATCACCCGGCCGGCACATTCTGGTACCACCCGCACCACCACGGTCAGGCCGCCAACCAAACTTTCGGTGGCCTTTACGGCGCAATCATCGTTGATGAGGGCATCAATATGGGTACCGTCACCGAGCGCGTGATGGTGATCTCCGACGTGAGCATCACCACCGATGGCCAAGTTTCCGGTGCCAACATGATGAGCAAAATGATGGGCCGCGAGGGTGACCTCGTGATGGTCAACGGAACCGTTCAACCAACCGCAAGCATCAATCGTGGCGAGGAGCGTTGGCACATCATCAACGCCTGTG
>Ga0213920_1001114_pt1 | contig 16033 bp, 13 predicted proteins | sample McNCre1117MG_FD_161054 | JGI IMG/M metagenome (GOLD analysis project Ga0213920, IMG submission 161054) | Freshwater microbial communities from McNutts Creek, Athens, Georgia, United States - 11-17 MG | ecosystem: Environmental > Aquatic > Freshwater > Creek | place: USA: Georgia | collected...
TTGTGCTGCTTGCCACATTTCAGACGGAAGAGGTAAAGCGCCAGAAGCTGGTGAACCATTGCAATCATTATTGATTCGTGTTAGTAAAGCTGGTGAAGATGCAACAGGCGGTCCAATGGAAATGCCACTGTTTGGCGGTCAATTTCAACAAAAAGCTGTAGCAGGAAATGTTCCAGAAGGTGATGTTTCTATCATTTATGCATACCAAACAGGTTTATTCTTTGATGGCGATTCCTTTGAATTACGCACACCTACAATTTCGTTGATCAATTTGTATCAAAATGCGTCCGATCCGTTTTTAATGTCTCCTCGAATTGCGCCTCCAGTATTTGGTTTGGGATTGCTCGAAGCTATTCCAGAATGGATGCTCCTAGCAAAGGCTGATCCTACCGATGCGAATAACGACGGTATTTCTGGTCGTGCCAATTATGTCTGGGACGTACTTTTGCACAAAACTGTTTTGGGACGCTTTGGTTGGAAAGCAAATACACCCAATTTGATGCAACAAATAGCGGCAGCATTTAATCAAGATATGGGAATTACAAATACACTTTTTCCAACGGAATCTTCATGGGGACAAACACAATACGATCAGTTAAATGATGACGTTGAATTAGCAGATAGTATTTTACATGCTGTTGCTTTTTACATGCGTTCTTTAGCTGTCCCTGCTCGAAGAAACGTGAAAGATCCAGAAGTGATTCGCGGTCAGCAGTTATTCAATGCAATTGATTGCGCAAAATGTCATACACCCAAACAAAAAACAAAAGTTGATGTTGTTTTTCCGGCAATATCGAATCAAAAAATCTTCCCGTACACGGATTTGTTATTACACGATATGGGGGCTGGATTGGCAGATAATCGTCCAGATTTTTTAGCTACTGGATCGGAATGGCGAACTCCACCATTGTGGGGTATAGGCTTAACAGAAGTTGTAAACGGTCACACCAATTTTTTACATGATGGTCGTGCGCGCAGTTTGTTGGAAGCGATACTTTGGCACGGTGGAGAAGGAGAAACGTCAAAAAATAAATTCAAACAACTTTCTAAAAGTGATCGCCAAGCGGTGATTAAATTTTTGAAATCGCTCTGATTGTTATTTAGAATCATTCTAAAATACCATTTTTATGGTATTGTATGATGTTTGATTTGTGATGAATTTTGTAAAAAAAAACGTCATGAATTTTCGAATACTTGTAATCATAGCATGCTTGTGTAGTAGTTCAATTTTCGCTCAAAAAGCTACCATCAATGGACTTGTTTCCAATCAAATCACTTTAACAGGTCTTTCTAACGTGCGTGTTGAACTTGGTAAAACAGGTTTGTATCAAATCACCGATGCAACTGGTCATTTTGTATTTTCTGATATTGTAGCAGGTGAATATAAGTTACTTTTTGTTTGCGCTGGTTTTGAAACGCGAACACAGCATGTTTCAGTGAAAGCGAATGATACAAATAATATTACAGTTTTCTTACAAGAAAAAGTTTTCGATATTCCAGATGTAGTCATCACGCATGTTTCGTTGACGGGCGGTGAACAAGGATTAAAAGATTTGCCGGGTTCTGCCTACTATATTTCACCAAAAGAATTGCAAAAATTCAGCTACACAGATATCAATCGCGTATTGAAAAGTATTCCTGGTGTCAACTTACAAGAAGAAGATGGCTTTGGTTTGCGCCCAAATATTGGGTTGAGGGGAGCTGGTGTTCAACGATCTACTAAAATAACAATCATGGAAGATGGAGTTTTGACAGCTCCAGCCCCCTATTCAGCGTCAGCAGCGTATTATTTCCCATCTATTGGACGAATGCAAGCAGTTGAAATATTGAAAGGAAGTGCGCAAATCAAATACGGACCATACACAACAGGTGGAGCGATTAACCTGATTTCAACACAGTTGCCAACGCAATTTACAGCTCGCGTTACAGCCTTAGGAGGAAGTTTTTACGGAAAGAATTTACACGCTTATGTAGGGAATAATCAGGGGCAAATCGCCTATTCTGTCGAAGCGTTTCATTACGGATCTGATGGTTTCAAGCACTTGGAAAACAACGCATCAACAGGATTCAATAAATCTGATTACTTGGCAAAAGTTCGGTTTTCGAGTAAGAAAACAGCAAAAGTTCAACAGTCATTAACGCTGAAAGCGGGATTGAACCATGAAGTTTCGAATGAGACGTATTTAGGCTTGACCTTGTCTGATTTTTCGGCAAATCCTTTTCACAGGTATGCAGCTTCTCAAAAAGATGTCATGACAACCAAACAAACGCAACTGACAGCAACCCATGTCATTCAAGTGAACAAGAAACTAACCGTGACATCAATTGTTTACCGAAATGACTTCAGTCGAAATTGGTACAAGTTAGATGCGGTGAATGATAGTGCTGGTGTCAAAAAAGGTATTGCTGATGTGCTGAAAAACCCTACTTTGTATGCTTCACACATGGCCATCTTGCAAGGAGAAACAAGTTCAAATTTGGATGCGCTTTTTGTGAAAGGGAACAACCGTTCGTATTTTGGACAAGGCGTTCAAACAGTTATTGGTTTGGATTTGAATTCAGGAGTTGTGCAACACGATATCGACTTTGGTTTTCGTTTTCACCAAGATGGGTTGGACCGTTTTCAAAACGAAGACAAATACCAAATGGTGAACGGAACAATGATGCAAACTGTCGCTGGTGAACTAGGTCGTGAGAGTAATCGCACGGCATTTGCACAAGCATTAGCATCTTATGTACAGTACAAAGCAACGTTTAAAAAATTCTTAGTGACTGCTGGTTTGCGCAACGAAATGATCCAAATGCACGAAAAAGATTACGGTAAAAACGACCCAAATCGCACAGGAACTGATTTAGTAGTCGCTAAAAATGATGTGTCGGTTTGGATTCCAGGAATTGCGGTTGATTACAAATTATCCGATAAATGGGCATTTTTTGCAGGGGTGCATAAAGGATTTTCGCCACCATCAGCCAAAGCATCATCTAAACCAGAAGCAAGCGTCAATTACGAAGGAGGTTTTAAAATCTTCCGTTCGGCATTCAATATACAACTCGTAGCATTTTACAATGCTTATAGTAATCTATTGGGTTCCGATTTAGCAGCAAGTGGTGGAGCAGGAACGGGCGATTTGTTTAATGGAGGGAAATCAATGGCAAAAGGTCTCGAATTATTCACGTCGTTTGATGCCGCAAAACAATTGAAAAAGAAGTTCGCATCACCGCTTACGATTTCTTACACCTATTCCGACGCACGCTTCTTGAGTGATTTCGTGAGTACGTTTGAAGATTGGGGAACAGTCCGTAAAGGCGATGTTTTACCATATTTAGCACAACATCAATTGAATGTTGGGTTGTCTTACGAATACAACAAGTGGATGGTGAACGCTGGAATGAAATTCACCAGTAACATGCGTGCTGTAGCAGGAACAGGTAAGGCAAGTGGCATTGATTTGATTCCTCAAGCAACTATTTTCGATGCGAGTATAAATTACCAAGTAGCTAAAAATGTGCAATTGTTTGGAAGTATGACCAACATCACGGATAAAACATACATCGTAGCTGCTCGTCCTGCAGGTGTTCGTCCAGGTATGCCACGTGCATTTCAATTGGGGTTGAAGGCGAAAGTTTTTTAAGACCAAACTGTCAATTTAATTTTCAAGGTATTCAAGATTGATTTTTAAGAAAGCTTATATTTGCAGGATAAAATGTAAATAGCATGTACGGAAAAATCAAAGAACATCTCACAACAGAATTAAACACCATCAAAGAAGGTGGAATTTTTAAGCGTGAACGTATTATCACTTCTCCACAAGGAGCACGTGTTACAGTTCAAAGTGGTGATGATGTGGTAATCATGTGTGCAAACAATTATTTGGGATTGTCATCGCATCCTGAAGTAATTGGTGCTGCAAAATCAGCATTGGATACACATGGTTTTGGTATGTCTTCTGTACGTTTTATTTGTGGAACACAAGATATTCACAAAACGCTAGAAGCAAAAATAGCGCAGTTCTACGGAACTGAAGACACGATATTATATGCTGCAGCTTTTGATGCAAATGGTGGGGTTTTTGAACCATTGTTCACAGAAGAAGATGCCATTATTTCCGATGAATTAAATCATGCTTCTATCATTGACGGCGTTCGTTTGTGCAAAGCGCAACGTTACCGCTACAAGCACAGCGACATGGCTGACCTTGAAGAACAGTTGAAAGCTGCTACTGCACAACGTTTCAAAATTATTGTAACAGATGGCGTTTTCTCCATGGATGGTGACATTGCAAAAATGAACGAGATTTGCGATTTAGCAGATAAATACGACGCCTTGGTCATGACAGATGAGTGCCACAGTGCAGGATTCATAGGTAAAACTGGACGTGGTGTTCCGGAATACCACAACGTGATGGACCGCGTTGATATCGTCACTGGAACTTTAGGAAAAGCGTTAGGTGGTGCAATGGGTGGTTACACAACAGGAAAAAAAGAAATCATTGAAATGTTGCGCCAACGTTCACGACCTTATTTGTTTTCCAATTCATTAGCGCCAGCAATTGTTGGTGCATCGATCAAAGTGTTTGATTTATTGAGTGCATCAACCGAATTACGCGATAAATTAGCTGCAAATACAGCATACTTCAAAGAGCGCATTATAGCTGCAGGATTTGACATCAAACCAGGTGATTCTCCAATTGTACCAATCATGTTGTACGATGCAGCATTGTCCCAACAATTTGCAGATATGTTGTTGGAAGAAGGCGTATATGCCATCGGATTCTTTTATCCAGTTGTTGCAAAAGGTCAAGCGCGCATTCGTACACAAATTTCCGCAGCGCATTCCATTGCTGACTTAGACAAAGCGATCGCAGCGTTTATTAAAGTTGGGAAAGCATTGAACGTGATTCAATAAGTAAAATACGATTATCTTTGTTACCTTTGGGCGCTACTTTTGAGCGCTACTAATATTTTTGAAAATTAAACAGTTATGTTGAAAACCCTTTTACTTTTAATCGGCCTTTCAGTTGGATTTGCTTCTTTTGGTCAAATCAAAAGAGATGTCAAAGGACGTATCCTTGACCAACGCACCGAAAATCCTGCAGAAAAAGTTGACTTAACCTTGACGGATAAAGCAACGGGGAAAGTGATGGAAACCGAAACAGATGACGAAGGGAATTATGTTTTCAAACAACTTACTCCAGGAACATACCGCTTAAAAATCACCGATCGTGATTACGATTCAAAAGCATTCGATGTAAACGTAGACGCTGATCACTCAGGTGATTACAACATGTCAGATTTTACTATTGAACTGAAAGTTTCGTGGTTGTTTAATTGGGGTGATTGGGGAACGAAAGAGCATTATTGGTCACACATCTTAGCAAAAATTATTTTGGTGATATACGCTGCTTGTATCATCTTGGTATTTATTTACTCGTTGATTCAATTGTCATTATCGATTGCTTATGCACGTAACAGAAAGAAGAAAGCAGCTGAAATTCAGCCTGTTTTCAATCCTGAAACTGCTCAAAAAGTGACGATTCAATTACCGATGTTCAACGAAATGTATGTTTCGGATCGTATCATCGAAGCGATAGCTAATTTTGATTACCCACGTGATAAATTCGATATTCAAGTATTGGACGATTCTACCGACGAAACCAAAGACTTAATCGCTAAAAAAGTAGCGGAAGTAGCTGCACGTGGTATTCAGATTGAACACATTCACCGTGTAGATAGAACAGGTTATAAAGCTGGGGCTTTGGATGCGGCGATGGACAAAGTAAAAGGCGATTTCATTGCGATTTTTGATGCTGATTTTGTTCCAGAACCTGACTTCTTACAAAAGACAATGCCGCATTTTGATTCCGATGAAATTGGCGTGGTACAAACACGTTGGGGACATTTGAACAAATCATATTCCTTATTGACAGAATTACAAGCATTTGGATTGAACGGTCACTTTGCTGCAGAGCAGGGGGGACGTAATGCTTCGGGACATTTCATTAACTTCAATGGTACAGGTGGAATTTGGCGTAAAAAATGCATCGAAAGTGCGGGTGGTTGGGAACACGACACCTTGACAGAAGATTTGGATTTGAGCTACCGCGCGCAATTGAGAGGTTGGAAATTTAAATACTTGGAGCACGTTGTTGCACCAGCTGAATTACCAATTACCATGTCTGCATTGAAAGCGCAACAACACCGTTGGATGAAAGGTGGTGCTGAGTGTTTCGTGAAAATGTGGCGTACGATTTTGACGTTCGAAAACGTGAAGTTGTCCGATCGTATTCATGGAATGGCACACTTGTTCAATTCAACTGTTTTCGTATTTATCTTGATCATGTCGATCATGAGTTTGGGTGTGTTACACATCAAAGACAGTTTTTCTGATTTGAATTACATTATCCGATACGGGGTTGTCTTTATTTCAAGTACTGTTTTCTTAATGTATTACTACTGGTTGGCTTACCGCGATAAAACAGAAAACACGTTCAAGTCGTTTGTTCGTTTTGTGGGACGTTTCTTCCAATTCTTAGTCGTTTCATTAGGCTTGTCGTTGAGTAACACAGTAGCGGTGTTAGAAGGTTATTTGGGTATCAAAAGTTCATTTGTGCGTACACCAAAGTTCAACGTGAACAAGAAAACAGAATTCAAAGGAAACAAATACGACAAGAAAAGCATTTCGATTATCACAATCGGTGAAGGGTTTTTGATGTTGGTTTTCGGATTTACAGCAATCAACCGTGCTATCTATGGCGATTTAGGAATGGTTCCTTTCCACTTGATGTTGTCGATTGGTTACGGATTGGTTTTCTTCAATACCTTAAAAGAATTAAGAACTGCATAATTTTTGTGCAACCTCAATACATGTTAAAAGCTCCTTCTGGGAGCTTTTTTTTTAGTCTTTTTATTTTGTATATTTGCTGACGGAGCTACTATTACTTCTTTTGTTTTTATGTCTAAAAATATAAAAAATGAATTATTCAATGTCCTTTCAGGAAAGAGCGAAGTTAGCAATGGATCAACTATCCAAACAATCGCCTGTTACCTTAAAGATGGCGAAGGAACAAGCGTTAGTATTGAAGACAAAAAGCATTTCAAAAAACAAGAAACAAAGAGTTTAGAAGAATTTGTTTCATAAAAAAATCTCTGGATTGATACCTTTGATTTTTCTCAATATGTTAGTGAAGGCGCCGAACAACGTGTTTATTTAAAAGATGGTGAGCATGTTTTTTATTGAATGATCATTGTGTTTTCATTTTTTATAAATTTTAGCAAAACCGTTTACTATTTCCTCTCTGGATTAACGGAAAGAAACAACCAAAATAAAGCAGCAACTCATTACTTTCGTTCATAACTTTTTATCCGATTTCTTCCATTTTTTACCAACGCTTTTTTTACTTTTGAAGCAAATCAATTGCTCTCATGTCAGCGTTAAAATTACACAGTTCGAATACCTTGGAAATCTTTTCTGCAGCGACAGAATCGGTTCTGGAATTGCCCGTTATTTCGGAGGGGATTAGTGCTGGTTTTCCTTCGCCTGCGCTCGATTTTATCGACTTAACAATCGACATGAACAAGCATTTGGTCAAACACCCTGCGACAACATTTTATGGACGCGTCAAAGGACAGTCGATGAAAGATGCAGGAATTTTTGATGGCGATTTGTTGGTCATTGATAAAAGCCTTCAGCCCACTGACAACAAAATCGCCGTGTGTTACATCGATGGGGAATTTACCATCAAACGCATTCAAATTCAAAAGGATTGCGTCTGGTTGATTCCAGAAAACGAAGCGTACCAACCCATCAAGGTGACGGCAGACAATGACTTTATTATTTGGGGAATGGTGACACACGTCATCAAAGCGCTGTAAACCATAAATACCTTACGGACTTCCCAAGCTATTTTTGTAAAAACAACCAGATGTTTGCTTTAGTTGATTGCAATAATTTTTACGCTTCCTGTGAACGGGTTTTTCGCCCCGATCTTGTTGGAAAACCGATTGCGGTACTGTCGAATAACGATGGTTGTGTCATTGCGCGAAGCAACGAAGCAAAAGCCTTGGGCATTCCAATGGGCGCGCCTGCTTTTGAGTACGAAAAACTATTCAAACAACACCAAATCCACGTGTTCTCCGCTAATTTTGCATTGTATGGCGATTTGAGTAACCGTGTGATGACACTGCTCGGTGAATTTTCTCCCGAAATCGAAGTGTACAGCATCGACGAAGCATTTTTGAAATTAACCGGTTTCGAGTATTTCGATTTGCAACAGTACGGCCATAAAATGCTCCAACGCGTGACAAAAGGAACAGGAATACCCATCAGTGTGGGAATCGCTCCAACCAAGTCACTGGCGAAAGTTGCCAATAAAATCGCGAAGAAATATCCCCAAAAAACCAAGGGAACCTACCTCATCGATACGGAAGAAAAACGCATCAAAGCCTTGAAATGGTTGCCCATTGAAGATGTTTGGGGAATAGGACGGAAGCACGCACAACGCTTGCGGAATCAAGGAGTCAAAACAGCATTTGATTTCACCCAATTGTCGAATGCGTGGGTGCAAAAAGAAATGAGTATCGTTGGTCTGCGCTTGAAACGCGATCTGGAAGGCTTACCGACCTTGGATTTGGAAGAAATAAAAGACAAAAAGAACATCGCGACAACACGTTCGTTTGAAAAAAGCATCGCTGATTTGGCTGGTTTGCAGGAGCGCGTTGCGACCTTTGCCGTCTCGTGTGCCGAAAAATTGCGCAAACAAAAAAGTTGTTGCAAAGCACTCTCGGTTTTCATTCATACCAACGGATTTCGACAAGATCAACCGCAATACGCAAAGAACATCGTCTTGAAATTGCCGTTTGCTACCAATTCAAGTCTGGAATTGGCGCATTTTGCAAACAAAGCCTTGGAACACATTTATCAAAAAGGGTTTCACTACAAAAAGGCGGGCGTTATCTTATTGGAGATTGTGCCACAGGATACCGTTCAGATTTCTTTGTTTGATAACAGCAATCCCCGCCACGCTTCCTTGATGCGCACCGTCGATTTGTTGAATCAACGCTTTGGTCAACAAAAAATACGCTTGGCTATCCAAGATCGAAAACGCGTCTGGAAAATGAAACAAGAACGCCTGTCGCCACGGTACACAACCAATTTGAATGATATTATTACGGTAAATGCTTAAATGAAAGAGGAAATAGAAAAAAGAGGGTAAAAGGGTAATATTACCTCTTTGGTATTTTGCAAAATTGCAAAATTGCAAAATTGAATCAAAAGCATCTTGTCTTAGTAAAAAAGTAATAGTACGTTTTTCTAATTTTCCAATTTTTGAAATTTCCAAAATAAGTCCTTGTCCACTCTATGAACAACGAACAAGAAACACGTTTTGTTTCTCATTGAAATTCTCATTAATATTGACAAAAACAAACGAGTATGTGTTTCCACTCCAAGCAATCGGCTGACGCACAACGACTGAAAAAGCGTTACAAAGCAAGTTTCCCACAAGAATTGGCTTTTCAACCAAGTGATGAGGTGAATGGATTCACACATCCGCTTTGCCCCATCATTACAAATATCAATCCGACAACAATCCAACTCGCTTCCTGGGGCTTGATTCCCGCATGGGCAAAAGACACAACCATTCAAAACAGTACGTTGAATGCCAAAATTGAGACACTCCATGAGAAACCATCGTTTCAAGCAGTGGTTAACCAACGTTGCCTCGTTCCTGTAACGGGATTTTACGAGTGGCATTGGTTGGATAGCAAGGGGAAACACAAAGAAAAGTACTTGATTACCTGCGAAGCGAGTGAGATTTTTTCGTTTGCGGGACTGTGGAGCACGTGGATTGATCCCAATACAGGAATGACACAACAATCGTTTGCAATTCTTACAACAGCGGCAAATGAATTAATGGCAGCAGTACATAATTCCGCCAAGCGGATGCCCATCATCATTACACCGACAGCAGAGGAGGAGTGGTTATTAGGAACGCATGCGCCAAACATTGAACAGCGATTAATTGCAACGAATTTAGCAGCGCAGCAGCGGTTGTTTTGAGGTGATTGTTTAAGTCGTGGGGTAATATTACCTTTTTGGTATTTTGCATATTTACAACAAGTGTTCGAAACAAATTTTAAAAAGGGTAGCATAAAAAAAGCTGCCGCAACATGCAACAGCTTTTACTTGTATAATTTTTAAAACTCACATCCATTTTGCAGAAAAACGATTGTATTCACTGCGTAGGTCGTTGAAGTTTTTCTCAAATGAAGTCACTAAATCTTTTTCAACTAAATGATCCGCTGTTTTACGGTGGTCAACGGCAATAGGATTTGAGTTTATTTCATTGATTAATTGTTGTTCATTTACCTTTACAGCATGCATGATTTCATCAATGTTATTGCGTTGAATAATAAACTGATTTTGGAAATGTTCCACTTCTGCTAACATGTCTTTATTCGAATTTTTACCGGCAATTTCTTCCAGACGTTTTTCAAAAATGACAATATCTTCTTTGTAAAATTGCAAACTGTTTATCCAAGCTTTGTTTTCTTCGTGTTGTTGGTAAATGGGAGCTGTTGTGTTTTTCATACTATTTGATTTTGTGTTTTATCTTTCAAAACAAAGGTGCACAATAACTAACTCAAAAAACAGAAGATATGACAGTTTAAAAACTGATATTCGTCAACAAAAAAAGCACCCCGAAGGATGCTTTTTATTGATAGGTGGTTATTATTTTCTTTTAAACGGGTTTTATTAATTGTCAATCCAAAGAATTACTTAAAAAGATTGATCAACCATTTTTCAAACAAACGACCAAAAATAGGAGCAGGCTTGAGACGGCCACTTGCTGCGTTTATAATGCTGATGATTAAACAAACAAGTAATCCAATCCAAATTACAAATGAAAGTAAGTAAATAAACATTGCATAATCAGCAACATTTCTTAAACCCATTCCTAGCATTGGAAGTGCAATTAAAACTAAAATAATTGACATTGCTATACCAGTTATCATGAATCCAACTGCTTGTCTGAGGTGGTATGCTCCAAGTTTCGTTTTATTACTGCTGTGCTGAACAATTGCAATGATAAAGCCAATTAATGTTATATAAGCAAGAATAGCGACTGTTTTGTCTTCATCCGATGTCATTGGTTGATTGCTAGTTGTATTCGAAGATGCGTTGCCATTATCTGTAGCTGAATTTTCTCCGTTTTTGAATTTCATCAAGGCAATTGATACGAATAGAAGAGAAACAGGTAAACTCAACGATATGAGCCAAGAAATTGGTCTATAATTAATCATTTCATTATTAGCCAATTCAACTAACACATTACAAATTGATGCAATCATTAAAATAACTGCTGCGTTTTTCATTTTCATAGTTTGTTTTTTAGTAATTCTTACTCATAAGGCTTTTCAGCTACTCCCCGTTTTTAAAGTTGTTTCTGGACTCAACTATTATTCTTTAATAATCTTTATCACTTCCTGTTTATCACCAGCGGTTATCGTTAAGAAGTAAACACCCGATTTAACTGTTTCCAAATTGAATTTGCTAGCTGATGGGTCAAGTTCTTTCACCAATTTACCATTCACATCCGAAACACGCATTGTGCTGATGGTGTTATACAATTCCAAACCTGCAATAATAAACGCACCAGTTGTTGGGTTAGGGGAGATAGATAATAATGGAAAACCTGTATCTGAAATACTTGCATCATCGATGATTGTAAGAGTTGCAATAGTTGACGTGTCAGTACATCCTCCGTCATTAATGAGACATCTGAAAACTTGATTATTATTGGTCATGTTTAAGTTTGAAACATTCAAAGTAGAACTTGTAACGCCACTATACTGACCAGCATTACTTAAATTTTGAAATCCTAAGCCTAGATTAGTTTGCCATTGGTAAGTAGTATTAGAATTTGAAGATGAAACTGAAAAATTAGCTGTTCCAATTGAAGTTGGTACATTTTGATCTTGAGGTTGAGAAGTAATGCTTAAATTACAACCTTCAAATAAAGTTGCAATTTCTAAATCTGTTAAGGCACGATTCCAGATACCTATGTCGTCGAGTTTGCCATTAAAATACTGAGCAGAACCAGATAAACTTGCTCCGAAATTATACTCTCCGCTATTATTTGGTAATGGATTAACTGTAAACTGGCCATTTAAATTTCCATTTAAAAATATTTTTAATGAGTTAGAACTAAAAGTAAAAATTAAATTATTCCAATTATTATTTGAAATTATCTGAGGAGAAGAAAATATTTGCAAATTAGAAGATGTAATAAAACTTACATAAGAAGGCACTGAATTTATCAACTGAACTTCCCAATTAGAATCAAAAGCATCTATAAGAGGATTAAATTCAGGATTTATATTTGTTTTGAACCATATTGAAGCTGTAAAAGAAGATTGATAATTTCTTAAAGTAGAAATGTAATCATTCACACCATCAAAATTGTAAGCCTTATTTGCAACACCATTTCTGTCAGTTGTTAATGTCGGTCCATTAACCGCACCATTATTCCCATTGCCACTTTCATCGTTAGCGTTACCATTAAATGGCCACCAGCCAACTAAGCCATTTGTTGGAACATAATTAGGAACTTGAGCAAATGTTGTTGTTGCAAGTAATATTGCAATCAGTAATGTTAGTTTTTTCATAATTATTTTTTGATTAAAATTAAGTAATGAAACTAACGCAAATTAAAAATTTAGGAGAACATGTATTATCACCAATAACAGGGTTATTTTGAAGTTGAAAATTCCGCTAAAACAGTTTTATTCAAAAACAACAACTTCATCCGTTTGTCGGCTTTCATCCGTTCCTCAACAAATATTTCTTCTTGTGGAATATTGAATTTTGCAGCAAGTTTATAGCGGAGTTCTTTCAACAAGGTTTCTCGTCTTTTTTTCAAGGTGTCGATAGATGGTTGATCATGATTGACCAAATCGTTTATATGCGAAATTTCTAAACCGGTTTCATGGAATTGAATCAGTAACTGAATCAATTCTTTTTCAGTGCTATTAAATTCATCAAACAATGCATCATTAGCTTGCTCGATATTGGAAATGAATTGTTTCTTTCGTTTGCTATACTTTGTCACTAGTGTTACAATTAGTATTCCTAAAAAGAGAATAAGAAATCCTGTTTGCCATCTGAATTGATCGATAAGTGAATGTTCTTTCAGTAAGATATCGCCTTCTACTAAATCCAATTGCTTTAAAAATGAATCATTAGAAATCTCAACATATAAAGATGGTTTAGAAGTGATTTTAAAAAGTAAAAAAAGTGAATCAACAGAAATGATATTTCTGAATATTCTTGAAGAGTTTAGTTTATATTTTTTATAACGCATTTTTTCAAAATCGTAGCTTACAATCATGTTAGGATAACAAGAATAAAAGCTTTTGTAATTTTGATGATGTTCGTAAGGGTCTTCAATTTTCCGACCAATAATTTCTGGATCAATTGAGCCTAGTGCAGTCCATTTTTTTGATGATTTATCAAATTGATAAAGCTTCCTAAGTTGATTATATTTATTATGTTTTAAACTAAAACCATCAAATACATAATAATAGTTTTTATTTTGTTGCACAAAACTTCTAACTCCGGATGGGGGCGGATTATTAATGGCATTCAACACAAACCACTCTCTTTCGATGGTGTCGTATCGGGTAATGATATTCTTACTTGTAAATAATCCATAACCACCATAGATTCTGGGTTCACCTTCGTCCATGAAAAATGCACCTTCAAATTGATTCATGTGGTAAAACGAATGGTCGTGTCTTTTAATAGTATTATTTTTTAATGAATATACAACACCACATCCGGTATAAACAAAATAAACGGGCGTTCCTTTTTCAGACATTGGGATAAAATCTGCTAGAAACTGTTCAAAGGGCATTTCTATTGTTAACTGAATAGGTTTCTTTTCCCATATTACAGCTTGTTGGTTGTATTTCCACAAAAAGGTAGAATCATCCAACACACAAAAAGCCTTTTCATTGTAATCATAAAAAGCAAACGCGTTAATGTGATTTAGATTAAGTCTTTTTTGCGCGTGAATAAAAATAGGGGAAAGTAAGAGTAGGAAAAGCGTTAATCGTGTCATTAGTTTTTTTTCAAAGATATACTAAGCGTGAAATATTACAGGAAAGAAAAAGTGAAAGTTAGGTTTTCACCTATTTTCACCTAAATAAATGAATAGAAAATGAGTTGTTTGTATGAAAAAATAAAGTTTTTAGTATGTTGTCTAAAATTTTATTGAAGTATTTTTTTTAGGGTAGTAATTTGCGACTTCAATCCTTTCTATTAAGCTTATTTATTTAAGTGAACACATTTCAGTGATATGTTCATATTTTTTAAAATATTGAACATGACAGTTGTTTTGTATTAAAAATGGACATATATTTGTTATATGTACAAATAATTTAAAAAAATGGACATGATGAAAAAGGTAGAATTTGACAGAACAGTTCCTTATAATGACTTACCTGATTTGCCAATGCTTACTGATTTTATTGATAAAGACGTGTTGATGAAGTGGGGATTAGCGTAGAGGTCTTTAGCAGAGTTAAATAGAAATATATTACGCATTCCTAATCCAACAATGCTTGTAAATACAATTTCATTACAAGAAGCTAAAAGTTCTACCGAAATTGAAAATATCTTCACAACAGAAGATGAACTTTATAAAGCAATATCAGAAACAGTTAAGGAAGAATATGCAAATTCTTCAACGAAAGAAGTTTTAAAATACAGAGAAGCGCTTTGGGAAGGATTTTATTTGGTCAAGAAAAAAAATGAAATTGATAAAAAAACGATTGTTAATGTTTTTCAGAAAATAAAAGATACAACGCAAGAGTTTAGATCGCCACAATCACAAATAGTAATTAAGAGGGGACAAAGTGAATTGCGTCCAGGAGAAATAATTTACACACCACCAAGGGGTGAAGGAATAATCGCGGCTAAAATTGATAATTTATTGCTCTTTATGAAGCAAGAAGATGAGATTGACCCATTAATTAAAATGGCTATAGCTCATTATCAATTTGAAGCAATTCACCCTTTTACAGATGGGAATGGTCGGACTGGTAGAATATTAAACCTACTTTATTTAATCGATCAAAAGTTGCTTTCACATCCAGTTTTATATTTGAGTAATTATATCATTCAAAACAAAGATGATTACTATTATTATTTATCAGGGGTTACTCAGAAAAGCGACTGGAAATCCTGGGTTATTTTTATGCTGACTGCAGTAGAAAAAACGGCGAACCACACGAATCAATTGATTGATGAAATTATGATACAGTTAGTTGAAACTTACAATTATGCAAAATCAAAGCTCAAGTGGTATTCATTAGAAGTTAATCAAGCTTTGTTTTTTCAGCCATATATTAAACAACGATTTATTGGAGAAATTACTGGAGCAAAAAGCCGAACAACTCTAACGAAATACATGCATCAATTAGTTCAAATTGGCGTTCTTTCAGAGAAAAAAGAAGGAAAAGAGGTATTCTATGTGAATAATGATTTATTAAGAATCTTACAGAAAAGATAACTCTTTTCAACGTTGTTTTATTATTCGATAATGGATTTTTGACGATTTTTCAGAGTAAAGATCCTGCCGCAATTGTTCATTCCAAGCATGAAATCTCGTGCTGCTTCGCATCACTGAATTTTTTTGTATCGCCAACTTACAAAAGAAAACTTTTGACGTTGTTAAACAAAAAAATCCCGACATTATATGTCGAGATTTCTTTTGTGACCCCGAAAGGAGTAAAGATCCTGCCGCAATTGTTCATTCCAAGCATGAAATCTCGTGCTGCTTCGCATCACTGAATTTTTTTGTATCGCCAACTTACAAAAGAAAACTTTTGACGTTGTCAAACAAAAAAATCCCGACATTACATGTCGAGATTTCTTTTGTGACCCCGAAAGGAGTAAAGATCCTACCGCAAAAGTTCATTCCAAGCATGAAATCTCGTGCTGCTTCGCATCACGGTATTTTTTTGTATCGCC
>Ga0213920_1001116_pt1 | contig 16028 bp, 10 predicted proteins | sample McNCre1117MG_FD_161054 | JGI IMG/M metagenome (GOLD analysis project Ga0213920, IMG submission 161054) | Freshwater microbial communities from McNutts Creek, Athens, Georgia, United States - 11-17 MG | ecosystem: Environmental > Aquatic > Freshwater > Creek | place: USA: Georgia | collected...
TTGATCATGGGCGTCAACCTAATTGGACAGATGACCACCATCCTCACTCTGAGCTTGTTCATCACGGTGGTCGCCACGCTTTCACGCATGTACGGCGACAGCGAGATGGTGATATGGTTCAGCAGCGGACAGGGCCTGATGCGTTTCACGGGCCCTTTGCTGAGGTTTGCGTGGCCCATGGTGCTGACCATTGTTCTGTTGGCGCTCTTTGCCTGGCCCTGGAGCAACCAGCAGATGAAAGACCTGCAACAACGCTACGAAAAGCGCAATGACATCGAGCGTGTCGCACCGGGTCAGTTCCAGGAATCCGGTCAAGGCAAACGGGTGTTTTTCATCGACAAGGACTCGCCCGACAAGCGGGTGGGCAAAAACGTGTTCGTCTACAGCGAAGATGGCCCGCTGGAGTCAACGACCACGGCCGAACAAGGTCGTGTGGAGTTTCATGGGCTTGACCGATTCTTGATGCTCGAGTCGGGTCAGCAACTGCTGCGCAACCGAGAAACCGGTGAAGTGCGCGTCACCCGCTTTCAGCAATACGATCTGCTGGTCGATGCATCCCCATTGGGGGGACCGCAAGACATTGCCAGCCGGCAGGTTGCCAGTATTGACCTGATCCGCCAGCCCAGCGCGGTGAATCTGGGAGAACTGTCCTGGCGCCTGGGTCTGGGCCTGTGCGCCCTCAATCTGATGCTGCTGGGTTTGAGCATGTCGGCTGTGAATCCGCGCGCCGGGCGCAGCTATCAGTTTGCCTTGGCCTTGCTGACCTTTGTGCTGTACTACAACATGGTCAACATTGGACAAAACTGGATCAACAACGGCCGCATTGGCTTCATGCCCTGGATGGTGGGCCTGCACGGTAGCGTGTTTGCCCTGGCCATGGCATGGTTGTTGGCTCGACACCAAAACTGGTCCCTGCGTGCCGCCACCCGAAACCTGCAAATCGGCAAAAGGGCTTACCCATGAAAACCGTTCAACGCCTCCTGTACAAGGAAATCGTTCAGGCCGTGGTATTTGTCGCCTGCGGCTTCCTGGCGCTGTTCATCTTTTTTGATCTGGTGGAGGAACTTCAGAACCTCAGCCGCATGGCCCAAGCAGGCTACCGTCTGCAACACGGCCTGATGCAAGTGACGCTCAAGACCCCTGGACACCTTTACGAGCTGATGCCCATTTCGGTGCTGATTGGCACGATATTTGTGATGGCGCGGCTGGCCCAAAGTTCCGAATTCACCATTTTGCGTACAGGAGGCCTGGAACCCGTGCGTGCATTGACCATCCTGCTGCAATTGGGGGTAGGCTTTGTTCTGGTCACGTTCTTGCTCGGAGACTACGTCGCACCCTGGGCAGAGCGCCAAAGCACTTTGCTCAAAAGCCAATTCCGAGGGGTCATCACCACGGGCCAGACCGGGGCCTGGCTCAAGGAACGCACCGCCACCAGCCACTCGGCCGTGAACGTGCGGGCCTTCAACGACAAGGCCCACATGGTGGGTGTGCGCATCCATCAATTCAATGCGCAAGGTGAATTGCTCTCGATCACGCAGGCTGCCCGAGGCGAGTTTGGTGATGGTGTCTGGAAACTCAGTGACGTTGAGCGCGAGGAGCTCAAAAGCGGCGACAAGCAGCAAACCACGCGGATGGATATCCAGAGAATGGCCCAACTGGACTGGCCGACCAGCATTTCGGCCGACATGGTGGCAGCTGCACTGCTCAGCCCCGATCAGATGAAAATCTGGGACCTGCTGCTCTACACACGCCACCTGTCAGGGAACAACCAGAATGCCCAGCAGTACGAGATCCAGCTTTGGCGCAAGGTGTTCTATCCACTCAGCTGCCTGGTCATGCTGACACTGGCGCTGCCCTTTGCCTACCTGCATTTCCGCTCAGGCCAGATTGCCGGTCATGTGTTCGGTGGCGTCATGGCGGGCATCAGCTTTTACCTGCTCAACAACGTCTTCGGCCACATCGGCAATCTGCAAAACTGGGTGCCCTGGATCACCTCGGCCGCACCTTCGCTGCTCTACACCTTGGCGTCATTGGCCGCATTCGCCTGGATGGTCAACAAACAATGAGCTCTGCCATTGTTTTGTTTGCTCACGGCTCACGCGATCCGCTCTGGCGCGCGCCCATCGACGCTGTGGCGCAAGCCATTGCAGCACAGTCTCCGGATGCGGTGGTGCGCTGCGCCTTTCTGGAATTGACCACCCCCGACTTGCCCACCGTCATGAACGAACTCGTCTGCCTGGGTCTGGGCCATGTGCGCATCGTCCCGATGTTTCTTGGCGTCGGTCGTCATGCCCGCGAAGACTTGCCTGAACTGGTCACACAACTGCAGTCGCAACACCCTGCAGTGCACTTGGAACTGATGCCTTCCGTGGGTGAACACCCGGCCATGACCGCTTTGATGGCGCAGATTGCACTGGGCACCCACACCAACACATAAAACCCCAAGGCATAATTGCATCCGTCAATATGGCGAATTGCATATGAACCTTCACCAATTCCGATTTGCCCAGGAAGCTGCCCGGCGCAACCTCAACCTGACCGAAGTCGCCAAGGCACTGCATACCTCGCAGCCAGGCGTGTCCAAAGCCATCATCGAACTCGAAGAAGAGCTGGGCATCGAGATCTTTGCCCGACACGGCAAACGACTCAAACGCATCACCGAGCCCGGTCTGCATGTGATGCAAAGCATTGAGATCATCCTGCGCGAAGTTGCCAATCTGCGCAAGATTGGTGACCAATACAGCGCCCAGGACAGCGGCACCCTGTCGATCGCCACCACCCACACGCAAGCGCGGTACGTGCTGCCTGTGCCCGTGGCTCGCTTGCGTGAGAAATACCCCAAAGTCAACATCAGCCTTCACCAAGGCGCGCCTGATCAAGTGGCCAAAATGCTGATGGACGATACCGCTGAGATTGGCATCGCCACCGAGTCACTGTCGGCCTACGACGACCTCGTGACCCTGCCTTGTTACGAGTGGCAGCACATGCTGGTGATGCCGCTGGACCACCCCTTGGCCAAGCTGGAGCGCCTGACGCTCGAAGACATTGCCAAAGAGCCGCTCATCACCTATCACCCATCCTTCACAGGCCGCACCCGAATTGACCACGCCTTTGCGGGCAAGAAACTGCACCCGCGCATTGCCCTTGAAGCCATCGACTCTGACGTCATCAAGACCTATGTCCGCCTGGGTTTGGGCGTGGGCATCGTGGCCGAGATGGCCGTCAAGGACGACCCCATCAACGATTTGGCCGTGCGTCCGCTGGGCAGCCTGCTGGGCATGAACGTGGCCCGTGTGGCCTTCAAGCGCGGGGCCTACCTGCGCGACTTTGTTTACCATTTCGCTGAATTGCTGAGCGACCGCCTGACCGCCAGCCTGGTGGCCAAAGCCATGACCGGCCACGTCAACGACTACGAACTCTGAGCCATGACCACACCTCGCACCCCTCACCTGCCCTCCAAAACGCCCAACATGGGCACCACCATCTTCACCGTCATGTCGGCCCTGGCAGCTGAAAAAGGTGCTGTCAACCTCGGCCAAGGCTTCCCGGACTTTGCCTGCGACCCGCGACTGGTCGATGCAGTGACCGACGCCATGCGCGAAGGCCTCAACCAGTACCCACCAATGACAGGCGTGGCTCCTCTGCGCGAAGCCGTGAGCGCCAAAATAAAAAAGCTCTACGGTCGCCACTATGACCCTGTGAGCGAAATCACCATCACCGCTGGCGCGACGCAGGCCATCCTCACCACCATCCTGGCCATCGTTCATCCAGGTGATGAAGTCATCGTGCTGGAGCCTTGCTACGACAGCTATGTGCCCAACATCGAACTGGCGGGCGGTGTGGTGGTGCGCGTGCCGCTGACACCCGGCAGCTTTCGCCCCGACTTCGACAAGATCCAGGCCGCCATCACGCCGCGCACCCGCGCCATCCTGATCAATTCACCGCACAACCCCAGCGGCATGATCTGGTCACGCGAAGACATGCTGCACCTGCAGGAGATCCTCGATCCGACGGAGGTGCTGCTCATCAGCGACGAGGTCTATGAACACATGGTCTACGCGCCCAACCAGCACTGGAGTGCGGCCAGCTTCGAGGGCCTGGCGGCACGCGCCTTCATCGTGTCGAGCTTTGGCAAGACCTACCATGTGACTGGCTGGAAAGTCGGCACCGTGGCCGCACCCGCCGCATTGACGGCAGAGTTCCGCAAGGTGCACCAGTTCAACGTGTTCACCGTCAACACGCCTGTGCAGCATGGCCTGGCCCGCTACATGGCCGACCCGGCCCCCTACCTGGAGCTGCCCGCGTTTTACCAAAGCAAGCGCGACCTGTTCCGTGCAGGTCTGGCCCAAACCAAGTTCACACTGCTGCCAGGCGAAGGCACCTACTTCCAGTGTGTGGACATCTCGGGCCTGGATGTGCCCGAGAAAAACCTCAGCGAAGCCGAGTTCTGCCAATGGCTCACCACCGACATTGGCGTGGCCGCCATCCCGCTGTCAGCGTTCTACGGCAACGGCTTTGATCAGAAAGTCATCCGTTTTTGCTTTGCCAAGAAAGACGAAACCCTGAACCTGGCGCTGGAGCGCTTGGCCAAACTCTGAGCTTGTAGGAGCCGCGCCCTCGCGGCGATAGCTGGGCATCGCCGCGCCAGCTTGTTGGCTCGCGACACGCGCCTGCCTGAAGCTTCTTCAGTCGTCCTCGGCCGCGCTGATGTCAGGGAACAGCACCTCGGTAAAGCCAAAATGCGTGAAATCGCGTACCCGCATGGGGAAGAGCTTGCCGATCAGGTGATCACATTCGTGTTGCACCACCAGAGCGTGAAAGCCTTCCACAGTTCGGTCAATGGCCTGGCCCTTTTCGTCAAAGCCCGTGTATCGCACGCGTGCCGGACGGGGCACCATGGCGCGCAGCCCGGGCACCGACAGGCAGCCTTCCCAGGCTTGCGCTTCATCGCTGCCCAGCGGCGTGATGACCGGGTTGATGAGCACCGTGGGGGGTATCAGTTCCCGTTCCGGATAGCGCGGATTGACGGTGGTGCTGCCAAAAATCACCACCTGCAGGTTCACCCCGATTTGGGGTGCCGCAATGCCCGCGCCATTGGCAGCCGCCATGGTATCGCGCAGGTCGGCCAGCAGCGCATGCAGCTCGGGCGTGTCAAACGCCTGCACCGGCTCGGCCATGCGCAGCAGGCGGGCATCGCCCATCTTCAAAATCTCGCGAACGGTCATTGTTTACCCCCACTTTCGCCCACTGCGTGTGGCTCTCTGCCCCCCGAGGGGGCCCTCGCACCTTGGGGCGGCCCGGCGGTGCTCATGGTTTGTTTCCTTGCAAAAGCACAGCCAGACCGGCATCGTCCAGCACAGGCACACCCAGAGCCTGCGCCTTGTCGAGCTTGCTGCCCGCTTCTGTGCCTGCCACGACGTAACTGGTCTTCTTGCTCACCGAGCCCGCCACTTTGGCGCCCAGGGCTTCCAATTTGTCTTTGGCCTCATCGCGACCCATGCTTTGCAGCGTGCCGGTCAGCACCACCGTGATGCCTGCCAAAGGCATTTCGGTCGGCGCCAGGGCCTCACCTTCTGCCCAGGTGATGCCTGCATCGCGCAGGGCCTGCACCACCTCGCGGTTGTGCGCCTGGGCAAAAAAGGTGTGAATGCTGTGCGCCACCACCGGGCCGACATCGGCCACTTGCAGCAAAGCGTCTTCGCTGGCGACCATGATGGCGTCCAGTTGCCCAAAGTGCCGCGCCAGCTCCTTGGCCGTGGCCTCACCCACATGGCGGATGCCCAGACCGAACACAAAGCGGGGCAATGTGGCCTGCTTGGATTTTTCCAGCGCATCAAGCAGGTTCTGGGCCGACTTTTCAGCCATGCGGTCCATGCCCGCCAAGTCCTGCAACTGCAGGCCATACAGGTCGGCCAGGGTGTTGACTCGGCCCGAGTCCACGAGCTGGTCCACCAGCTTGTCACCCAGCCCTTCGATGTCCATCGCACGGCGGTGCGCAAAGTGCCAGACGGCCTGTTTGCGCTGCGCGCTGCAAAACAACCCACCCGTGCAGCGGTGGTCGGCTTCGCCCTCCTCCCGTTCGGCCAGGCTGCCACAGACCGGGCAATGACTCATCATGGAGAAGACCATGGCGTCGGCTGGGCGCTTGTCCAGCACCACCGACACCACCTCGGGGATCACATCGCCCGCACGGCGCACGATCACCGTGTCGCCCACCCGCACATCCTTGCGGCGGGCTTCCAGTTCGTTGTGCAGGGTGGCGTTGGTTACCGTCACGCCGCCCACAAACACCGGGGCCAGCTTGGCCACAGGCGTGAGCTTGCCCGTGCGGCCCACTTGTACGTCAATGGCCAGCACCTGGGTCATTTCTTCCTGCGCCGGGTATTTGTGGGCCACCGCCCAGCGAGGCTCGCGGGTCACAAAGCCCAATTGCTGCTGCAGGGCCAGGTCGTTGACCTTGTAGACCACGCCATCAATGTCGTAGGGCAAGCGGTCTCGCTCGGCGGCGATGCGCTGATGGAAGGCCACCAGACCAGCCGCACCTTCCACCACCGCCGTCTGCTCGGCCACAGGAAAACCCCAGGCCTTGAGCTGCATCAGCATGTCGTAGTGTGTGGTCCACAGCGGCGGGTGGGCCGCTGCGCTCACCTCACCGAGCCCATAGGCAAAGAAGCTCAAGGGGCGGTCAGCGGCGATGCCCGAGTCCAGCTGCCGCACCGCGCCCGCGGCAGCATTGCGCGGATTGACAAAGGTCTTTTCCCCCTTGGCCCCGGTGGCAATGCGCTGGCGCTGGCGCTCGTTCAGGGCCTCAAAGTCATCGCGGCGCATGTAGACCTCGCCGCGCACCTCCAGCACATCGGGCACACCCTCGGGCAGGCGCAAGGGAATTTGCCCGATGGTGCGCGCATTGGCCGTGACGTCTTCACCGGTTTCACCATCGCCCCGGGTCGCACCTTGCACCAACACACCGCGTTCGTAACGCAGGCTCATGGCCAGGCCGTCGAACTTGAGTTCGGCGACGTACTGCACCGCAGGATCGGCCTCGCTCAGCGAAAGCTCCCGGCGCATGCGGGCATCAAAGGCTTCAGCGCCCGTCGACTCGGTGTCGGTCTCGGTGCGGATGCTGAGCATGGGCACCGCATGGCGCACGACGGCAAAGGCATCGAGCACCGCCCCGCCAACACGCTGGGTGGGCGAGTCGGGGGTCAACAATTCGGGGTGAGCGACCTCCAGGGCCTGTAGCTCACGAAACAGTCGGTCGTATTCGGCGTCCGGGATTTGCGGGGCATCCAGCACGTAGTAGCAGTGCCCGTGGTGTTGCAGCAGCTGCCGTAGCTCGGCCGCACGCTCAGCAGGGGCTTCTGGTGCCGCTGCCGGCTCGGCAAACAAATCGAGCGTACTCATCGAAAATGCTGAAGCATCACGAGAACAGGCGCCGTGCCTGAGGTGAGCCTGCCGACAGTTCACGCTCGTCCAGCGCGTTGTACAGCTGCTCCAGGTCGAGCGCGATCTGGTCCAGCACGTCCTGACCCAGGCGCTGGCCGCCGCCATCGGTGACGGCGCCGTCCATCTGCTGGGCCAGCCAGTCGGCGGCCTGTCGCAAGCGGGCAAAGGGCTGATCGCCCCGAGCCACCTGAGGCACATCCAGGCTCAAGGTGAACTCGCGGATGGCTGACAGATCGGGGTCTTCGGCCAGGGCCGCCTGGGTGTCAAAGGTGAGCGACAGCACCGGGGGCAGTCCCTCCATCTCGGCAGGCAAAACCATGCGCCCGGGAATGACCCCGGCCACAAAGCCCAGACGGGCTGCGTGCTGGTGCACATAACCGGGGCTCCAGGCCGCGGCCATGGCCGTGATGGCAAAGCTCAGCTGCGCATCGTGCTCACTGGCAAATTGGTCCAATTCGCGGGCACGGGCCACTTCTTCCAGCATGTCGGTAAAGACAGGGCTACCGCCCACCGCATCGGCAAAGGCCTGGGTCTTGACCACGTATTCGGAAAACTCGATCTCGTTGAGCGGCCCCACGCGGTTGGCCAGTTGCACGCCTGCCTGAAATGCCGAATAACGGCGCCCCGCAACAATGGGCTCCCACTCGCCTGTCAGCTCGCTGCAACCTTCCACATTGAAAGCTTTGGTGCCCACACGCCGCGTGGCAGGCAACGCCGCCAAAGCGGCATCGCCCGACACCGGATGATCGACCTCCACCGTGGCCATCACATCGATCAAGGCGTCCAGCACTGGCTTGCGTTCTGGCTGCGGCAATTTGTCAAAATCATCGCTGAGCACAGGCTCCACCACTCCGGCCTCTTGCAGACCAGACGCCATCGCCGTATCCACAGGCTCCAAGGCTTTGGCCTGGCGTGGCGCACTCTTGCGCGATACCCACTGGTTGTAGACCACCACTGCCAGCAAGGTGGCAACACCGGCCCCCAGCAAACCGATTTGCAATGAACTCATCTTTCAGCTTCCTCAGATTTGCGCCAAATTCACGGCCGACTCCATGTCCACCGCCACGATGCGCGAAACGCCCTGCTCCTGCATGGTCACGCCAATGAGCTGTTTGGCCATCTCCATCGCGATCTTGTTGTGGCTGATGAACAGGAACTGGGTTTCCTTGCCCATGCTGGACACCAGCTTGGCGTAACGCTCGGTGTTGGCATCGTCCAGCGGCGCGTCCACCTCATCGAGCAGACAGAACGGCGCCGGATTGAGCTGGAAGATGGCGAACACCAGCGCAATCGCCGTCAACGCCTTCTCTCCGCCTGAAAGCAGGTGGATGGTCTGGTTCTTCTTGCCCGGTGGCTGGGCCAGCACCTGCACACCTGCGTCCAGGATCTCGTCTCCCGTCATGACCAGCTTGGCCTGACCGCCCCCAAACAACTCGGGGAACATGCGGCTGAAGTGCTCGTTGACGATCTTGAACGTGCCGCCCAGCAAGTCGCGTGTTTCGGCGTCGATCTTGCGGATCGCGTCTTCCAGCGTGTTCATGGCATCGGTCAGGTCCAGGTTCTGCGAATCCAGGAAGGTCTTGCGTTCGCGTGCAGTGGACAGCTCTTCCAGAGCAGCCAGGTTGACCGGGCCCAAGGCATTGATTTCACGCCCGATGCGGTCGATCTCGCCTTGCAGGCCGTACAGACGCACTTCGCCTTGTTCGATGCTGGCAGCCACGGCTTCCAGATCGGCGTTGGCATCGGCCAGCAGCTGGGTGTACTGCTCCAGCCCCAGACGGGCGGCCTGTTCTTTCAGTTGCAGGTCGGTGATGCGCTGGCGCAGCGGCTCCAGTTCGCGCTCAAAAGCCACCTTGCGCTCGTCACTGGCGCGCAGCTTGGCAGTCAGGTCATCGTAGGCACTGCGCTTGGCACCCAAGGCCTGCTCACGCTCGAGCTTGATGGCCAATGCGTCCTGCAGTCCGCCCTGCGCTGCGGCATCGCTCAGGCGCGAGAGTTCATCGTGTGCTCGCTGCTGCTCAGCGCCCAGATTGCCCACTTGCTGCGTGGCGGTTTCCACCGTGCGCTGCAGTTCCCCCTGCCGCGCCTGCAGGCTGCGTTGCGAAAACTGGGCCTCCTGCGCCTGACGCTCCAGGCTGCGCTGCTGCTCACGGCATTCGTTCAGCTTGCGTTCAGCCTCGATCACGCGGTCGTCCAGCTGGGCATGGCGCTCCTGGCTGTCGGCCAGTTGCATGTCCAGCTCTTCAAAGCGGGCTTCGGCCGTGACGCGGCGCTCCTGCAACTCTTCCAGCTGCGCATCCACTTCGGCCATGTCGGCCTGGATCTGCTCGCTGCGCGCACGGGTCTGCTCGGCCATTTGCGACAGACGCAGGTGCTCGACCTGCACCTCGTGGGCACGTGACTGGCTGGTGCTGGCCTCTTGGCGCACACTGATGAGGCGTTGCGAAGCGTCGGCATACGCGCCTTCGGCGCGGGCCAGCGCAGTGCGGCTTTCTTCAGCGATCAGGGTCTGGGCTCGCAGCTGCTTTTCGATGTTTTCAATCTCTTGCGCGCGGGCCAGCAAACCGGCCTGCTCGGAGTCCTGCGCGTAAAAACTGACGCTGTGCGCTGTGACCGCATGGCCCGACTGGACATACAGCACTTCGCCTGCCTGCAACTGGCCACGCCAACCCAGCGCATCGTCCATGCTGGGGGCGGTGTAGCAGCCCTGCAACCAATCGGTCAGCAAGGCCGACAGACCGGCATCGCTGACGCGCAGCAGCTCCGACAGGGCGCGGCAACCCGCAGGCAGGCCAGCACGTGCAGAGGCGATCCCGGCGGCCGGGGGCGTGAAGAAAGACAGTTTGGCGGGCGGCGCATCGCTAGCGAAAGCTCGCACCATGTCCAGGCGAGACACCTCCAGCGCCGACAGCTTTTCGCGCAGGGCGGATTCGAGGGCGTTTTCCCAGCCGCTTTCGATGTGGATACGGCTCCACAGCGCCTCCAGGCCATCCATGCCGTGCTTGGACAACCAGGGTTTGAGTTTGCCGTCGGTGCGGACCTTTTCCTGCAAGGCCTTGAGCGCCTCCAGGCGAGCCGTCAGATCCGCCAGGCGGGCAGACTCGTCGTTGACCACCTGCTGGCGATGGCGACGGTCTTCGTCCAGCTGAGGTACTTGCGCCTGCAACTCCTGCAAGCGGGCGTTGGACTCGGCTGCGGCCGCCTCCGTCTCGGCCAATTGTTCGGTCAGATCGTTCAGACGGGCTTCGTCCGGTGCGGCCAAGGCGTTGCGGTCGGTCTGCAGGCGCTCGCGGCGCTGGTTCAGTTGCCGTGATTGTTCTTCGGTGTTGCGTTGCTCTGCGGCCAGCAGCTGGATCTGCTGCTGGACCTGGGTGACCGAGCCACGCTGTTCGTTGGCCTTGCTCTGGGCCTGACGCAGTGCCTCTTCCAGCTCAGGCAGGGCCATGGCCTGGTCTTCCACCTGGGCTGCCAGGGTCATGCTCTGGTCTTCGGCCATCACGCTTTGCTCGGCCAGTGTGTCCAACTCGGCTTGGGCCTGCTCGCTGCGCTCCTGCCACTGGGCCATCTGCTCCTGCAATTGCACCAGGCGCTGCTCGGCGCGCTGACGGCCCTCCACCACAAAGCGGATCTCGGCTTCGAGCTTGCCCACTTCGGCACTGGCTTCATACAGCTTGCCCTGGGCCTGGTTCACCTCGTCGCCTGCCGCATAGTGGGCCTGGCGGATCGTTTCCAGATCGGCCTCGACATGGCGCAGATCGGCCATGCGCGACTCCAGCGCGTTGATGGCCTGGTCCACGTCGGCTTTGACCTTGCCCTGATCGCCTTCAGCTTCACGGCGCTTCAAAAACCACAGCTGGTGCTGCTTGAGGTTGCTGTCGGCTTGCAAGTTGTTGTAGCGCTGGGCCACCTCGGCCTGCTTTTCGAGTTTTTCGAGGTTGGCGTTGAGTTCGCGCAGGATGTCTTCCACCCGGGTCAGGTTCTCACGCGTGTCCGACAAGCGGTTTTCGGTCTCGCGGCGGCGCTCTTTGTATTTCGACACGCCTGCGGCCTCTTCGAGGAACAGACGCAGTTCTTCGGGGCGCGACTCGATGATCCGGCTGATCGTGCCCTGGCCGATGATGGCGTAGGCGCGTGGACCCAGGCCCGTGCCCAGGAACACGTCTTGCACGTCACGGCGGCGCACCGGCTGGTTGTTGATGTAATAGCTGCTGTTGCCATCACGGGTCAGCACGCGCTTGACCGCGATCTCGGCAAACTGGCCCCACTGACCGCCTGCGCGGTGATCGGCGTTGTCAAAAACCAGTTCGACGCTGGCACGGCTGGCGGGTTTACGGGTCGTGGTGCCGTTGAAGATGACGTCCTGCATGGACTCGCCACGCAGCTCGGATGCCTTGGACTCGCCCAGCACCCAGCGCACCGCGTCCATGATGTTGGATTTGCCGCAACCGTTGGGGCCGACCACACCCACCAGCTGCCCAGGCAGCATGAAGTTGGTCGGTTCGGCAAACGATTTGAAGCCCGAAAGCTTGATGGAATTGAGACGCACGGTGATCCAAAATCTCAAAAGGTCTTGGGAACGCGTTGGCAGCCCCCAATAACAATACAAAAGACAACACCTTTGCGGGTGCCGTGTGGCGTCAATGTTAACCGAGCCCACCACGCCAAACCCAACGCCCAACGCAGGAATCCAGGCACGCCCCGAAGCCCTTGTGCAGGAGTCCAGCTAGACTGTCTCAACCGATGAAGGAGTACCGCCATGCGTCAAAAATTCACCACACTGATCCTGGCCATGGGCCTGAGTTGTGCGTTCATGTCTGGGCACGCGCAAACGCTGCGTTGGGCCAACCAGGGCGATCCCCAGACCATGGATCCGCACTCGCAAAACGAAGCCCTGACCAACGCGATCAACAACCACATCTACGAATCGCTGGTCGGCCGCGGTGACAACCTGGAGCTGATCCCCGAGCTGGCCGAGCGCTGGCAACAAACCGGGCCACTCACCTGGCGGCTGTGGCTACGCAAAGGCGTCAAATTCCATGACGGCTCCCCCTTCACCGCCGACGATGTGGTCTTCAGCGTCGAGCGCGCTTCCTTGCCCACATCGCAAATGAGCCAGTATGCGTTGGCCATGGGCAAACCCGTCAAGGTCGACAGCCACACGCTGGACTTCAAGCTCGAGAAGGCCAACCCGATCTTTCTGGAGCACGCGACCACCTTCCACATCATGAGCCGGGCCTGGTCGGTCAAAAACAAGACCGAGAAACCCCTGGACTACAAGAACCGCGAAGAAACCTTTGCCGCACGCAACGCCAATGGCACTGGTCCCTTCATACTCAAAAGCCGCGAGCCGGACATCAAGACCGTGCTGGTCAAAAACCCGAACTACAGCGGTGGCCGCAAGATCACAGGCAACCTGCAGGAGATTGTCTTCACGCCCATCAAAAGCGATGCCACCCGCGTGGCCGCCCTGCTCTCGGACGGCGTGAACTTCGTGCAAGACCCGGCGCCACAAGATGTGGCGCGCTTGACCCAAAGCGCGGGCATCAAGGTGGTGCAAGGCATGGAAAACCGGGTTGTGTTTTTCGGCATGGACCAGGCCCGCGACGAGCTGCTCTACAGCAACGTCAAAGGCAAAAACCCCTTCAAGGACAAGCGGGTGCGCCAAGCGCTCTACCAGGCCATTGACATCGATGCAATCGCCAAGAACACCATGCGCGGCCAGGCCCAACCCACAGGCTGCGTCACCCCCTCCCCACTGGGCTGCTTTGCCGATCTGGAGAACCGAGCCTACAAATACGATGCCGCAGCCGCCCGCAAGCTGCTCGACGAGGCCGGTTACCCGCAAGGCTTTGAAGTGGGACTGGACTGCCCGAACAACCGCTATGTGAACGACGAGGAAATCTGCATTGCTGTCTCAGGCATGCTGGCCAAGGTGGGCATCCGGGTCAAGCTGAATGCCATGCCCCGCGCCCAGTATTTCCCCAAACTGGAAAAGCACGACACCAGCTTGTACATGCTGGGATGGGGTGGCTCGATCACCGATGCCCAGACCATGCTCGACCCCATCATGCATTCCGCCACGAACGCCAAGGGCACATGGAACTTTGGCCGCTTCAGCAATCCGCGGCTGGACGCACTGATTGACGCCGCAGCGGTCGAGACCGATCCCGCCAAACGCAAGGAAACGATCCGCCAGGCCCTGCTGGAGGAACGTGAACAAGTACATGACATCCCACTGCACCGCCAGTTCATCCCCTGGGCGTCGCGCTCGAACGTCGAAGTCCGACACTTTGCAGACAACTTCGTGCGGGCCTGGACCATGTCGGTCAAGTGAGCTGACCAGACCAGCCAATCCCCGATAATCGGGGCTATGAACCCCCTACTTTCGAAGCTGCAGCCCTACCCTTTCGAGCGGCTGCGCCAGTTGTTTGCCAGCGTCACCCCCAACCCCGCCCTGCGCCACATCAGCCTGGGCATTGGCGAACCCAAGCACGCCACCCCGCCTTTCATCATGCAGGCCCTGAGCGATGCGCTGGGCACCGGCCTGGCGGGCTACCCGGCTACTGCCGGTGAACCTGCCCTGCGCCAGGCTTGTGCTGCCTGGGTTGAACGCCGCTACGGCCTGAAACTCGATGCCGCCACGCAGGTGCTGCCGGTGCTGGGTTCGCGCGAAGCCCTGTTTTCACTGGCTCAGACCGTGATCGACCCGACCCGTGCGGGCGCCACGGTGGTCAGCCCCAACCCGTTCTACCAAATCTATGAGGGCGCAGCCCTGCTGGCCGGTGCCACGCCGCACTTTGTACCCAGCGACCCCGCGCGCAACTTTGCCCCCGACTGGGACAGCGTGCCCGCCGAGGTGTGGGCACGCACCCAGCTGGTGTTTGTCTGCTCGCCCGGCAACCCCACGGGCGCCGTGATGCCTTTGGGTGAATGGCAAAAGCTGTTTGCCCTGTCGGACCAGCACGGCTTCGTGATTGCCTCCGACGAGTGCTACAGCGAAATCTATTTCCGCGACGAGCCGCCGCTGGGCGGCCTGGAAGCCGCCACCAAACTCGGTCGTGGCTTTGAGCGCCTGATCGCCTTCACCAGCCTCTCCAAGCGCAGCAATGTGCCCGGCCTGCGCAGCGGCTTTGTGATGGGCGATGCCGCCATCCTCAAGCAGTTCCTGCTGTACCGCACCTACCACGGCAGCGCCATGAGCCCGGTGGTGCAGACGGCCAGCATCGCCGCCTGGGGTGACGAGCAGCACGTCGTCGACAACCGCAACCTCTACCGCACCAAGTTCGCCCAGGTCACGCCCGTGCTGGCCGAGGTGCTGGATGTGAAACTGCCCGATGCGAGCTTTTACCTGTGGGCCGGTGTGCCTGCAGGCTGGCAAGGCGACGACGCTGCATTTGCCAAAGCGCTGTACGAAAAGGAACACGTCACTGTGCTGCCCGGCAGCTACCTGGCGCGTGAATTCAACGGTTTCAACCCCGGCCGTGGCCGCGTGCGCATGGCCCTGGTGGCCGAAACCGCCGAATGCCTGGAAGCGGCCGAACGCATTGCCCGCTTTGTGCGCCAGCACCCGAACAAGGTTTGAACATGAACACCTGCCACGACACCCTGCGCCTGGCCGAACAGCTGGTCGCCCGGCCGTCTGTCACACCCGATGACGCGGGCTGCATGGACCTGATCGCCGATGCATTGAAGCCGCTGGGCTTTGCCTGCGAGTTCATCGAGTCCGGCCCCGACACCTTCCGTGTGCGCAACCTCTGGGCCAAACGTGCAGGCACCTCAGGCCAGACCCTGGCCTTTGCCGGGCACACCGACGTGGTGCCCACCGGGCCGCTGACGCAATGGAGCAGCGACCCGTTCACACCCACCCACCGCGACGGCAAGCTGTTTGGCCGTGGCGCGAGCGACATGAAAACCTCGCTCGCAGCCATGGTCGTGGCAGTGCAGGAATTTCTGGCGGCCAACCCCAACCCGGCCCTGGGCATCGCCTTTTTGCTGACCAGCGACGAAGAAGGCCCAGCTGTGGACGGCACGGTGGTCGTGTGTGAACAGCTCAAAGCCCGTGGCGACGCGCCGCAGTTCTGCATCGTGGGCGAACCCACCTCGGTGCAGCAAACCGGCGACATGATCAAGAACGGCCGACGCGGCACCCTAAGCGGCAAGCTCACCGTGAAGGGCGTGCAAGGCCACATCGCCTACCCGCACCTGGCCGACAACCCCATCCACCGCCTGGCCCCGGCGCTGGCCGAACTGGTGGCCATCCGCTGGGACGATGGCAACGATTTCTTCCCGCCCACCAGCTGGCAGGTCAGCAACATCCATGCAGGCACGGGTGCGAGCAATGTGATCCCGGGCGACTGCGTGGTGGACTTCAACTTCCGCTTTTGCACCGAATCCACGCCCGAGAGCCTGCAACAGCGCTTGCATGCGGTGCTGGACCAACACGGCCTGCAGTACGAGCTGAAATGGACCATCGGCGGCCTGCCGTTTTTGACCACGCCGGGCAACCTGGTCGGCGCGATCCAACAAGCCATTGCCGACGAAACGGGCCTCCAAACCGAACTGTCCACCACCGGCGGCACCAG
>Ga0213920_1001119_pt1 | contig 16013 bp, 12 predicted proteins | sample McNCre1117MG_FD_161054 | JGI IMG/M metagenome (GOLD analysis project Ga0213920, IMG submission 161054) | Freshwater microbial communities from McNutts Creek, Athens, Georgia, United States - 11-17 MG | ecosystem: Environmental > Aquatic > Freshwater > Creek | place: USA: Georgia | collected...
GACGTGTTGAACGAAGACCACTACGGCCTAGACAAAGTCAAAGACCGAATCTTGGAATATCTTGCTGTGCAACAGCGTGTGGACAAGGTTAAAGCGCCCATCTTGTGTTTGGTGGGACCTCCTGGCGTGGGTAAGACTTCGCTCGGTCAATCGATTGCGAAAGCCACAGGTCGTAAATACGTGCGCATGGCTTTGGGGGGTATGCGTGACGAGGCTGAGATTCGCGGCCACCGTCGTACCTACATTGGCGCGATGCCAGGCAAGGTGTTGCAAAGCTTGACCAAAGTTGGCACGCGCAACCCTTTGTTTTTACTCGACGAGATTGACAAGTTGGGCGTGGATTCACGTGGCGATCCTTCCAGTGCTTTGCTGGAGGTGTTGGACCCCGAGCAAAACAACAAGTTTGGCGATCATTACGTCGAGGTCGATTACGACTTGAGCGATGTGATGTTTGTGGCGACATCGAACTCGATGAACATTCCACCTGCCTTGCTAGACCGCATGGAGGTGATTCGTTTGTCAGGTTACACCGAAGACGAAAAAACACACATTGCCATGAAGTATTTGCTGCCTAAGCAAATGAAAAACAATGGCGTAAAAGACGAAGAGTTGTCGGTGGATGAAGCCGCTATTCGCGACATCGTGCGCTACTACACGCGTGAGGCGGGTGTACGTTCGCTTGAGCGTGAGATGTCCAAAATTTGCCGCAAAGTCGTCAAAGCTTTGTTACTCAAGCAAATGAAGCCGAAAGTCAATGTGACGGCCGACAACTTATCTGAATTTTTAGGCGTGCGTAAATACAGTTATGGCCGTGCAGAGGCTGAGAACCAAGTCGGTCAAGTGGTTGGCTTGGCATGGACCGAGGTGGGTGGGGATTTGTTGACCATCGAAGCCGCCATCATGATCGGCAAGGGCACCATCACGCGCACTGGTTCGCTCGGGGATGTGATGAAAGAGTCTGTCGAGGCCGCGCGCACCGTGGTGCGCAGCCGCGCACGTCGGTTGGGCATCTCGGAAGAGTTGTTGGAAAAGCGTGACATCCACATTCACGTGCCAGATGGTGCGACGCCCAAAGACGGCCCAAGTGCGGGCGCTGCGATGACGACGGCTTTGGTCTCAGCTCTCACAGGCATCCCTGTGCGAGCGGATGTGGCGATGACTGGTGAGATCACCTTGCGTGGCGAAGTCACGGCCATCGGCGGTTTGAAAGAAAAACTCTTGGCTGCATTGCGCGGAGGCATCAAGACGGTGTTGATCCCAGAAGAAAACGTCAAAGACCTGCAAGAGATTCCAGAAAATGTGAAAAACGGTTTGGAAATCGTGCCAGTGCGTTGGATCGACAAAGTACTTGAAATAGCGCTGGAGAAAATGCCAACGCCTTTACCTGATGATGTGCCTTCAGTCAGCGCATCGCCTGCGACAGATGCCGCTGCAAAAGCAGAAGCAGTAAAGCACTAAGATTTTTCTTGCGCACATCGAATAGGCTAAAAAATGCGCTAGAATATATAGCTTATGCGGGAATAGCTCAGTTGGTAGAGCGCAACCTTGCCAAGGTTGAGGTCGCGAGTTCGAGCCTCGTTTCCCGCTCCAAATTCGATCAGGGAAGCACACCATGCTTCCCTTTTTCGTCAAAGTAGATGGCGCGATAGCAAAGCGGTTATGCACCGGATTGCAAATCCGTTTAGCCCAGTTCGACTCTGGGTCGCGCCTCCAAGGATTTTATCCTTACAAATCAAGCACTTATGCGCAAGCGTCAGTGCTTTTTTTGTGCCCAAAAACAACCAAAAAACAATCGCACGTCTATCGCACGTTTTAATTAGTCTGTTTTTGCTTTACACCGCTGGTGACCGATGTTAGATTGACGCCCATGCGCGAAAGATCAAGTAACACTGTCGTTGTTGAGGAGGGGGTTGCCAACCTAACGCGGCGCAGCGACAGCAAATACTGGCAGCTGCAATACAAAGCGCCCAACAGCAAAGTGTGGATACGTAAGGGCACAGGCACTGGAGACTTGAAAAAAGCTACATCCTTTGCAGTAAGAGCACTGGTGGAGGCGCAGATACTTGCCGAGCGTGGCATTCCTGTTACCAGCAAAAAGTTTAAGCAGGTTGCAAAGCTCGTGTTGCAAGAGCTGCTTGAGATGATTGCCGCTGGTACCAACAAGCCCAGTGATAAAGACTATGTGAGTGCGTTGAACAGATACTTGATTGAGTTTTACGGCAAGTACAACGTGGACTCAATCACGCCACAAATAGTCGCAGACTTTCATACATGGCGTACTGCAAAAGCAGGGCGTGAGCTGACTGCAAGCACACAGAACAATCACAACGCAGCGTTTAACTTGGTCATTAAAAAAGCAATTGACCTACGCTACATGACAGAGCTACAGCGTCCTGCGATAAAAAACACTGGAGCTGCAACAGGGCGCAGGCCTGAATTTACTTTTGACGAGCTTAAGCAGTTGATTTCTACTGCCGAGAGTTGGGTTGAAAAGGCTCCAACCAAGCTATCCAAACAAGTGCGGCAAGTTCTTCGCTACTACGTGCCATTTATGGCAACTACAGGTATGCGAACTGGTACTGAAGGTGAAGTGTTGAGGTGGCGACACTTTGAAAAGACGGTAGACGCTGATGGCAACACTCAGCTCGTTATACATTTGCCCAAAGCCAAAACAAAACCACGTCAAGTAATTGCAGGTGAAGAGTGCTGGGCGTATTTAGAGCAGTTGCGACAGCTCAATCCACGCATGGCCGATATGACATTGGCAGATGTACTGGCCAAGGGCAGCGATGATTTTGTGTTTGCTTTGCCAGACGGAACTTACCCGAAAAGACTGAGTGCAGCATTTGAAAACTGGCTGGAATACGCTCAGCTAGTGAACTGTCGTTACACAGGCGATAAGCGCACGTTGTACTGTTTACGTCACTACTATGCAACCCAAAAAATATTAAGTGGTGTTAGTGGTGATTGGCTTGCTGCACAAATGGGCACCAGTACTGATATGCTGGAAAAACACTACAAGCATGTTCGCTTGTTGGTTGTGGCGTCCAGTTTTTCGGGCGCTACGCTTGATGCAAGCGAAGAGACAAAACTGAAAATTAAGATGCTGCAAGAGCAGCGTGCAATCGCACAGAGTTTTATGCAATTGGCCGAATTGTCCACTGGCATAACGCTGTCGCTCAGCCTGCACAACACTGGCCTCAAAGACGACTTTGACGAGCGTCTTAAAGAGAAGCTGAAACAACAAGGCTAACTAGCGAGGCCAATATGACAAATCACATCGCGCAGGAATATTCTGAGATAAGCACACGCACATTGCAGCAGGTGCTTAATCACGTTGAGGCTATTAGCTTTTACGAGAACGTGGTGCGTAACATTGATGCTGGGCATGATTACTCTGGCGATGTAGCGGTTTTCAAAAAGGTTGGAAATCAGGCTGCTAAAGAGGTTGCGTTGGAGGCTGTTGCTGAACATGAAGACAAGTTAAGTCATGTTTGGGACTTGCCTGAGGTAATGCGTGAGGCTGTTGAGTTGACTATGAAGAGCACGATGGACGCACGCGAGCTAATTCCGCGCTATGACGTGCAGTATGTTTTTGCCACAGCAGTGGGCAAGTTGACGGTGCATGTTTTAACAAAACACGTGAATAGCACCGTGACCGTAAAAATCGACGCACCTAAACGTGACCATGCTGCAGCCATTGCAGAGGCAGAGCAATGGTTAAGCACGTACTGGTTGATGCGGGAAGTTGCCGCATAGTCAAAAAGTAAACTTTGCGAAAGAATAAACATTTACTATTCATCATTGTTTTTTGTTTGAGGTGAGACTTGATACCTGCATTTAACGCTTCGGGGGTAATACCACCTTTCGTCGTCGAAAGTCCCGTGCACCGCGGAGGCTCGCCGTATGAAGTCTGCTTAAAAGACGTTGCAGAGGTATTTGCAACAACAGAAGCAAGGTTAGAGATTTTTAAAGGGTTGCTCCGCTATAGACAGGAGCTTCGCAAGGTGGGCATCACTTCTGGCTTTCAACTTATTGATGGAAGTTTTACTGAAAATTGCGAACAAATTCATGGCCGCTCACCAAACGACATTGACATCGTAACTTTTGCTTACTTACCAGTTATGCAGCACGAGCTTAAAAGTTTTGTGGATAAGCACATAGAGTTGTTTGACCAAAGTACTGTGAAAGATAAATTCAAGTGTGATGCGTACTTTGTAGATTTATCGAAAGATGCGAGGCTTGTTGTTGAAGATACGATGTATTGGTATGGCTTGTTTTCGCATCAACGAGACACGAATTTATGGAAGGGGATGCTACGTGTTCCGCTTTTGGATGAAGATGAAAAATTATTAGATGAATTGCAAAGTGAGGTGACGAATGCTTAAAAAACTCACCTTAGATGGATTAAAAGCTGATTACGCAAATGTTGAAAAACTTTTGCTATCACGCAATCTTGATAACGATCCAATTGGGCATATTCAATTGGAGAATAGGAAAAAAAATCTATCTCTAAAAATCGAAAGTGTTAAAAATACGCCTGAGCATAAAGCTGGCATCGCCTTGTTTTTTACTGGCACGCCCGTAGTCGGCTCGCGTGGTATTAAGGTCGATTTTGCAGGTCGATTTATTGGGTTGTTTCAAGACTTGGTGGCAAAACAATTCGCAGCCGAAGAGATTGGTGATATAGGTTTAAGAGGGCCTGTGCCATTAAAGCAAAATTCCGATTTGTTAATGACTGATATTGCTCGTGGTTCCGTTGGTGTAGTGCTAGAGGAAGCAGACCAAAATGAAGCAATTGTTGACACTCAACTTAAAGTGGTCGTCAATCATGTCGCTGAAGCTATAGCGGCAGCAGCTAATCCTGAGCCTGAGCGATTTGATGAGCTTATCGAAAAAATTGACTACAGATTTTTAAATACGCTGTCTAACATTTTTTCACTCTTAGATGATGAAGGCGCAACTACAAGAATTGTTGAGGGTGAACAAGATTTTCAGCTAGACGCTTACTCTATCAAGCGAGCGCGAGAACGAACAAGCACTACGCATATTGAAGAGCGAGACGGAGAAGATTTCAAGGGTAAGTTATTTCTCTTGCCAGCACATAAAAAGTTTGAGTTAGTACAAGCTGGTACAGGCGGAACAATCTATGGCGCTGTTTCGGGCGAGTTTGCTAAAGGCAAATTGCAAGAGCTGCTGAGCGCTGGAGATGTTGCTGGACATAACTGGATTGCGAAGTTAAAAACTCGCAAAGTAACTAGGCCGAATAGGGAACCAAAAATCACATTCACACTTGTTGGATTAGTTGAGAAAGTTGCAGATTGATAGTTTTGTAAAAAACTTCACTTCTAAAACGCACGAGAACAGCGCAGACGTGCTTTATTAAAACTACGTGCTACTGTGTAGCTGACCAGCCTGTTCGTGCGTTGTCGGCTGTTTTCGTAAGGTATGCACCTACAAATACCAAACTCGGTCAGATGTTTGGGGGTTCATAAAAATAAACAGGCTTAAGTCTTAGTAAGTCTTTGTCTTCATCAGTTAGCTTGGGATAAAGCTCTATCCATAAGTCAATTAATCGGTCAAGGTCAATTAGTTCCACGTGCTTTGCTGATGAACGTGCAGTAGATTTGCTATCGCTTGTAAAACCACCAGAAGATACAAAGATGCCTACATCGCCATCATGCAATAAACCCATTAGCTGTCGAATTTCATCGACAGATGCAGAGTTTTGACGGTGTTTGCACTGCACTTTAATTCGCGGCGTATTGATGCCAAGTGGGTCTTGGTAGGCAATAACGTCTACTCCACCATCTTTTCCTCTTGGCGCATTAAAAGCGATGAAGTAGCCCATTGCTTTTAACAGCGCAGCAACAAAATCTTGAAACTTGTATGGATTTAAGCTGCGGATTTGCTCTTGCAAACCGTCTGCTGCAATTTCCTCTGCTCGCTCAATGGTTAGCTCGGGTGCATTTTCAATTTCATCCTCTACAAAATCTTCTTGTTGTTCAATTTCATTTTGTAAGGGCGCTGAAACAGCCGGTGTACGCTGCTTAGGGTTTAGTGCTTGCCACTGCATGTAGGCATCATGCAACAGTTCAAAAAATTGGTCTTCGCCTTGAGCAATTGCTTCTGCACCTTCGGGCGTAATGCGCCAGTATTTTTTCTTCTTAACTAGATAACCAGCTTTTTGAGGGGCGATAGTAAAAAATTGCAATATAGAAATCCAGCGAATCCCACCTGATTTTTCATAGCTTTGTCGCGCCCATTCATCAAGTACAACACGCTGCCCTACCGCTTGAATAACGTCTCTGCCCAGCATTTCTTCACCACGCTCTTTAAGGATTTGCATAGCGGTAAAAATGAGTTTTGACCCAAGTTGTTTTGAGGGCGCTTTTTGAGTGGACATGATTATTAAGCTGTTACTGGCATAGTTGATTTGTTTACGGGTCGGCAGTCGCCACAGAAAAAATGGCTTTTGTCCATCAGTCGCCGAAATGAACCTAAAGCACGTGATTTATGTAGGCCGCATTTGAAGCAGCTCATTGTGTTGATCATGCCACTGCTACCAGTAAACGGACTGCCGCTCACTTTAGATTTATAGCGAAGGCCATCGTTGGCGATTTTGGTAGTTGCATCGTCTCTGCTCATACTTACAATTTTACTTGTACTTGTAAATCAAACGACTGGCACAGCATTCCAGTCCGTTGTGTAGTCAGGTGACTTGCGTTCTTGGCGCATCTGCCATCCCGTATGCATGCCGCCAGTGCTGACTTTGACGGTGCCACGACCATAGCGATTGTTCAATCCATCAATGGCCTGCATTAGTTTGGTATCAGCAGTCTTCTCAGGTTCCAGCCAGTCAGCCTGCACCACTGACACAGGCGATAAGTCGCCCAGCATGATGCCTGCCTTCTTGTACTTGTATCCATCACGCCAAAGCAGTTCGGCAACATGCTGTACCCAGCGATTTATCACTAGGCTGTCGTTGGTGGCCTGTGGCAGCGGCACTGCATAGCTGGGGTTGTACTGCGGTTGGTCTTGCCTAAACCGATTGGTAAGCAAGAACACTTGTATGAGTGACGCATGACTATTTTGTGCCCGTAGTTTTGTACAAGCATTGGCAACGAAAACGCTGAGAGCATCCTGCAACACGGGAAGTTCAGTGACTGGTTTGCCAAACGAACGGCTGTTCACTATCTGTTGCTTGTCTGGTGTTTGCTCCGCCAGCTCAATACAAGCTGTGCCCTGTAGTTCACGTTGTGTCTTCTCCATCACTACGCCAAACTCAGCTCTTAGTGTTGGTGTGTGAGCTATACGTAGATCTTGTGCAGTTGCGATGCCATATGCAGCAAGTCGTCGGGTCAGCTTGCGTCCTACACCCCAAACTTCACCAACTTCGATTTGGCTCAGCAGTTTGGTCTGCTGTGCATCAGTCAAGTCGTTGTAATTAAAGACACCTTTGCTGCGCAGGTGACGCTTGGCTATGTAATTTGCCAACTTGGCCAGTGTCTTAGTTGGTCCTATGCCAACGCACACAGGCAAGCCAGTCCATTGAAACACTCGTTCACGTATTTGGTAGCTGACATCGCGCAGTTTGGGCGTACCAGTCAAATCCACAAAGCATTCATCAATGCTATACACCTCAGTGCGCGGAGAGTAATTAGACAGTACGCTCATAACACGATTGGACAGGTCTGCATACAGCGCATAGTTACTACTCAGTGCTAGTACACCGTGCTCTTCCGCAAGTGCCTTGCATTCAAACCACGGCTGACCCATTTTGATGCCAATGGATTTGGCCTCGTTACTGCGTGACACAACACAACCATCGTTGTTGGACAGCACGACCACAGGTGTAGTTTTTAAATCGGGCCTGAACAGGCGTTCACAACTCACATAAAAGTTGTTGCAGTCCACTAGTGCTAATTGGGGTGTCATGTTGCAACCGCTTCAACTTTCACAGTTCGCAGCATGATGGGCTTCACAAGAATTTTGTAACTATCAAGGTCAAAATCGAAATGCTTTACATCACTGATGCTGCTTTCGCCGCTTCTTGTGCATTGCGTGCCCAAGTAGCACCAGTTGTTAACACGATGACGTTGTACCCATCCATTAGTCTCTTCAATTAAATCCACTGGGCCACTAAACGGCCAGACTTCAACTTGAGAGTCCAGCAGTGCAGTTAACAGTCGTTGGTCATGTGTGTGCCGTGGCTCTTGGCCTACACATGCACCCAAGCAGGTTTTAATTTGTAGACCAAAACAACCTCGCTTGGATGTTTTCTCCAAACCCAGCAATCCCATACAGAGCATGTGTTGTTGTGCCAGTTCCTTGAGCTTGCTGTTAGCGGCATGCGCAGAGGAGAACAGTCCATACAAGCCCTGTGTAGAGCCGAGATTAACGCTCTTGCTGTCCACTATTTGTGGCACTGCACCTTGTGGCGTTTGTTGGAGTTGTATGGAGCAAAGTGTTCGTATGCGGCGCAGTCGCTGATTGAACAATGGGTTTTGCTCTTTGATTAAACGAGACTCCAGCAGCAGTGCGCCAATCTCGCCAGCAGTTTCGATGAAATCGATGCGACGAGTTTGAGCAATCATGCTGGCCTCGTCGGGCGCTCTCAAGTGGCTCATTACGCGAGATCGGATGTCCACGCTTTTGCCGATGTAAAGCGGCAGCGTACCTTCACCTCTAAAGATGTAAACACCAGCAGAGCGCGGCAAAGCAGCAAGACTATCTGTGTCGATCTTGTGGCTTAAAGCAAGTGCATCTGTCGCAGTCATATGTCACAGCAGCTTGTGCAGGTTGTAGGTCACAACACCCCAAACAGTAAAGTCGTCGGCCTCTTTGATGACGATGGCAGGGTAGAGCGGGTTTTCAGCTACCAGCTTCACAACACCGCCACGTTTGTACAAACGCTTGACCGTAAATTCGTTGTTGAGCACTGCTAGCACGATGTTGTTGTGTTTGGGTTCAATGCTGCGGTCAATCAGCAGTCTGTCGCTTTCGTAGATGCCAATGCCAGTCATGCTGTCGCCAGCAACACGGAACACATGGGTGGCATCGCCGTTGCGAATTAGGTGCTTGTTTAGGTCAATACGCTTGCGAGTATGGTCTGCTGCTGGGCTAGGAAAGCCCGCCGCTACTGACCAGCCGCATACATCCAGCAGCATTGGGCTTGATTGGATAGGGCAAGGATTTGGGGTTAAAACTGACAAATTCGGCATAATTGCCAATACTGTAATTGCATACAGTGCGATTTGTAAAGAGTTTGCTTGAGCAATCTTTGCTTTGTACTTCCAAATCAGCCTGTTACAGGGTGAAAATCACTGGGTTAGACTGCCTAAAAATTAGCAAAAAGAACAGAATGAGCGCACTTCAAGACCTACTTAAGACATTTAGAGATACAGCTAAGACTGAGCGTGAAAAAGGCACGTACTTTGAGCGTTTGGTAAAGGTTTACCTACAAAACGAGCCCATGTACAAGGACATGTTCGGCGGCAAGGTCTATTTGTGGGAAGAGTGGCGCACGCATTGGATGGGTTTGGGTAATGCCGACCCACAAAGCGATGCTGGCATTGATTTGGTCGCTGTTGAAGATGTTGCTGACAACCCTCGCGTGTTTGCTATCCAAGCAAAGTTTTATGCGGAAGACGCAAAAATCAAAAAAAGCGATGGTATTGACAGCTTTTTGAGTGCATTGGGCAAGCAGCCATTTACAAACGGCATGCTGTTTTTAACCAGCTACGAAGCAAGTCATCACGTCATTGAAGCAGTGCAAGGCCGCGACAAGCCTGTGAACATCATTGACTTGTTTGCGTTGGAAAACAGCAAGATTGATTGGGCTGAATACGCACATAAAGAAAAAGTCAGCTTTAAAGAAACCAAACAAGTACGTGACTATCAGGCAAAAGCCATTGGAAACGTTATTGCTGGTTTAAAAACAGCCAATCGCGGCAAGCTCATCATGGCTTGCGGTACTGGCAAAACATTTACGTCTTTGCGTATGGCAGAGGAAATGGCAGGCGCTGGTGGCCGTGTGCTGTTTCTAGTGCCTTCCTTGTCCTTGCTGTCCCAAACACTTACTGAATGGACACAAGAAGCTGCTTTGCCGTTGCACAGTTTTGCCGTTTGCTCAGACGGTGAAATTGGCAAGCGCCGAGACAAAGAGGATGATTTTGAGTTGTTGGCGCATGAGTTGCAATACCCAGCCACAACAGACAGCAAGACACTGGCAAGAGAAGTTGAAAAACGACACGATGCTAAGCATATGAGCGTTGTGTTTTCGACCTATCACTCAATCGACGTGATTTCGCAAGCGCAATTACAGCAAGGCTTGGCTGAGTTTGACCTGATTGTTTGCGATGAAGCACATCGAACAACTGGTGCAACACATAGTGATGAAGATGACAGTGCATTTGTAAAAGTACATGACCAAACCATCATCAAAGGCAAAAAGCGTGTTTACATGACTGCTACACCGCGTGTTTACGGCGTGCAAGCAACGGCGAAGGCAGAGCAAGAAGACATTGAGTTGTACTCAATGAATAATTTGGAGCACTTTGGCGAGACATTGCACACGCTGACGTTTAGCGAAGCTGTGCATGGGCTCGGTATCTTGTGCGACTACAAAGTCATCGTGCTAACAATCAGCGAAGACCATATCAATAAAAACTTGCAACGCTTGTTGGCAGATGAAAACAACAGTTTGCGTGTGGATGATGCGGCAAAGATTGTGGGTTGCTGGCGTGCGTTGTCTAAGCAAGACACACAGCACGACCTCAGTTTTGACCCCGAGCCAATGCGCCGTGCTGTTGCCTTTTGCCAAGTAATCGAAGCTAAAAAAGGCGGCAAGGTACACAAGGTCAGTAGCAAAAACATTGCGTCCATGTTCCAAGCAGTTGTTGACGAGTACCGCAACACACTTATTGCCGAGAACCCAGAGCACCCTGAAGCCATTAGCAAACTCATTTGTGAAGCAGAGCACGTTGATGGTGGCATGAGTGCTAGCCAAAAAGAGGCCAAGCTAGATTGGTTAAAGGCCGAGCTGCCCCAAGACACATGCCGTGTGCTTAGCAACGTGCGATGCCTAAGCGAAGGTGTTGACGTGCCAGCACTGGATGCCGTATTGTTTTTAACGCCACGTAATTCGCAAGTGGATGTGGTGCAGTCGGTTGGTCGCGTTATGCGTAAACCACGTAATAGCAACAAAAAGTTGGGTTACGTGATTTTGCCTGTGGTCATACCAGCAGGCATTGAGCCAGAAGCTGCACTGAATGACAACAAGACGTACAAGGTTGTATGGGAAGTTTTACAAGCGTTGCGTTCACATGATGACCGTTTTGACGCAATGATTAACAAGCTGGATTTGGCTGGGCAAGACCGCTCAAAAATGGAAGTGATTGCTGTTACCGACAACATAACCATCAAAGCCAAAAACCCCGAAGGCGGTACAGCTGCTGTTAAGAAGCGACAAGCAGCGAACAAGGCCAAAGGTGGTAGCTCAATTGGTACGGCTGTTGAAACAGCCACACAAAAGGAAATTGACTTTCATGTTGGTGAAATTGAAAAAGCTATCGTCGCAAAGGTAGTAGCCAAGTGCGGCAACCGTTTGTATTGGGACGAGTGGGCAGCCGATATTGCCCGTATTGCACAAACACACATCAGTCGCATCACAGCCATTGTTGACACACCTGCAAATAAAGCGGAAATCAAGGCGTTTAATGGCTTTTTGAAAGAGCTGCAAGATGATTTGAACGACAGCATTACACGCGATGAAGCGATTGAAATGTTGGCGCAGCACATCATCACCAAGCCTGTGTTCGACGCATTGTTTGAGGGTTACAGCTTTACGCAGCACAACCCAGTGTCAATGGCGATGCAGGGTGTGTTGGAAGTTTTGAACGAACACAATTTGGAAAAAGAAGCGGAGACGCTGGAAAAGTTCTACGCCAGTGTGCGTATGCGTGCTGCGGGTATCGACGATTTAACAGCTAAACAAAAAATCATCGTTGACTTGTACGATAAGTTTTTCCGTAAAGCATTCCCAAAAATGACTGAACGGTTGGGCATTGTGTACACGCCAGTGGAGGTGGTGGATTTCATCATCCACAGCGTTAACGATGTGCTTAAGCAAGAGTTTGGTCAAACGCTGGGCAGTAAAGGTGTTCATATCATCGACCCGTTCACAGGTACAGGGACGTTTGTTACACGACTACTTCAAAGTGGGTTGATAAGCAAAGAAGAATTAGCGTACAAATTCAAAAACGAAATCCACGCCAACGAAATTGTGCTGCTGGCCTATTACATCGCAGCCATCAACATCGAGCAGGTGTATCACAACATCATGGGCGGCGAGTATGTGCCGTTTGAGGGTATTTGCTTGACTGATACCTTTGCGCTTTACGAAAAAGACGACTTGGTTAGTGAGGTGATGGCTGATAACAGCACACGCCGCCGTAAGCAAAAGCAGTTGGACATTCGTGTCATAGTTGGAAATCCCCCATATTCAGTTGGGCAAACCAGTGCCAACGACAACAATGCAAACATTGGTTATCCGCACTTAGATGAGAGCATTCGCAATACATACGCTGCGCATTCAACAGCAACTAACAAAAATGCTTTGTACGACAGTTACATTCGTGCAATACGTTGGGCAAGTGACCGTATTGGCAAGAGCGGTGTAGTTGGCTATGTTAGTAACGGCGGGTTTATAGACGCCAATACAGCTGATGGACTGCGCAAATGTTTAGTTGATGAATTTAGCAGCATCTACATTTTTCACTTGCGTGGAAATCAGCGCACCTCTGGTGAGCTGTCGCGCAAAGAAGGTGGCAAGATATTTGGCAGCGGCAGTCGTTCACCAATTGCTATTAGTGTGTTGGTGAAAAATCCAAACGCAGCACAAAATGGGCAAATTCATTTTTGCGACATTGGTGACTACCTGACGCGAGAGCAGAAGCTGGAAAAGATTGTTGAGTTTGGCAGCATACAAGGCATTGCTCGTGCTAATGATTGGACACTGATAACGCCCGATGTACACAATGACTGGGTTGGGCAGCGTGATAACAGTTTTGAAAAGTTTATAAGCGTTGGCGACAAAAAGGATGAATCGGCAACTACTATTTTTAGTAATTACTCATGTGGCGTTCAAACTAATCGTGATGCATGGATTTACAACTCGTCGAAGAAAGCAGTAAGTAAAAACATGGAGGGCATGATTGAAGTTTTTAATCATGAGGTTGCTCGTTACGCAGATGCTTGCCAAGGGATGCAAAAGTCTGCTTGGCCGAGCTTAGACACATTTTTGAACAACGATGAAACAAAAATCAAATGGTCTAGCAGCTTGAAGCCCAAGGTAGAGCGTGGCATAAAGCAGGCATTTAATGAGGCTGCAATTGTGCAAGGACTGTATCGTCCCTTTACTAAGCAGTGGATGTATTTTGATGGTACTTTTAATCACCGCACGTACCAAATGCCTCGAATCTTTCCAAATGCTAAACAAAGTAATTTGGTAATTTGTATGACTGGCCGTGGAGCCACAAAGGATTTTTGTGCACTCATTACCAACATCGTGCCTGATTTAGAAATGGTTTCAAAGGGTAATTGCTTCTCTCTAAAATTATTCGAGCAAACAACTGAAGAAACTGATGGGTTGTTTTTAAGTGCTGTTAAAAGTGAAGACAAATTATTGTTAAGCGATGGCATTACTGACGAAGGCTTGAAGCACTTTGTTGATGCGTACAACGGTGCGAGCATCAGCAAGGAAGACTTGTTTTATTACATCTACGGCCTACTGCACTCTACCGAGTACAAGGAGCGTTACGCAGACAACTTGAGCAAGGAGTTGCCGCGTATTCCAGCTGTTAAAAAGTTTGATGACTTCATGGCATTTAGTACTGCTGGCCGCAAACTCGCTGACCTGCATTTGAACTACGAAACAGTAGAGCCATATCCAGTAAACATTGAAGGTGGTGCATTGCTGCTCAGCACGTTTATGGATAGTGACTACCGCGTTACGCAAATGAAGTTTGCGAGCAAAGCTGATAAATCCACTGTTGTGTACAACCACAAAATCACAATGAAGGACATTCCGCTTGAAGCGTATGAGTACGTTGTTAATGGCAAGCCAGCTTTGGAATGGGTGATGGAGCGTCAGGCCATAACAACACACAAAGACAGCGGCATCGTTAACGATGCAAACTTGTGGGCTACCGAAACAATGGGCGATGCTGCTTACCCGTTAAAACTGTTCCAGCGTGTGATTACTGTCAGCTTAGAAACTATGAAGATAGTTAAAGCGCTGCCTAAGTTGGAACTGTTGGTGTAAGCGTAGATACACGTAGTTTTGAAAAACTACGTGTACTCATCGAGTAAGAGTGACCAAATTAGTTGAATGGATGCACTGTGCTGATTGTGTTGTCTTTTGCATCGTGTATGGAAATCCAAGTGGTTCCGGTTGGCATGTCTGATTGTTCATAGCAGCGCTGCACATACCCAAGTACTGCGCCAGCTTCCAGCATTTCCTGTGCATCATTTTGTTCAAATGACACACTGATACCAATGGTGTTGCTGGCATTAATGTAAAAAAACTCAAACTCATCTGCGTAACCTTCCGCAGCAAAATCACAAAGTAGCTCGTCCCATGCGATTAAGTGCTGTTCAATGTTGGGCATATTGGTGAATTGAATATTCAGGCGAGCAAAGTGAGTAGACATTTTTTTATTGATGCAGTTTTAAATAGTCTACCTAAAGTCCTCTTTGCTAAGCATGATTAACCAACTGTTGCCAGTCCAAGCGGCACGAAGCTCAAACTTGCGTGCGTCAAGCATTTGAGCTTGAACTCTGCAACAGCACACGTTGCTGCCAGCTGCGTCAATGAATTTAATGTGTGTGCTGTTCAGTAAGCGTGTGACAAGCATGCGCAAGTGCCAGTACTCAGTGCCCATGTCCAGCAGCTCCCGTGTAATCACCAGCATGAGCCAGCGTGCATGAGCGGCACGCATTACGTAGCGAGCGCCATCACTAAGTTCAACACCATGCACTAGCGGCCAGTAGTTGGTACTGCACCGGAACTGGTGTAGTTGTTCACTCCAGTGCATGCTAGTACTCGCTGGGCAGCATCAGCACCCAAAAGTCACCAGCCCAACTGGCGTAGCAAGTTAAGCTGGGTAGTGGGAAGTCCGTGTAGGGCATGAGTTGCTTGGCGAGCACGTGGCCGTTGCCATCATCAAGCCTGAGCAAGGCTTTGCCGTCAGTGACCGTTAGAACAGCCACAACAAACTGGTGTTTATCGCGTAAGTCCGGCAAGTAGCTGGCAATGGCGTACATGAGCCAGTAGGCTTCAGCGTGGTCAGCTAAAAACTTTGCGCCATCAGTGAGCATGCAGAACTTGCAGATGGGCCAGTAAGCGGTGGTGCCAATAAAGTTGCCTAATTCGTTGGTCCATTTGGGTGTGGTGTTCATGCTCAGCATCCTTAGTTGAACATTTCCACGGCCTGCCTCTGGAGGTCAGGATTTACCGAGAGATATTTTTGAGTTACCGCGATGCTCCTGTGTCCGGCGAGGCTTGCCAAAATATGCACAGATATTCCGCGATTTGCGAGCACTGTTAAGAATGTTCTCCTCGTGCTGTGGCTACTTGCACCAGTTACGCCTGCATAGCGATACATCCACCAAAAATGTTGGGCAAGTGTGTTGGGTGTGAAGCCAGCTTTGTTACGTGTGAAAAACAGCGGACGCTCAGGCCAAGTGGTGCTGCGAAAGCGCAAATAGTACGCAAGCTCGTTTTGAAGGTTTTTGAGATAAACACTGTGCGCCCATGCTTGCCCTTAGTTTGCTCAGCACTCAAGCGAATTTCGCCTTTGATGCTGCCATCGCTCTCAATCACATCACCAATCTTTAAGTTGGCAATCTCTCCAACACGCATGCCAGATTTGAGCGCAGTTAAAAACAGTGCGCGATTGCGCATTGCGTACTTTGTGGTGTCAATGTAGGCCAGTACTTTTTCGATGTCT
>Ga0213920_1001120_pt1 | contig 16008 bp, 26 predicted proteins | sample McNCre1117MG_FD_161054 | JGI IMG/M metagenome (GOLD analysis project Ga0213920, IMG submission 161054) | Freshwater microbial communities from McNutts Creek, Athens, Georgia, United States - 11-17 MG | ecosystem: Environmental > Aquatic > Freshwater > Creek | place: USA: Georgia | collected...
CTGGGCTTCCCCTCCCCGACACGCTCTGAGATTCACCAAGACAGTCCATTCACAGCCAAGCCAGTCCAGAACTGACCCGATGCCACCCAAACGATCCAAAGCCTTGCGAGGGGCAACGAAACCAAGGCTTCAGTCAATACCAATCAAGGGCGCTAACAAGCTGCAAGATGTGAAAGACTTGTGCGAGATAATCGGTATGCCGTTATTGCCGTGGCAAGAGTATGTTCTCAAAGACATGCTTACCGTAGACAAGTCAGGCAACTGGGTTCGTAAGACAAACTTGCTTTTAATCGCTCGTCAGAACGGTAAAACCCATTTAGCCCGCATGCTTATACTTGCCCACCTTCTGAAGTGGGATAGCAAGAACATTTTGATTATGTCCTCAAATAGAAGCATGGCTTTAGACACGTTCAGGCAAGTAGCGTATGTATTGGAGAGTAATGACCACCTCAAAGGATTCGTTAAACAAATCAGATACGCCAATGGTACTGAGTCTATTGAAATGCTGGACGGAAGAAGGCTCGATGTTGTTGCGGCAACTAGAGACGGCTCTCGCGGAAGAACTGCGGACTTCTTATTCATCGACGAACTCCGAGAGATTCACGAAGAAGGATACCGAGCGGCTATTCCTACAACTAGAGCGCGTCCAAACTCTCAGACGCTTCTTACCTCAAATGCAGGAGACGCTTTCTCGCTAGTCCTCAACGGAATGAGAGAAAGGGCGCTTGAGAACCCGCCAAAGAGCTTTGGCTTCTATGAGTACAGCGCTCCGCAATATTGCAAGATTACAGACAGACATGGCTGGGCAATGGCTAACCCTGCCCTTGGCTACACGATCACGGAGGAAACACTTGAAGAAGCAGTTGCTACGAGTCCAGTTGAAAATACTCGAACTGAGTTGCTATGCCAATGGATTGACAGCTTATCGAGTCCGTGGGCTCATGGAATACTTGAGGAAACGAGCGACTCAACACTCCAGATTCCTGTGGGTGGTTATACGGTCTTTGCATTCGATGTCAGTCCGTCTCGCAGAAATGCGTCTCTCGTGGCTGGACAAATATTGCCAGATGGTCGAATTGGAGTTGGGATACTCCAGACATGGGAATCTCAAGTATCAGTTGATGATCTCAAGATTGCAGCAGATATCAAAGCATGGGCGGATAATTACCGACCCCGTCAAATCTGCTTCGACAAATACACCAGCCAGTCAATAGCTGACAGATTGGCAAACGCAGGTCAAATTGTGCAGGACATTTCGGGAGCAGCCTTTTATCAGGCATGTACCGACCTCAATGACGCCCTTAACTCAAAACGGCTTGTTCATGCGGGTCAGGAAAATTGGATTCAGCAGATGAATAACTGCGCAGCCAAAACAAACGATTCGTCATGGCGTATTGTGAAAAGAAAATCGGCTGGCGATGTATCGGGTGCTATCTCTACCGCCATGGTTGTTCACATGCTTTACAAACCACAACAGGTAGCGGCAATATACTCAGAATAATCTATATGTAGTGTATAATTGCACCCTATGGGTCTCTTTTCGCGTAAGCCGCAGCTAGTCGAAGCGCAATACGCGCCACAAGTTATGGGCGAAAATCTGCCCTCAATTTACAACACAGTCGTAGCGCGAGTCTCTCGCCACGATGCTATGACAGTTCCAAGCGTCGCCCGCGCCCGCAACCTTATCTGCGGAACAGTAGCTTCTATTCCGCTTGAGTATTACAAGTCATCAACTGGCGAAGTTATTGCGCCTCCACGCTGGATCAAGCAACTATCGAAATCCCAGCCATCATTTATTACTATTTCTTGGATTGTGGACTCTTTGCTATTCTACGGAGTTTCCTATCTCCTAGTTACGGAGCGCTATGCAGAAGATGGTCGCCCAGCTTCTTTCGAGTGGGTGGCTAACACTCGCGTTACTTTTACTACTGACCTTTATGGTATTCATGTAACCCAGTATTACATCGACGCTTCTCCAGTCGATATGAACGACATTGTGACAATTCAGGGATTCGATGAAGGAGTCCTTGACCGTTCTGGTCGTTTGATTCAGGCAGCGATTGACGTAGATCGCGCAGCAGCAGTCAATTCTGCTAATCCACAACCAGCAGGATTTCTGAAAAATTCGGGGGCTGACCTTCCTGCCAATGAAGTTCAGGGATTGCTTGCAGCTTGGAAGCGTAGCCGTCAGAACAACTCAACCGCTTATTTGACCTCAACACTTGATTATTCTCCAGTTGCTTTCAGTCCTAAAGACATGATGTACAACGAGGCTGTGCAGAATCTTTCGACTCAAGTTGCTCGCGCAATGAATGTTCCTGCCTATTACCTTTCAGCAGACCAGAACACAACCATGACTTATGCCAATGTGCAAGATGAGCGCAAACAGTTCTACGCACTATCCATCGAGCCTTACGTTCAGGCAATTCAGGCGCGTCTATCTATGGACGACATTTCGACCGCAGGGCATGAAGTCAAGTTTGCAGTATTTGACTCATTCCTCAAGAACGACCCACTTGTCGAATTGCAGGTTGTTGAGAAGCTCTTGAGTCTCGGACTTATTACAACTGAACAGGCTATGCAAATGACTGATTTAACTCCTAACGGAAGCGAAGGCATGTAATGGAACAACTCATCATCGAAGCATCTTCAATCGAATGCAATGAAGATCGACGCGAAATCTCAGGCAAGATTGTGCCAATGGGAACTGGCGAAGTCGGTTCTACCAATATGGGTGGCGTCGTATTCGAAGCAGGTTCAATCGAGATTGCAGACCCAACAAAGATTAAGTTGCTATCACAGCACGACATGAAGAAGCCAGTCGGTCGCATGATTTCAGCAGAAGTGCGTCAAGATGGAATCTACGCAACATTCAAGTTGTCCCGCTCTACAGGCGGAAACGATGCTCTCATTCAGGCACAAGAAGGTCTAGTATCCGGACTTTCTGTAGGTGCTGAAGTTATCGCATCAAAGCCATCACGCGATGGACATATTGTCGTAACTGCGGCAAAACTAAAAGAAGTTTCTCTAGTAACAGAGCCAGCGTTTAAGTCTGCTCAAGTGTTAGAGATCGCAGCAGAGGAATCAACCCCTGTTGAAGAAACCCAACCAGAAAGCGAGCCAGTCGTGGAAGAAACCACAACATCGGTAGAAGCTCCAGCAGTTGAAGCAGCAGCAGTCGAAGCGGCTCGCCCAACAGTTGTAGCGAATCTCCAAGTGAAAGAGCGCACAGCGCCAATCACATCAGCACAATACCTTGAGGCATCTATCAAGGCAGCAATGGGTGACGACAATGCACGTCGCACAGTTCTAGCAGCAGATGACACAACATCAACAAACACAGGACTTACACTCCCACAGCACCTCAATGAGTTCATGACAACAACCTTTACAGGTCGCCCTGCTTTTGAAGCAGTAACACGTCAGGCACTCCCAGCAGCAGGAATGTCATTTACAATTCCAAAGCTCGGAACTGCTCCAACAGTTGCAGACGCAGATGAAGCAGCTTCAATCTCAACAACAGGCATGACCTCAACATACGACACAGTTAACGTCAATAAGTTCGCTGGTCGCAACGTAGTTTCATGGGAACTCATCGACCGCTCATCACCAGCGTTCATGGATCTGCTCATGACAGAACTTCGCAAGGCTTACGAAGCTGCTACAGATTCAGCACTTATCGCAGCATTCACAGCTTCAGGAACTCAGGCAACAGGTGTTGCTGCAACAGCAGCAGGACTTCAGTCATTCATCGCAACACAGTCAGCAGCAGCCTATAAGGCAACTGGCGGTAACTTCGCTAACAAGTTGGTAGCCTCTACCGACCAATGGGCAGCAATTAACGGCTATGTAGATGGTTCACAGCGCCCTCTATATTCCGCACAAGGTCAGACACAAAATGCTTCAGGCGCAGTAGTTCCAACTTCTGTAGTTGGAAACGTATTGGGCACAAGCCTCATCGTCGATCACAACATCTCAGTATCAGGAATTGTTGATGAGTCAGCGTTCTTGGTTGCTCCAGAATCAGTTTATGTCTGGGAATCACCAACAACTCAGCTCCGTCTCAATGTCCTTACAACAGGCGAAATCGAAATCGTACTCTACGGATACCTTGCTATTGGTGTTCTCAAGGGTGGCGCTGGCGTTCGCCGCTTCAACCTAGTCTAAGACTAGAACCTAAGTCGCTAGGGGGGCTGCCAGAGCCCTTGCAGCTCCCCTAGTCTTTAGAAAGGAATAGCATGTCACTCACAACAATCGCAGAACTTCGCACAGCTTTAGGCGTAGGCAGTCTCTACGCTGATGCTACCCTGCAAGAAGTTTGCGACGCTGCTGACAATGTGCTGCTTCCTTTTATCTGGGCTAACAACACAAACAATGTTGCACACAGCAACACAGCAACAACTGGGACTCTCTACTTTGATGAGCCAGTTACTTATACTTTTTATGTAGGGCAAACCGTCACAATCTCAGGCAATGGCTCAAAGCACAACGGCTCTAAAACCCTGACAGAGGTTGGCGAATACTCCATCACTTATGCCATTACAGGCAACAACAACACCCCTGCTCCTTACCACCCAGTTAACCCTTACGGTACAGTCGAAGCAGAAACTTATCTTGATCCTGCAACAATTCCTTCCATTCAGGAAGCTGCTCTTATGATTTCCATTGACATTTGGCAGAGCCGCCAAGCGCCATCATCAGGCGGAGTAACTATTGACGGTTATACCCCTAGCCCTTATCGCATGGGTAATACACTTATGGCTCGCGTTCGTGGACTTCTTGCACCTTATCTTGACCCGCGTTCTATGGTGGGCTAATGACAGCCATTACGACACTTCGCTCAACGATAGCCACAGCGCTTACGGACAACACAAAGTATTCAGTATTTGCGTTCCCACCTGCCACTCCTATTGCTAACAGCGTTGTTGTTGCGCCTTCGAGTTCTGATTATTTAACTCCTAATAACAATGCTTGGGCAACAATCAGCCCAATGGCGAACCTTGAAATCCGTCTTTATGTCCCATTGCTAGATAATCAGGGCAATCTTTCGGGCATTGAAGATTTAATGGTTGCCGTTTTTAATAAACTGGCAGCATCTACTATCGCTTTTAATATTGGCTCGGTTTCCAATGTCGGCTCAATTGAGACAGCAGCAGGGGACTTCTTAACTGCCACTATTAACATATCAACACTCACGGAATGGAGCTAGACATGACTGACGCATCAAACGCGGCATGGCTTGAACGTATCGGTCAAGTTAAGCCAGAAGTAACAAAGCCAGCAACACCGACAAAGAAGGAAGAAGAATAAAATGGCACAATTCATCAACAACAAGGTCGGCGTTAAGCTCGGCTCATCAGACCCTGCAAATATCGACCTAAGTGCATACTGCACATCTTTCACACTCAACCGTTCATTCAACGAGATTGACGTAACAGCCATGGGCGATTCTGGAGTGCGTCAGATCGCTGGGTTGGAACAGAGCAGCTTGACAATCGACTTTATCAACGACAATGGAACAAGCGCAGTTCTACAGACACTCAACACACTCATTGGAACAAATGCTTATTTCAAAGTTGCAAACGATAAGACAGCAGCAGGTTCAGCAAGCAATCCATTTTTTACAGGTCTCGTTTTGATTAACAACATTACTCCAATCAACGGAGCAGTTGGCGACCTATCAACTCAGTCTGTAACATTCAACGTATCTGGTGCAGTCACAAAGGCTGAAACTGGTACTTGGTAACATCTAACTAAAGGGGCTAAAAATGGCAAAGTTAAAAGTAACAAGGGCAGACGATAGAGTTCAGGAGTTTGAAATAACTCCCGTTCTTGAATATAGCTTTGAACGATACGCCAACAAAGGCTTTCACAAAGCGCTGGTAGAAGATCAGAAACAAACTGATGTCTATTGGCTTTGTTGGGAAGCAATCCGTCGGTCAGGCGAGACCGTAACACCCTTTGGGGATACTTTCCTTGAGACTATAAAGTCTGTAGAGGTTCTAGAGTCTGACCCTTTAGGGTAGATAGGGATTCCCTCGTCTATACCGCAGCTCGATTGAGCTACGAGTATGGAGTCCCTTTCAACACCATCGTCGAGTTATCGCCGTTGGCTTTCAAGGCACATATTGAAGTCTTACGAGACATAGCGAAGGAGCGGAGCAATGCCAGTAAAGGTAGAAATCCGCGGCAACGCGGATTTGCGTAAGGCATTTCGTCGTTTCACTCCAGACCTTGAAAAAACTCTTAAAAAGGAAATTGGCGCTGCTTTGCGCCCAGTTGTTAAAGATGCAAAAGGATTTGTTCCTCAGCAATCTCCGATGTCAGGTTGGACTAGTCGATCCTTTAGCGAAGGCAAGTTCCCAACCTATAATGCTTTAACGATTATTAAAGGCATCACCTATAAATCAACGCCAAGCAAGATTAACGAAAATGGTTTTAGCTCAATGGCTAGTATCCAGAACAACAGCCGTGTGGGTGCTATCTATGAAAGCGCTGGTCGTGCCAATCCTCAGGGTCAGCCATGGGTAGGGCCTAAAGCTGGTAGCCGTAGCAATAAAGTTAGCAAGTCGGTTAATCCTCAAGCGGGCGCACAGTTCATTAGAAATCTACCACCGTTAGTCTCAAGCCTTAAAGGTCGTGGTCGTTTAATTTATCGTGCTTGGGCAAAAAGCCAAGGCAAAGCCGAAGGCGCAACAATGAAGGCAATCGACAAAGCGCTTAGACAGTTTGAAGAACGAGCAAACAAAGCTCCGTTACAGAAGGTTGCATAATGACAGTCAGAGAAGAAATTGTAATTGGCTCAAAAGCCGATACCCGTGGTTTTAAGCAAGCCGAATCAGCAGTCTTAAAACTTTCGAAATCTGTAAAAGCGCTTGGCGCTACTTATGTTGCCTATAAAACAGCAGACTTCTTCAAACAATCTGCTAAGGCTTTTATAGATGACCAGTTGGCAGCTACTCGCCTTACCAACGCAGTCAAGAATCTTGGACTTGAGTTTGCCAATCCTTACATTACTGACTACATAGCCAATCTTGAGAAAACCACAAAAGTTGCCGACGACGAGCTTCGTCCTGCGTTTCAGAGACTATTGCAACAAACGGGCTCAATTTCTAAGTCTCAAAGTATTCTTAATACCTCGATTGAAGTCTCAAGAGGTTCAACTGAATCTTTATCAACTGTCACAGAAGATTTAGCTCGCGCATATTACGGCAATACCCGCAGCCTCAAAAAATACTCTCTTGGGCTTAGCGATGCAGAACTCAAAGCAAAATCATTCAGCGAGTTGCAAGATATTCTCAATAAAAAGTTTGCAGGATCAAGCAAAGCCTATCTTGAAACTTATGCTGGGCAAGTCAATATGCTGGCACTTTCATTCAACAATCTTAAAGAAAAGGCTGGAGAAGCCCTATTTACCCTAGCAGGTGGTTCAGGTGGAACTGCAAAGGGAGCATCAAATCTCAGCTTTGTAATGGAAGCCTTTGGAACTGGATTGGTAGAGTCAGCCAAACTTCTTAGCAATGCGGCACTTGCTTTCGGACAGGCTTATTTAGGCGTGGCTAGCCCACTTAACGATGCTTTACAGAGCGCACCAGCAGCAAAGCCAGGGCAGGAACTATTCCGTAAGTCAATGGCTAACGATGCAAAGCTCAAGGCTATTGAAAAGCAACAAGCCGCGCTTTATAAGCAACAAATGGCGGCACTCAAGGCAATGACAGCAGAGCAGAAGAAACAAGCCGCACTCAAAAAAGCTGGAACAGTTTTTGACAAGGAACAAGCCAATTTAATTGCTGCTCTCAAAGGCAAACTCTCAGCAGACGACAAACTCCGCGCTGAGGCGCAGTTGGCTCTATTAAATGAAAATGATGTATTGGCAACTCAATTAACCAAACAAATCTTAATGGCTCAAGATTCAACAGGCAAGTTATACCAATACTTCCTTTCTATTGGCGATGCAAAAATTAAAAATCCTTTCAGTTTCCTTGACGATTGGATTGAGGCTTGGAAAAAGAAACTAGACGACACTTTTGCGTCAGCAGGAAAAGTTGCTTCTTATGTCCCAGCGACTATTAGCCCTGCTCTAACTGCCATTGGGGTTCAGGCAGGTTATGGCGACTATGCAATGTCAGTAGCAAATCAGGCGTCGAATATTGAATACCCTTCTTATGGATTGCAAACTGGTGGCGGCGATACCGTTATCAACGTGCAAGTCCAAGGAAATATCATTCGTGAGCAGGAACTCATTGACAAAGTTCTTGCTGGCGCACAGCTCTCCAGCCTCTCAGGTTCACCAAGTCAGATCGGTAGAATCGCAGGTATGTTCGGCTAATGGCACTCCCAGCACAGATAGCCGTTTCCTTTGACTTTACCAACGGCGCTACATTTGGCTATAACGGCTTTGTAATCGGCGACCCTAAATACGGCATCTTGGGAACAAACACTCTTGGCGATTCATCTTCGCCTGAGCCAGTAGTTGATTTAACGCCTAATGTTTATGAGATAAGCATTACCCGTGGGCGCAATATCCAGCGCGACCAGTACGAGGCAGGACAATGCACAGTTCGCGTTCTCGATCCATTGAGTTACTTCAACCCGCAAAATACTGCGAGCCCTTACTACGGCAAACTTGTCCCGCTCCGTAAGCTGCGTGTATCAGCAACTACCAGCACTACTCAAAAGTATTTATTCTCAGGTTATGCCATCGAGTATCGCTACACCTATCCAGTCAATCAAGATACTGGCTATGTGGACATTATCTGCCAAGATGCTTTTCGCCTATTCAACATGGCTAACGTCTCAACCATTACCAACGCCACAGCAGGACAAGATACAGGCACACGCATCGGCAAAATCCTAGACCAAGTATCTTTCCCATCTTCCATGCGCACAATCGCTACTGGGGCTAATACCTGTATTGCAGACCCAGCGACCAACCGCACAAGCCTTCAGGCGCTTAAGAACGCCGAGTTCTCTGAGACTGGGGCTTTCTATATGGACGGCTCAGGAACAGCCGTATTTAAGTCCAGAGCGCAGGTTATGGCTTCTCTTGCTACTGCTCCAACTGCCTTTAACCAGACAGGCGGGATTCCTTACAAGAACCTCAAATACAGTTTCGACGATAAACTCATCATCAACCAAGCCAATCTAGGGCGCGTTGGCGGCTCAGTAATTACTGCCTATAACCAAACTTCTATCGACAAGTATTTCCCGCACTCAATCACCCAGACAGACTTGGTAGCTGAGACGGATACAATCGTCACCAATATTGCCAAGGAATATGTTGCTACTCGCCAAGAGACAACTATCCGCATTGACGAAATGACGGTGGATTTACTCGATCCATCAGTTCCAACCGACACAATGCTTGGACTCGATTATTTCTCAAATCTGCTGATAACCAACATTCAGCCTGACGGTTCAACCATTGTTAAGAACCTACAGTTCCAAGGCATCAACTGGTCTATCACGCCTAACAAAATGACTGCAAACATTACAACGCTTGAGCCAATAGCCGATGGCTTCATCGTTGGAAGCTCGTATTACGGTATAATCGGCACTAACACATTGGGATATTAGGAGCATCATGGCATCAGGACTACCAGCAGCAACAGGCGACGTACTTACAGCCGCAACAGTCAATGGGCTTGTAGCCTTCACGGTCAACGCTGACGCGACGACCGACTATACAGCCGTTCTCAACGATCAGTACCAAGTCCTACAGCCAATGAACAAGGCGACAGCAATCGCCTTTAAGATTCCTACCAACGCCTCAGTAGCGTTCCCAGTAGGCACAGCAATCACTATTCTTAATAAAGGCGCAGGTACTTGCACAATCAGCGCAGTTACCTCTGGAACTACCACAGTCCTTTCAGCAGGTGCTACAGCAGCTTCTCCAACCTTGGCTCAATACAAGACAGCAGTCTGCATTAAGACTGCAACAGATACTTGGTATGTCGCAGGTGGCATTGCCTAATGATTGGCGCAATTACAGCAGGATTATTTTCTGTGGGAGCTACACCACTACCAGCACCCTCACTTATTGATTATCTAGTAGTTGCTGGTGGAGCAGGCGGTGGAGCAGACTGCGGTGGCGGTGGTGGAGCAGGTGGGTTCAAAACTGCCACATCATTTTCTATTAGCGGTTCATTTACTGTAACAGTTGGAGCAGGCGGTTCAGGAGCAGCTTCAAGCGGTAGCGCAGGTTCAGCGGGTAGCAATTCGGTTCTATCAAGTATCACTTCAACAGGTGGTGGCGGTGGAGCAGGTAGAAACACAAACAACGCTGGTTCTGGTGGTTCTGGCGGTGGTGCTTCTGGTCTCAATGCTTATAGCGGTGGCGCAGCCTCTCCAAGTGGTCAAGGTAATGCTGGTGGTACTTCATCAACTAACAGTGGTGGAGCAGGCGGCGGTGGAGCTTCTGTTGCTGGTTCTAATGCGACAACTTCTGCTGGTGGTACTGGTGGAAACGGAACAGCAAATTCTTATTCTGGATCATCAGTAACTTACGCAGGCGGCGGTGGTGGCGGTCGTTCTGATAGTTCAGCAGGAAAGACAGCAGGTGGCTCTGGCGGTGGTGGAGCAGGTGGAGATAACTCTGGCGGTTCAATCGGAACTGCTGGAACAGCCAACACAGGCGGCGGTGGTGGCGGTGGTGGTCGTGAACTCGCACCTGGTTCTGGTGGCAATGGTGGTTCTGGTATTGTCATTTTTCGTTATGCAGACACTAACGCTGATTTAACTTCAATCGGTGGCGGTCTTACATATACAAAGACAACAACTGGTGGTTATAAGATTTACACATTCACAGCAGGAACAGGAACGGTAACTGTCTAATGGCTCATTACGCATTTTTAGATGAATCAAATATCGTTACCGAAGTTATTGTTGGGATTGACGAAACTGAAACGATTGAAAGCAAAAGTCCAGAAGAATGGTACGGAGAATTCAAGGGACAACGCTGTCTTCGCACTTCCTATAACGGAAAGATTCGTTACAACTACGCAGGAATTGGATTTACATACGACCCAATTGACGATGCTTTTATTGCGCCTATTCCTGAATGTGGACATGACGAATTATTGTTAAATGATAAAAAGAAATGGGAGTGTTCAGTTTGTGATGCAATCCGCAAAATTGTGTAGAGCTGGACAACAACTGAGGCTTCAGATAGATGATAGTTACCCAGACAGAGATCGCACCTCAGACGGCTGGATTGGCGACACTCGTCATCAAGCACGTCCTTCTGATCACAATCCTGATGAACAGGGCATCGTCCGAGCCATTGATATTGACAGGGATTTATCTGGAAAGGCAAAGCCCGACCTCATGCCTGACCTTGCAGATCAGATTCGACTCTGTGCTAGAGCTGGCGATAAGAGAATCTCTTATGTCATCTTCAACGGAAAGATATGCTCTGCAAAGAAGGCTTGGGCTTGGCGTCCTTACGATGGGGTTAATAAGCACACTCATCATTGCCACATTAGCTTTACCAAGAAGGGCGATGCAGATGGCTCGTTCTTTAATATCCCGATGATAGGCGGCACACAATGAATATGAAGAACCCTTACATTATGAGCGTTGGCGCTTTCTTAGCGGTCTGGGGTACTACCTCAAACTTCGCTCTTGATTACCGCGCAATTCTTGGTTCAATCGTCGCTGGCGTATTCGGTTACGCAACTCCTAAAAAGTGAGCGTCGCTGACCTTGCTGCTTGGGCTGTGGCTGTTGTCACTATTCTTGGTGGCGTTGCTTCATATACACAGTTCATGATTAAGCATTACTTGTCTGAGCTAAAGCCCAATAGCGGCTCAAGCCTTAAGGATCAAGTCTCTCGACTAGAAGCGCGTGTCGATACCATTATCGAGTTGTTAGGTAAGTAACACTTATCCCATGGCAAGAAAGCGACCAGTCATTGACTTAGACACTTACTCTGCTCTAGATGCTTATGCGATAGCAATGAACGAGTGGTACAAGTCATTACGTCGTGCAGGATTCTCGGAGACTCATGCCTTCTGGATTCTTGCAGATCGTGACGCCTTTCCTGACTGGCTCATTCCTAACTTGCCTAATCGCATCGATAATATCCCCTATGAGGACGACGACGAGGACTAAATGACAGTCAAGCGGATAGTAATTCTGTCCGATCTTCAAGTTCCTTTTGAGGACGTGCATGTAACCCGTAATATTGCTAAGTTTCTCAAGACCTTTAAGCCAGACCAGACCGTCACTATCGGCGACGAGATTGACTTCCAGACAATTAGCAAGTGGTCTGAGGGCACACCACAAGCCTACGAGCAGAGCCTAGGCGCAGACCGAGACCGTTGCGTTGATCTCCTATGGGAACTGGGCGTTACCGACTGCATCAGAAGCAACCACACAGACCGCCTGTATAACGTAATCATGAAGAAAATTCCGAGCTTCCTATCCTTGCCAGAGCTGCGCTTTGAGAAATTCATGAAGTTCGACGAGCTTGGCATTACCTTTCATAAGAACCCTATGGCTATTGCTCCTAACTGGATTGCAGTCCATGGAGATCACACACCTATCAAGCAGCTAGGGGGTCTCTCAGCCCTTGAGGCGGCTCGTAGGCACGGCAAGAACGTTATCTCAGGTCACACTCACAGAGCAGGGCGTAGCGCCTTCACAGAAGCCTCTGGTGGGCGTTTAGGGCGTGTTTTACATGGTGTCGAGGTAGGAAACCTCATGGACTTTAAACAAGCCTCATACACCAAGGGAACGGCTAATTGGCAGCAGGCTTTTGCCATTATGTACGTCAAGGGTTCCAACGTGCAGGTGGACATTATTCATATTGAGAAGAACGGCACGTTTATCGTTCAGGGCAAGGTCTATGGAAGGGTTCGCTAGACCCGACTTTGGCGATGAGACGGTTGATGAAATCGTTATCGTTTCGTTATCAAAAAGGGGTTGTTGTTTAGCCCGTATGCCCTAAAGTTGTCCATGTAAAGGCGAGACCACAGTGGCGGGGTGGGATATTGCTAGAGGCTTACTAGTTAGAAAGATTGCAAACACTACTAACTAGAGAAGACGTTGGTTCGACTCCAACCCCTTTACATACCAACTACAGAAGGGCTCAATCATGACAGTAGGACAAATTATCGCTTTTGCAATGATCTGCTTTGCTTTCTGGCTAGGCAATCGCTCTGGCTATGCAAACGGATATGTAGCAGGGCGCAAGGCAGTACGCAAGCATTACGAGAAGCTCGAGCAACAGTTCAAGGTTAGCCGATGAACGCCCGTGATTACCTCAACGAAGCAAGAGCTACTATCCAAGACCGAGGACTTGATTACGGTCACCCTAGCGACAATATGCAGCGCACAGCCTCACTATGGAGCGCATACCTCGAAATGCCAATTAACGATTATCAGGTGGCAATGTGTATGGCATTGGTCAAAATCGCAAGAAGCATGGAAACTGCTAAGACAGACACTTACATCGACCTCGTCGCGTACACGAGTTTAGCTGCGCAACTGCACACAGAGGAGAATGAACTTTATGTTTAATCTTGAAGATTACGAGACAGTTGAAGAACGACTTATTAAGTTCTGGAAGGATCACCCAGATGGACGTATTGACACACGGTTGGTTGAAGCAAGTGCTACACGTTTTATCGTACAGGCTTACATATATAGAACTGAGGCTGATCAACACCCTTGGACTTCTGGGCTCGCGGAAGAAACGGTATCGGGTCGTGGAGTTAACGCTACTTCAGCTCTCGAAAATTGTGAGACGAGCGCGATTGGGCGTTGTCTCGCTTCGGCTGGCTATGCGACAAAGGGAAAGCGCCCTAGCCGAGAAGAGATGGCAAAAGTCGCGGCAGGAGCTGTGGTTTCCGAAAAAATAAAAGAGACCAAAGCAAAGATGGCAGAAACGTCACAGCAATACGTCCCAGTAGCAAAGGCAGATGATCCATGGACACAATGGGAAGCAACACCAGTAGCGACTATGGAACAAGCAGTCGAGATGGTGCAACAGAGTCTTGGTGGCACTGCGGTGGACGAGAGCTGTGTGCATGGAGCGAGAATCTGGAAAACTGGAACAACCAAGGCTGGCAATAAGCAGTGGGGTCATTGGCGTTGTCCAGCACAAGCCACTAGAGATATGCCTGGTGGTGAACAGCCTTGTGATCCTATCTGGTATGAAATTAAGCCAGATGGCACATGGGGAAAGCGTGATAAATAATGGGACACATTACATTCCTGAATCAAGACGGCGAATGGGAGTCATTTCCCAATGAAGAACAAGAAGCCAATCTTCGAGAAAACGCAAAGCTGCTAGAAGAACTGGGCTATCGCTTAATCTGCCAGTTGTGCAATAAATTCCCTAATAGAACACAGATTCGCAGTCGCTATTTAAAGAATGAGTGGACTTGCGAAGAATGTGGCACGATAAATTCTGCTGGAAAGGCATAACCTAATCTATGTCCCAGAGCAGGAAACACCGAGGCTATCGCACCGAAAGAGTAATCGAATCCTATTTATCTCAATGGTGGGAGAACGCTAGCGTCGGTAGAGGGGCTGGGAAAGATATTCACAATGTGCCTTTCGATTGTGAAATCAAAGCCCGGACAGAGTTCCAGCCTCTCGCGTGGTTGAAACAAGTCACCAAGAGAACAGGTGGCAAAGAGCTGCCGTTCGTGGTGTGCCGCATGAATGGTCAGGGTGAAGATGCTGCCGAGTATCTTGCCTTCATGCGGTTTGGTGACTTGGTTCAACTATTGCTCAAAGCAGGTTACGGCGATATTCAGACAGACTCGGTACAATTAGAACCTGAGAGATGCGCACAATGCGGATCGTGGAAGTTGGTTAATGTGCCATGCAGGACGTGTAAGTAATGCCTACCTATGAGTTTCAATGCCGCAATGAGGACTGTGAAAGTGTTGCCATATTAGATCATGTCCTTGCCATTACTGAGCCGCATGATATTGATTGCAGCTTCTGTGGTGAACCTATGAACAAGATTTACTCAAGCGTTCCAGCAGCTATATTTAAGGGCACGGGATTCTATTCAACCGACAATAGATAGTGACGTAAATCACTCTCATATATTGAGACGAGGTTAAAGTGTTACGCTCAACATACTTGACAAGGTTGGTACTCTCATGGCTAGAGCCCATCAAGGGCTCAGAGCGAGCCGCTTCGCGGATAGCTCGCTCGGTAGCAATCGCTATTGGGATAGCTCTATCTATGCAGAGTACTGCAGTAGGACAAGGCTCAATAGATCCTATTCAAACAGTTGATTTAATAGCTGATAAACAATTAACAGAGAAGCAAGAGTATTGCCATAATCTGATTACCTTTAAAGAATCAAGTAATAACAGACATGCTGTTAATGGATCACATTATGGTTACTATCAAGGAAGAAGTAAGGCGCTTAAAGGCGCACCTGATGACTATCAGTTCTATTGGTATTGGTCATATGTAAGCCATAGATATGGCGTTACACGCTATGATGAGCCTAACTATTGTAAGGCACTACACCATCTACAGGTTAAAGGTTGGCAATGAGCGAAGATACTTCAATGCTGGTGGAGTTTATTAAAGATAATGCACATCAAGGTGCGCATTGGATAGCAGAACAATCTGGGTATAAATACAGCAGAATAGTGAACTTAGCGTTTAGGCACAGGATTAGCTTGAAGCCTCAAGGCGAGAAGCGTGGTCGTAGATTAAAAGAACATGTGATGCCTGTGCGCAGGGTTACTCACTTACCTAGCGACCACCCAATAGTTATAGCAGTATGGGAGAAGAAGGTCTATATGGGCAAGAGTGTGTTAGGTACATCGCAATGGAAGAAGCAACGCGAAAGGGTATTGAAGCGTGATGACTACACTTGCCAGTATTGCGGACAGGAAGCTACTGAAGTAGATCATGTGATACCACGAACCAAAGGCGGGGGTCATGAGATGGAGAACTTGGTTGCATGTTGTAAAAGGTGCAATGGATTGAAGGGCTCACGCTCACAAGCGGCTTTTCTAGACATGCTTTCTAC